>Ga0222718_10001297_pt1 | contig 24237 bp, 28 predicted proteins | sample C33_27DmetaG_FD_165045 | JGI IMG/M metagenome (GOLD analysis project Ga0222718, IMG submission 165045) | Estuarine water microbial communities from San Francisco Bay, California, United States - C33_27D | ecosystem: Environmental > Aquatic > Marine > Unclassified | place: USA: California...
GGCGCTTAGCTCAGTTGGTTCAGAGCACTTGGTTTACACCCAAGGGGTCAGGGGTTCGAATCCCTTAGCGCCCACCAAGTATAACTGACCTTCACGCAAAGTGAAGGTTTTTTTATATTCCCAACTCTCACAAAACTCTCACAAAAAACCTATATTTTCTTCTCACAGAAAAGCACTATTTAAGCCAAAAAGAGGTTCAAAATGTCAATTAATTGATTTTCCAAAGACTTCGGAATAATATAAATTACCATCCTTTATTCTTTCTGGATATTGAACCTTAAGAGAGTCTCCTTTTAATTCTAATTTAACATAAGCATCGCACCCGCCCCCTGGGCCACCATTACATAAATACCAAGTTGCTTTTCCATATGCTTTATTAAAATGCAATGAATCTCTTCTAAGCCTATTCCAGCTTGCATAAAAGTGATTATTCTTATTCTCATAAGTGAAAACTTTTATTTCTGAATGCTCTGAGCTCCAAGTGCCAATTATTGTTGAGATGTCATTTACTGGAACATTTTTTTGACCATTTACGAATACATAACTAAAAAGAATAGTCAAATAAATAATGCTTTTCATTGTGTTGGTTTCAGATATTTAAATGTAAGAAATAAATAGAAAACGCCACTAAACTTAATTAGAGGCATTATTAGTTAAGGATAAGATAGTTGTTAGGATTAACCTTTAGTTTTAAATAGTAAAACGAAAAGTCACTTTGTTGCTTGAATGGAACTCATTATTATATCAAGAAAAAGAAGTTTGTGAAAACGGGGCAATTGGGTCCCACTTTCAGTTGTAACCCATTGTTCCCAACTAGCAGAAATGCCTTGAACTGGAATGATTTTTACCCACATCTGATACGAGGTTGGGATTCCCTGCTCATCTAAATGCCATAAATAAGAATCTCCAGGGGTAGTGCCGCCAGAAGTATAGGTAACTAAAAGCGCATCAAATCCATCTTTTTGTTTCACCAAGCGTCGCTCTACTCCAACATCAAATACCTTATAAGGTGCAACTAGCCAAAAAGAATCATTATTGAAATAGGCCAATGCCTTACTGATTAACTGCTCTTTTTCTTTTCCAGAATAGGGTTGTCCACCAACTGATACTGTTGAATTGTGTTTGTTTTTAAGATCCAATTGAACTGTAAAATCGTCCCATTGAACACTACATCGGTTTTGATTTTTAGACCACTGGTAGTGATGCTTTCCTCTAAAAGTCCAGGCAAGGAAATTGGTTTCTTTATAAGCTTCATAGTTCAAAGCATTAAGCATTTTATAGGCTAACTTATCGGCAGCTACACCTTGTTTTCCCGATGGGACCTCTTCATTGTAAGTAAAATAAAAAGCGCCACAGAACAGCACAAGGAGAATAATAAGCGTAAGCACGGAAAGCACTAAAATTTTGAATATCTTTTTCAACAAGAATATATTCACCAAAGATAAATGTTTCTCTCTTTCGTTTGCTTCCTGTGAATGATTTTTATAACAGAAAACACCCCTAAAATTAATGAAGGTAATCACACAAACAAATGCAAATCTTCACTTACTTCATTAGTAGCTTGTAATTTTGGTAAAGTATATTTTAGAATTTACTGAGGAGGATATGTCGGTGGTTTAAAAGAAAATTATTACTGTTTTATTTTAAATTTATTTACCTTAAACACAAACCAAATTAGCATAATAATTATAAATGAAGAATAAGTAAGAACCGCAATTTTTGCATTTAATAAATTAATTAAAATTGTAAATACAATAGTTGAAGATGCAGCGAGTATTAAAAAAAACTTTTTGAAAAGTATAAGATAGTTTTCAATATCAAAATTTTCTCTTTCCTTTTCTGACATTGTGTTATAGCCACTCAAAAGATACTTAGCATTTTTTTTATTTAACCCTAAGGCAAATGCAATAAAAATTATATCTGTGATTAAAACGGCAAAAAAAGGAGAATCCATAAAGTAAATTAATGATATTCAAATATAACAAATCCCAGAACTGCAGATGATGTGCTTGTGGTTTAAATAAAACGACCCTAAAGTTAATTAGTAAAACTAATCACACAAACAAAGGCAAGTCTTCACTTACTTCATTTGCAGATTCTTTCGTTCTTGGTAAAGTGTATTGTAGAACTTACTGAAGATGATATGCCTGTGGTTTAAAAGAAAAACCCTCCACTGGGGAGGGCCTATCCATCTATGCTATTTATTAATTGTCCGGAATTTTAAAAGCTAAGTTTTTAGAAATCTCTTCTGTCTTTATTACACTAAACTTACTAAGATCCCAAGGATTATTATTATTTCCCCAATCCTGTGAGTTCCTTCTGATACTCATTCTATCAGTAAAGTTTTTCATGTAATCTAATCTGTTGCTATCAATAAGTACAGTTAAATAATCGGAATCTTTACCTCCAAAAACATTTCTAAAAACTGCTATATGATATTTCACGCCTATTTTTTTACTAAGAGAATTTGCTTTTTTTCTATGCATTTCAAAATCTTGACCTGCATTCATAGCTACATCAATATATTGAAATCTTCTATATTGCATTTGATCTCTTTCACTTTCTGATAGCTTAAAAAAATCATTCATCATACTAAGTTCTGGGACATATTCCCATACTGAGCTTTGCTTTGGATCTGTTATTGAATTAAACACATTTAATAATTCTGGATCAGATGGTTTTGACTGAATATATTCCATCACTTTTGCTGATTTTGACTCTTGATTTTTCATGGTTTCAACCATGTCTTTCAAGTCGTCATACCATTGAACAAAATAAACTGATTTACTTGCCCATCCTTTGTGATGCATTGTGATTCCATTATCATCACCTGTTATAGATTTGACTGCTCCAAACCAGTTTTCTGCAACTGATTCCATGTTATCCTTATTAGGGGTCTCAACTTCAAAAAGCATCATTATTTGTCCGAAGGAAAGATTGGCTGCTAATAATAAAATTAGTGTAATAGGGTTTTTCATTTTAAATGATTTATGGTTAATAATACCTCTAAGAAATAAAGTTTAGATTACATATCAAATTACAACCCCATGTTCAAATAGAGAAACTGTTTTCTAAAACCCATGCCCTTGTTTTTGGGATAGGAGTGTTTGAGAGGTTTTATTCATCAAGTATCCAAACAAATTCTTACAACCACCCCCTAAAACAAGATTGGGAAATCTTCTGTAAAGAAATGGTTTAGGATAACTTTCTGAGATTTAAAGTTTTCCGAATCTTATTTTTTTAAATTTGTAATGATAGAATAACTATATATGAAATTTTTAGATGCAGAGCCTTTCAGGATCAAAGTGGTTGAACCCATAAAAAAAACTACAAGAGTGGAGCGAGAAGCTTTTATACACGAAGCTGACTTTAATGTTTTTAAACTTAGAGCCGAAGAGGTCTACATAGATATGTTGACGGATAGCGGAACCTCTGCAATGAGCAGTGCCCAGTGGGCAGGAGTCATGGTAGGAGATGAATCCTATGCGGGTAGTAAAAGTTTTTTTAACCTTCGAAAATCGGTTCAAGACATCATGGGATTTCCTTTTGTTCAGCCTACACATCAAGGGCGGGCAGCAGATTTTATCATGTCGCAGTTATATGCTAAAAATGGAGGCTATATTTTAGGAAACTTACATTTTGATAGTTTCAAAGGCCATGCAGAAATTGCAGGTTCTTTACCTGTAGATATGATTATTGAAGAAGGTAGAACAGCTAATTCCAATCCTCATCCTTTCAAAGGAAATATGGATATAAAAAAATTAGAGCATTTTATTGCTGAGCATGGTGCATCTCAAATCCCCTTAATTATTATTACGGTTACAAGTAATGGAAATGGAGGACAGCCTGTTTCTATGGAAAATATCAGAAAAGTTTCTGCTATTGCCAAAGCCCATGGTATTCCCTTAATGATTGATGCAGCTCGATTTGCAGAAAATTGTTATTTCATCAAAAAGCGTGAATTAGGGTATAAAGACAAGACCATACATGAAATCTCACTAGAATTATTTTCTTATGCAGATGGTTGTGTAATGAGTTCTAAAAAAGATGGATTGGTTAATATAGGTGGTTTTATCTGTACTAGGCATGAAGAATTATTTCCAACCATTAACCAATTGGCAATTATAAACGAAGGATTTGTAACCTATGGCGGTATGAGTGGTCGTGACTTAGAGGCGCTAGCCATTGGAATGTATGAGGGAATTCAAGAAGATTATTTAGAATATAGAATAGACCAGGTTGCTTATTTAGGAGAACAACTTTCCAAAAGAGGGGTTCCAATCATTCTGCCAACAGGAGGGCATGGTGTTTATGTAGATGCTCAAAAGTTTTATCCTCACATACCTCAGTCTGAATTTCCTGGGCAAGCCATGGTTATTGAACTTTATAAAACAGCTGGAGTTAGAGGAGTTGAATTGGGTTCTTGTGCTTTTTCTAAAAAAGATCCTAAAACAGGAAAAGTTATTTTTCCAGATTTAGAACTTGTGCGTCTTACTGTTTCTAGAAGGGTTTACACTAATCGACACATGGATGTTGTCGTAAATGCTCTGGCGGATGTATACGAAAGAAGAGATCAAATGAAGGGGTTAAAATTAACTTACGAAGGCCCCATAATTAGTTTGCGTCATTTTACAGCAAAATTTGAACCCTTAAGTTAATTCAAGGATTAATCATTATTTAAGATAAATGAAAGCATTTAATTTTTTTATTCCTACACAAATTCGATTTGGAGTAGGTAGACTAAAGGAGCTAAAAGAATTTGCGCCAACATATGGACAAAAGTGTTTATTGGTTTCAAGACCTCTAAATGGATCATTAAAAGAAACTTACTCAGAAATTATAGCATTACTTCAAGCAGTAAATATTGAGATCTTCTTTTTTGATGAGGTAGTTCCAAATCCAACTATTGAAGGCGTTGAAAATGGGGTGTCAATTGCAGTTAAAAATAAAGTTGATTTTGTACTGGGTGTTGGCGGAGGTTCTGTTTTGGATACTGCAAAACTAATTGCCTTTCTTCATAATTCCGAGACTAAAATAGATTGGGATAAAGCAATATCAGACTATGATAATCCTTTTTCAATGACTCCTAGTCCGAAAGAATCTTTGCCTTTTATTGCTATTTCTACTACTTCTGGTACAGGCTCTCAATGTACTCAAGCCGCAGTGGTTTCAGATACAAAGAGTAAAAATAAGATAACCCTATTTCATGCAGGACTTTTCCCAGTTATAGCCATTGTAGATCCAGAATTGATGTGCTCTGTGCCCAGTGGAGTTACTGCTGCTACAGGGTTTGATGCCTTTACTCATGCGTTTGAAAGTTTTTTAGGCGGTAGAACCTCACCAATGACTGAGCAAATGTCTCTTCAGGCCATTCAATTGGTACTAGATAATTTACCTAAAGCAATAGCAGATCTAAAAAATATTGAAGTAAGAAGTAATTTGGCATGGGCCGATACACTTGCTGGTATGTGTTTGGCAAATGGGGGAGCAGATTTACCTCACCCTTTAGGTGAGATTATAGGTGGAATTTGTCCTCGTATTGCACATGGAGATACATTAGCAATTGTATATCCCGCTTTTTTAAATTATAAAGCGGATAAGGCACCTGATAAATTTATTCAAGTTGCTAATCATTTAAATTTAAAAGCAGATCCTGGCGCTTTAGTAGAAGCAATTTTGAATTTATTTAAAATAACTGGCTTATCATCTGCATTAGAAAAAGCAAATCTGACTCAACAAGAAATTGAATCTATTAAGGGTCATCCTTTACTGAGTCAATTGCAACCTGAAAATAGTGATAGAATACATCAAATGATGGATGAAAGTTTGAACAAATAATTATTATGAAAAAAATTAAAATAGCAGCCGGTTTGGCACATGTTGATTACGGACATCTAGCAGATATTGTTAAAGAAGCCACAGAAGCCGGTGCTGATTATATCCATTCAGATGCTGCAGATATGCACGATTTAAAAAACATGCAGTTAATGGGTGGACATCAGATCATTGAAGGAATCAGAAGTCATACAGATAAACCAATAGAATGTCATATTTACACTAAAACATGTGATTTACTTTTTATTGAAAAACTAGCACAGGTAGGAACTAATATGTTAATCCTTCCAGCTGAACATTTTATAGGTGCGCCTCTAGCATACATAATTAATTGGTGTAGAGAGCGGTCCATGAAAGTTGGACTCACAATAGGTTTGTATACTCCTCTTTCTTTCGTTGAAGAGTCAATTTACGACATTGATCGCCTGCATATTGTGGTACATGGAGTAGATGAAACAGATGGGAAAGACAATTGGGGCTGGAGAAGTTCTTGTCTTGATTTACTCAAAAGAGCAAGGACATTAGTGGATGAAAAAAATCCAAAATGTGAAATTGCAATTGATGGTGGGATTCGTTCAGAGAATTTGGCTCCTCTTATCGCGTGTAAGCCGGATGTGGTTGTTTTATCCTCAGCAATTTTCAAAGATCCAGAAGGAATAACTGCAGGTTTAAAACGATGTGCAAAGGCAATAGAGGAAGCCCAATCTTAATTCTTGATAAAATGAAAACCATAAAACCATCTTTTGTTGATTTGAATCTTAATGCCACTTCAAAAAAAGAGGCCATTTCACTCTTGGTTGAACATCTTTGGAATGAAGGTAAGTTGAGTGAAAAAGAGTATTATTTCGAAGCAGTTTTAAAACGCGAAGAATTACTTTCAACCTATTGTGGATATGCAATTGCAATACCTCATGCAGAATCCAATGCAGTAAAAGAAGCTTCATTTGTATTTGGAAGAACTTCTGATATGGCTTGGGATGAGGAGGATGAATCTGTACAGTTTATTATTTTATTGGCGATCCCTTCAGCTGAAGACGGTGAGGAAAATAAACACATTGAAATGATGTCTAATGTGGCCACTATAGCTTTAGAAGAAGATATTAGGGAAAAATGGGTTAATGCCACTACGATTGAGGAAATTATAAATACGTTTAATTAATAATTACTGTATGAATTTTTGGAAAGAAACTGCAAATGTTTTTAGAGAGACAGGAATACATTTCCGTACTGGGGTTTCCTATATGTTACCCGTATTATTAATAGGTGGAATGGTGGGTAGTCTTGCTGTTCTTGGAGGAAATGAGCTAGCTGACGGGTCTATTTGGAAAGTTTTTAAGGATATTGGTTCAATAGGATTAACTTATTTTGTTCCTATTATGGCTGCTTATACAGCCTATAGTATTACTGATACACCAGGAATTGCTCCGGGTTTTATTGTGGGCATTTTAGCACAACAAATTGATACGGGGTATTTAGGAGCGCTTTTTGGAGGTATATTAGTGGGATATGTGACGTTCATGCTATTAAAAGTAGAACTTAATGAAATGTTGCAAAGTACATGGGGATTTATGGCTCCTGTTTTAAGTACTTTAATTGTTGTCGTTTTCATGGTTTATATTTTAGGACCTCCAATAGCCTGGTTGATGGGTCTTATTTCCCTTTTTTTATCGAGTTTGAGTGAACATGGATCTGCAGCTATGGGTGCAGTGATGGGATTTTTAGGAGGAGTAGATTATGGAGGACCATTCAGTAAAACACAAAGTACTTTTGCTACGGCAGTAATGGATTTGGATTTATATGTCCCATTAGGTATCTGTGGCTCTATTGTTACAGTTCCACCTTTAGGTTTGTGTTTAGCAACTTTTTTAAAACCTAAACTTTATACAAAATCAGAAAGAAAATATGCTAAAAGCTCTTGGGTTTATGCTATCGTCGGTGGGTTTACTGAGATAGTTATTCCTCTGGCGGTTGGAGATTTGGTGAGAGTGACTATAGCAACTGCGCTTGGGTCAACGATTGCTGGATTTATTGCTGGCTTTTTTTTACTAGAACTTAGCACACCTGTTTTAGGAATAGCTCAATGGTTTTTTTATAACAAACCATTAGTTTTTGTAATTTGTGTAATCGTTGGATCAGTAATAACTGCTTTGACAGCAAATTTTTTAAAAAGTATTAGTAATAGAGATATTGCGGCTTTAGATGCTGCAGATGATGGAATAAGTTAATTGTAAACTGTTAGAAAATGAAAATTGGATTAATTACATCTTGTTTGGCTGGGGTTGCTCATAGTAAAATGGCAGCAATCGCACTTCAAAAAGAGGCCGTAAAAAGGGGCTATGAAATTTGTATAGAACAGCAAGGGGGTCATAAAATACCTGTTAAATTAACCTCGGATCAGATAAAAGAATCAGACATAATAATTATCGCAAAAATGGTAACCATTTCTGGAAAAAATCGTTTTGAAAATAAACTCATATTAGATGTTAGCGTCAATAAAGCCGTCCGTGATCCCAAATCCATTCTTGATCAAGCAGAAGAATTAATAGCGAAATCCTAATGATTGAAAAGCAAATTGTTATTAAAGATAGCGTTGGATTTCATGCAAGAACAGCCTCTTTGTTTGCGAAAAAAGCAGCTCGGTTTGAGTCAGATGTAGCAATTGTTTTTAACGGAAAAAAAGTAAACGGAAAAAGTACACTTTCATTGATGACCCTTGGTGTAAAAAGCCAAGATGAAATTGCTATCACTGTTTCTGGAAAGGATGAATCCCTTGCCATGGAATCATTAGTTACTTTAATTGAAAATAATTTTAAAGATTGAAAAAAAATATAACTCTAAAAGGAATATCCGCATCGGTTGGAATCGCTTTGGGTCCCATTTTCATTATTGAAAACGAGAAACCACTGGAGGTTATAAAACAAAAATGTTCTTCAGTAGAGGTTGAAATTGATAAACTTACTTCATCACTATCTGCTACACAAGCCAAAGTGTTAGGGCTAAAAAGTGCAATGGCAAATACGCTTTCGAGTGAAGAATTAGAACTTTATGATGCCTATTTAGAGATTCTAAAAGACCCTGAATTAAAAGCCAATACCATAGATTATATAAAAGAAGAAAAATGTAATGTAGATTTTGCTCTACAACAGATAACCTCAGTTTATATTTATGATTTAGAAGCTTTGGATGATCCATATTTAAGGGCACGTGCAGAAGATATAAGGATGTTAAATAGAATGCTTGTAAATAGTATACAGGGAAGAGTGGAGCCGGAAATTGTATTGACATCTCCATCAATTCTTGTTGCTGAATCACTTTCCACTAACCAATTGGCAGCAATAAATGCCAAACAAATTTTAGGTGTAGTTACTGCCAAAGGCGGCAAGACAGATCACATTGCAATACTTTTAAAATCTATGGGTATCCCTGCACTTGTTGGAATGGGTAAAGCTATTTCAACACTGAAGAAAGAATCCTATTTAATTATAGATTGTAATCAAGGTATGCTATTAGTAAATCCTATTCAAGAGATAGTTTTACAATATGAGTTGCTTAAGGAAAAGCAATTTTTGGATTTTGAAAGACAAATTAAATTCAGTCAATCAAAAGCAACTACATTAAGTGGAAAAGAGCTTTCAGTTTGTGCTAATGTCGGAGATATAGAGGATATGCAAAAAGCATTTCAATTTGGGGCAGACGGGGTCGGGTTGTTTAGAACAGAGATGTGTTTTTTAGAGTCTAAAAATTTTCCGACTGAAGAGTCACACTTTCAAAAATACACCTCAATACTAAAAGAATTTCCCAAAGCACTTCATACCATCCGATTACTTGATTTTGGATCTGATAAGCCACTTGTTTATTTAAAAAATAAAATTGAGGAAAACCCAGCACTAGGAAGTCGAGCATTGCGTTTGGGTTTTGAATATTATAAAGAATTATTAAAACCTCAATTAAGAGCCTTATTGCGTCTGTCTCAACAATTTAATCTTCAGCTACTTTGCCCTATGATAGCTGATATTGAAGACTTACTTGAAATAAAAGAGAAAATAAATTTAGAATTTCATCAGTTGATTAATGAAGGATTTGAAATACGAAAGATTCCTTCAATTGGAATCATGGTTGAAATCCCAAACATCATATTACAACCCCAAGCCGTAGCGAAAAAAGCTGATTTTTTTTCCTTTGGAACAAATGACCTTGCACAATTTTTAATGGCTGCCGACCGCACCAATGATCGTGTTACACACTATTTACCTCGTGCAAAAGAGAGTTTACTGTTTTTAATTGAAAACTTCACTAAAGTTGCTCATGAAGAAGGTAAAAAGGTGAGTGTTTGTGGTGAACTTGCTTCAGATGAGGAATGCCTATCAACTTTCATTAGAATTGGTATTGACTCATTAAGCATGCCTCCTAATTTAATCCCTAGTATAAAAGAAGCAATAAGGAATAGTCCATAGATACTGTGATCTTTTACCACAAAACTGTCTTTGGAACACTAAACCTCGCCTTTTGAGTAGGTGCTATCATAGGTTATTTTTTGATGATTTTACATCATTTAAATCAAACACAGATTGGGATTGAAAAGGGGATTAATTCATCTCATTATAAATCCATTCCACAAAGAATTCTGTATTTATTTTTGCAGTATTATTAATATTTAAAAATGGTGTTTTTGAATTATAGTGTGCTTTAAAAAATTCCGAAAACATATATGCTGATATTTCGTTTGGATGATCAAGTCCCCTTTCAATAGGGAATGAATTTTTATAAAACTCGAGCTCAAATAATGGTTTAAATATTAATTCTGAATTAAATTTAGAAACATAAAATCCATCTCCTTTCTTTTCAATTTCAAATGCTACATCTTCAAAATGTTTTCCCATTGCAGGTATATCTATGTTCTTTTTAAGTAATGTTCTTATCCAGAAATATTTGCCATCCTTGTTTTGATCTGGAACAATCCACTCAGCTTGTGGAGCATCAGGATTTGATACTTGATTAATTATTATTTGTTTCTCATCATGTACAATCTCATTGACAAAATTCCATTTAGTTGTATATAGACTAGTAAATTTAGTAGGAAAAGTACGCTGTAGGGAATGCATTTGCTCATGAACTAAAAGACCCCCAAGTGATGTAACTAGTTTGGCTTCACTCTCTTCTGACATTTGATCACTCCATTCTTTGGAAAGCTTGTCAAGATATGCCTGACTTAATATTATGTACGTTCCCCTAGTGTGTGCAAATCCACCACAAAGCCAATTTTGAATTTTAATAAATCTCCAAGGCTGTTTTGCCATTAGATTTATATTATTATCAAGTAGCCAAGTATTCGTTTTATTTACTACAAACGAAAGTATACTTTTCTCATTTTTAGTAAATTCTAATACTGCAGATGAAAATTTTTCTTTAGCAAAAATTCTTGCAGAGTCAATATTGTCAGGTGATTTTTCCTGAGTAAAAGTTGTTATTTCACGATTTTGTAATTTTGAAAAATAGGGCTCAAAAGTTTCGTCTAATATGGCGATACTCGCCTGTTTTTTTGTTAAAAAACTTATTCTTGAATGAACTAACGGACTCTTGTAAATTTCATTTATTTGATATTTAGTTAGGCTGTTTTTAGGGTCAATTCTATCTTTAAAATTGCCCTCCCCTTGAATATTTGGTGTGTTGTCATTAACATTTTGGTCATCAATTGAATGCTTTAATCCTAAATTATGTCCAATTTCGTGAGCAACAACAAATGCCTCCATGTACATTTTTTCATCATCATTATACTCGTTCCCTTTTCCCAGGCTTATAAAAATTAAATTTCCATTCATTAGCCCTCTTCCTGTTGGTCCATTGTTACCATCTATTGCATTAACAAAAAACATATTTACAATGTCATTTTGACCTCTTAAAATTTTTTCTTTACCAGCAATTATAACTATACTATCAAGATTAATTTTTCCATCTCTTGCTTTACTGTTATTAAAATAAATTGGTTCTAAAAAATGAAAATCTATATCTGCTCTAGAATAGGCTTTGTTAATTAGTGATGAAGAAAGTTCATGTCTGGCAGGTTTGTCTCCACTATCTGATTTTGTTATTATGGGTTGAATAATTACAACTTTTGAAGTTAATTCATCCTGCTTTAAACGTGAACAATTATTCAACAATATAAAAGTAATGAGCAAACATTTATTTAAATAAAATTTCATCTTTAGTCTTAAGAATGTTAAGTTAAGGTTTTAGGGGTAAAGAAAAAACCGATAAGATAATTTTGAATACATATCTGAGATAAAGTGATCAGGCAATTAAAAAACTGGCCTAGAGATTTAGGAATGAACCTCACCACACTACAAACTTTCCCCAAACAACTCCCCCCTAAAACGACTTCATTAGTAGCTTGTTTCATTCTTGGTAAAGTGTTTTGTAAAACTTACTGAAGATATGCCTAGGGTTTAAAAGAAAACGTCACTAAAATTAATTAGAGGCGCATTCATGAAAACAAGAAAAAGAAAGCAACTGTTTTTTTATTCGTCTTCAGTTGATCTGAAATAAATGAAAATATCGCCCATTAAAATTGTAGTACCCCCATCCGCTCGATAATAACCCGAAGAACCTTCATATAATTTGGTTGAAATTTTAATATTTTTTTAGCATTTGACGATGTAACTTTTAAGTCAAATCATTGTCTATTATATAGATTAATTTATTGTTAGCCTACTCACTTATAGCATTCATTTTGATAATTTTTTGATTTTTGTTTAATAATTCTGCTATAAATAAGTGAGTAGGTTTTTTTACTTCCATAAAAATACTTTTCATTAACTCTTCCTTGATTCTCTTTAATTTTTATATTTTAGGGAAAAAGATAAGATCCATGACAAAAATTGGAATAACAGATCGTTTTGCACTTATAATGGTAATTATATTTTATATCACCACTGTTGCAATTGGTTTCTTTTATCACCCCAAAGCTATTGAAAGAGCTGAAGGTTTAATTAAAAACAGCAAAATGTTGAACCATATAGTTCTTGTGAAATTTAAGCCAACCCTTACTTCGGTAGATCTTCAGTTGATCACTGACGGTGGCTATAGTTTGCAAGAGATCGAAGGAGTTATAGACTTGAATTTCACGGAAAATGTTTCACCTGAGGGATTGAATCAAGGTTTTACCCATAGTTTAACAATGAAATTTGCATCAGCAGAAGATCGTGATAGTATCTACCTACCACATCCGATACATCAAAAATTTGTAAAATTGTTTGTGCCTTTTACGGAATCCGTGTTGGTCTACGATTTCTGGGATTAATTTATTTCCCGATTAGCTTTTGAATTTTTTCAGACTCTTCTTTTGCAAGTTCTGCATCTACTAAAATTCTTCCGCTGTGTTCATCCATTATGATTTTGTTGCGAGAAGCAATCTCCAATTGTACTTGAGGAGGAATCGTAAAGTATGAACCTCCAGAGGCACCACGTTCAACAGCTACAATCGCTAAACCATTTTTAACGCTTCCTCGAATACGTTTGTATGCGTTAATTAAGCGTTCCTCGATCAGTTTTTCAAATTGGTCAGATTTCTTTTGAAGAAGGTCTTCCTCTTTTTGAGTTTCTTTTAAAATGGCATCTAACTCACTGTTCTTAGCTTTCAAGTGTGCTTTACGTTCATCCAATTTTTCATTGATTGTGAAAAGTATCTCCTGTCTTTGCTCGATACGTCCTTTAAATTCTTTTATTTTCTTTTCAGCCAATTGACTTTCGAGGTCTTGAAATTCTTGTTCTTTAACGATAGAATTATATTCTCTGTTATTTCGAACATTTTTTAATTTCTCCTCATACTTTTTCAACAACTCTTTTGCCGTTTCAATAGTTTGCTTTTGTTCCGTAATTCCATGCTCGTTTTCTTGAACTTCAGCTTTTATTTTATCCAGTTTTGTTACCAATCCTGCGATTTCATTTTCTAAATCTTCCACTTCTAGTGGTAGTTCACCTCTAAGGTTTTTTATTTCATCTATGCGTGAATCAATAAGTTGTAAATCATATAGTGCTCTTAACTTATCTTCTACTGAGATTTCTTTTTTTTTGGCCATAGCTAGTAATAATTAACTGGGTTGGTTTTTGTACTTGATAAAACGATTGCAAAATTAGTCATTTTTTTGCTAAGAAAGTCAAATATCAAATTTTTGGTAAATTGTTCACTTTCATAGTGCCCAACATCAACTAATATAAGGTTTTCTTCTCCCATGTAAAATTGATGATATTTTAAATCTGCTGTAATAAAAGCATCAGCACCTTGTTGTTTGGCATTCTCAATGGCAAAGCTACCAGACCCTCCTAAAACGGCTACCGTTTGAATTTTTTTAGAAATAATAGGGCTGTGTCTGATTACCTCCGTGTGAAGTTCATTTTTTACAAAGCTTAAGAAATCAGACGGTTCCATTGCTTTATCTAGTATCCCAATTTTACCCATTCCCACATTTGGGTTGGGATTGTCCAGGCTGAAAATTTCAAAGGCTACTGTTTCATATGGGTGGAGATCTTGAAGTGCTTTTTGTACTGCTAGATTGAGATGAGATTCAAAAACTACTTCGACATGAATTTCTTCAGTTTTTAATTTCTCTTTTGGATTTCCTTTAAACGGGTTGCTTTTTTCATTTCCTTTAAAACGTCCTATTCCTTCTGAAGTAAAACTGCACTCACTATAACTTCCGAGTTCACCTGCTCCAGCCTCATGAAGACCTTCTAATATAGTTTCTAGATGCGTTGATGGAACATAGGTGCTTAATTTTTTTAGACTTCCTTTTTTTGGAATTAAAACTCGGGTATTAAGTAACCCTAAGCGTTTGGATAAAACATCGTTAACTCCCTCGGGGTGATTGTCCAATCGGGTGTGAAGGGCTATTATGCCAATATTATTTTGGATGGCTTTGATAACTACACGCTCAACATAGTTTTTGCCAGTTATTTTTTTTAATCCTGAAAATATAATAGGATGAAAGCAAACGATGAGGTTACATCCTTTAATCATTGCTTCATCAACAACAGCTTCCGTACAATCTAAACTGACTAAAACGCCGCTACATTCTTGGGTTTCATTTCCTATCAGTAATCCAACATTGTCAAAGTCTTCGGCATAGGCTTTGGGTGCCCAGTCTTCTAGGGTTTCAATAATTTTTTTAATGATCATAACAGTGATGAATTATCACAAATATAATATTTATCTTCATGGGCATGAAAATCTTGATAACGATGTTATATCCATTTGCATTTATTTATGGTCTCATTGTTAGGTTCAGGAATATATTGTTTGATAAAAAGGTTTTAAAACAACAGTATATTCCTCTACCCAGTATAGGTGTTGGAAATCTATCCAGCGGGGGAACGGGAAAGTCTGTAGTAATTGATTACTTAATTACCCTTTTAAAAAAAAACTACCCAATAGTTGTTTTAAGTAGAGGTTATAAAAGAAAAACGAAAGGTGTTGTTGTTAGTTCCTCAAAAAGCACTGCGGCTACTATTGGAGATGAACCCTATCAATTTTTGAAAAAGCACTCAGATATTTCAGTAGTGGTTGCTGAGAAGCGTGTTTTAGGGATTCAGAAAATTAAAGAATTTTCAGTGCCAAATTCAGTTATTCTTTTGGATGATATAATGCAACACCGATATGTAAAGCCCTCGTTACTGATTTTGACGACAACATACGAAGCCCCTTTTTTTTTAGACAGAATACTTCCTGTAGGCAGTTTAAGGGAATCAAAAAAGGGAGCTAAACGAGCGGCTGTTATTTTAGTAACAAAATGCCCCGATACATTGAATCATATTCAAATGAATCATTTTAAAGAAGAGCTTATTTTAGAAAAACACCAACAACTTTTTTTTACCAAAATACAGTACAGCAATCGAATAGTGAGTAATTCTGGAAGTCAATATATTGATCAAATTTCGCAACCTTTTGTATTGGTTACTGGAATTGCAGATCCAAAACCCTTAGTCGAATTTTTAAAGGAAAAGGCAATGGTTTTTGAACATTTATCCTTTCCAGACCACCATATTTTCAAGCCTTCTGAAATTGATCAGATTCAAAAACTTAGAGCAAAAGGAATCGTACTTACAACAGAAAAAGATTATACCCGACTTTCACCGTTAATGAATGAATCTGAGTTATACTATTTACCCATTACTATGGCGTTTGTTAATTCAGAAGATCAAATCATTTTTGATGAAACAATTCAAAAAACTATAAATCAATTTTAAGCAATATGTTTGTGTGCCTTGTAAGAAGATCTAACCAAGGGACCACTTTCAACATGCTTAAAACCAAGGTCTAAAGCAAAAGTCTCATATTTTTTAAATATATCGGGAGTAATAAATGAGTGGACAGGAAGGTGTTTTTTACTGGGTTGTAAATATTGTCCAATAGTTACTACATCTACAGATGAGGCTCTAAGATCATGAAGCGATTCTAATACTTCCTCTTCTTTTTCACCTAAACCGAGCATGATACCAGATTTTGTTCGATTGATTCCTTCTTCTTTTAGATAATGAAGTACCTCAAGACTGGTTTGATACTTTGCTTGAACACGTACTTTTCGGGTCAAACGTTTTACGGTTTCAATATTGTGTGAAACCACCTCAGGTGCAACCTGAACAATACGATCTATATTTCTTTTGTTTCCTTGAAAATCAGGTATCAGAGTTTCAAGAGTAGTTTGTGGACTAATTCTTCTAATTGCATTTACTGTTTCAGCCCAAATAATCGAACCCATATCTTTCAAGTCATCACGATCAACCGATGTGAGTACGGCATGCTTGATATTCATTATTTTTATGGAGTTTGCTACCTTTTCAGGCTCTGTCCAATCTACCGCTCCAGGGCGTCCCGTTTGAACACCACAAAAACCACAAGAACGGGTACAGATGTTGCCCAGAATCATAAAGGTTGCAGTTCCTTCAGCCCAGCATTCTCCCATATTGGGACAGCTTCCTGAGGTGCAAATTGTATTAAGTTTATATTTATCAACTAAGCCTCTAAGTTCTGTGTATTTTTTACCAGTAGGTAATTTTACACGAATCCAATCTGGTTTTTTTTTGTGTTTAATAGACTTATCTTGAACCTCCATCTTCAATCTTTTTTACAAAGATAATCTAAAGCTTATAGACTAAAAAGATAAAAAAGAGTAAAGCCAGTCAAAAACACTAAACCAAAGACACTTAAAATACGTAACCCTTGTTTTGGCTGGTGCTTTTTAGGCATTTGACTGCTTATTACAAGTCTGTAATTTAAAAAGGCATACAGTGGGGCAGTAATGAAAGAAAGTACAGTCGCGATTTGAACTAATTTTCCCATTTCAGACAATAAGAAAAGAAAAATACACCCAGTTCCTACAGCGAGAATAATCATCCAATGTATGTAGAAGTTGGTGGTTTGTTTATCAAAAAGCAGCTGAATGGTTCTTGACATAGCCCTTGGCGAGGCGTCGAGTGTAGTTAGTGTTGTACTCAACATTGTGGTAAAAGCAGCAATACCAATAATACCATAAGCAGCTTCTCCTAGGCTTGAGGTATATAGTTGAATTAATTGCCCAGCAAAAACACCTCCTTGACTTGAAAATTCTGAGCCTGTCCCAAACATTACTAGAGCCCCTAGACCTAAAAAACATAATGCTAAAATAACTGTTGCTATATATCCTACATTAAAGTCAAATAAACTTTCTTTTATACTGGATTTGTTAGCATTTGTTTTATTTTTTTCTAAAGTCCAAATGGAATGCCAAATGGATATATCTAGAGGTGCTGGCATCCATCCTAAAAAAGCTATTAAGAATAAAAGTCCTCCTTGATCAGGAAATACTTGCTGAAAAGAAATAGGTTGTTCATTTTTAAAGAAAGCAAAACCTACTGCAAGAATACTACTTACAGCCAAAATAACCATAATCACTTTGATCAGCTTATCAAGCCAATTGTATTTCCCTAAAAGTAAAAGAATTCCACATATAAGAGTAATAAAGACACTCCAAGTCACTATATCGTCAGTGATGCCAAACAACGTAGAAGCAATACCAGCAGTCACAACTGTTACTGCACTTTGAATTGTAAACATCGTTCCAAAGTTCAAAATGAAATAGGCCCATAAATATCCTTTTCCTAATTTATAATACCCATCTAGAAGTGTTTCACCCGTTGCTTGCGCATATCGAGGACCATATTGAAAAAAAGGATACTTAAATAAATTTATTAGTAAAAGTGCCCATACCAATCCCCAGCCAAAATCAGCTCCAGCTCTAGTTGACTGAACCAGATGGGAAACACCAATTGCTGCGCCAGCAAACAACAATCCCGGGCCTAGTTTAGAGAGTTTAATTTGCATCGTAGTTTAATAAAGTAGCCAACATTTTTTTTGCTCTAAACAATTTAACACGAACGGTTGATGCAGATTCTCCTAATTGAGCTTCAATTTCTTTGTAGGATAAATCCTCAAAATACCGCAATCTCAGGATTGTTCTATATTCAATTTTCAAAGACTTTATATGTCGCAGAATAAGATCTAAATCTTGATTTGAAATCATTAGTTCCTCCGGAGAAGGTTCTAAATCTCGAGGTTCATAGGAGGAAATGTCGTCTATTTCTTTGTGTGTTTCTTGATTTTTTTTGGTTTTCCTAAAACGATCAATATGGTGGTTTTTCGCAATGGTCAATATCCAAGCAATAAAAGGTTGTTTTTGATCATATAGCGCAAGTTTATCAAAGGCTTTTGCAAAAGTTTCTATTGCAAGCTCTTCAGATAAAGTAGAATTTGAGGTACGGTCGTTTAAAAAAGACAATACAGGATCCCAGTAAGAATTAAAAAGAAGATTGAAAGCAGTTTGATCATCCGCTCTAGCTCTTATGATTATTTCTTTTTCTTCTAAGGTCTTCATTCTTTGCTTTATGCCTTTTCTAAAATTTCAGGATTTTTACATTCAGCTTCTTCTGGCATTTTACCACAAAGACCACAAGGTTGATTGTCTTTGTTTAAGAAAGGACTTTGACTGGCACAAGTACCTGAAAATTCTCCATCTTTTTTTGCCCATATTTTTATTGCAATACCGGCAAATGCTAATCCAAGAAGTAAAAAAGTGATTAAAAATAATTCCATTACAAAGCTTATATGATGTAAAAATAGTGATCTTTATTGGAAGAATAGCTTTGGAATAAACTTGTAGGATTTTACTTACAAATAACATATTCCATTTTACCCCAGTTATCCACAAATACATACCGTACAATACCCGAATGTCTCACTTTATTTGATCACTCTGATATAGCCTGTATTTTTTGCATATTTGAGAACAATAACCCCAATACCTCGAACTAAATTATATTTTATGCATACAAATAATGCTTAAGGCATTCACAACATTCATTAAATAAATATAGTGTTGTGGTTTGATTGAATTTTTTGTAAAAGGGGTTGCTTTATTTTTTTAAAAAAGTTGATTTTTAAATTCCCATATTATCTTAATGAAGTAGTACCCGAAAGCTAAGGCGATCATAAATTTCAAAAAAACTCCAGTTAAAAAACCAACTAATGCACCAAAAGCAGCTTTTATTGCTCCTTTTTTATTGCTTTGATTGACATATAGTTCGCCCAGAAATGCTCCAAAGAAAGGACCAATGATTAAACCAAAAGGACCTAAAAATAGAATTCCAACAATAATTCCAATACTGCTTCCAATTGTACTTCCCTTTCCTCCACCAAATTTTTTAGCTCCCAAAACAGCAATGATATTGTCAAATATGAAAATGAATAAAGCAATACAAAAACAAAGAATCAAGAATTGATTTTCAATATCAATGGAAGGTGCAAATCCAAGTATGAATAATCCTAACCATGAAGTTAATGGGCCCGGAATTACCGGAAGAAAACTACCTGCAATCCCAAGAAGAATAAAAAACCCAGCAAGGGATATAATGATTAAATCCATACGTTAAAAATATCAATTTATATTTGACCAACTCTTTGGATTAGACATAAATGAATAAAAAAAGCGTAATTTTAGTACATAAAATAATTTCTCATGGACAATAACTTAAAACCGTTTGTTTTTTTACTTGTAACTGTGTTTTTTTTGTCACTATCAGGATGTCATTTATTTGAAACTACAAAAGTTTCTGAGAGTGAGATAAAGAGAGCTTCGAGCTGGTCTGATAAAGATCAGTATCCTAGATTTCTGAGCTGTGAGGGTCTAGAGGGTGAAGATGAAAAAAACTGTTTTGAATCGGTTATATCTTCAAAAATTTTAAATTATATAGAAGAACAGGATTGGATTGCTTCAGAAAATATTGACACTGAAGTTGTTTTAAACTTAGTAATAAATGAGGAAGGCTTTATATCGATGGCTTCACTAGATGCCTCAAGTAAAATAGAAGCCGCAATTCCAAATTTAGAAAGTACATTGGCTGATGCTGTAAATCAAATTCCTCAAGCCCAAGCAGCTATAAAGTCAAATGTTGGTACTTTAGTATCTACTTCTTTTAAACTTCCCATTAGAATTTCTGCTTTAGAAGATAATTAATGCAAAACGAGCAAATTATTCTAGGAATTGACCCCGGAACTACCATCATGGGATTTGGTTTAATAAAAACAACCAAAAATTCTATGGAATTGATACAAATGCATGAATTGCATCTAAAAAAATACGATAACCATTTTATGAAATTGGGAATTATTTTTAAAAGAACGATTGAGCTTATTGAGGAATACCATCCTGATGAACTTGCTATTGAAGCTCCTTTTTTCGGCAAAAATGTTCAATCGATGTTAAAGCTTGGGAGAGCACAGGGAGTAGCTATGGCAGCTGGCTTGTCACGTGAAATACCAATTACAGAATATTCACCTAAAAAAATTAAGATGGCCATAACAGGCAATGGTAATGCATCAAAAGAACAGGTAGCTAAAATGCTTCAAAGTCTTCTGAAAATTAAAACCTTGCCGAAGAATCTTGATGCTACCGATGGGTTGGCAGCAGCTGTTTGTCATTATTATAATCAAGGGACTGTGGTGTCAGGAAAATCCTATACAGGATGGAGTGCTTTTGTAAATCAAAATCCTAAAAAAATACAATCCTAACCTAATTTTTCTATTCAAATAGGCAATGTCCAATTTATACTTTCATTATCCTTTTTGTAAACAAGCCTGTCATTACTGTAATTTTCATTTTTCAACCAATCAAAAAGAAGTTGATCAGTTAGAGGAGGGAATGTTAAAAGAGTTAGATCTTCGTCTTACAGAATTAAAAACTCCTTTGGAGAGTATCTATTTTGGTGGAGGTTCTCCTTCACTTTTATCAGCAGATAAACTCTCAAATCTTATTCATCAATCCAAAGCAAAATTTTCATTTCATGATGGGATAGAAATCACTTTAGAGGTAAACCCTGATGACGTTTCAAAAAGCTACTTAAAAGATGTCAAAGAAGCTGGAGTGAATCGTTTAAGTCTTGGAGTTCAGTCTTTTTATGAAAAAGACTTAAAATTAATGAATAGAGCCCATAGTGTTGATCAAGCCTTACAGTCTATGGAGTGGGTATCTTCTGTTTTTTCCAATTTCTCTGTTGATTTAATATACGGAATGCCAAATTCAACTCTTAAGGAGTGGGAGACAAATCTTAATCAAGCCCTAAAATTTAATCCTCCCCACATCTCAACTTATGCGCTTACAGTAGAAGAAAAAACAGCACTGTATTACCAAGTAGAAAAAGGAGAGGTATTCCTTTTAATTGAAGAGGATGTTAAAGCTCAATATGATTTTTTGGTCAAACGTTTGGAGGCACTAAACTTTATCAATTATGAGTTTTCAAATTTTGGAAAAAAAGACTTTTTCTCTATAAATAATCAAAATTATTGGAATGGGAAACCCTATCTGGGAATTGGTCCTTCAGCTCACAGTTATGATGGAGCGTCAACGAGAACATGGAATGTTTCAAATAATCATAAATATGTTGCCGCACTTAAAAAGGGTTTTTTAGACAATGAAACGGAGCGGCTAAGCAAAAAAGATCAGTATAACGAATATGTCATGATTGGGCTAAGAAAAATAGAGGGTCTTTCAAAAGAACATGTTGAAAAAACTTTTGGTAAAACCTATGCTGCTTATCTAGAGTCTCAAGTATCAAGGCATTTGGAAGAAAGAAACCTTTTCTGGGATGGTGATTTTCTGAAAATTACACCCAAAGCTAAATTTTTATCTGACGGTCTTGCGGCCGATTTATTTAAGATTTAAATGACAAAATTATTGCTGTCTTAATAGCGCAATGTAATGATGGTAAAAACGTGGAATGGTCTCTATTCCTTTGAAGAAATTAAAAAGGCCATAATGTTCATTGGGAGAGTGAATAGCATCACTATCCAAACCAAATCCCATTAATATTGATTTTACACCTAACTCTTTTTCAAACATAGGGACTATGGGAATACTCCCACCCCCTCTACTCGGAATTGGGGCAATACCAAAAGTGTCATTGTAAGCCTTATGTGCAGCTTGATATCCAATAGTGTCTGTTGGAGTTACATATGCATATCCTCCATGGTGTTTAAGAACCTCAACTTTTACTCCTTCTGGAGCTAATGAGGTAAAATAGTTGCTAAATAAGTCACTGATTTCGTTCCATTCTTGGTCTGGAACCAGACGCATTGATATTTTTGCATGTGCTTTACTTGCAATTACGGTCTTGGCACCTTCACCGATATATCCACCCCAAATGCCATTTACATCAAGTGTAGGACGAATTGTTCTTCGCTCTTCATTGTTATATCCCGCCTCTCCCTGAACCGCATTTATTCCAATCGAAGATTTAAATTCTTCTAAATCAAATGGAGCTTTAGCCATTTCATTACGATCCTCTTGTGATAGTTCTTCAACACGATCATAAAATCCAGGTATTGTGACTTTACGATCTTCATCGTGAAGTTTAGCAATCATATCACACAATATATTGATTGGGTTGGCAACAGATCCCCCATACAATCCTGAGTGTAAATCACGATTGGGTCCAGTAACTGTAACTTCCATATAACTCAATCCACGTAAGCCTGTTGAAATGGAAGGCTGGGTTTTAGATATCATTCCAGTATCGGAAATTAAAATTATATCACAGTTTAATTTTTCTTTATTATTTTTTACAAACTCCTCAAGGTTGTCACTTCCAACTTCTTCTTCTCCTTCAATCATGAATTTGATATTGCAATCGAGTTCACCTTCATTGAGCATAACCTCTAGCGCTTTGATATGCATAAAAACCTGACCTTTGTCATCACAAGCCCCTCGAGCAAAAACGGCTCCATCTGGATGAATTTCTGTTGCCTTTACTATGGGTTCAAAGGGCGGGCTATCCCACAATTCAACAGGATCTGGAGGTTGCACATCATAATGTCCATAAACTAAAACTGTAGGCAGACTTGAATCAATAAGATATTCTCCGTAAACAATTGGATGTCCAGGAGTTTTGATAATTTCTGTTTTGAGGCAACCTGCCTTTTGAAGCGCATTTTTCACCCATTCAGCAGCTGTTTTAACATCGTTTTTAAACTCAGGATCAGCGCTAACAGAGGGTATTTTTAAAAAATCCATCCATTCATTTAAAAAACGTTTTTGAGTTGATGTTAAGTCCATAAGTATATCGTTCAAGATTTATTTGTAAAGTTAACTAATGTATTTTTTTTGGAAGAGGAAATTTTATTGGAAAACTTAATTATATTTGTCGTCCCTAAAGCGGGTGTGGTGAAATTGGTAGACACGCTAGACTTAGGATCTAGTGCTTCGCGGCATGGGGGTTCGAGTCCCTTCACCCGCACCATCAGAAAGCCAAGACGATGTTCTTGGCTTTTTTGTTTTATGGGTCCAGAGATTATTATTGCTTTTTTTATGTTTCTAGGTCTTCTTTTTTGGGGGATGATCAAGGCAGTTTGGTGGGTTTTAAAGAGAATATTAAACTTAGTTTTAATTCCTTGGATGTATGTCACTAATATGATCAGACAGAAATTTTGGGGATTGCCTGAGCGAAAAAATCAAAAGCATCTTTTTTAAAGTCAAGTTGATTTTGATCCTATTTAAGAAATTATTATTTTAGGATACTTTAATTTTTAAAAAAGCATATGAAATCTTTAAATGAAAATTGGTTTGCCTTCACGCTAGTAGCCGTAATATTTGGAATTTTAGGTTTTCTTTTAGGAAAACAAGGAGGTCATAGTAAGTGCCCTATGATGGATTTTCCCCATGCGATTCAAATGGATGAATTTGGTGGGATGAAAAAAGAGGGTAATATGTTTATGTTTAAATCAGATAGAATGATGAATGGAAAAGATGGATTTGAAATTAACATAGACACTATTCATTCTGGAGGAGAAAAACAAATTAAAGTAAGAGTAATAACAGATAAAGA
>Ga0222718_10001299_pt1 | contig 24230 bp, 19 predicted proteins | sample C33_27DmetaG_FD_165045 | JGI IMG/M metagenome (GOLD analysis project Ga0222718, IMG submission 165045) | Estuarine water microbial communities from San Francisco Bay, California, United States - C33_27D | ecosystem: Environmental > Aquatic > Marine > Unclassified | place: USA: California...
GCTTTTCTAATAATTCCGGGATAATGATATCATCATTCGTGCTCATTTTTATCATTGCTCTATGACCAACAAGCATTGTGGAAAGTATGTCATGAAAGCCAACCATAGGGATGTTACCGGCTAAAATCAACCCGATATTCAGGCGGGAAACACTGTCGGAGACATTGTTGCTATTTAACCATGTGCTGAGGTTTTCAGTGTCAAGCGTCAGGGACCAGTATTCCAGTGCATGCAACACCTCCCTCTTGTCGAACCAACCATTTTTAATCTTGGCTTGGTTCGTTAATGTGTTGATCCAACTTGATTCGGCTAAGGCTAGCTCAGCGGATAAAAAATCTCCTAATCGGTTAAATGCTTCTATTCTTTTGGACAATGCTAGCATGCTGCAAAGATACAGTCAACCAGTTGAAGATTTCTTCAATAAACGTGGTTAAAAACATGTGCAAAATCCGCTATGATCCAATTAAGTGTGAGCCGCTGCAGATATTACATTCGTCCACATCCTAACACCATCCGAATTATTTTATGGCTGTAGATTACACAGAAGATAACATACGCACCCTTGATTGGCAAGAGCACATTAGAATGCGCCCCGGTATGTATATCGGTAAGTTGGGTGATGGTAACGCGGCAGATGATGGTATTTACATCCTCATTAAAGAGGTTATTGATAATTCCATTGATGAATTTGTGATGGGCAATGGCAAGACCATTGATTTGAGCATTCGAGGAGAAGAAGTCAAGGTTCGTGATTACGGTCGAGGTATACCTCTGGGCAAGGTAGTGGATGCTGTATCCAAAATGAATACAGGTGGTAAATATGACTCAAAGGCGTTTAAAAAATCAGTTGGGCTCAATGGGGTAGGTACGAAAGCCGTGAATGCGCTTTCGAGTTACTTCAAGGTCGAGTCAGTGCGTGATGAGCAAATCAAAGCTGCCGAATTCGAAAGAGGTAATTTGACCAACGATTTTAAGGTTGAAAAAACAAGCACTAGAAAGGGAACGCGCGTAACCTTTATTCCAGATGCAGAGATTTTTAAAAACTACAAGTTCAAGCATGAATATGTGGATAAAATGCTCTGGAATTATGCTTACCTAAACCGGGGGTTGACCATCAACTTTAATGGGGAGAAGTATCAGTCAGAAAATGGACTAAAGGATTTACTCGAGCGCAATATTGATGAGGAGCCCTTGTACCCAATAATTCACCTCGAAGGAGAGGATATTGAAGTGGCTATAACGCATACTCAGAGTTATGGCGAAGACTATTACTCCTTTGTGAATGGTCAATACACTCCCCAAGGAGGAACGCATCAAGCGGCATATAGGGAGACCATAGCCAAAGTTATTCGAGACCATTACGGTAAAAATTTTGATGTTCAAGATATTCGAACCTCCATTACTGCTGCCATCAGTGTTAAGGTTATTGAACCAGTGTTTGAGTCGCAAACAAAAACGAAACTTGGCTCTCAAGAAATAGAACCAGGCGGTACTTCCATGCGTGCTTTCGTGAATGATTTCTTATCACGAAAGCTTGATAATTTCCTGCACAAGAATCCAGAAATCGCTGATCGCTTGCTGAAGAAAATTCAGCAAAGTGAACGTGAAAGAAAGGAAATGGCAGGCGTTAAAAAGTTGGCCAGAGAGCGAGCTAAAAAGGCAAACCTCCACAATAAAAAGCTGCGCGATTGTCGTGTACACTTTGGTGATAAAAGCGAGAAGAATGTTGATACATCCATCTTCATTTGCGAGGGTGACTCTGCCTCTGGTTCCATTACCAAGATTAGAGATGTTAACACTCAAGCTGTATTCAGTCTAAAAGGTAAGCCGCTTAATACTTACGGTCTTACGAAAAAGGTGGTGTATGAGAACGAAGAGTTTAACTTATTGCAAGCCGCACTTAATATCGAGGACGGCATAGAAAACCTCCGCTACAACAATGTCATCATTGCTACGGATGCCGATGTTGACGGTATGCACATACGCCTATTGTTGATTACCTTTTTTCTTCAGTTTTTCCCTGAAATAGTGAAGCAAGGACATTTGTACGTATTGCAGACTCCGCTTTTCAGAGTTCGAAACAAAAAGGAAACGATTTACTGTTACAGCGAAGAAGAACGGCAAGCTGCAGTAGTAAAAGTTGGAAAGACGCATGAGATTACGCGCTTTAAGGGACTTGGTGAGATTTCTCCGGAAGAATTTAAAAACTTCATCGGTGAAGACATTCGCCTAGATCCTGTGGTTATCGGAAAAGACGCAGCCGTGCAAGAACTACTATCTTTTTACATGGGTAAGAATACCCCAAGTCGACAGGAGTTTATCATAGAGAATTTGAAGATTGAAAAGGATGTTGTTGAAGAGGTGTAGTCAGATATATAGATGAGCGAAGAGAACAATAACATAGAAGAGAGAGACGAGGAATTTAGTCAGCATCAGGATTCGCAAGAAGGTCTAGAGCAAGTAATCCACGTGAGTGGGATGTACAAAGAGTGGTTTCTAGACTACGCATCTTATGTTATTCTCGAGCGTGCTGTTCCACACGTTAATGACGGATTGAAGCCTGTGCAGCGCAGAATACTTCACTCCATGAAAGAAATGGATGATGGGCGCTACCATAAGGTTGCAAACATCATTGGAAACACCATGAAGTATCACCCACATGGTGATGCTTCTATTGGCGATGCTTTGGTGCAAGTTGGACAACGCGATCTCCTTATCGATTGTCAGGGAAACTGGGGTAATATTTTAACGGGCGATAGCGCAGCTGCTCCCCGATACATCGAAGCAAGGTTAACCAAGTTTGCCCTAGAAGTCTTGTTCAATGCAAAAACTACCAATTGGCAATTAAGCTATGATGGTAGAAATCGCGAACCGATTACGCTCCCTGTCAAGTTCCCTCTGTTGCTTGCCTCAGGAGTGGAGGGTATTGCAGTGGGCCTTGCCTGTAAAATGCTTCCGCACAATTTTGTTGAACTCATTGATGGGTCCATCAATATTTTAAAAGGGAAGAGGGTAAAGATTTATCCAGACTTTCCAACTGCGGGGATTGCAGACTTTAGTGAGTATAACGATGGACTACGCGGTGGCAAAATCAAGGTGAGAGCAAGGATTCAAGCTGATGATAAAAAGACCCTCAGGATTACGGAAATACCATTTGGCACCACAACTTCGTCTCTCATAGACTCCATACTCAAGGCCAACGACAAGGGCAAAATAAAGATCAAGCGGGTAGAGGATAATACGGCTGAGCACGTTGAAATATTGGTTTACCTGAATGATCGCGAGTCTCCAGATAAAATGATCGATGCACTTTACGCTTTTTCAGATTGTGAGGTGAGTATTTCACCGAATGCCTGTGTAATCGAAAATGATAAGCCTCGCTTCATGGGCGTGAGCGAGATATTGGCTCAAAGTACTCAAGAGACAAAAGGCTTACTCAAATTAGAACTCGAAATAGAAAAAGCCGAGCTTGAAGAAAAATGGCACTTTGCTTCTTTGGAGAAGATATTCATCGAGAACCGTATCTATAGAGACATTGAGGAATGTGAAACTTGGGAAGAAATTATCTCCTCAATACACAAAGGGTTAAAACCGCACACTAAGCACCTTCTGCGAGCGGTGACGGATGACGATGTGGCAAGGCTTACGGAAATAAAGATCAAACGAATATCTAAGTTCGATAGCTTTAAGGCCGATGAGATTCTCAGCCGACTAGAAGAAGACATTACCCAAGTCAAACACCATCTAGATCACCTTACCGAATACGCTATAGAGTACTTCAAAAACTTAAAGAAAAAATATGCTGCAGGTAGGGAGCGAAAAACGGAAATTCGATCCTTAGAGACCATCAAGCGCACACTCGTAGCTGCTAGTAATGTCAAACTCTATGTGGACCGAGCAGAGGGTTTTGTTGGTCATGGATTAAAGCGCGGAGACTCTGAGTTTGTGTGTGACGCATCCGATATCGATGATATCATAACTATTAGAAGGGATGGTGTCATGATGGTTACTAAGATGGCCGATAAAACCTTTGTGGGTAAAGACATATTGCACGTGGGTATCTGGAAAAAGAATGACGAACGAACCATCTACAATATGATTTATCAAGATGGTCCTGCAGGAAATATCTATGTGAAGCGCTTTAATGTAACTAGCATTGTACGAGACAAAGGGTATGATCTCACAAAGGGCTCGCCCAAAAGCAAGGTTCTGCATTTAACGGTCAATCCAAATGGTGAAGCCGAGGTGGTGACTGTAATTCACAGAGCTAAATCTAAAATCAAAAAGATCAAATTTGATTTTGATTTCAGCGAACAAGCCATTAAAGGCAGGGGGGCGAATGGCAATATCCTTACCAAACATTCAGTAAATCGAATCGAACTAAAGGAGAAAGGCGTGTCAACTTTAGCTGCCAGAAAAGTTTGGTTTGATGAATCAATAAAGCGACTCAACTACGAAGAGCGAGGAACTTATCTGGGGGCGTTTAATGGGGATGATAAAATCCTTACCATCATGCAAAGTGGAGACTATCGACTCACCGGGATTGATGTCTTAACCAAGTTTGATGAAGATATGATCCGCATCGAAAAGTGGGATCCCGATAAGCCTTTGGCGGCCATCTATTATGATGGGGAGAAAGAGGAACATTTTGTCAAGCGATTCCTTGTGGAAGACAGCGACAAGGCGGTCCATTTTATTTCAGAATCGGAAGGTTCTCATTTGTCGTTAATATCTACCAACTGGCGCCCCAAGGTATTACTGAAGTTTGATCAACGCAGCAACAAGCGTGATGATGAAGAGTTAGAATTGGAAGAATTCATCGCGGTTAAAGGTCTCAAGGCACAGGGAAATAAATTAAGTCGCTATAAGGTAAAAACTATTGAGGAGTTGGAGCCCCTCCCCAGGCAAGACAGTGATGACAGCGATGATGATAATGATGGCAATGGTGGTGAATCAATAATATTAGACGGAAGCCCAGCATCTGGGCTGAAACCGGCTGGTTCCCTACCCAAGCTGAAAAAAAAGACTAAACCTGGTTTAGTGGTGCAAGATGCAAAGCAGAGCTCAACCACCACAGAATCGAAAACAGATTCAAACGAATCAGCCAAGGCTAAAAAGGATGCTGCTACCACTGAGATGAAAAAGCAAGCAGAGCCTCAGCCTGTTGAGGACAAAACAGGAAATGAGAATTCCGATGATTCTGATTCAAAATCGGTTGATCAGCAAACACAGACCAGTGATGAAAAGGGAGCAGAATCGAAGGAAAGGGACAAGCCGGATTCAGCTTCTACTAAAAACAACGGCAAGGATTCTGATGATTCCTTTGGTGCGGGAAGTCAGATTATACTTGAACTATAAAGAAATCTCAAGTGTTTTCTCAATCCATTTGTAATGGATACTCAATTAAGGTCGTCTTACAAAATCGTTACTCAAACGTCTATTTAGACATGGTAAAATACTTCCTATTCGTGCTTAGTCTTATCGGTTCCATTCCATTGTTGGCCCAGAACTATAATATGGAACTGCTTGGCAGGTTAGAGTTTGATGTAGAATTGAGTGATGTTTGGGGTTATGTAGACGAAGATGACAATGAATATGCATTGATAGGTCTATATGACAATTTTGCGATTGTCGATGTTACAGACCCTGCCGATCCCACGGAGGTATTTCGAACCATTGGCGGAAATTCAAGTGATTGGCGGGATATAAAAACATGGGGCGATTATGCCTATGTTACGTGTGAGTGTGGTCCAGGTCTTTTAATTGTTGATCTCCGCCCGTTGCCAGACTCTACCAACCTTACTTACACCTATTGGACTCACGATAGTGTCACCTTTTATCAGGCTCATAATTTGTTTATTGATGAAAAAGGTATCGCTCACATCTTTGGAGCGTTCTATTCTAGAGGTGGCTCCATCATGCTTGATTTGAATGATGACCCGATGAATCCAACAGTGCTGGGTGTTTATGATGAAAATTATCTACACGATGGCGTAGTGCGTGGCGATACGCTATGGGGGAGTGCTGTTAATGATGGAAAGCTGCAGGTAATAGATGTTTCTGACCCTTCCGAACCGGAGCTTTTATCCTTTTGGAGCACACCAAACAGTTTCACACACAACGCTTGGTTTTCTGACGACTCTCGCTACATATTTACCACAGACGAGGTGCCCTATGGAAGCATTGCCGCTTACGATGCACAAAACATTTTAAACCCAATTGAACTGGATATTTGGCGTGTTGCCGATACCGCTATAATTCCTCACAACACTCATTATCACAATGGATATCTCGTAACCAGTCACTACACGTATGGCATCAACATACTCGATGTAAGTCGTCCTCATAATATGGTGGAAACGGGTAGGTATGACACCAGCCCAGATTTTGTCTATGAAGGGTTTCGAGGCTGTTGGGGTGCATATCCGTATTTACCATCGGGCATAGTACTGGCCACTGATATTGAGGAGGGGCTATATGTTTTTGATCCGAATTATCAGCGCGCATGCTACCTAGAAGGTTCAGTGACTGACATTCACTCGGGTAACCCAATTGTTTTCCCTGAGATTGAAATCATAGAATTGGATCAAAAAGAAAGGGCAAGCTTGGTTGGCGAGTATGCTTTTGGTACTCTTGATGCAGGAAGTTACACTGTGATTGCTTCAAAAGAGGGATATCGAAGTGATACGGCCTACAATGTTCAATTAGTCAATGGTGAACTCACCATTCAAAACTTTCAGCTTGATAATTGGCCCGTTGGAATTACGGAATCTGAAACAGACAGTCAAGTTAAAGTTTACCCCAATCCTACAGTTGAGGTTATAAATATTAGTGCGACCTCGGAGATTACTGAGGTAATTTTATATACCATAGAAGGACTAGCAATTGAGACGCAAGCGCCAAAAGCTGCACAAGTTTCCATTTCATGCAAAGTGCCAAGCGGAAATTACATTCTTGAAGTGCGCACAGAAGAGTACACCGAATACAAATCGGTGGTCATCAAATAGCTTGACGCACTCTCGTCCAATTTGCCTCTAGCGGAATGGGTTTAAAATCCGAAGGAATTGGAAAAGACTCACTCTCCTCAACGCGGTTGCTGTTATGTGGGTGGGTCATCATCCATTCAAGGTTTTCATTGTAGTCAAGGTCTTGCTCATTCAAATGATTGAAAAAAGAGCCTAGCGCTTTTGGATATATCTGTGCTTGAACAAGTAGCTTCATCCCAGTTTGGTCTGCTTCAGCCTCTTGGCTTCTGCTAAAAACATTCGACAAGAGCGTGCTCGCTGCAGTATGAATTATGGTAGCATCTCCACCGGTTACTATGGTCATTACAAGCGTGAGTCCTATTTCAGCCAGAAGTTTGTTCACGATGTGTCTTTCTTCTACATGCCCAATTTCATGCGCCAATACGGCTGCTACTTCCTCTGGTGATTCAGCGAATTCAATGAGCCCAGAAAACAAAATGATGTTACCCCCAGGCAGCGTGATGGCGTTAATTTGATCATGCTTTACCACCATGATATTGTATTCATAGGGCGAATTAGAAATTATAGGTTCGAAGCGATTTACAATTTCCTGAATGGCCGAGTCTGTGGTAGGATTTTCTAGCAGTTGAAACTCATCCAAAAGGTTTTCCATGATGTATTCTCCAAGCTTTTCTTCATCCTGACCAGACAGTGTTAAATCATTTGTTTCGATGGCTATCCTTTCAGCCCAACTTTCGGGAAGGTAATCGGGTAGATTGCTAAAAAGCAGCCAAATAAGCACAAAGCCTACGGCAAGCTTTAAAAAGTCAAACCATACTCGTTTGCTCATTCTACATTTTTGGCGGTTGATTTTCTATGGTAATGTCACCTTCCCCTTCGTACTTGAAACTTTTGGTTCTGCTAAACACTTGGTGATATGAAAATTTACCAAAGAAAATGAAGTAATACATCTGGCCTTTTCTGGCATAATACGCAGCCAATAAGCTGAAGATAAAGTACAAAAGGTTGGCTAGCCCCACCGTAATCAAGTATCCCCAGAAATAATTTGTGGTTTCCAAATGATCAAAAAACCATATCTGTGCCGCCCATATGAGCAATCCCCAATTTAATAAGGTGGTTGGTATTTGCGACAATAAGCTCTGGAGTGTGTGAAAATGTATAAATCGGCTTTTCCTTCGATTTACCATGTAGTAAGCAACAGCAGCGACCAAATTGATGATAGGCAGCGGCAGAGCAACTGCCACTGCCGCGAACATCATTAAATATGACCCCATCGCATCTTCGCGTTCGCGCTCTGGAATTTCATTGGGCTGTGGAAGCGGGTAGTATATGCTTTGGGAATTTTCGATCATTTAATTTTCTGCGTTTTCGTCTATCGAATCATTGGTTACAGGCAAGTCATATTCGGGGTCAAAACTTCCAGTGAATGGAGGATATTTATCCGTCATGTAGGCCATATAAAGGCTCACGCGTTGTGACCATCGGAAATATTTTACCTGGAAATCAAACATAGATTTCGGGTAGTTGCCAGTGAATAAAACTGCCCACCAAGCAATGAAGTTTACTATCAACACCGCATAGACCAATATCCCAAGAATGAGTCCATGTGGAATCATCACATAAAGCCAACCGAAGAAAAACCTGAGCAAGACTGAGCCTCGCGAAATATTCTCAGGATAGGCCACATCAAAGTGCACACCCTCGTGTTCTTGGTTTAATCCAAATTTTGGATAGCCATCAACAAGATTGAAGAAGCTTGCATTCACACGGATATTCCACTTCATATACTTAACCTGAAATTCAAACCAAGACTCTGGGTAGCGACCAGTGAATAATATGATCCAAAAACTCAAAAAGTTTAAAACGCTTGCGGCCAGCCCCACAAAAAGCAATAGAATAGCATGAGGGATTATGATGTAAATGAACCCAAAGAATGTTCTAAGTAGCAGCTCACCCCTAGAGTAGGATTCTTGACGTTTAATGTCAAAAGTCATCATAGGTAGTAGTGATTTAATGGTTAGATCAATAGTATAACAAACGATGGTCAAATTCAATGCATCATTTTATGAGCGGTAGATTATCTAAATGAGTACACAGGAAGATTGACTGGAAACAGTCAGATTATTCTGAAAAATCCAATTCCATTCTGCTAAATTCGCAGTCACTTTGAATTACAAATTACACATCCATGGATTTTGATCTTATTGTTTTAGGAAGTGGCCCTGGAGGCTACGTAGCAGCCATTAGGGCTTCGCAACTTGGGCTAAAAACTGCCATCGTAGAGCGCGAATCGCTCGGTGGTATTTGCCTTAACTGGGGTTGTATCCCAACCAAAGCATTGTTGAAGAGTGCGCAGGTTTTTGAATATCTTAATCATGCGAGTGACTACGGTATCAGCGTTAAAGATCACAGAGCAGATTTCAATGCCATGGTGAAGCGAAGTAGAGACGTGGCAGGTGGCATGAGTAAGGGTGTCGAGTTCTTGATGAAGAAGAATAAGATTGAGGTAATCATGGGTACAGGTAAGCTCAAAGCTGCTGGTAAGCTTGAGGTTACGGATGATAAGGGTAAAACCAAAGAAGTTACTGCTAAGAATATCATAGTGGCCACTGGCGCCAGATCACGTGAGCTGCCACACATCAAGCAAGACGGAAAGAAGATTATCGGTTACCGAGAGGCGATGACTTTGCCAAAGCAGCCAAAAAAGTTGGTAGTAATGGGGTCTGGAGCCATCGGCTCTGAGTTCGCTCACTTTTACCAGGCTATAGGAACGGAGGTGACCTTGATTGAATACATGGACAATATTGTTCCAGTGGAGGATGAGGAAGTGAGTAAGCAACTGGCTCGAAGCTTCAAAAAGACAGGCATGACTATCATGACGGGAACTGAGGTAACCGATGTGAAAACTACGGCCAAGGGATGTACGGTAAGCTATAAGGACAAAAAAGGTGAAGGAAAAATTGAGTGTGATATTGTCTTATCGGCCGTAGGTGTTGTCGCTAACATAGAAAACATTGGCCTTGAAGATGTTGGTGTTGCCACTGATAAGGGCAAGATCATGGTAAACGATCACTACGAAACTAATATTCCAGGCATTTATGCTATTGGAGACTGCGCACCTGGGCAAGCGTTAGCACATGTTGCCTCTGCAGAAGGAATTATCTGTGTAGAGAAGATTGCTGGGCAAGATCCGGAGCCTCTCGACTATGGAAACATACCAGGATGTACATATTGCTCACCAGAAGTAGCCAGTGTAGGTATGACAGAAAAGGCTGCGAAAGAAGCAGGTCATGATATTAAAGTTGGCAAGTTTCCATTTAGTGCCTCTGGGAAAGCGAAAGCTGCAGGGCATTCAGATGGATTTGTCAAACTGATATTCGATGCTAAGTATGGTGAGTTGCTCGGAGGTCATATGATTGGTTACAACGTGACTGAGATGATAGCCGAGTTGGTTGCAGTGCGTAAGCTTGAAACTACAGGTCACGAGCTTATCAAGACAGTACACCCACACCCAACCATGAGTGAAGCGGTGATGGAAGCTGCTGCCGCAGCCTACGATGAGGTGATTCACCTCTAAGGATTGAATTAAATAGATTATTCATATGAACCCTGATTCTGAAAAGAGTCAGGGTTTTTGTTTTTAGAACCATCACATGTTAGAAATGGTCATATACTAAGCTTAGCAAGGCGCCACAGTTTTACGGATAAGGGTTATTTCTAAAGTAGGGTCACAAAAAAAAGCCCTGACATAAATGTCAAGGCTTTTAAAGTTCGTTGTGTTAGTGCTATTCAGCTGCTTTATCTTCAGCCTTAGCGTCAGCTTTTTCCTCAGCTTTAGCTTCTGGTTTATTAATGTGACGCTGGTATCGGTTCTTAAATTTATCGATACGTCCTGCGGTATCCACCAACTGAAGCTTACCAGTGTAAAAAGGATGAGACTTGTATGAGATCTCCAACTTTATTAGAGGGTACTCATTTCCATCTTCCCATTTGGTAGTTTCTTTCGTCTCAGCGCAAGATCGGCTCAAGAACTCGTATCCGTTACTCATGTCTTTGAAAACTACAAATCGGTAATTCTCTGGATGTGTCTCTTTCTTCATACCTAATCCTTTTTTCGGGCTGCGAATATAAAAAGCTTTGAACAAAAATGGACCTCGACAATATTTTAATCAAACTAAAGTTTTCTTTGCATCTGTGTTGAAATACATCACGATCATATTGCTTGCACTTATTGTGTTCTCATCATGCAGGAAGGACGTACTTTTTGAAGACAATACGGCTAAAATTGAGTTTTCTACTGACACGGTTTTTTTTGATACTGTTTTCACTACGGTTGGCAGTATTACAGAGCGGATAAAGATTTACAACCCATACGATTTACCCATTCAGCTTGATCGTATTTGGTTAAAAAGCGGCCCACAAAGCAATTTCAAATTGAACGTTGATGGGCTCGCGGGCAAGGATGTGAAGGATGTTCGCATCGAAGCAAATGATAGCATTTTTGTCTTCATTGAGGTAACAGTAGATCCCAATGGTGGAAATACACCTATGGTAATTGAAGATCAACTGATGATCAACAGCAACGGAAATGAACAGTCGGTTGACTTAGTCGCTTGGGGGCAGGACGCATACTTCTGGCCGTCCTTTGCGTTTCAGTTTCCAAACGATTCTGTGGCACTCAGAAACGATAAACCGAATGTGTTTTACGGTTATTCCTTGATCGATAGCCTTACCACGCTTGTCATACCGGAAGGAACGAATGTCCATTTTCATAACAATAGCGGTTTGATTGTTGGGACTGGAGCATCACTCAAAGTACGTGGTACACTTGATAACCCGGTGACTTTCCAAGGAGATCGAATTGAGGATTTTTTTAAAGAATCACCCGGACAATGGGGACAAATTGTGCTGACACAAACGAGCGTGGGGAACTACTTCAATCACGCCATTATTAAAAACGGTGGAATCGGCTTAAGTGTAGGCTTCACGCTAGATCCTACACTTGCTCAACGACCAGAAGTTGTACTGAAGAACACGCAAATTTTAAATATGAGTTTCATTGGACTCATTGGCATCGATGCAAATATTAGGGCTGAAAACACAGTTGTGGCCAATTGTGGAGATCATACCGTAGCACTTGTTCTCGGTGGTGAATATGATTTTAAGCATTGCACATTCGCTAATTACTTTAATGATAATCCGCGTAGCAAGCCAGTTTTACTCATGAGCAACTTTTCTGAAAGTGAGGATGGTCAAATATTTAAGCGAGATCTGAATGCTCGATTTAGAAACTCTATACTACATGGAGCATTGGATTCTGAACTGCAGAGAGAGCGGGAGACGGGCGTAGCATTCGACTATGTATTTGACCGAGTGATTTTAAAGTTGGATACAGAAAATATAAGTAACACAGACCGATTTATAGGGGTGGTCAAGAACCCTGAGGGCAGTTTATTCATTAACCCCAATGAGAATAATTATTCTCTGCCGAGTGAATCTGCAGCGATTGATGCAGGTGCGGATATTGGTATTCCGTTAGATCTTTTAGGTAAGATGAGAACTGAGGTTCCGGATTTGGGGGCAATCGAATTTATAGATTAGTATTGACCCGTACGAAGCATAACTAGGGTACATGCATTCACAACCTCCACTCCCTGTATCGCTGCCAAAGCTTCGAGTTCTGGATTTTCCGCACCGGGATTGAAGATAATGCGTTTCGGCTTTAAAGAAAGAAGGTATGCATAGTGTTCAGGCTGTCTTGCTGGGCCCACATACATGGTAAGCGTATCGAGATTATCAATTTGGTCAGGCCAATCGACTATGATGTCTTTATTGGCAATCAAGCCTTTTCGTTGACCTAAGGGTACAATTGGGTGATCATATTCACTTAGCATGCGAGCGGCAATGTTGCTGTAGCGGCCTTCATTTGGGCTTGCTCCGAATATTGCGGTGACTTTACTCATTTTGTTTTTCGAGTTTTCTTTCAATGCGGTCTAAGCGATCATTCACGAGTGTCAAGGCTTCAATCGTTGAATTTGATTGAGAAATACTATCAGCTAAACCAATTCGAGTAACACCTTCTGCCTTCCATATTTCCATGATATCAGAAACATCAAGATCGAATGGTTCATAGGTTGGATTGTCAGATTTAAGAGTGAATTTCTGTTGACGCAGGTTGTTTAGTGCTCGTTTGAATACAATACCCTCAGACTTGGTTATGAATACGTAGCATGAGTCGTTTTTTACATCATTCCAATCCATCACATAGGTAGATATGATGTAGCTTCCAGACTCTATTGGAAGCATACTGTCACCCTTTATTTGAAAGAGCCGATAGGTTTTGCCTTTTGGAAGCTCAGGAAATGGTAGGCTAAAGGTTGGAAGCGTTTCAATAAACTCTACATCTCCAAAACCATTCAAATATCCGGCTGCGGCTTTTACTGGCACTAACGTGGCCTTTTCCGTATCTGAACTTGAATCAACCGCTATTGACAATACGCGCAGAGCGCTGCCAGTGATGGCTTTTGCTTTTGATTTTGATTGTCCTTCATTTAAATCAGTAAGGGGAGCATTGATAAAATCGTCCAATCCAAGGCCATACTTCTGGCAAACCAACTGAAGGAAAGAAATCCTCGGATCAGCCCGTCCTTCTTCGTACGCTCCAATCATCGATCGCTTTACCCCGAGAATACGGGCAAATTCTCCTTGAGTAAGTTGGTTGTCTTTGCGGAGCTTTTTCAGGTTTTCAGCAATGAAATGCATGCTAAAATTTTTATAATGCCAAATTTAAAAGAGTTTAGCTTATTCGCATTCGGTTCGAGCATCGCCTCTAATGTCATTGTATTCTTGATTTTCTAGCGCTCTAATTTCATCACCGCAATATTCGCCTAAAGGTTCTTCAATAATATTAGTGCCTGTGTCAACCTTGTATATACAGGTTTCACAGCGAGTGCAACTTGTGTTGGTTATTGAAATGGTTGCAAAAACCATCATCATTGAGTATGATACCTTAAGTTTCATAGGTGCGATTTTGCTCTAAATTATTGAAATTTCTGAGTCTCTTAGTCTTGTTTCTGAACTGCTTTTTTAATAGTGGACAAAAGTTTTTCAGAGGTGGTGTATCCGTTTGACACCATGTATAATTGACCTTTATCCGTTTTTAAAATGACCGAAGGAAAACCCTTCACGCCCATTTCGCTCGAAAGCCGAAAATCATTGGCAGTGGCTATTTTCATTTCTTCGGATAAAAAACGAGTTCTATACTCACCTTCATCGAGATTATACTTTTTTGCGAGCTCAGCGTATGAATCTACGCTTAGTATATCAACACTTTCGACATAGAATAGCTTCTGAACATCCTTAAAGAAATCGAGCTCTATTTCTGGCTTCATTGACCTAGCAACTACCAAGGCTCTACAAGCGGGTTCTGTATCATAGACTAAGCTTTTATCTTTTAACCGATCATAATTAAATGGCATTCCTGTGCGTTGCTCAATTTCTTTCCAGTGGTGGTCGAGAAAATCTCCTAAATCAGCATTGGTTTCAGTGCCTCCAGGCCGAAGGCCACCTAAGACGAGCTTGAAATCATAATTTGGTAGCGCTTCTTTTACCTCGGATATTTCAGGAGCAAATGCATAACACCAGCTGCACAGAGGATCTCCAATGTAAATAATGGTTGGGCTTTGGGCATTTAGCCATTCAAATGACATAAGAAAAAATAAGATTATGTAACGTGTGACCGAGCCTTTTAAACTAACTGTTATTCTTGGTTGCTTCCGAAATGGATTATTTCTTACCCTTTTGCTTGGCGGCCTTGATGCTGTCAATCCGGGATTGATCTGGGTTGCCGTGTTTAATTTCTTGAGATGCCTGAGCTTCTTGGGCTTCATCAAGAGAAGGGGTGTCCATCGACTCTCCAGATTTTTCGATTTTGGGTTGGTCAGCATTCACCTTTGCCGCAGGTTTAGTCTGTGAATCGTCTGGCAGAGCAACGTTATTCGATTCGACCTCTTCAGTTTTATTTGGCTTTTTGTCACCAGTTTGTTTCTTGGTGTCGGCACAACTAACCATAATGGTTATGATACTAATGCTGAACAATAACTTTTTCATTCAAAATGATTTGATCGTTTGACTTAATATGCATGAAATACTGGCCGCTTTCCAATGCCAATTTATTGAAACCAATACGATGAATTCCAGGCTTTGAATAGTCTTTGTGTAAATCCTTTACCAAGCGACCATTCATGTCAAAGATTTGAACTTCAATCATCGCTCCATTGGGAGTTTCGAATTCAGCAAAGAACATATCAGTATTCAATACCGGATTAGGATACACCTTTGATTCAAAGTTTTCCTCCTCGGCTTCATTTTCACTACTCAGTGGTACGAGTGTATTACCGAATAACTCGAAAGTATCACCATCAACAATATACACTGTCAAACCTCCGGCAATAACTGCTGTATCTGTATCACTAGCGGCTAACGCTATTGTAATGAAGTCCTCAATTCTGGTAGAATCTGTACATCCATTGTTGGAAACTTCCAATTTAACATCGAAGGTTCCCGTGTCTCCGTAGAATACAATTTGATTTTGTGAACTAGAAGTGGGCGGATTGCCACCTTCGAACGTCCACAACCATGAATCTGGATTACCTGTGGAGAGATCGGTGAAGGTGATGAATGCTTGTGGCTCTCCAGACGAATCAGAGCTTGAGAAACTTGCTACTGGGATTTCAGCGGGTTCATAGTCGCCATTGATTTCCGCGATACGCGTGCGCCATCGATTGCCAGAATTTGGATAACAACCGCTAAACCATATTTCAGGATCATTGGCATTGTGCTTTCGTTGCATTGCAGAGTAGTCACCCCATCGTTCGATGCCTCCTAAGAATACAATAGGACCTTCGCCTGCGTAAACCAGTGTTGAGTTTGACCATTGCATATCTTCATCACAATTCATTACGCGCATTTCAGGAAATATGGTGCTACCAGTGCGCAATACTCCAATCATTACACTTTGATCGCACTCATTCAATCCAAAGGAGGCTAAACTGGGATATGCATAATCAAAGCCCGATTGTCCAAACTCGGTGCGCTGAGTGCCATCTTTAGCATCATCCACAGGAATTCGATAGTAATACACTCCGCTGTATGCGGTGTTTAAATATTCTGAGGCATGCACGCAGTGCACTATTCCATTGAGGTAAAATGCGTTTTGCATTCTACAATTTCCAACATCCACTAAGTTGTTTGATCCGGCTTGGTTGCCATCGGCAGCAACATCATATGTGGAGCTAATCCACTCAACAGTCATGGAAGGGTTACTATCCATGTCTCCTGATATTTCCCAAAGAAAGATTCGATTTCCCCCGCCAGAGTAGTTGCTCACCATATACATATTGGTGCCATAGTTGGTCCCATAGCCGTGGCTCGCTGGCACCAGTGAAAAAGCTCTGTTACTAAAAGGATCGAAAATATCATCCCAATAGTCCCAGCTTACGGATGCTCCGTTATAGCCTTCACTCTTGTCGATTTGCCAAACTATCGATTGATTAAAATTATTGTTGTTGTTGAATAAGTTTCCAGTGATGAAGAGTTCATTTTCGGTGATTCCAATGTGTGGATAATCAGTCCAGCAATTGTTGTTTAGGGGATTGCCATCAAAAGCATAGATGTGCCAGCCATCGATAAATGGATTATTGGATTCGGAGAAACAAACAAATATTTGAGAAACACTTGAGTTGTTGCCATTTAGCAGTACGTAAATGAATCGATCCTCATCGGCATCGTATAGAACCCTTGGATCGTAAAGAAGGTTGGATGTGGTAAGACCACTAAAGAAGCTGCCATGGGTACTTGACCCGAGAAAATTCCCATTGCTATTGAAGTAAGAAATATCTTCATTATCAACCGCTACAATTCTACCTGCATTGGAGATGGCTACCGTATTGTCAGGCGGGGTTGAGTTGGTCATGGTTGTGCCACTCATACTTGTTCCTATTTCTGGTGTTACTTCTCTCGAGCCGGGTTTGTCTATGCCTAGGCCAATTTCAGCTTGAGCTTTCTTCGCAAGTTTGACCGCCTTCATCAAGTCAATTGAATCAGGATCGCCATGATAAATCTTTACCTTCTGCAAGGTTGTATTCCATGGGTCTTGAGGAGGAATACCAGCTACCGAAGCTAGTTTCTCTTGAACTTTTATGGTTGATTTTACACCAGTAGTGAATTTGCTATTCTCATTTTTTTGAGCAACAGTGCTCAAGGAGATTGTGATGATGGCGATGAGAGTCAAACAAATTCTTGCAATCATATTGATAGTTTGTTAGGTATGCAGATGCAAATATGCTTCTTTGCAGACGAAATAATTTGAATTAGGTATGCTGAAATCTATGTTACATCGAATATTAGTTCTTACAATATTAATTAGTCAATTCAATTATGGTAATGCCACAGAGGGGATGTGGGTTCCATCCATGATAAAAAAGCTTGTGGGAGATGAAATGCAATCCATGGGTATGAAAGTGTCCGTAGATGACTTATACGCAATAAACAAAAGCTCGATAAAAGATGCAGTGGTTCACTTTAACGGTGGATGTACGTCAGTATTGGTGAGTGGCAAAGGACTTTTATTGACCAATCATCACTGTGGCTACGGCCGAATTCAATCGCACAGTACCCTCGAAAACAACTATTTAGAAGATGGCTTTTGGGCAGGAAGCTTAGAAGAAGAGCTGGCGAACCCAAATATGGATGCTACCATCATCAAGGAGATCAGAGATGTGACAAATGATGTGCTAAAAGACTTACCTGTGGACGCAACTGAAGTTCAACGAAGCGCTCACATTAAGGAGCAAAGCGAAAAGATCATAGCGGAAGTTAAAGAGAAGACAGGATATTCAGCATACATCAAACCCTTTTATCATGGCAATCAAATGTTGCTGTTCATTGTAGAAGTGTTTAAAGATATACGGCTTGTAGGTGCGCCACCCTCAAGTATTGGTAAATACGGTTTTGATACAGATAACTGGGTTTGGCCAAGGCATACTGGTGATTTTAGTGTATTTAGAATCTACGCCAAGAGTGACAACAAACCCGCTGATTATAGCGAAGATAATGTGCCTTATACCCCAAACCACTTCCTACCTGTGAGCTTAAAGGGGGTAGAAGAAAATGATTTCACACTCGTTTATGGTTTTCCGGGCAGAACAGAAAATTTTATCACGAGCACCGAAGTTGAGCAGGTGTTGGCCGATATCAATCCGCTAAGAATAAGAATGAGAGAAGCCAGCCTTTCTGTCATTGATGAAGCTATGAGAGAAGATGAGCTAGTCAAAATTCAATATGCGGCAAAGCAGAGTAGGATCAGTAATGCATATAAAAAATGGATTGGCCAGAGTCGTGGATTGAAAAGGCTCAATGCCATTTCCATAAAAGACTCTATAGAGCAGCTTTTCGAACAGCGAATCGCTGATAATCCTGAGTGGAATGAAAAATACAGCGGTTTGTTGCTTGAGTATTCTTCAGCCATTTTACAGAGCAAAATGGCTGAAATGAGCAGGCAGTATTTTATTGAATTTTATTTTATGGGTCCTGAGATACTGAGATTTTCGGCAGGGTTCAAAGAATTGGTTACGATGTGTCAAGATGAGTCGGTGAGCGATGAAGAAATTGCAGAATGGGTTGAGAATAAGAAGGCTTTGGGCTATTTTAAAAACTATCAGCCACAGGTTGATATGGACATTATGAAGGCCCAAATAGATTATTTCATGGATTCTCCACAGTCGGTACTTTATACGGTTGGCTTGAAAAACAAAAACGAATCTAACGAGGAATTTGTCGAGCGTATCTATGCGCAAAGCATGTTTGATAGTGAATCAGATATGCGTGAGTTTCTTGATAATTTCAAACGCAAGGATTACAAAAAGATTGAGAAAGACCCAGCATATGCTTTTGGTCAGCGCATCTACGACCACTACTTTTCATTTACACGACCCATCTTACAACAGTTTGTGCCACAAAAAGACAGCTTAATGAGAGTTTGGATGGCCGCTCAAAAAGAGGTGCTAAGTGAGCGAACGTACTATCCGGATGCCAATGGAACTTTGCGGATTTCATTCGGCAAGGTTGAGGGGTACGAGCCATTTGATGGGGCAGAGTATTTGCATTATACCACCTTAGATGGGGTTATCGCAAAAGAAGATTCTTTGAGCTACGAGTATGCTCTTCCAGAAAAGTTGAAAGAACTACACGCAAATCAGGATTATGGAAAATATGCCGATAAATCCGGTGATATGCGGGTATGCTTCATTTCAAGTAATCACACATCAGGTGGCAATAGTGGAAGTCCAGTAATTAATGCGGATGGACACTTGATTGGTTTAAACTTTGACCGCACTTGGGAAAGCACCATGAGCGACATCATGTTTAATCCACAGATCTGCCGAAATATTACCGTAGATATCCGTTACGTGCTCTTCATCATGGATAAGTTTGCGGGAGCTGGGCACTTAGTAGACGAAATGAAGCTATCAAATTAAGTGTAGGTACACATGTTTTAAAATTCATGTGTTACTTTACCGCTGCTAATGACATCAGGAGTTCTTCTTTTCAATCCGCGAAGTGCCGATAAAAAATACCGCGTACCTAACTCTGTATTGCAGGTTGCAGCTGCTATTGATGGTAAGTATGAGTGGGAAATTATAGACGGAAACCGGGAAGTGAATCCATGGGGAAAGCTAAAGTCTTTTCTAGATTCTGGCAAGTTTAAGTATGTTGGATTCACTGTTATGCCTGGACCTCAGCTTAAGCAGGCCATTCCTCTAACGCAAACCATTCGACAAGAATACCCCGATGTAACCATGGTTTGGGGTGGCTATTTTGCTTCCAATCAACATAAGTCCGTGCTCAATTCAGGCTGGGTTGATTATGTGGTAAACGGTCCTGGTGATTATGCTTTTCCTCAGCTTCTTGATGCGCTAGAATCAGGAGAAGACAAGAGTTCTGAAACGATACACTCCATTAAAAATTTGATTTTTAAAAGCAACGGAGGGTTTGTGAAGACTCCAAAAGATGATTTGATTGACTACAACAAATTGCCTCGGATGTGCTATGATAAGCTGAACGAGCATTACTCCATGGATCAGTATCTCGGCAAAACATATTTAGGAGAAAAGACACTGGCCTATCACAGCAGCTTTGGGTGTCCGTTTACCTGCTCTTTTTGTGCTGTGGTGCCGATCTATCAGGCTCGGTGGAAGGGCATGAGTGCCGAGAATATTTATCGAGATGTCAAATACGTGAAAGAAACTTGGGGTGCTGATGCCATTGAATTTCATGACAATAATTTTTTCGTTTCAGAAAAACGTTCGGTAGAGTTTAGCAAACTAATCAAGGATGAAAATATGGTTTGGTGGGGTGAAGGCCGCATAGATACCATCGATAAATACAAGGATGAAAGCTTGGCTTTGATGCGCGAAGCAGGTTGCAAGATGATCTTTTTTGGTGCTGAAACGGGAAACGATGAAGTGCTGAAGAAAATGGATAAAGGAGGTACGCAATCTGCCGCTCAAATTTTGGAATTTGCAGCACGCATGAAAAAGTTTGATATCATTCCTGAATACAGTTTTGTACTTGGCTGCCCTGCCGATACGGAAGAAGAAGTGATGAGTCAAATTGATGCGGATATCGATTTTATTCGACAAGTAAAAGAGGTGAACCCTGATACAGAAATCATCATTTACATATACAGTCCAGTGCCTACCGAGGGGTCAGAAATGTTTGACTCTGTGCTTGATGCTGGATTCAGATTTCCTGAAAAGCTGGAAGATTGGTTGAATGCTGACTGGGAGAATTTTGATTTAAGAAAGAATCCATTGACACCTTGGTTAACGCCTGAAATGGTTGATAAGATTAAAAATTTCGAGACAGTGCTCAATGCAGCTTACCCTACGGTAAGTGATATACGAATGAGTCAAGGTCAGCGGTCGCTCATTAAGTTACTGGCCAAGATTCGATATCAAAATAGGATTTATAAGTTTCCTTACGAACTTAAGGTACTTCAAAAGCTGTGGCGCTATCGCCAGCCAGAGGTTCAAGGTTTTTGATAAAAAATATAGAATACTAAAAATTTAAGTAATCTAATTTTTACCTTTCGCCTTGCTAAGTAATCTCGGCAAGACGTGGACAAAAAACACATATTACATCTCGATTTAGACTCATTCTTTGTGTCGGTAGAGCGGTTGATCGATTCTCGACTCAACGGGAAGCCTGTACTTATCGGAGGCACTACGGATAGGGGAGTAGTGGCCTCTTGCAGTTATGAAGCACGTGCTTTTGGCATCCATTCGGCCATGCCCATGAAGATGGCAAGAGAGTTGTGTCCAGAGGCTGTAGTGATCAAAGGGAACAGCATGACGTATTCGAAATATTCGGATATGGTCACGGAGATCATAAAAGAAGAAGTGCCGCTATTTGAGAAGTCATCCATCGATGAGTTTTATGCAGACATGACTGGGATGGATCGGTTTTTTGGGTGCGCTAAATTGGCAAGTGAGGTTCGGCAGAAAATTATTCGAGAGACTGGATTACCCAATTCGTTTGGGTTGTCAATAAACAAAACAGTTTCTAAGGTGGCTACAGGTGAGGCAAAGCCGAATAATCAATTGGAGATCGCTCATGGGTATGAAAAGAATTTCTTAGCTCCACTTTCGGTAAGAAAGATCCCAATGGTAGGAGTGAAGACCTACCAAACGCTACGCAATTTGGGCATTAAGCAAATAAAGACAGTGCAAGATATGCCCATGGATTTGATGGAGAATGTACTTGGTCAGCATGGCCGCACACTCTGGAAAAAAGCGAATGGTATTGACGCAACCCCTGTAATAGCCTTTAACGAGCGCAAGAGTATCAGCACTGAGCGCACATTTGATAGGGATACTACAGACATCAATAAGTTAAAAGGTATAATGCTAGCTATGGCTGAGAATTTAGCTTTTCAGCTTAGGCGAGGCAAAAAACTTACGGCTTGTGTCACCGTCAAAATCCGCTACTCCGATTTTCAAACACAAACACTGCAGTGCCGTATTCCTTACACTTCTGCAGATCATATACTCATTGCTAAGGTTATGGAGTTGTTTGAAAAAGTCTATAAACGGAGGCTGCTGGTGCGGTTAATAGGGGTGCGTTATAGTCATCTCGTAGGCGGGGGATATCAAATCAATCTCTTTGAAGACACTGAAGAGTATATCAACCTTTATCAAGCAATGGATAGCATTAGAGAACGCTTTGGTGACCGTGCAGTATTGCGTGCTTCAGGTATTGGCGCACGAACGATCAGTAGAAGTAATCCATTCAATGGTAAAGCGCCTTTGCTGTTGGCAAATAGGCGGGCCTAAATAAATATGCTTACTTACCGCGCCCTTGCAGCACAATAAGGATAGTGTGTATTAAGATTTTCATATCCACAAGGAGGGACATGTTTTCAATATAAAGGATGTCAAACTTTAGTCGCTCAATCATCTCATCCACGTTCTCGGCATATCCAAATTTTACTTGTCCCCAAGAGGTGATACCTGGGCGCACTTTCTGTAGGTGTTTGTAATGTGGAGCTTTTTCGATGATTTTATCAATATAAAACTGCCGTTCGGGCCTTGGGCCCACCAAGCTCATGTCACCCACCAACACGTTGTAAAACTGAGGGATTTCATCCAACCGTGATCGCCTAAGAAATTTGCCAAAAGGAGTAATTCGATCATCGTCTTCGCTTGATAGGGCAGGACCATGCTTTTCAGCATCTACACGCATCGATCGAAATTTGTAAATAGTGAAAGGCTTAGAATAAATTCCTATCCTCTCGTGGCTGTAAATGATTGGGCCTTTTGAGGTAAGCTTTACAATAAGCCCCACGATCAAATATACTGGTGATAAAAGGAGGAGCGCGAAAAATGACAAGACGATATCCATTAAGCGCTTTACATTTTGCTGCCACTCAGGCATGATTTCCTGATTAATGTCGATCAGCGGTGCTCCAAATATGGAAGACATACGCACCCTTCCGCTCATAATGTCATACATCTTAGGTATGATTTTGACATTCACTTTACTCCCGTCAAGCGCATTTAAAATCTGTCCAATCTTATCGTGCTCATTACTTTCAAGCGCAATGATGGCATCTTCAACCTTATATTTTTCAATGACAGAATCAATTTCACGCAAATGACCAAGATGCTCCAGCACTCCATGCAACGCGTGGTCTTTTCCACCATTTATGTGAACGAAACCAATGAATTTAAAACCCGAACTCTTTCTTTGAGAATTAAGCTCCTCATAAAGTCGTAGTGCATTTTCGTTGCTTCCAATCATTAGAGTGTTAAACCCGAGCTTTCTACTATGAATTTTACGCGCGGTGATCGTAGACAAAATCACTCGGCCTGTAGCAGTTAGAAAGAAATGCGAACCAAACAGAATAGAAAAGGTCAAGTAATAATTTTTGTAGTTTTCTATGTAATCATCAAGTATGATGGAGAAAAACAAGAATACCGACCCAAATAAGCTCAAAGAAAATGTTTGTACGAACTCTTTTAGCCTGGATCTTCTGTAAATGCTTTTGTACTGTCCGGTTAGGGTATAAAGGGTAAGCCAAAAGCCAACAATAGCGAGTAAACTAAACCAAAATTTTGAGTGATAAACTTCTGCCCAGTTTTCGCCAATCGTTTGTGACTCAATCACTACTTTTCGAAAGGTGAAAACCGCAGCGTAGGCTAGTGAGGCACTTATGGCGTCACTTACAATGTACTTTATGCGCTGAAGCCATCTATTCATCGCTGATGGATGAACTTTATATTATCCACGATTATCACACCTTCTTTTCTTTGACTTGGGTCTGCTACCAATGCATCGAAATAAACGAAGTAGTCTATTGCGTTGGGTGAGTCATTTGTGATGGTGGATATATCGATGTAGGCCTTTTTCCATGGTGATTCACCCGAATCAGTTGTGGGCCTTAGGGTGAGGTAATCGATAACTTCATTTTGTATGCGATCATTATTCACGCGCACACCCACCGTAAAAGAAAAATCAGAGTAAAAGTCAATTTCTACAAAGGATGGTTTGCCACCTCTAGGAAAAACATAGCTTGGTGTTCTGAAACGTGCGGTAGAAGTATTAGCGTCTAATCGCATGATACCGGACCCATCCCCTTCGAATACTTCGGCAGGGTCTTCAGTTACCTCAAGCCGCACTTGACTC
>Ga0222718_10001301_pt1 | contig 24197 bp, 25 predicted proteins | sample C33_27DmetaG_FD_165045 | JGI IMG/M metagenome (GOLD analysis project Ga0222718, IMG submission 165045) | Estuarine water microbial communities from San Francisco Bay, California, United States - C33_27D | ecosystem: Environmental > Aquatic > Marine > Unclassified | place: USA: California...
TTGCGGCATTTTTATTCTTGACGATGATATTATTATTTTTAGCATTCATAATGATTCTCACAATTATGAATCTGTTAAAACTATTTGCAAATTTTGAGGGTATTGATGCAAAAAACTAAAGTAACTTTAATTTACTGGGGTCTATGCTTATTTATTTTTTTAGCTTTAATTCCATGGATTTTTAATCCAACTCTAGCCCTTTATTCAATTCAGGCTCTAGTAATATATGGAGGAATTGTAACTGCTTTTTTGGGCGGCATTATTTGGGGCTGGGAAGGAGAGTCTGCCTCATCAGCAAATCTCTGGATTGCAATTGGGTTCTCTCTTTTGGGCCTGGCAGTAGCACTAGCCTCATTTATAAGCCTATCATTAAGCCTTATCTTGTTGGTTCTATCTCTTCAAGTTTTTTTAAACTTTGAGAAAAAAAATAGTTCATTCTTTCAATCTAACATTAAATACGCAAATGCAAGAACTTTGATAACAAACTTAGTTACAATATGTTGCATAACCTCCTTAGCATTTTTATATAATCCTTACACATAATCATATGAACCCACAATCTTCTTCAAAACTTCATGAAACTGTCTCCTGGGTAGGAAAGTGGACATTTGTACTTGCTGCAGCAGGTTCAGCTGTAGGCTTAGGAAATATTTGGGGCTTTCCATATAAAGCAGGAACCGAAGGCGGTGGAGCCTTTGTGATGATTTATCTTCTTTGTATCTTAGCAGTTGGCCTACCAATAATGATGGCTGAGATCATGATTGGCAGGCGTGCCAGGAAAAGCCCTGTTAATGCTATGAAAAAAGCGGCGATTGATTCAGGACATACAAGCAAATGGCAGGCTGTAGGTTGGGGTGGTTTAATTTCAGGAATTTTAATTCTATCTTTTTATAGCGTAATAGCTGGAATTTGTTTGAACTACATATTTATAGCTGCTTTTCCTACTCCCGATATCACCTCTCTCGAGCAATTCAGCATCGTTACCTCATCTCCATCAAGATTATTATTTTGGCATTCAATTTTCATTGCCTTGAATATTATTATTATTTCAGCAGGTGTCATTGGTGGCATCGAGAGAATGGTGCGCTTATTAATGCCAGCGTTATTTATTTTAATGATGGTAATGGTTGTTAATGCGATGATTAATGGTGATTTTGCAAGAGGTTTGAGCTTTTTATTTGCTCCAGATTTTTCAGAAGTAGATGCTACGACTTTCTTGAGGGCTATGGGGCAAGCATTTTTCAGTTTAAGTTTAGGAATGGGATCTATCATGTGCTACGGAGCCTATATGCCACAAGAGGAAAATATTTTTAGAACATCACTAACGGTTGCAGGCTTAGATACTTTAATAGCTATATTAGCTGGCCTGGCAATTTTTCCAATTATTTTTGCATATGGTCTAGAGCCAGGTGCAGGGCCCGGCCTTGTATTTGTAAGCTTGTTGTCTGCTTTTGTTGATATGCCTTTCGGCAATATTGTTGGGCCAGCTTTCTTTGCGTTGCTTTCAATTGCTGCATTAAGTAGCGCTATTTCATTGCTTGAACCAAGTGTTGCATATTTTGAAGAAGAAAAGATAGTTTCTCGATTTTCTGCTGCTTTAACTCTTGGCCTCTTTGCATGGGTTATAGGTATTGGCAGCGTGCTTAGCTTCAATGATTGGTCTGATATTTCTTTTATTGGAGATCTTAATTTTCTTGATTCAATAGATTATTTAGCAAATCAATTCTTAATGCCCATTGGCGGCATGATGGTTGCAATTTTTGCTGGATGGTTTTTAAATCCGAATCTTGCTCTGGATGAATTTTCTGATATCGATCTTGTAATATTTAAAGTTTGGAGATTTTTCATTAAATTTATCTCTCCTGTTCTTGTTGCAGCAGTTTTTGTCTACCAGCTTGTAAGCTAATAATGTCCAGCAGTTTTGAAGGATCTGAAATATTTGCAGCATCTCCAGAAAGAATACTTTTATTAATTAATAACTTTGAGTCTTACAAAGAATTTTTACCTGGTTGTCTTGAGTCTTCTAAATTGCCTGATGAAGAAGAAGGTTTTGTCTCGGGTAGATTGGTATTTTCACTGCTTAATCAAACTTATGCATTTGAATCTAATAATAGGACTGCTGGACATGAGGTCAGCATTACTCAATCCAAAGGCCCTTTTTTAGATTTCTATGCACTATGGAGCCTAGAGGCGCTTGATGAAAATAAGACTAAAGTAAGGTTTCAAACTACTTTTACTCTTCCATTTACTTTGAGTATTTTTGCTACCCAATCCCTAATAAATAAAATCGGCCTCAAGTTTATTAATGCTTTTGCAACTCAATTATTAAAATGAAGATTTATGTTTCTATTCAGCGAGAAGTTAACCCAAGTTTCTTGGAGCTTGATGTTTCTGAAAGTATTACCGCAAAAGAAGTCTTAGAATTGCCGGAAGTAAAAAAACTTTATCGGCAAGAAATAAATTTCTTGAGGGTTGGGATAAATGGTGAGGAGTTAGATGGAAAATATAAAGCTAAACCTCTCAACTACAGGATGTCCCATGGAGAGAGGCTTGAGATTTACAAACCACTTTTTCAAGACCCCAAAGAAAGAAGGAAAAATAAAGCTAAAATAGCAAAAAATTCTTAGTTATTATCTGTAATGGTGCTTTCTTCTATTACCCAGGTATCCAGTCTTTGGTCTGTGTTAAAAATCAGAGAGAGTTTTTTCTCACCAATAGTTGTTTCACCAACTTTAACTGAATAAAAATAATCCCATCTATTTTGATGAATAGGGCTATTAAGTAATGGGGTGCCGAGTAGGTATTGCACCTGATCCTTGGATAGACCTTTCACAAGCTGCTGTACATCCTTGTCCTCAATAATATTACCTTGTAAAACAGCTACCTTAAATGGAGCTAAAGATGAACAATTTGATACTCCACCAAGAGACAAAATAATTATTAAAAAGGCTTTTGTTAATTGCTTCATGAGATGATTTGATTATACTTTGAAAGAGGATACATCGAAAAGTTCATGAGTAAAGAAAATACTGAATTAAAAAAAGCAGGCTTAAAAGCAACACTTCCTAGGATAAGAATTTTAGAAGCTCTTGAATCCAGTGATAATCGTCATTTAAGCGCTGAAGATATTTATAAGCAGCTTATTACTTCTGGTGAGGATGTTGGCTTGGCAACAGTATACAGAGTGCTGACTCAATTTGAATCAGCTGGGATAGTCATGCGGCATAATTTTGAAGATGGTCACGCAGTCTACGAGATCACTCCGGATGATCATCATGATCACATGGTATGTTTAGAAACTGGTAAGGTTATTGAGTTTCATGATGAGATGATTGAAAAACGTCAAGAATTAATTGCAAATGAACTGGGCTATGAAATAGTTGATCACAGCATGGTTCTATACGTAAAACCCCTCAAATAAATTTCCTTAAAGACCTTGAACTCGCTATGAGTCATCCCAATATATTTAAGTATTGGATGCAAAGATGGCAAAAAAACAAAAAGTAAAACATAAAACAGATCTTAAAAATGAATCTGTTGAAACAGAGTCTGATATAGATGTGGAGGACTCTTCTAAAGAGGGAATAGATTCTTCAATTGATTCAATTGAAGAAAATCCAGAAATACCTAGTGCAGAAGAAAAAATTAAGGATCTTGAAGAGGCTCTTCTCAGATCAAGAGCTGAACTTGATAATGCTTTTAAAAGAAATACGGCCGATATTGAAAAAGCACATAAATATGGAGTAGAGAGGCTCCTACATGAATTGCTTCCTGTTGTAGATAATCTTGAGCATGCACTCAATAACTTTTCTAAAGATTCAACAAAGGAAGATAAAGAAGGTGTTGAGTTAACTCTAAAATCTTTCGAGTCAGCCCTTGATAAATTTGGCATTAGACCCATCTACCCAATAAATGAAAAGTTTGATCCAATTAAGCATGAGGCTGTAATGACCTCGCAGGATCCAAAAAAAGAAAACAATGAAATTGAAAATATATTTCAAAGGGGTTGGGAGCTTCATGAGCGGGTTGTAAGACCTGCCAGGGTTTCCGTAATTAAAAATTAGGAAAATATTATGTCAAAGATTATAGGAATTGATTTAGGAACAACAAATAGTTGTTTAGCTGTCGTTGAAGGACAACAGCCAAAAGTTATAGAAAATGCTGAGGGAGGTAGAACAACCCCATCAGTAATAGGCTACTCGGATGATAACGAAGTTTTGGTTGGCGCTCCAGCAAAAAGACAAGCTGTTACAAACCCAGAAAAGACGTTGTATGCGATCAAAAGGCTTATTGGAAGAAGGTTTGATGACGATGTAGTGAAAAAAGATATGGACATGGTGCCTTATGAAATTATGAAGGCTGATAATGGAGATGCTTGGGTCAAAGTAGATGATAAAAAATTGGCTCCTCCTCAAATTTCTGCTGAGGTTCTAAAGAAACTCAAAAAAACTGCAGAGGAGTATTTAGGTCATGATGTATCAGAGGCGGTCATAACCGTTCCAGCTTACTTTAATGATTCTCAAAGACAAGCAACAAAAGATGCTGGCAAGATAGCTGGCCTTGAAGTTAAAAGAATAATAAATGAACCAACTGCTGCGGCATTAGCATATGGCTTAGATAAGCATACTGGTGATTCAGTTGTTGCTGTATATGATCTTGGAGGCGGCACTTTTGATATCTCAATTATTGAGATTTCTGAGGTGGATGGTGAGCATCAGTTTGAAGTGCTATCCACAAATGGTGATACCTTTTTGGGAGGAGAAGATTTCGACCTCAAATTAATTGATTATTTTGTAGATGAATTTAAGAAAGAGTCTGGTTTTGACCTAAAAAGTGATCCTATGGCTCTTCAACGTTTAAAAGAGGCAGCAGAAAAAGCAAAAATTGAACTTTCTTCATCTGATCAAACAGAAATCAATTTGCCATATATAACTGCTGATAGTTCAGGTCCAAAACATTTTGTTCATAAGATTACTCGAGCAAAACTTGAATCATTGGTTGAAGATTTAGTTGACAGAAGTCTGGCTCCGCTCAAGCTAGCGTTAGAAGATGCTAAGCTTTCAATCACTGACATCAATGAGATTTTGCTTGTCGGAGGGCAGACTCGTATGCCAATGGTTCAGCAAAAAGTTAAAGATTTTTTTGGCAAAGAACCAAGAAAAGATCTTAATCCTGACGAAGCCGTTGCAGTAGGTGCTGCAATCCAGGGATCAGTCCTATCTGGTGATACTAAAGATGTGCTATTGCTTGATGTTACTCCATTAACACTTGGAATCGAGACACTTGGAGGAATTGCTACTCCATTAATTGAAAAAAATACAACCATACCAACACAGAAATCTCAGGTATTCTCAACTGCCGAAGACAATCAATCAGCAGTGACGGTTCATGTAATTCAAGGTGAAAGAAAACAAGCTGCTCAAAATAAATCACTGGGCCAATTTAATTTAACAGATATTCCTCCTGCAGCTAGAGGCACACCTCAAATCGAAGTGTCCTTCGACCTAGATGCTAATGGTATTCTGAATGTAGCCGCAAAAGACAAAAACACTGGAAAAGAGCAGTCAATTGTTATCAAGGCTTCTAGTGGGTTATCTGACGATGATATTGAGAAAATGGTCAAAGACGCTGAGGCTAATGCAGAGGATGATAAGAAATTTGAAAGTCTGGTCCAAGCAAAAAATAATGCAGATATGCTTGTTCATGCCACTAGAAAGTCTATTTCTGAGGCTGGAGATAATTTGACTGATGATGAAAAAGACTCAGTAGAATCATCTACTGTTAAGTTAGAAGAAGCCATTAAGCAAGATAGTTTAGAGGCAATTGAAGAGGCTACTAAAAACCTAAATGAGGTTTTGACTCCGTTAACTCAGAAACTATATCCTCAAGCTGAGGAGGGCTCCTCAGATGGCTCAGAGGAGACTTCTAGCGATGAAAACACAGTTGATGCTGAGTTCGAAGAAGTTAAAGAAGAAGAAAAGTAAACAATGTCACAGAGAGACTATTATGAGGTCTTAGGGGTCTCTCGATCTGCATCAGATGCAGAATTAAAAAAAGCTTTTAAAAAACTAGCCATGAAATATCATCCAGATAGAAATCCGGATGATCCCGCTGCTAATGAGAAATTTAAAGAAGCTGCCGAAGCATATGAAATCTTGTCTGATTCAGAAAAAAAATCAGCCTATGATCAATTTGGCCATGCAGGTGTTCAAGGTATGGGAGGAGGTCAAGGAGCTGGATTTCAAGATTTTAACTTTGGAGATATCTTTGGAGATATCTTTGGTGACGTATTTGGTGGTCGAAGCTCTTCAAGCAGGGCCGCTAGGGGTCAAGACCTTCAATATACTTTAGAGCTATCTCTTAAAGAGGCTATTCTTGGTGTCAAGAAAACAATCAAAATACCTGTAGATAAATCATGCAATGATTGTTCTGGATCTGGCGCTAAATCAGGTTCGTCCCCAGTCACATGTAGCCAATGCAATGGCGCTGGTCAGATAAGAATGCAACAAGGTTTTTTTTCAGTTCAACAGCCCTGCAGTGCATGTAGAGGTGAAGGAAGGATTATTAAGGATCATTGTAGTTCATGTAGAGGAGCCGGAGTTAAGCAAGAAACAAAATCTCTATCTGTAAGTATTCCATCTGGCGTAGATAATGGCGATAAAGTTAGACTTACAGGAGAAGGAGGTGCAGCAAGGGGAGGGCATACTGGTGATCTTTATGTTGCGATTCAAGTAGCGCATAATGAAATTTTTGAGAGAGATGGCAGAGACTTATATTTTGAAGCGCCTATCCCATTTGAAATTGCTGTATTAGGAGGAACCATTAATGTTCCTGGTCTTGAATCAAAAATTGCTTTAAAAATTCCTTCTTATACTCAAACAGGTAAGATTTTTAGAATCAAAGGCAAAGGCGCTGCTTCAGTGCGAGATTCACGGAGAGGCGATCTTTTATGCAGAGTAATTGTTGAAACCCCTGTAAATCTTTCAAAGTCTCAACTCAAGATGTTCGAAGAATTTGCTAAATCAATAGCAAGCGAAGAACATCATCCATTAAAAAAATCGTTTAAAAAAGCTTCCGACCAATTTCATAATTAGTAGAATATTGAGCATTTTAATCAACGGCTTCAATGGAAATATGGGTCAGGCAATTCAAGCTCAATGCAAACAGTCTGACTTGCAAGCCATAGACTTTCATTCTCAAGAAAAAGATTTCAATAATATCTCTGCTGTAATAGATTTCTCTTCTCCAGATGCTTTCATTGCTTGTACCAAATATTGTATTGAGCATAAGATACCTTTAATCTCAGGAACTACCGGCCTTGCAGATGAGCATTTAGAGATAATCAGTACTGCAAAAAAATCTATACCCATATTGCTTGCTTCAAATATGTCACTCGGAATTGCAAATTTAAAGAACTCAATAGAACAGTATCTTTTATCAATTAGCACTCCATCAAAGTGCAAAATTATTGAGATTCATCACACAAATAAAAAGGACTCTCCTTCTGGAACTGCGATAGAAATTCAAATTTTTTTAGAAAATTTGCCTGGAAACAAGATAGATAGCCCTATTGACGTTCAATCTCACAGAATTGGTGATATCTTTGGAATTCATAGAATTATTTTTGAAAATGCAGAGGGAGTTACAACTTTTCAACATATCGCAAACTCTAGAAATGTTTTTGCAAGAGGTGCTGTGCAAGCTGTCAAGTGGATTCATTCCCAAGAAATTGGTGAATACAGCTTTGCCGACTTCTTGAATAAAAAGCTTTAATCTAGACAAACTTTTCTATAGAATACACAAACTTTAAATCCCGAAGGTACCAAGAGGATTATTGTTGGGGTGCTCATGAAAATGAGTCAACATTATGAGGTACCGGAGTATTAACCCCGGAGGAAATTGTGAGTATTGTTTCTATAAAAGACCTGTTAAATGCAGGCGTTCATTTTGGCCATCAGCAAAGGTTTTGGAATCCTAAAATGGAATCCTTTATTTTTGATACTAGAAAAAAAATTAGCATTATTGATCTTGAGATGACCCAAGAATGTCTTAATGCAGCAGCATCAAAGGCTGAAGAGATTTGTTCTAAAGGTAACAGGATTTTATTTGTTGGGACTAAACGCTCTGCATCTAAAACTATCAAAGAGTCAGCCTCTTATATCGGCTTGCCTTATATTGATAAAAGATGGCTAGGCGGAACCTTAACCAACTGGAAAACAATTCGAGGCTCGATCAGACGTCTTTTAGATATTGAAGAGTTGAAGTCCTCAGGAAGAATTAACAAACTTTCAAAAAAAGAAGCTGTAGATATAACAAAAGAATATGAAAAATTAGATGCAAGTGTTGGCGGTATAAAAGATATGAAAGGTCTGCCAGATGCTTTATTTGTAGTCGACGTTGCATATGAAAAAATAGCAGTGACAGAAGCTAAAAAAATGGGCATTCCAATCATTGCTCTTGTTGATACTAATTCAAATCCAGAAGGAATAGATCATATTATTCCCGGAAATGACGATGCAATTAGATCTATTCGATTAATTACAAAAGTGATTAGTGATGCCTGTGCCAGAGGCCTTGCGTCTTCTCAAGGCGGAGCTCTAAATATACAAACTGATGATGAGGCTCCAGCTGTGAAAGTTAAAAAAGCCGCAGTTACCACTGGAAAAGCATTAAATCTTGTTGAGGAGGCTGAGTTAAGTGAGCCAGAAGAAGATTTGCCAACTGAAATAGAAGAAGCAATTGAGGAATCCTCAGAGGAAATGACTGAGAAAAGTGATGAATCAATAAGCGAACCTGATGAAATGTCTGCTGAAAACCAAATTGCATCAGAGGATGCTGTCGAAGATTCTAAGGAAGAAAAATGAGTATTACTGCAAGCCAAGTTAAAGAACTAAGAGAGATGACTGGCGTGGGCATGATGGAGTGCAAAAAGGCACTTGTTGAAACAGACGGCGATTTAGAAAAGGCTATAGATCTTCTAAGAGCAAATAGCTCGCTAAAGGCAGAGAAAAAAGCTTCAAGAGTTGCTGCTGATGGTGAGGTAAAGATCGCAGAGAATTCTGAATACACTAGTCTTGTAGAAATTAATTCAGAAACAGATTTTGCTGCCAAAGATTCTCAGTTTAAGGATTTTGCCAATGATGTTGCTGAGCATCTTGCTAGTAATCAAGTAAATGATATTGCTCATTTAAACTCGGCATTTGAAGAGAAGAGACAATCATTAATTCAGTCAATTGGAGAGAATATCCAGTTAAGAAGACTTGAAACGCTTGAAGTTCCATCTGGAGGTTGTATTGGGTCATATGTTCATTCAGACGGAAGGTTGGCTGCTTTAGTTTCTATTGATTCAGATAATAAAGAATTGGCAAAAGATTTAGCTATGCATGTATCTGCAACTAATCCGAGCTGCTTGCAATCAGAGGATATTGATCCTGAGCTACTTGAGAGAGAAAGATCAATATTTTTAGCCCAAGCAGAGGAATCTGGAAAAGACGCATCCATTATGGAAAAAATGGTTGAAGGAAAGGTTAAGAGATTTCTGTCTGAGGTTACCTTGGTTTCTCAAGGCTTTGTAAAAAATCCAGATCAATCAATTGAAGAATTATTAAAAGAAAATAGTACATCAATTATATCTTTTGCTCGCTTTAAAGTTGGCGAGGGGATAGAGGTTGAGGTTAAAGATTTTGCAGCAGAGGTAGCTGAACAACTTCAACAATGACAGCACTCTCCTATAAGCGCCTTCTCGTAAAATTTAGCGGAGAGGCTGTTGCTGGGGATGATGATCATGGAATAGATCCTAAAATACTAGACCAAATGGCTCAATCTGTTAAAGATTGCAAAGATCTTGGGGCGCAGATTGGAATTGTCATAGGAGGAGGGAATCTTTTTCGAGGTGAAAAGTTAAGTAAAGCTGGAATGGATAGAGTCGCTGGTGATCATATGGGTATGCTAGCAACTGTCATGAATGGTATTGCTTTAAGAGATGCTCTAGAAAGGGCGGGAGTCAAGACTAGAGTTATGTCAGCCATTTCAATGTCTGGTGTTGCAGAGCACTATGACAGACGGCTAGCAATTCAACTGCTATCTAACGATTTCGTTGTTATTTTCACAGCTGGAACCGGCAATCCATTTTTTACCACCGATAGCGCAGGGTGTCTTAGAGCTATTGAAACAGAAGCTGACATTATGCTGAAAGCAACTAGGGTCGATGGAGTATATTCTGCTGATCCTGAAAAAGATTCAAATGCTACATTTTATCCATCCCTCTCCTTTGATGAAGCAATTCAAAAAAACCTCAAAGTTATGGATGCAACTGCTCTAACTCTAGCTAGAGATTACAGTCTACCCTTGAAAGTCTTTAACTTAAATCATCCAGATGCTTTGAAAAGAATTGCTTGCGGTGAGGAAATTGGAACATTAATATCATAGTTATGAACGAAATTATTGATCAAATTAAACCTAAGATGCAGAAAGCTATTGACTCACTATCTCATGAGTTTAATAAAATTAGAACAGGTAGAGCTAATCCCAGCATTCTTGATTCTGTCAAAATTGATTATTATGGAAACCCAACTCCAATAAATCAGGCTGCAAATATTTCTGTAGAGGAAGGAAGAACTTTGGCTATTTCTCCGTGGGATAAATCTCTTATTGGAGAAATTGAAAAAGCAATTATGGCATCTGATTTAGGTTTAAACCCAAGCACAAGTGGTGATTTGATTAGGCTAACAATGCCTGCTTTAACAGAAGAGACTCGCCAAGAGTACATCAAACAAGCAAGAAATGAAGCTGAGAATTCTAGAATTTCTATAAGAAATACTCGAAGGGATGCAAACAATACTGCAAAAGATCAACAAAAAGCTGGAGATTTTTCTGAGGATGATCTCAAGCGGATCGAGGATTTAGTTCAAAAGGAAACTGATTATTTTATTGGCCTTGTTGACTCAGAGCTAAAACAAAAAGAAGAAGATTTAATAGAAATTTAGTTATTTCATATCCAGCCAGAATGGCAGAAAAAAAGCAATCATCACTCAACCTTACTGGGATTAATGCTGCAATTATCATGGATGGTAATGGAAGATGGGCCAAAAAGAATGCTTTAAATGTTACTTCAGGACATGAAAAAGGTGTTGATGTTGTTAGAAAAATTGTTGAGTCTGCAGCAAAAGCTCAATTAGAGTCCCTCAGTTTATATGCCTTTAGCACTGAAAACTGGTCGCGTCCTAAAAAAGAAATTCTAGGAATTAAAAAACTAATTATTAGTGCGATAGATACCCAAGTTCCAGAATTAATTGATCAAGAGGTAAGATTAAATTTTTTTGGAGACTATTCCTCTTTTGGAGATCATGTTGTTGGTGCGATCGACGAAGCTGAGAGAGCAACCGCATTTCAAGATCCAAGGCTTAAATTAAATATTGCACTTGGTTATGGAGGGCGTGCAGATATAATTGATGCAACAAAATTAATAGCAAGTGATATTAAATCAGAAAAACTTTCTGAAGAAGATATTTCTAACGAGATTTTTTTTAAGTACCTAAAAGCGCCTATTAATGAGCTAGATTTATTAATTAGAACTGGCGGAGATCACAGAATAAGTAACTTCTTGTTATACCATTTAGCTTATACTGAGATTCAATTTACTAACACACTCTGGCCAGATTTCACGGAAGAGGAATTTATAAAGTGCTTAGAGGCATTTTTAAATACGGAGAGGCGTTTTGGCAAACGAACTTTATAAAAATATCCTTCAAAGATTGCCCGCTGCATTAAGTTTAGCTTTCTGTATATTCGGAGTTCTATACTTGCAAAATATTTTCCTTATTTTGATCCTTGTAATGGCTGTTGGATTTATGTTGATCAAAGAATGGCTAATGCTATCTGAGCTAAAAATAGATTTAAAGCAAATAATATTTTTTGTAACCCTTATTCTGATCTCTATCTTTTACACACAAGCCTTTATAGATTTCTTTCTTTTGATCATCTCAAGTTTCTGGTTCATATACGGCTTTTATTTGATATCAAATAAAAGTTCATCATTTTTCAGCTTTGATAATAACTATTTGGGGTTTTTATTAGTGCTCGGCTTTGTGTATGGCCTCATACATTTAATAGCATTTTCAGAATTTAATAATATAAATAAATTTTTTGTACTTTTTGTAATATTATTTAATACTGTCTTGGCTGATGTTGGGGCCTATCTAGTTGGCAGTAGCATTGGTAAAACTCCACTTTTTCCAAAAATTAGTCCAAACAAAACCATCGAAGGTTTGTTGGGTGGGATTGGATTTGTTTCAATCTTTGTATTAGCAATATATTTCTTCAAATTAATTTCATTTGATTTAGTGGTAGTTTCATTAATTACCCTGCCTTTTGCATTTATTGGTGACTATTTCGAAAGTCAGCTCAAAAGAGACAAGTCTTTAAAAGATAGTGGGTCATTAATTCCTGGACATGGCGGTATTTGGGATCGTTTAGATTCACATATTGCCGTCGTACCAATTTTTATTTTATTAACCATGTTAATGGCATGAAGAATATTGTTTTATTGGGAGCAACTGGCAGTATTGGAGATAGCTGCCTAAATGTAATAAGGCAAAATAAAGAACATTTTCATTTGTTTGGTATCGGACTTGGAGGTAATCTAGATAAGGCTCAACAAATAGCGAAAGAGTTTAGTCCAGAGCATATTTTTATAGCTGGGCCTCATCTTGATAAATCACATGATTTCTTGCAATCACATTCAAATATTCTCAATACTGAAAACGAATTACAAGCACTGATTCAAGATCCAAGCGTTGACATTGTAATTTCAGCAATCTCAGGGTTTGCTGGCTTAAAAGCAAGTTATTTTGCTATTGATGCTGGTAAAACTATTCTTATAGCAAACAAAGAAAGCATAGTTGCCGCTGGTGATATTTTAATGCCGCTTGCTAAAGCTAAAAATTCAGAAATCATTCCAGTTGACAGTGAGCATAATGCTATCCACCAATGTTTTCCTCCGCATAGAGATCTAAAAGAAATTTCTAAAATTATGATTACCGCATCAGGAGGTCCATTCAGGGAAAAGACATTTAAGGAGTTGAGTGAGGTGACATTACAAGATGCCTTAAAACATCCTACCTGGAGCATGGGCACTAAAATTACGATTGATTCAGCAACCTTGGTTAATAAATGCTTAGAGTTGATTGAAGCAAACTATCTTTTTCAAATACCTGAATCCCAAATTGAAATCGTGGTTCATCCTCAGAGCATCATTCATTCAATGGTCACATTTATTGATGGCTCAACCATCGCCCAGATGAGTAACCCAAATATGGAAGTTCCAATCGCTAACGCATTAGGAATGGGTAAAAAGTTGCCTATAAATTTTCAGTCAATTAATTTTTCTGAATTAAGCTTATCGTTTGAAACTATTCCAGATGGAAGAGAGGTAATTTTTGACATGGCTCGAGAGGTATGCAATAAAAAAGGAAACTTAGGAGTTATTTTTAATGCTTCCAATGAAATAGCAGTCGATGCTTTCATGAAAAATAATATTCATTTTGTTGATATTTATAAAGTAATACAAAGAACTTTTGATCACTTTTCATGTTCTAAGATGAGCACATTAGAAGATATTTTCGAATATGATAAACAAGCACGCATTCAAGCAGATAAGGTGATAAAATCCTTACACTAAATTTTTCAAAACTATGATTTATCTACTTTCAGCAATTGTATTACTGGGTGTTCTTATTGCCATACATGAATTTGGACACTTTATTATTGGAAGGATGTGCAATATTCACATCTATCGGTTTTCAATAGGTATGGGGCCAGTTATCTACAAAAAACTAGACAAACATGGAACTGAATTTGCTATATCAGCTCTTCCATTGGGCGGATATGTGGCCTTCCATACTGAAAAAGCTGTTGAACAGGAACTAGACTTGATGCAGCCTTTAACCCCTGAGCAAAATGAAAATACCTTTGAAAGCAAGCCAAGATGGCAAAGAGCTCTTGTAATGCTAGCTGGTCCTGCTGCTAACTTTATACTGGCTATTGGGATTCTTTCTTTAATTTTTGCAAATTCGGTTGAACGTCAGTTTATTCCTGAGGTATCTAATATCTCATCTGCATACATACAACAAAACTCTTCTCTTAAAAATGGTGATGTTCTGATTGGTATAAATAATAAGATGGTAAACAGCCTGCAGGATATTAGGCTGGAGCTTTTATCCTTATCCGGCACAACTGGGATGATCGATTTTATTTTTTCAAGAGGTGTAGATAGGTCTGAAGTTAAAGTATCCATCCCTGTGGAGAATTATCTTTCGAATCTAGATGAGCAAAACGCACCTGAAAATTTTATGGGCTTTAATTTGTCAATGAAACTTCAACCCACAGTTGGTGCAATTGACAAAAGTTCCGCTGCCTATGCAAATGGCCTAAAAGTGAATGATCGAATTCTTGAAGTTAATAGCCAATTAATCAAGTCATTTGATGATCTCCAGACTTTTTTAACAAACTATCAAGGAACGGACATTAATTTAAAAGTAGAAAGGAAAAATCAAATTGAGTATTTAAATATTCCTTTGGGTATCAGAAAAAATGCTGATGGTCTTGAAGAAAAATTTATAGGAATTATGCCTGGATTAAAAAAATCAATTTTTGAATCATTCTCCAAAGGAGCCTATGAAACATATAACTTAAGTTATAAAACATTAACCTTTGTTGGCAAAATGATCACAAGAGACTTAGGTACTCAAAACCTCAGCGGTCCAATTGGTATTGTGAAAATGGCAGGAGACACTGCTAATGCAGGATTGCTTCCATTTTTATACCTAATGGCGCTCTTGAGCATAAGTTTGGGCGTATTGAACCTTCTTCCAATACCAGTTTTGGATGGAGGTCAATTGGTCATGCTAGGTGTGGAGGCTGTCAGAGGTTCACCAATGCCTGAAAAAATAGAAAATTTATTTTTTATGTTTGGCTGGGTTGCTGTTGGGGCGCTGATGATATTCGCAATTTATAATGACATCTCTAAATTTTTCTAAGTCACTCATATGAAAAAATTTGTAATATATTTTTTCATATTTTTTTCCCTCTCTGCATCAGCATTTGAAGATTTTTTGATTACTGATATTAGAATTATTGGCCTTCAAAGAGTTTCAATTGGCAGCATTTTTACAGCTATTCCGGTCAGTGTAGGCGACACAATGAACAAAGAAAAAATATCTGATATTACAAGAGCGCTTTTTTCTACCGGTCAATTCAATGATATTCAAATTGCCAAAGATGGCAATGCCCTGATTTTAAGTGTTTTAGAGAGACCGTCTGTTGCCTTGATAGAGTTAGAGGGAAATAAAGCATTGAAATCAGAGGATTTACTTAAAGGTCTTGAGGGCGCAGGTATTTCTCAAGGGCAGGTATATAAACGCTCTACTTTAAACGGTATGAAAAGTGAGCTGGTTCGCCAATATTCATCACAAGGAAGGTATGGAGCTGGCGTTGAAGTTGAGACAACTGCCATGCCAAGAAATACTATCAACTTAAAAATTATTATTGATGAAGGCGAAAGTGCCACCATCAAAAAAGTAAATATTATTGGAAATGAAATATTTTCTGACGATGAGTTATTGGAAGGTTTTGAGCTTAAGGAAGGAAAATGGTACGCATTTTTATCAAATAAAGATAAGTACTCTAGAGAAAAGCTTGAAGGGGATATTGAAAATTTAGAATCTTATTATCTTGATAGAGGATACTTAAAATTTTCCATTGAATCTTCTCAAGTTTCTATTTCCAAGAATAAAGAGGATGTATTTATTACATTAAGCATCAGCGAAGGAGTTCAGTATAAGATTGATGATGTCACAGTAATTGGTGAAATGCCTTTGAATGAAGAGATGTATCTTCCGATAATGGAAAGCCAAAAAGATCAAATTTATTCTCAAGCTCAGATCACACAAATAGAAGAATATTTAGTTAATCTCCTTGGGAATGAGGGATATACCTTTGCAGAGGTAGCAGGAAATCCAGAGATAAATGAAGAAAATCAAACTGTTTCACTTCTTTTTGTTGTGCAGCCAGGCAATAGAACTTATGCAAGAAAAATTCAGTTTACTGGCAATTATCTAACAAATGATGAAGTTTTAAGAAGAGAGATGCGACAGTTTGAGGGTGCTTGGGCTTCAGATAACCTTATTGAGGCCTCAAAGGTTCGTTTAGAGAGGCTGGGTTTTTTTAAAGAGGTGAACGTTGAAACAATTCCTGTAGCCGGCTCAGAAGATCAAGTTGATATAGAATTTTCAGTTGAGGAAGAAAGCACCTCTTCTGTTGGAGGTTCCATTGGCTATAGTGATTTTGGGATGAATCTAGGCCTTAACCTGTCAGACAATAATTTCCTTGGTACTGGTAATAGGTTCATATTAGGTGTAAATAAAAGTATCTATCAAGAGTCTTACAACATTTCTTTTTTTGACCCTTATTTCACAATGGATGGAGTAAGCAGGGGTTACAGTCTTTATTTTAGAGAAACTGATTATGGCGAATTTAATGTAGCTAACTATCTGACAAATTCACAAGGTGCTGGAGTGCAATTCGGTTATCCAATTAGTGATACTCAAAGAATTGGACTAAATCTAAACTTTGATAATACCGATATAGATCCCGGATCATTACCCTCAAGAGAAATTTCAGATTTTTTAGCCTCAGAAGGAACAATATTTGATGTTTTGAAAGCTCAAGCCGTTTGGTCAAGAATTACCTTAAATCGAGGAATGTTTCCTACCTACGGCTCTTCAACTGATGTAATGCTGCAAGCAACTGTTCCTGGAAGCGATCTTACTTATTTTAAAACAAATATTCGTCAAAAATTTTATCGTCCAATCGGATTTGCAAACCTAGTCTTTGGTTTCAATGGAGAGCTTGGATATATAGATACATATGGAGATACAAAAAAGACACCTTTTTTTGAAAACTTTTATTCTGGAGGGCCAAGGTCTATAAGAGGTTTTGAATCAAATACACTTGGACCAAGAGTTACGCCATCTCCTTGCTACAATTTTAATCCAGAGACTGAAGAATGCCCGTTACTTATTGACACTGATTTTGATGGAACTCCTGATGTGATTGGGCAGAACCCATATCTTTACCAACAAGCAAGAGACCCAATCGGAGGAAATTTCCTAATTGAGGGTAGCTTACAACTTATTTTTAAATTACCTATAATTGAAGATCAACGATCTATGCGCTCAGCATTCTTTTTAGATTTTGGAAATGTCTTTTCAACAGATTGTCAGGATTACCAAATTAACTGTTTTGAACCTTCTGTTGATGAATTGAGATATTCAATAGGTGTAGGGGTAACTTGGATTACTGGATTTGGCCCCATGAGCTTCAGTTTTTCTCAACCATTTAATGATGGACCTTTCGATAAGACTGAAGAATTTCAATTTACTATCGGCACTGTCTTTTAGGCTATTAGGTAGTGTTTTTTATTTGAATTGCTATAAAATAAACCAACCATTACAGGGTGAGGAACTTAAAATGAAAAAATTACTATTTATACCACTATTGATTGCAGCGTTACTTGCTTCATTTCCAGCATTTGCTGTGGAAGGTGTTGCAGTTATTGACATGCGTAACGCCGTCTTAGCAACTCAAGTAGCCCAAGATGCTTTTAAGGCCCTAGAAGAGGAAACTGAATATGCATCAAATATTGAGCGAGCAACGCTACTTCAAACTGAACGTCAAGCCTTAGCTGAAAAACTGCAAAAAGACGCAGAAACACTTTCACAAGAAGAAATCACCGATATGCAAAGAGACATCCAAGAAAAAGGCAAAGATATAGAATTTATTGTTGGTAAGGTTCAAGCAAAACAAAGCGAAACTGCTGATAAAGTATTTAGAGATTTAAATCCCTCTCTACAGAAGATCCTCTCTGAATTAATCGCCGCTAAAGAAGTCAAGTTGCTTCTTGGAAGGGAAAATGTTTTATTTGCTGATACGGCCCTTGATCTTACTGATGATGTCACATCAATGCTTGATGTTGCCGCAGCTAATGGCGAAGACAACGACTAAGCTTGTCTGGGCCATCGTATAGCCTTAAAGACTTAGCTGATAAAGTTAAAGGCGAGCTGGTAGGTGATCCAAAGCTTGTTATCAATTCAATTGCTACCATTCAAAATGCATCCTCTGGATGCATTTCTTTTTTAGCAAACCCAAAATACAATAAATTTCTCATTGACTCATCTGCCTCAGCAGTAATTATTAGCCCTGAGCTATCTAAAGAGCTTCGAACTCCAGGAATTATTGTGGATGACCCATATGCTGCCTATGCAATAATTTCTGCACTATTTGCAAAACATAGCAACCCATATACTGACAAATCAATTTCATATTTTATTCATGAATCTGCTGAAGTTCATGAGACTGTTGCAATCGGCCCCAATGTTTACATAGGCCCCGAATGCAAAATAGGCAAAAATTCCATCATTCATGCAAACTCTTCCTTGGTCATGAATGTTGAAATTGGTGAGAATGCCATTATTCATTTCAATTCGATACTTGGCTCAGATGGTTTTGGGTATGCTCCTCAAAAAGATGGATATATCAAAATAGAGCAATTAGGAAAATTGATAGTTGGTGATTATGTTGAGATTGGAGCAGGATGTACTATTGATAGAGGAGCTATAGATAACACTGAAATACACAATGGAGTGAAGCTTGATAACCAAGTCCATATTGCCCACAATGTGATTTTGGGTGAGAATTCTGCAATTGCAGCATCTTGCGCTATAGCTGGCTCAACAACCATAGGAAAAAACCTTCAAATGGGAGGCCTATCTGGAATTCTTGGTCATTTAAAGATTGCTGATAATGTTCTAATTGGTGCTCATACCCTTATTACAAAAAGTATTGATAAGGCTGGAAATTATGTCGGTATAATGCCTGCACAAGAACAAAAAGATTGGGCCAAGTCCTCAGTCTTTATCAAGCAAAGGAAACCCAAATGAGCTATGAATTCTCAGATATACTAAAACTCTTGCCACATAGACATCCGTTTTTGTTTGTAGATAAAATTGTTTCAGTTGAATTGGGTAAAACTATCCATGCACAAAAGAATGTTTCAATTAACGAAGATTTCTTTAACGGACATTTTCCTAATAGACCTGTCATGCCCGGTGTTCTAATTATTGAGGCCCTTGGGCAGGCTGCTGGAATTCTAGGATTTTTAACCATGGGCAAGACCCCTGATAAAGGCAGTATTTATTATTTGGTTGGAGTTGATAAAGTAAGATTTAAAAATCCTGTAAGCCCCGGTGAAACAATTGATCTGTATGCAAGTATATCCTCTGAAAAAAGAGGAATTTGGAAATTTAATTGCAAGGCAGAAGTAGACGGAAAAAATGTTTGTGAGGCGTCCATACTTTGCGCAGATCGACCTAAGTAAATATGAATAATTCTGTTATAGATCCTTCGGCAAAAATCGATCAATCAGTCACAATTGGCCCTTTTTGCGTCATTGGACCTGATGTCGAAATAGGCCCGAATTGCATTCTTCATTCTCACGTTGTTATTAAAGGACCAACTAGGATCAGGGAAGGTAATATCTTTTATCAATTTTCTACTATTGGGGAAGATACTCCTGATAAAAAATATAGTGGTGAAGCAACTACCCTAGAAATTGGTAAAAATAATATTTTTCGAGAAGGTGTTACAGTCCATCGCGGTACAGTTCAAGATAAGTCTAAGACAGTTATCGGTGATGGAAATTTATTTATGGCTTATTCTCACATAGCCCATGATTGCGTGGTTGGCAATGCAAATGTATTTGCAAATACAGCCGGATTAGCTGGACATGTGACAGTTGGCAATAATGTAGTTCTTGGTGCCGTTACTCTAGTGCATCAATTCTGCTCCTTAGGAGACTATTCATTCACAGGCTTGAATACATTAATTACCATGGATGTACCAGCATTTGTTAAAGTTGCAGCCAATCCAGCTAGACCAATAGGCCTGAATACAGTTGGAATGCAGAGAAATAATTTTGATAATGATTCCGTTAACTTGGTTAAAAAAGCCTATCGTATTATTTATAGAAAAGGCTACTCTCTTGAAGATGCAGTTAAAAAATTACACGCATTGAATCAAGACAATAATCCGGCACTTACAACTTTTATTTCCTCAGTTGAAAGATCTAAAAGAGGCTTACTTCGATAGGTGTCAAAAAGGAAGATAAAAGTAGGCATCATTGCTGCCGAGCACTCAGGGGATAGGCTGGGATCCAAACTGATTGAATCTCTGCAAGATATCTTTGATCTAGATTTGTATGGCCTTGGTGGGCCTGAAGTTACTTCTAATAACATTGTTACACCCTCAGAAATTGACTATCAAGATCTCCATGTAATGGGTCTTATTGATCCATTAATTAATCTTCCAAAAATTCTTTCAATTAGAAAAAAATTATTAAATCTTTTTATTTCTAATGATATCGATATTTTCATTGGAGTTGACTCGCCTGATTTCAATATGTTTTTTCATAAGAAGCTCAAGCTAAGGAACATTAAGACAATTCAGGTGGTGAGTCCATCTGTGTGGGGATGGAGAGAAAATAGGATTAAATCTATACAGGCTTATGTAGATTTAACCATGTGCTTATTTAAGTTTGAATGTGATTTTTATGATCAAAAAAATATGCAAAGCTTTTTTTTAGGTCATCCATTTAGTTCGCTGAGACCGCAAAACAATGATGAAGTAATCAAAAAACATAGCTTGCATGCTTCAAGGGATTTTATTAGTATTTTGCCTGGAAGTAGAGTCAGTGAAATTTCTCAGTTGATGCCAGTTTATCTCGATGCAGCAAAAAAACTTCTAAATATCAATGCTAATACATTTTTTTTAATACCAGCTGCAAACAAAAAATTAGCCGAGATGATTGAATCAACAAAAGGTATTAATGAAATCCCATACAAACTATCTATTGATTCTGCTCAAGATTTTCTTTCATTATCTTCGATTTCTATAGTTACTTCGGGTACAGCTTCGCTAGAAGCAGCAGTTTTGGGGTCTGTACCTATTATTTGCTACAAAACCAATAAGCTAAATTATGCTATTTTGAGCAGATTGCTTAGAACCCCTTTTGTTGGATTGCCAAATCTGCTCTTGCAGGACCACATTTTCCCTGAGTTAATTCAGCGTGACTTAACGTCTGAAGCCATTGTTAATAGTTTTTCTAAAATATCATCTGAACCCGAAAAATATCAGTCTTATCTATCTCAGATTAATGATTCTATGCTTGGAGAAGGTTTTGAGGTGGCTGCTGGCGCAATAGATAATCTATTGTGATTGTTGCTGGAGTCGATGAGGTTGGCAGAGGATCTCTGGCTGGTCCAGTTACAGCTGCAGCTGTGATTTTAAAGAATCCTATTTCAGAATTAAAAGATTCAAAGGAGATTTCTCCCTCTAGAAGAGAAATTTTATCTGAAATAATTAAAGAACAATCTATTTATAGTTTTGCTAGCATCTCAAATGATAAAATTGACGAGATAAATATTCATCAAGCAACGTTGCTTGCCATGCAAGAGGCTATAATGAATTTACCCATCACACCAGATTTAGTTTATGTTGATGGAAAATTTACTCCAAATGTTGAAGTAAATTGTAAGGCAATTATTGGAGGTGATAAGCTAATTTCAGAAATTTCAGCAGCCTCAATTATTGCTAAAGTACATAGAGATGATTTCATGAAAAAGCTTGATAAAAAATTTCCAATTTATGATTTTGCAAAAAATAAAGGTTATGGAACCGCTCATCATTTAGCTGCTCTTCGGAAATCAGGATATACATCCTTTCATCGTCAATCATTTAAGGGAGTGATTGTTTGATGACGCAACCTTCCTTTGTTCATCTCAGGGTCTCCTCGGAGTTTAGTATTTCTAGAGGATTGCTAAGAATCAATGAGATCATTGAAAATTCACAGAAATTAAATATGCCAGCAGTGGCCTTGACTGATTTAAACAATATGTTTGGCATGGTCAAATTTTTTAAGAAGGCAGAAGCTGCAGGCATTAAACCTATTGCAGGAACCACTCTTAATTTAAAATCCCATTCTGGAGAATCGGGAGAGATTCTATGTCTTGCAAAAAATAATGCTGGGCTAAGGTCTTTAATGAGTATTATTTCAAAATCTCAGCTGCAGCAAGAAAATGGTTATATCTCTATAACTTTTGAAGATTTAAGTAATTGTGCGGGAAATATCATAGTGATTGCCGGAGGCCCTTCATCAAATATTTTCAATCTAGCTAAACATAATAAAAATCAGGATCTAAAAACTGAATTGATGTCTTTTCAAGAGATTTTTAAGGATGATTTTTGTATTGAACTTCAAAGGGTAGGCAGAAATTTTGAGGAAGAGTTTATTCAATGTATTGTGCCGCTGGCATCCGAATTCCTTATTCCCGTCATCGCATCTAATGACGCAATGTTCTCTCAAAAAGAAGATTTTGATATTCATGAAACCAAAGTTTGTATTAATACCGGTAAGACTTTGAATGATTCAAATCGAGAAAAGCTTTTTACTCCTGAGCAATATTTTAAATCTACAAAGGATATGTCTAATCTATTTGGTGATTGCGATCCTGATACTTTAATAACTAATACTCTAGCAATAGCTCAAAAATGTAATGTAACCCTGACAACAGATCAATATTTCCTCCCGGAATATCCAGTGCCTAAGGAGCATGATTTTAATTCTTTTTTATCAGAGCTTTCCAAGACTAAGCTTGATGAAATCATAGAATCATACGCTCAAGATAAACAGGAGATATATCAAAAACGTTTGGATTATGAGTTAACACAGATTCATGCAACTGGATTCTCTAGTTATTTTTTAATTGTTGCAGATTTTATTCAATGGTCTAAAGATAATGATGTTCCTGTTGGGCCAGGCAGAGGATCAGGGGCTGGCTCCTTGGTTGCATATGCTCTTGGAATAACAGCTCTTGATCCAATTGAGCATAATCTTCTTTTTGAAAGATTTATTAATCCTGAAAGAATATCAATGCCAGATTTTGATATCGATTTTTGTATGGATAAAAGAGATATGGTCATTGATTATGTTGGGCAGAAATATGGAAAATCTGCGGTATCTCAGATTGCAACATTTGGTACTATGGCAGCTCGAGCTGTTGTAAGAGATGTGGCAAGGGCTTTAGGTAAACCTTATGCATTGGGTGATCGAATTTCTAAGATGATCCCTTTTATTCCAGGAATGACTCTGGAAAAAGCTATTAGTTCTCAACCTATATTTAAAAAGATGATTCAGGACGAAGAAGAGGTCTCAGAGATCATAGACTTAGCTTATAAACTTGAAGGTATAGCTAGGAACGTTGGCAAGCATGCTGGTGGAATAGTAATAGCTCCTGGATCTATTGCAGATTTTTGTCCAACTTATTTTGATCCTCAATCCAACTCACTCATGACTCAATTTGATAAAGATGATGTTGAGACTATCGGGTTGGTTAAGTTTGACTTTCTCGGCTTAAGAACTCTTACAGTTATAGATAGAGCTGTAAAAACAATCAATGAGTCATTAAAAGAAAAAAACGAAAAAATTCTAGACCTTAATTCTCTTACCTTGGATGATCCTAAGGTTTTTGATTTGCTTGCTTCGGGAAGAACAACAGCTGTATTCCAGCTCGAGTCAACCGGTATGAGAGAGCTGATTCGTCGATTGAAGCCAACTAAATTTGAAGAGATTGTTGCTTTGCTTGCTTTATACAGACCTGGCCCCTTGGAATCAGGAATGCATGATGAGTTTGTTGATAGAAAACATGGTAAGAGTAAGGTTACCTTTCCTCATGAATTACTTGCACCAGTATTATCAGAGACCTATGGAGTAATCTTGTATCAGGAGCAGGTTATGCAAGCTGCTCAGGTTTTGGCTGGCTATTCTCTTGGTCAGGCTGATATTCTTCGAAGAGCAATGGGCAAGAAAAAAGTGGAAGAGATGGAGCAACAAAGGCAAATATTTGTTGATGGCTGCTCTCAAAATGATATTAAAAAAGCTACTGCTGAGAAAATATTTGACCTGATTGAAAAGTTTGCTGGTTATGGTTTCAACAAGTCTCATTCAGCAGCTTATGCAATGCTTTCATATCAAACTGCATACCTGAAGACATATTTTCCTGAGCACTTTATGGCGGCAGTTCTATCAA
>Ga0222718_10001302_pt1 | contig 24180 bp, 36 predicted proteins | sample C33_27DmetaG_FD_165045 | JGI IMG/M metagenome (GOLD analysis project Ga0222718, IMG submission 165045) | Estuarine water microbial communities from San Francisco Bay, California, United States - C33_27D | ecosystem: Environmental > Aquatic > Marine > Unclassified | place: USA: California...
CACTAGGTTGTACTGTAGAGTAATTACTAACCACTTTAGAATCAGGAAACGTCTGTTTTATTTTTTGCATATCCTGATTAATGTCTGTTACATTGCTAGGCTCAAATGATTGGATATAAACATTACCATATCTATCAGGTTGGCTAGTTTGTATCTCAATAACATCTCCTACTTGCACACTACCAATACCTTTATCTTGACTAGCTAATAGTTTTGTACCTGATTCGTCAAATATCTGATAGTTTTTTGTTGGTTTCCAACCTTTTTCTGGGTCACCAGGTCTAGGTGGGTTTATTTTACTTACTGTTATCTGCATTTTAATCTCCTATTGGGTGGAGGGTAGTAGCTGGAGCAACAATCTACATTGCGTAGAGAAAATGTTGACTACTAGCCCTCCATGTTTATTTATAAGTTGCTCCATTACTTCTTTTCATTAAGAAAAGAATATATCTCCAGATAATTCTGGAAAATCTTTAAGTGAGTTTCATAAGTTGATACTGGATAATGAAACTCTTTTATTTCTACTGGATTAGATTCTCTGTCTACAAAAGTAATTAATCTATCAAATGGCTCACAGTTATTGTTTTGACAATATGCGTTCATATATCCAGCAGTAGTTATTGGAAAGCTAGATGTATTACTTCTTTTTGTACCAGTTTTTAAATCTCCTAAAACTTTTCCATATTCACTGTGTAAAACAACATTATCATAGATTCCACTGTAATACATAGTTTCACCAGTAATTGAACTTATTAAGTTGTTAGAGTAAATTAACTCCTCTACATTAAAAACTTGTTTTATTTTTCTAACACTATAGTCATATAATTGATAAAAAATTCTTCTATACATTTGTGCTTCTTCTGATTCTCCAGAAGGATAAGAAGGCATACCATTAGCACCACCTAAAATACTTTTTAAAACTTGCTCATAAAAAGCATGAATTTGCGTACCATAATTAGCCATATTAGACCATACTGCTTCTGATTCTCTTTTTACATCTGCAATGAAATCTGTAAGTTCTGTTACATCTTGCCATTGTGTAGTTTTATCAAGGTCTATTTTTTCTATTAATTTTTTACCCATAACTGCTCTAGCACTTCTACTAGCAATCATAAAAGTATTATCTAATTTAGGAATAACACTAACTGATGGAATCTTTTTTTCTACTCCATTTATAGTTAATTTTGTCTTATGTCCTTTTTCCCAAAATTGTAAATGTGTATTATTATTAAATGTTTTTTCTTTATCTGGTGTCATCTTTTTTTCCATTTTCTATTTTACAAATTTTTATTGCTTCTTCTTTATCATAAGTATCGTAAGATATAGTTCTTTTTCCTATAACTCCGTCAGATACTTGATATTCAATTTTATCTTTTATTTTGTTTTTAATTATTATCCACATCTTTTTTTCCTTTTTTTTTAATAAAGCTGCTCAAGGTCAATATCGGCAGCAACGTAGTTTTCTTTTTATCTGTAGTTACTGGTATTGCTCTTGATATCGTATTAAGTTTACCTTCTTGCTTTGTTTCAAACTTTAATATTTTTTTTTTGGTCATTCAACCTCTCCTTTTCCATATCTTTTTCAAAATCAGAAACTATCTTATCACATTCTTTTTTCTCCTCTTCTAATTTTGCTATTATGTCATCAACTTTATTTGATAATTTTTTTAATTGTATAGATACTTCTAAAAAGCTAATTAAGTTATCTTGAATTGCTAATTTTTTGTCTAATATTTCAGTAATCATCTGTTGCTCCTTTACATACTTAATAAAATTATATATCCAGTAACTATTAAGTTACTAATAATTACTGAATATAATAAAAACTGCATTAGTGTACCTTATTCCAAAATTCTCCAAAATATTCCTCAGCTTGGCTTTGAAATTCTTCTTGAGAAATATGTTCAGGTCTTTTTATATCTCCGTCTTTTTCTAAAGATGCTATGTTGCCATAGAAATCCTGGATATCTTCAGAATAAGAAATAACGTCTTGGCAATCTGCCCAAAAATTTTCTTCTTCTTCCATTATATGTTGCATTAATCTACCCATTTTTATTCTCCTAATAAACTTCATATTGTGTGTTAAAAGAAACTTGAATGTCGTGATACCCTCTATCGTGGCAATTTTTTATTTGCACATATAGTTCTCCGATATCAAAACAACTATCTTCAAATAAAACTTTCCTTGTTACTTTTGGTGTTTTATATTTTATATGTTTTTTTGTCTTATCGTCATAATAAGTTTCTTCTTTTCTTACATAAGTTATTTTTACGTCATTAAAATATATACTCATTTTTTTGCTCCCTATTTAATATTATTAAAAGTTTCAATAGCTTTACTAGGCGATAATATTTCTACTTTTTTAGTAATGCCATTAATTGTCGTTGTTAATTCATACAAAAATAATTCATAATTAAATTGTAAAGTTGCTTGTCCGTCTATTATTTTTTTTATGTCTTTTTTAAACATTTTATTTTCCCTCTTTTGTGTATAAAGTTTTATCTGTAGTGTCATACTCTATATCAAATTGTCTTTTGATATTTTCTGCACCTTGTTCTGAAATGTAACCAATAAAATCATTATACATATCTTTGTTAATGCTTTTAGAAGTGTCATTTTCAATGTCATAATTATGATTAAAAGGGAATCTAAAAGTTACCATAGTAGAATATCTTTTATTTTTATTCTTTTTAAATTCTAATTTTTTTTCATAATTAACAATATTGTTTAATACTTCTATTGTTTGTTTTTCGTCAATTTTTCCACTTTGAAGCGAAGTTACAATATCTTCTAAATCTTCTAATATAGTAGTTGTTTCTATTGTCATTTTACTTTCCCTATAAATTTTTGATATTCTTCTGCATTTCTATATTCCAAAACCTCAAAATAACAATCTCCAGGTTTATAGTTTTTTTTATTTTCTAAAAACTCAAAAGATGCGTTTCTTACTTTTTCTTTTGCTTGTTTGTAGGAATCAGCTTTAACTTCATATATTTTTGTATTTCCAGTTTGTACTTCAACTTTAAATTTTGTCATAATCAGCTCCAATGATTAAGGTTAATAAAATCGTCAATAATATTTTTTTTATTATTCTTTTTTATTATTATAAATTTATTATATGTTGTCAACAATTAGTTAACTTTATTTTTAGTGTCATATTTAAACATAAAAAAAGACTTGCAATTATAAAACATTACAAGCCTTTTTATTTTTTTTATTATTATTCTACTTCTATTAAATTCCAATAAGTTCTTTTGTGCCATTTGTGGTCAAATACTTTTAAGTCAATTAATTTATTGCCAATGTCATTATGCTCTTTTATTAACTTACCAAAAGCATCTTTATATATATCTTGGTCGACAGAATATAATTCTCTTTCTAATTGATTTTTTAAATACTGTTTGACTAAATTAAAATGTTTAATTGGTATTTTTAAAACAGAACCTTTTTTAGACATACCGCCTGCTGCACAATCTCCACTTATTGCTTTTAATCTATAATATTTTAAATATGTATTATCTTTTTCTTTTTTTGGTTTAGTTTGTTTTTTTATAGAATCTATTAGAAATTTATTTATTTCTTTTTCATTAGTATTTGATAAATCCATTTCTTTTGATTCGTTATCTAAACCCATTATAATTAATTTTGGCATTGTTTAAACTCCCATTATTTCAATATTATTTAATAAATTATAGAATCTTATATTTTTAATATCTTTAGTATTTAAATAATCATAATTATCAAAATTATTTTTATAACTATAATTCCAATTATTATTTTTATCTTTATAAACTATTCTTTGATATTGTTTAGATATAGGTTTTATTTCTATATAAAAATTTATATCTTGTTTAGTTATATATTTTTTTACTTGCATTGTTATTGCTCCATTTAATTTACTAGTAATGGACTAGCTACCATAAACATTTATAATGCTTAAGAATACCGTTAAATTAATAACGGTATATTTAAACATTAAGCAGTTTCTTTTTCTAATTCTTCTTTATAGTTATAAACTATTTCTTCGCCTATAATATAAACATACATATTTACAATTTTTTCAGGGTCTGAAAAATCTGTAGTTACTTCGCCGAAATTATTATTTTCATATTCTTTAATATATTCTATTACATTAAAAACTTGTTCGCTTAACCATTGAGTAGCTTTATAAGTTCCTATAATATAATAATCTGTGTTAAAACATTCGTGGTGCAAATCTTCATAAAAATTATTATCTTCTTTTATTTGTTCTTCATTCTCATTTATAAAGTCTTCAAAGTATTCTTTTATTTCTTGATATTTGTATTTCATTTAATTGCTCCATAATTAATTAATAAAATTGAAGTATATAATACTTCTCATAGTGCTAATAAATAGCACTATAAGAAATACTAACTAGCTAATTTATTAGCTATTGTTTGAGCTTTATTAATACAATTATTTTTTATATAATGTTTTTGACTTTCTAAAAATGATTCTATGCCAACATTATCAATAGTGTAGATATCAAATCTATGTTTACAATTCCATACAATTTTAACTCTATTAATTGGGTAATTAAAATTAATACTTTTATAACTTTTCATAATATACTCCGGTTAATTAATAATACATTTAGTATATATATATTTTACTATATGTAAACATAATAATATAAATAAATGCTAATAATTATTAATAGTAAAATAGGGAGCAACTAAATAATAATAATATTTAAATCTGCGTTATTATAATAATACTATATACATACCTATAGTATAATACACTTACAATAATGTAAGGCTAAAATATAAAATACAATTGCATATAATTTAAAATAATACCTATTATCTAATATAGTTCCATAACTTCTATTATAAGATACTTATTAAGATAGCTATAACAATATAAGAATATAAAGTTAAAGTTAAATAATATATAAGGAGTAATGCCTATAAGTATTAGAGTGTATGGCATTTATTAAATAAAGGTGTATCTCATCAGATAAAAAAGAGTTTAACTACATTATACCTTAATTAGTGGCATAATAACCCTATGGGCTTTATATCCAAGTTATGAGCATATTGATACATATAGGTATAATCATAAGCAACTACCTTGTAATCTTTATATGAACACAGGACAAAATGAGAACTTATGTTCTATGTATGTTCTATTTGCAGCTGTTCTACATTTGTTCTATAATATATTTGTTCTACCTTTGTTCCAGGATAGAAGGTTCATTGACATTTTTATTTTTAGATTTTTTTTACAATAAACGGATGTGGGGTGGTACTGGTGCTAATCTAAAGGCATATAGTACCCACATACTAAACAACACCTTGCAACCTATTGGCTAAATAATTTTGGGGTATAAAATAAGTGTTTACTGCTAGTAAAACTATAAAAAACAAAAAAGGTTTTGACATATGGTGATTAGTTATTTATATGTTGTTGTATGACTGTAGCAATTAAAGGTGGTAGACCTAAGTTTGAACTAAATGAAGAGAACAGGCATCAAGTAGAGTTGGCTGTTGGGTTTGGATTAAATCAGGCACAGATAGCTAAGTTAATGAATTGTGATGTTACTACCCTCAGGAAATATTTTAGGCATGAGTTAGATGCTGGTAAAGAGAAGTTGGTAATGTCTATTGGTAGCCAGTTGTATAAGAAAGCTATGAAGGGTGATACTATCTCGGCAATATTTTTAGCTAAGACAAAGGCAGGTTTTAGAGAAACTGTAGAGCATGAAGGATTACCTAATAATATAACAGTAAGTTTTAATTTAGATGATAAGAAACCGATTGAAGCTGAAGTAGTAAAGGAGAAACTAACACATGGCTAGACGAGGATTATATTCTAATATTAACGCAAAAAGAAAACGTATAGCAGCAGGGTCTGGTGAGAAGATGCGTAAAGTAGGACAAAAGGGTGCACCAGCTAAAGGCATCTTTAAGAAAATTGCAAATAAAATAAAAAAGAAAAAAAGGAGTACATAATGGCATACGGATATAATAATAAAAAAATGACTACTAAGAAACCTATGAAGAAAAAAGTACGAGTAGTAATCGGTACTATGGGTAAAAAGAAAGCAAAGAAAAAATCATGAAGGGTGTAAAACATTATAAAAGAGATGGTTCTTTGTTTAAAGGCAATACCCATAAAATGCCTAACGGAGATTTACACTCTGGTAAGACACATGGTAAAACTAGTGTTAAATTATTTCACTTTAGTGGTTTGTCAAAAAAGGCAAAGGTAAAAGCTAAAAACGCATGAGTATAGACTATAAAGGTGTAAAGTTAGATGGTGTTAATAAACCTAAACGCACACCTAAACATCCTACAAAATCTCATGTAGTATTAGCATCAGAAAATGGTAAAAAAAAACTAATACGTTTTGGGCAACAAGGAGTATCTGGTGATAAAAAAAATACACCTCGCTCCAAATCATTTAAAGCACGACATGCAAAAAATATAGCAAAAGGAAAAATGAGTGCAGCTTTCTGGGCTAACAAAGTAAAGTGGTAATATGCACATAACCATTCCTTACACACCCAGACCACAACAAGCAGACTTACATAAAAATGATAAACGATTTAAGATTTGTGTATCACACAGACGTTGGGGTAAATCTGTGTATGCTATAACAGAAATATTACGTAAAGCATTAGAAATAAAAACAGAAAGAAAAGATGGTAGATACGCATACATTGCTCCGTACTACCGACAGGCAAAAGCTGTGGCTTGGGATTATTTATTATATTATACAAAAAATATTCCTGGTACTAAAGTAAACCAATCCGAACTACGAGTAGATTTAATTAATGGTAGTCGTATACGATTGTATGGTGCAGGAGATGACCCAGATGCCTTGAGAGGAATTTTCTTAGATGGTTGTGTTATGGATGAGTATGCAGATATGTCTCCTAGAATGTGGTCAGAAGTTATAAGACCTGCATTAACCGATAGAAAAGGGTGGGCAATATTTATTGGTACACCAAAAGGTAGAAATCAATTCTGGCAATTATATGAAGATGCTAAACATGAACCTGATTGGCATAGAGCTATCTATCGTGCAAGTGAAACAGGAGTAGTAGACCCTGTAGAATTAGAAGCTGCAAAAAAACAAATGGGTGAAGATGAGTTTATGCAAGAATTTGAGTGTTCATGGGCAGCTGCTATTAAAGGCTCATACTATGGTAATTTAATTATAGAAGCAGAACAAGAAGGACGAATTACAAAAGTAGAAAGAGACCCTAGCTTACCTGTTCATGTAGCATGGGATTTAGGAATATCTGATAGTTGTGCTTTATGGTTTTTTCAAGTTACTATGGGCGAGATAAGAATATTTGATTATTATGAAAGTGCAGGAGTTGGATTAGACCACTATGTAAAAGTAATGGATGAGATGCAAATAGAATACTGGGGTGATGATTACTTGCCACATGATGCTAAAGTACGAGAACTAGGTACAGGTAGAACTAGAGCAGAAACTTTAATCAATATGGGTAGACGACCTCGTATCGTACCAAACCATAAAGTTGATGATGGAATCAATGCTGTAAGATTATTGTTGCAAAATTGTTATTTTGATGTTAAGAGATGTGAAAATGGTATTAATGCTTTGAGAAATTATCAAAGAGAATGGGATGATGTTAAAAGAGTATTCAAAAGAAACCCTTTACACAATTGGGCATCACATGGTAGTGATAGTTTTAGGTATTTAGCTATGTCTTATAAAAATATAAAACCAAAAGAAAAAGAACCAGATATTATGAAAGAATTACTGCGTACTCCAACACTAGATGAAATGATGGATATACACGACAGAGAACAACTTAGAAAACCAGAAAAAAGGATATAATATGCAAGTAGACCCCAGAATGTATGACAGACCCATGACAGAAGAAGAAAAAAGATTAATGATGATTCAAGGATTAAGGCAAAATAATATGAGTATGGCAAATGCAGAACAAGGTATGATGAATGACCCTTCTATGGAAGCAGATAGAACAAGAGGAGTTCCTATGCCTGATAGTATGAACCCTACATTAAGAAATGAACAACCTTATACACCACCTGTAGAAAGAATAAGTCCTATGGGTAGTTTTATGACCCCACAAGAAATAGATGAAGAAATTATGAGATTACAAATGCTTAAACAGACGTTGGGAACTTAATGACCGAAGAAGAAAGATTAATGATGGCAGATATGTTAAAAAGAGAAAATAATTTATTGCAGTATCATCAAGATTCTATTAATAATAACCTTATGTTTGATGAAAAAGGCACACCTACTACTGTTTATACTACAGGAGCAGTAAATCCAGAACAACCAGATAGATTATACACAGTTCCAGGATATGATAATATTTCTGGAGAGTATGTAGCTAAATTAGATGAGTTTGGAGAACCTCTTAAAAATGAAAGAGGGGATGTAATAATAGACGAAGATAAATTATATAATATGGCACAAGATAGAAACTATTTTGATACTATGCCATACACTACTAGATACCCTGACAATAAAAAACTTACAATAGAAGAACACATGGAATTAGTAAATAGATTAAAAAATGTAATAAATAGAGATGGCACTATGGTTCAAAAAATAAGAGGAACTTATGGCAGAAACTAGAAAAGAAATGGAAGTAGTGCAAGGTACTGCACAATACTGGCAAATGGAATTAGAAAGTGCCGACCAAACTGAAAAGGATTGGAGAGACAGAGGAAGAGCTGTTGTAGCACGTTATAGAGACGATAGAAGTGCAGATAGCTTTGGTGCAGGGTTATATAAGCAGTTTAATATCCTATGGTCTAACACAGAAACTATGAAAGGTGCATTATTTGCTCGTATGCCTAAACCAGATGTGCGTAGAAGATATAGCGATAATAACCCTATTACAAGACAAGTAGCTATAGTGCTAGAAAGAGCATTACAGTACGGAAATGAGGTATATTCAGCAGATAAACCAATAAAAGCTGCATTAGAGGACTATTTACTACCAGGAAGAGGGGTAGTTTGGGTAGTATATGAGCCTATTTTTGTAAAAGAAACTATACAAGTAGAATCCTTAGATGAATTTGGCAATATGATAATGATTGACCAAGAAGAAGAGAGAATTGCAGACCAAAGATGTTACTTTGAGTACATAAATTGGGAAGATTACAGAGAAAGTCCAGCAAAAAGACCAGAAGATGTATATTGGAAAGCAAGAAGGCACTTACTTACAAGAGATGAATTAATAGAAAAAGGCTTTAAAAATGCATCCAATATACCCCTAAATTGGTCTCCAGAACCTACTGAAGGCTATAATGAAGAGTATTCTGAGGTATTTTCTCGTGCAGAAGTATGGGAAATATGGGATAAATACAAAGAAAAACGATATTTTGTATCAAAAGGTTACAACGAAATATTAGCAGAAGATGATGACCCTTATGGATTAGAAAAATTTTTTCCTTGTCCTGATTCATTAGTAGCAATACGAACCAACGAAACCAGTGTTCCTATACCTGAGTTTACATTATATCAAGACCAAGCTGATGAATTAGACAGAATTACTACTAGAATAAGTAATTTAATAGAAGGATTAAAAAGAAGAGGTGTATATGATGCTTCTGTACCAGAATTATCACATTTAGCAGATGCTGGAGATAATGATTTTGTGCCATCAGAGAATTTTGCACAATTAATCTCAAAAGGTGGTCTACAATCAGTATTTCAACAAGAAGATATAGCTCCTATTGCACAAGTATTATCAGGGTTATATCAGCAAAGAAACCAAGTTTTAGACACTATTTACCAAATAACAGGCATATCAGACATTATTAGAGGGTCTACAAAAGCTAGTGAAACTGCTACAGCACAGCAATTAAAAGCACAATTTGGTAGTATGCGTATGCGTAAAAAACAGTCTGAAATAGCTGAATATGTAAGAGATTTATTTAGAATTAAAGCAGAACTTATAGCAGAGCATTATGAACCAGAAACTCTAGCTGCTATGACAGCATTAACGATTACCCCAGAAATGATGCAAATAATGCGTGATGATAAATTAAGAGGTTATAGTATAGATATAGAATCAGATGCTACAATTTTTACAGATGAAGAAGAAGAAAAAAGAACTAGAATAGAGTTTTTACAATCATTTGGTGGATATTTAGAAAGAACTGTAGCTATAGCAAATCAATCACCTGCTTTAACACCATTAGCATTTCAAGCACTAAGATTTTTAATGGGTGCATGGAAAGTAGGAAGAAACTTTGAAGATATTATTGATAGAACAGAAGCACAACTAACACAACAAGCTCAACAAGCATTACAAGCTGGTCCTCAACCTTCAGAAGCTGAAAGAATTGCTGCACAGAAAATGCAAACAGAAATGGCTAAAGAAGAGTTAAAACAACAAGGCAAACTAGCAGATATACAATCAAGAGAAAGAACTGTAGGTAATAAAACAGCTACAGAAGCACAAGCTAGTCAGGGTAGAATGGATGCAAAAAAAGAACTAGCATTATTAGAAAGTGATATGAAAATAGCAGCTCAATTAAATCAGGATGCAAAAGATGAGTTACAATAAAAATTACGATAATATCCAATGGGGTAAAAGTAACTATAAGTTTGCTAAAGCAACAAAAAGAACAAAATCACACCAAGTTATGGGTGATATACAAGAATTTGTGTCTCCAATCGACAAGACTGTTATAGGCAGTCGTTCTCAAATAAAAGAACACGAAAGGAAACATAATGTTAGGCAAGTAGGTAACGATTATGTAGGCTCTACGAAACCTAAGTTTTGGGATAATATGATTAACAATAACAAAAGAGGATAATATGACACAAGAAAGCACTCCTGCACAGGAATCAGCACCTAATCCAGCACCGACACTAGAAGCTGTATTAGAAGGTGCTATTAACCAAACTATAGAACCTGAAACACCTAGCAGTGATACACCAAAGGAAGAAGTAGAAAACACTACTATTCCTAATGCTCCCAAACAAGTGGAGAACACTAATTCCGAAGAATCTAATTCTGAATCATTAGACCAGGTAGCTCCTGAGAGTGAAACAGAAACCAAAGATTCTACAGAAGAACCTTCTGAAAAAGTAGGGAGTGAGGATTCGAAAGAAACACCTTTAGAAGCTCCAAAAAACTGGTCAGAGGACGTAAAAGGCACGTTTAAGGATTTACCTCGTGAAGCACAGGAGTATATGCTAAAGCGAGATAAAGAGATGACTGCTGATTACACTAGAAAGACGCAAGAAGTAGCTCAACAACGCAAAAGTTATGAATCACTAGATAAAGTTATAGCTCCAGTAAGACAGCGAATAGCAGCAAGTGGTATAGGGGAATCCGAATATATTTCCAGATTACTAAATGCTGATATGGCTCTTAGAAATAACCCAAAAGTGGCAATCAAACAATTAGCACAAGGCTATGGCATTGACCTTTCATCAATCGAAGACACTGGGGATTGGAATGATTCCGACCCTCAAATCACCCAACTACAACAACAAAATCAGGCGATACTTGCTGAACTAAATCAGTTCAAACAGCAAAATCTACAATCGGCTAGACAGCAAACAGAAAATCAAATTTCTACTTTTGCACAATCAACTGATACTAAGGGTAACTTAAAATATCCTCATTTTGAGCAATTAAGAGTTAAAATGGGTAATCTAATAGATGCAGGAGAAGCTAAAGGCTTAGAAGATGCTTATAGTAAAGCTGTTCGATTAGACGATAATTTATATAAACAATCTTTAGAATCACAAAGAAAAAGTGCTAAAGCAGAAGAAGATGCTAAGAGAAAAGCAGCAGTTGAAAAGGCTAAAAAAGTTAGACCTAGAACTGCGACAGCTCCTCCTAGTGGTTCTGTTAAAACTAGCGATTTAGATGCTTTGCTTATGGAATCAATTAGTGGTGCAGGTATAACTAAATGAGTTGTGGGTATAACAATAACTTAATGAGGTAAAAAAATGGCAAGTCCAAATAGTACGTTTACTGAAATAGTTACAACTACTCTTGCAGGATATTCAAAAACTCTTGCAGATAACGTAACTAACAGTAATGCCTTACTTCGTCATATTGATGAAAAAGGCAACAAACAAATCGCCACAGGTAGAACAATTGTGCAGGAATTAGAATACGCAAGTAACTCAACTGCAAAATGGTATAGTGGCTACGAGGTATTAGATACATCTACATCTAATGTATTCACAGCAGCTGAGTTTAATTATAAACAATTAGCAGGTAATGTGGTTATATCAGGTTTAGAACAGGTCGAAAACTCTGGTAAAGAAGCAATCTTTAACTTACTTAAATCAAGAGTAAGAAACTTAGAAAAAACTCTAAAAAATACTATGGCTACTGGCTTATATGCTGATGGCACAGGTACTGATGGAAAAGAACTAGGTGGATTACAGTTGATTGTAGCTGGTACAAACACTAACACAGTTGGTGGTATTAACGCAGGTACTTATACATTTTGGAAAAACCAAGTATATGATTTTTCAACAGAAAGTGTAACACCTAGTGCAACTACTATCCAAACAGCTATGAACACACTATGGTTAAGTACAACTAGAGGTGCAGACCACCCTGATGTTATAGTAGCAGACACTAATTACTTTCAATTCTATTGGAGTTCTTTACAGACTAACCAAAGATTTACAAGTGATGATAGTGCTAGTGCTGGATTTATGAACTTAATGTTCATGGATGCACCAGTATACTATGATGACCAATGTCCGAGTAATAAAATGTATATGTTAAACTCAGACTATTTATTCCTTCGTCCAGCTCAAGGTAGAGAGTTCTCTCCTTTAGGTGAGAAGGCTTCTGTTAACCAAGATGCTATGGTATTACCAGTCGTTTGGGCAGGTAATATGACTTGTTCTAATAGAGCAAGACAAGGCATCATACAAGCATAATAAAGGAGAAAAAATTATGGCTTATATTACTGGAATGGACAAAACTGAAGTTAGTGATTCTGCTACTTTCCTAGTCGGTCAAAAAGGCATGGATGCAGCTGGAAACACCTTTAAGTATGTTCAATACGATACTGGTGCAGGAAGTGTTGCAGCAGTAAGTGGACAAGTTGCTTATTACTATGCACCATCAGGTGCTTCAGCAGGTGCTGTAAATGTAGTAACAAGTGATTTATCTGATTCAGCAGAGATAGGTGCTGGTGTTTTACAATCTGCCCCAACAGACGGACAATATTGTTGGATTCAGATAGGTGGAACAGCAACTCTATCTATTGCACTAACAGCAGGAGCTGATGGAGACCCACTAACACCAACAGGTGCTGGTGATGGTACTCTTGATGTAACAGCAGCAGCAACTTCATCTGTGTGTGCATTTGCTGTAGATGCTTCAGCTAAAATAATTGCTTGTCAATTTGCAGGTTAAAGCAGTATAATTATGGGGGTGAAATTCCCCCATACAAACAGGAGGTAACATGGGTAATTTAAGAGTAAACATATTTAAGAGTGAAGATGGTAAACAAGATTTAGTAGAGTTTAAACTAATCGGAGACCCTAATACTGTTATATATAAAATGAGTGAAAAAGAAGAACAGATTAAAAAAGAATTTCCTGCTGAATACAACGCATATTATAAAACTAAAAAACCAATACCAAAAGCAACTCCTATAAGTAAATTAAAAACAATTAATAAAAGTAAAATAAAATTCTTTGATTTAGAGGGCATTAGTTCTATAGAACAACTAGCAGACTTATCTGATGGTGCTTGTCATGGATTAGGTAAAGATGTATTAGATTGCAGAAAACAAGCTAGAAATTACTTAGCAAAAGAACATGATATTAAACCACAATTAATAGTAGGTAAAGAATGAGTTTATTAACCATATGCCAAGATGCAGCTAATGAGATAGGAGTACCCTCTCCTTCTACTGTAGTAGGTAGTACTGATACTACTAACATACAATTATTAGCAGCTGCCAATAGAGAAGGTAAAAACCTTGTTGCAGGATATGACTGGCAAACATTAATTAAAGAAGAAGCACATACAACACTTGCAGCAGAATCGCAAGGAGATATGAGTACCATAGCTACTGATTTTTTAAGATTTAGTAACGATACTATGTGGAATAGAACCACAGATAGAAAGTATTACGGACCACTTAACAACGCACAATGGCAAAGACTAAAAGCAAGTGTTAGTAGTGGTATAACAAATTACTTTAGAATAAGAGGTAATGCGTTATTATTTCACCCAGCTCCTCCAGCAGGAGAATCTGTGTTTTTTGAATACATAGGTAAAAACTGGGCAATAACATCTGGTTCATCAGCTAACGCAACTAGCTTTGCAGCAGATGCAAATACAACAGTATTAGACGAAGATTTAATTACACTTGGTGTAATATGGAGATTTTTAAAACAAAAGGGTTTGCCTTATGATAACCAGTTTCAAGAATACAGATTGAAATTATCAGAAAAGCAATCCAAAGATGGTGCGAAGCAAATCATTCGTATGGCAGGACCAAATAGACTATATTTACCTGTTAACGAACCAGAAGGTAACTTTTCACTATAATGCCTGTTAAAAAAGTAAAGGGTGGTTATAGGTTTGGAACAAAAGGAAAAGTATATAAAACTAAAACAAAGGCTAATAAACAAGCAAAAGCAATCTATGCTTCAGGGTATAAGTCTAAAAAAGGTGCGTAATGGTATTTAATCCTACAGGAGAAAGTACATCTCAATCTGCACCTATTGGTGGTTTAAACACAAGAGATGCTGTGGACTTGATGCCACAAACTGATGCTATACGATTAGATAATTTCTTTCCTGGTTCTACAGATGTAAGTTTAAGAAAAGGTTATACAAACCATGTAACTGGTTTGCCTAGCACAGTACAAAGTTTATTAACTTATAATTCTCCTACAGTAAATAAATTATTTGCTGCTAGTAATAATGCTATTTATGATGTAACCAGTTCTGGTAGTGTAGGAAGTGCTGTAGTATCTAGTATGACTAATTCAAAATGGGAATCCGTTAACTTTACTACATCAGGAGGTTCATTTTTATTTATAGTAAATGGTGCTGATTCAGCTAGATATTATAATGGAAGTTCTTGGACTGTACCTAGTATCAATCATATTACTTCTTCTGACATTATTAATATAACTGTATTTAAAGAACGATTATTTTTTGTAATGAAAGATAGTTTAAAGTTTGCTTATTTAGCAGTAAATAGTGTTTCAGGTAATTCAACTGTATTTGATTTAGGCAGTATTTTTAATAAAGGTGGTTATTTAGTAACAGCTGGAACTTTAACAAGAGATGGTGGTTCTGGTTCAGATGACTACATAGCATTTATCACATCAGAAGGTGAAGTAGCTGTATATCAAGGAACAGACCCTAGTGATGCTACTAAATGGTCTTTAGTGGGTGTATTTAAAATAGCAAGACCTATAGGTAAAAGATGTATTGTAAATGTAGGACCAGAGTTAATTGTTATTACAGAATCTGGTTTTGTGCCATTAACACAAATGTATGCAGAAAATGAATCGAATTATTCTAAAGCAATATCAGATAAAATAAGTGGTAGTATATTAACAGCAGTAACTAATTTTAAATCTACATTTGGTTGGGAAGCACTAATCTATCCTAAAGGACAGTTTGGTTTATTTAATGTACCTAATGGAGTATCAGGTGAGTTTGTGCAATTTGTAGTAAACTTATCCACAGGTGCATGGGGTAGATTTACAGGACAAAATGCGTATTGTTGGGGTTTATTAAATGGTGATTTATATTTTGGTGGTAATACCAAAGTATATAAAGCAGATAATGGTTTAAGTGATGCAGGAGTACAAATACAAGGTAACGCAAAAACAGCATTTGTATATTATGGTGGTAGAGGTACATCTAAAAGATTTACAGCTATACGACCTATTGTATCATCAGATGCAGACTTACCAGTTAGTATAGGATTTGATGTAGACTTTAATGATGGCACTTCTACTTATACACCCTCTAGTGCTACTACAACAGGAGCAGATTGGGACACAGCAACTTGGGATGTAGCAGAATGGGCAGGAACAATTGCATCACAATTAGTGTGGAGAAGTGTTGCAGATATAGGCTGGAACGCAGCAATACGAATACAAACCAGTACACAAGCACAAAGTATTAAATGGCATAGTGTAGATATTTATTATGAAAAAGGAGTAGGTTTATGATGCTTACAGACAAAGTATGGAAACTGTTAGAACCAGCTACAACTATTGGAGAAAATCTAACAAAAGAAAATATAGAAAAAGGTATTGATGATGGAACATACCAAATATTTATGGATGAACAAAGTGTAGTTATCACAGCAGATTATCAAGATGCACTGCGTATAGGTTTAGCAGGAGGAGAATTAAATAGTTTGAAAAAATTAGAAAAAAAGATTATAACTTATGCAAAAGAAAAAAAATATAAATATGTTGACATTTTAGGAAGAATGGGTTGGGAAAAAGCATTAAAAGGTTATAAGAAACAAGCAGTCTTATTAAGGAAGGAAGTAACATGAGTTTTATAAGTAATATATTTAGTCCTCCAAAACCACCAGCAGCACCAGATTATGCAGGTGCAGCACAGGCTCAAGGAGCAGCTAATGTAGAAACTGCAAGAGTAGAAGGTAGAATGAATAGACCTGATGTATTTTCTCCTTATGATATTACTACAGTTACAGATTTACCTGATGATAGATTTAGATTAGATTATAGTTTAACACCAGAGTACGAAGCACAAAGACAAAAACAAGTAGGAATACAAGATGCGTATTTAGATACGGCTGGTAGATTATTAGGTGGTTTGCCACAAGAAAGTTTTAGTTTAGCTAATCTACCTTCACAACCAGGTATGATAGATAGAAGCACTTTTGCTACAGTACCCACTATGGGTGATTTAGGTGATTATGCAACTAGAGTTGAGGGTGCGTATTATAACAGAGCAGTAGGTAGATTACAACCACAGTTTCAACAACAAGAAATAGACCTTCGAACCCAATTAATTAATTCAGGAATACCAGAAGGCTCTACTGCATATAATAACGCATTAGGAGAGCTTAGAATGGCTCAGAATGATACCTTACAAGGTGTAGCTGCTGAATCCATTAGAGAAGGACAAGCATTAGCTGATGCTCAATTAGGCAGAGCTACAGGATTAAGAAGTTTTCAGATAAGTGATGCAGCAAGTAGAGTAGCAGAACAAGAAAGAATGAGAGATAGACAATTATCTGATTTATTATTACAAAGAGAAGTACCTCTATCAGAGATAGCTACATTAACAGGACTACCATCTCCAACAACCAGAGGTGGACAAGTAGCAACAACTGGATTAGATGTACCAGCAACAAGTATTGCACCTCCACCATTATTTGCAGCAACACAAGCACAAGGTATGAATGATGCAAGAAGATACGGAACAGAAATGGCAGGTTATGGTGCAGGTATGGCAGCATTAGGTAGTGCTGTAGGGGGTGCAGCAAGTAATCCTAAATTATCAGACAAAACATTAAAGAAAAACATTAAATACAAATCTAAATCTAAATCTGGATTAAATGTATATGAATTTGAGTATAATTGGTCTCCACAAAAGTATATTGGTGTAATGGCACAAGAAGTTAAGAAAGTAAAACCATCAGCAGTATCTGAAAATATCTTTGGACACATGATGGTAGATTATAGCCAATTAGATGTAAACATGGAAAGAGTGTAATATGGCAGTAAGAGGTTTCCCTAGTAGAAAAGAAGACCCATTAATACAACAACTATTAGAAAGGGCAAGACAAGAAGCAGCTCAATCTAGTGCTATAGGTTCTCCTAGTATGTATGCAGCAGAAGCATATGGAGGTAATTTTCCTATTGGTACATTAACAGCACAAGTATTAGGTGGTGTTAGGTCAAGAAATGCCTTAAAAGCTGCACAGTTAAAACAAGAACAATATAATATAGCAGATACTAAATTAACCCAAGCATTAATTAAAAAAGAAGTAGATGGTAAAATAGTAGGACCTAGAGGACAATTTTTTGAAGCTACACAAAGTGCAGATGTACCATTAACAGAATCTAATTTAGCTAGTGCATTAAAACAAGATATGTCTGGAGTAGAAGGTTTTGTAACTCCTATTAGGCAAAGAGAAGAATTTGTTGATATACCTGAAACAGCTACACAACCAGCTACAGTAGAAACAAGAAAACTGCCGATAACATTAGACCAAATACCAGAAAATGAAAGATTTTTATATACAGGAACACAAGATGTATTTACTCCTGCAACAGTAGATATAGCAGGAACACCTAAAGCAGACAATTTCTTAGCAAAAGCTGCGAACTTTATAACAGGTAAACAAAATGTAAAAGATATAAAAGCAGCAGATTTATTTGAGTTAGCTTCAGCTTCTGGTAGAAGTCCACTAGAAGTATATAATTACTTACAAGCAGAAGAAGAAAAAACTGGTAAAACTACTTTTACTAAACCAGAACAAAGTGGTTTATTGACAACTGATGATGAGGGTCAAGAAAATTTACAAGAAGTTACTTTACGAACTAAAACTATAACAGAAAATGGATTAGCTAAACAAATAATAGAAATAAGAAAACCTGGTGAAGATGGTAATTTTAGACCAATAAGAAGTAACGAAACAATTACTGGAGTAGCAGGTCAAGGAGATGATACTGAAACTTTTAAAGCAGAATATATAGTATCAAGTGCAAATGCTAAAAATTCAGTAGGCAAAATAACACAAACAAAAAAAATAGTAAATGGAGAAATAGAATTTTTAATTACTCCTACTTCAGGACCTTTAACAGGTACAACAATAAGCAATATTCACAATGCTGATAAATTTGCAGAATTTTTAAAAGGTAATAAAATAATAACTACGCAACAATTATCTGCTGAATTAGGAGAAACAAGTATAAAAAGAGATAATTTAGTAAAATTTGTAAAAGATATAAGAGAACAAGAAAGAGGAATAAGAAAATTAGACAACTATGTAGTAGCTTTAGATAATAGTCCACAAGGAATAGATAGATTCGCTACAAGAATGAAATCATTTGTAAAACAATTAGCTACTAAAAACAACTTAACTGAAGGAGAGGTAATGTTGCAATTAGCTAATGGTCAGTTACAAGGATTATTAGGTTCTAGCAGATTAGAAGTATTAGGTGGTGGAGTTATGACTGAATTTGATGCACAAAGAGTTATTCAATATTTAGGGGGAGATGTTGATTCTTTTCAAAGTATACAAAAAGTTAAAATGGCTATGCAAAAATTATTAGAAGAAAAAAAATCTCGATATAATATTGATTTAGAATCATATTCACTAGATAGAGAAGGTTTAGGACAAAAAGGTCAATTAAGATTTAAGTCTATAGAAAGCATTTTTCCTACTTTAAAATCAAATGAAATATTAGCTCCTACTGAATATCCTAGATTTACTGAATATGAAATTGAAAATATGGATAAAGGTGGTCAAGTTGTAAATACAATAAATGAAGTAATAGAAAAAATACTAGGTAATAAACCTCCAAATTATGAATTACAAGATGAAGATTTATTAGAATATTTTAATGCAAAACAAATTAGAGATATTAAGAAAAGATTTAATGAGTTAGGGATTTAATTATGACTTCTTTTTTTTCATCATCATCTTCAAGAAATAAATTAAAATCTTTAACTACAGATAGAGATAATGATAAATTTATACAAAGAGTAGATGGTGGAGTACAATTAAATATACCAGTACCAGGTCCTTTTGGAAGCAGCTCTATACCAATAAATTTAACTAAAAAATCAGCAAAAGATGTAACCAGACAAGTAGCTCAAGGCATAACTTTAGGAACAGCAGATGAAGTAGAATCTTATGTTCGTTCTTTAGCAGGTAAAGACAGAAATGAAGCATTAGAAGAAATAAGAACAGAAATAAAAAAATTTGAACAAAATAATCCTGGTGTAGCTTTATCTTCTGAAATAGTAGGTAGTGCTTTAACAGGAGGTCTAGGCATAGGCAAAACAGCAGTTAGAACATTTTTAAAAAGCACAGGATTAGGTGGTGTTTACGGAGCAGGAAAAACAGAGCCAGATAAAGATGCTACATTAACAGAAGCTATAGCAAAAAGAGCAAAAGAAGGACTTACTACAGCAGCATTTACAGCTCCATTTTCAGCAGTAGGTAGTGCTTTTCAAGCTAGTCCTATATCTAAAGAATTAATTAAAAAAGGAGTAAAATTAAGTCCAGCTCAAATAGCTGGTGGAGGAGCAGCTAGTGCAGAAGAAGCTGTTAGTGTATTACCTATTATAGGTAGAGGACCTAGAATAGCTAGAGAAGAAAGCCTTATGTCTTTTAGCAGAGCTAGTGCTAATGAGGTATTAGGAAAAGTTAAAAATGCTATTGGAGATAATTTAAATAAAATCGTAAATATAAAACCTTTAAAAAATAATATTACAGGTAATCAAGGCACTAAAATATTAAATAGCAAAGTAGATAAAGCATATACAGAAGTGTTAAAGCCTTTAATAATAACTAATGGTAAAATTTTTAAAGAACAAGCTACTTCTATAATAAATGCTGCTTTACCTGTAAATTCTGCAAAATTAGTAAATAAAAGATTACAAAATATTGTTTATTCTAAATTTAAAAATATAGAAGGTGGCACTTTAAAAGGTAAAAATTTAAAAGAAGTACATTCTAATTTAAGAGATGAAATAGTAAAATCTAGTAAATCATCTAGTGCTGAAATTGTTGATAGGGGTAAAGCTTTAACACAAGTAGATAAATTATTTAAAGATGCTATGAAAAATTCTAGTAAAGCAGAAGATTATGCTAAATATGTAGCTTTAGATACATCTTACCCAAGTGTTGTAGCTTATAATAAAGCTGCTGAAAAAGCACAAATTAGTGGTACTGTAGAAAGAGCAGGAAATTTATTAACAGGAGTAGTAAGTCCTGAAGGTTTATTGCAAGGTGGTATAAGTGTAGCTAGAAAAAGAGGTCAAAATAGAGCTATATCAGAGGGAAGATTTCCTATGTCTACTACTGCACAACAAGGTACAGAAATATTAAGAAAAAGTGATTTAGGAAAGGGTTTAGCAACATTTTATACTGTAGGTGGATTAGCTGCACCTTCAGCAGCAGCTTATGGAACTACAGGAGACCCATCTGCTGGTATATATACTACAGCAGGATTAGCTGCTTTATATGCAACACCACAAGGTAGAAGAATTTTAGCAGAATTACTTAAAAGAAATGCCATTCCTAGAAGCACTCCATTTTTAGGAGCAGAAACAAGAGAAACATTTAGATAGAATAAAATATTGATTTATGAACTATAATACTATAAAAAGAACGAAAGGAGAATAAAAAATGGGTTGGTCAGGAGGAACATATACAAGGTCAGATGGTGTATTTACAGGTACATCTATTTGGCAAAGTAACAGAGATGCAGGAACAAAGATTGTTGCAGACAGGCACGATACACACGACCAAGATATTGCAACAGGATTAAACCAAGCTATTAACAAAGATGGAAGTAATGCTTTCACAGGTGCAGCTAACTTAGGTAGTCAAAAGATAACAGCACTAGCTGATGGTACAGCACATACAGACGGAGTAAATGCAGGACAGATACAAGATGGTGGATTAATATTCCAAGCAACAGATAGTGGTAGTGCTAATACTTATGCTATAGCTTTAACACCAGCAGTAACTGCGTATGTAGCAGGACAAGTATTTCATTTTAAAGCAGCCAACGCATCTAGTGGTGCGTCAACCTTAAATGTAAATGCTTTGGGTGCAAAGAATATAAAAAAGAAAAATGACCAAGATATTGCAGCTGGTGATATAGAACAAAATGCAATCGTATCTGTAATCTATGATGGTACATCTTTTCAAATGTTATCACAATTAGGTACATCAGCAGGTTCTATGAGTTCATTTACTCTTACTGGTGATAGTGGTAGTAACCAAACTATTAATGATGGTAATACAGTAGACGTAGCAGGTGGTACAGGTATAGACACTGTAGTTGGTGCAACTGATACAGTAACAGTAGCTATAGATTCTACAGTACCACAGTTAGCCACAACCAATACATTTACTGGTGTAAATAGAAATGCTTTGACGGCAGATAATGATGGTTCATTCGATATGAACGCAAATAACAATTTTAAGTGTACCCCTAGTGGTAACTTTGCCTTGACATTTACTAACTTTGCTGATGGACAATCTGGGTATATATTACTAATAAATAGTGGTGGGCATACTGTATCATTACACGCAAATAGTAAAGCAGATGCAAACTTAGCTACTACAGTAACAAGTGCAGGTACTTATCTAATATCTTATGTATCAGATGGTACAAATGCTTATCTAACTAACTCGGCAGTATTTGCTTAATGGGTATTCTCCAAAATGAAAATGCAATACCTAGTGCATCAGGTGCAGCAGCATTTTATGACTATCAGATAGAACAGAGCTGTAGATTTGATGGAAGTCCAGATAATTTAGAAAAAACTTATAGTGGTAGTCCTACTAGTACAACTACAGGTACATTATCTCTTTGGTATAAAAGAAGTGAGATAGGTAATGAAGATTCTATGATTACATCAGGAAATGGTAGTGGAGATGCAGAATTAAATTTTAGAGTTTTAGCAGATGGTACTATAAGATTAAATATTTATAATGGTTCTTCTCAAGTTGGAAGTATTATTAGTAATGCTGTAATTCGTGATATAAGTGGTTTTAATCATTTTCTTGCCTCTTGGGATACTACTCAAGGAACTTCATCTAATAGATTAAAAATGTATTTAAATGGTAATCAAATAACTAGTTTATCAGCATCTACTTATCCAAGTTCAAGTCAAAATAGTTATATATTTGGTAGTGGTAGAAAAGTAGGAATAGGACATAATAGTTGGAATGGAAGTAGTCATATAAAAGGATATTTAGCAGAAATATATGGTATTGATGGTATAGCTTATACTCCTAGCACATTTGGTGAAAGTAAGAATGGTGTGTGGATTCCTAAAGATGCTAGTAGTTCTGTTACTTTTGGTAATGGAGGTTTTTATTTTAAATTTGAAAATGCAAGTGATTTAGGTAATGACAGTTCAGGAAACAATAATGATTTTACAGTGACTGGACTTGGTACAGACCATCAAGTTCTTGATAGTCCAACATTTGGGAGTTAAATAGATATGGCAAGTAGTGGAAATTTCGCAACAATGAATCCTTTGCATAAAACAAGCAATAGTGTTGGCTATTCTCAAGGCAATTTAAAAACAAGTCCTAGTAGTAATTGGAGTAGTACAACTTGGTGTTTTAGTAATATAGTAATACCTAAAGATAAAAAAATATATGTAGAAGCTAGACTAAGTGCAGGAGCAGGAGTTTATGCTAGTCTTGCTGCAGCTACAAACTTATCTACTCCTGGCACTAGTGAAGTTGGTGGTGATGGTAGTGTAAGTTTATATAATGAATCAAAATATGTAAATGGTACTAGAAGTGCAAGTTGGATTACTGCAGCATCAGCAGGAGATATACTTCAATTAGCTATTGATGGTTCTAATAATAAAGTTTGGTTAGGTTATAATAATACTTGGGGTGGTTCTGGTAATCCTTCAGCAGGTTCTAATGAAGCAGGTACTATTAATACAAGCACTGCTTTAGGTTATGATATTTTTATAGCATGTACACAAAACTCTGTATCAACAATGACATTTAATTTTGGACAAGATTCTACATTTGGTGGAGAAGTTTCTGCAGGAGGTAATGCAGATGCTAATGGCTTTGGTGATTTTAAGTATGCACCACCAACAGGATTTCTTTCGTTGGCGAGTTCTAACTTACCCATATCAGATGACATAGACCCTGCACAAGAAAATCAACCTTCTAAACATTTTGATGTTGTTACTTATACAGGTAATGGTGGTACACAAAGTATAACATCTTTAGGATTTCAACCTGATTGGACTTTAATTAAAAATAGAGCAAGTGGTGATTGGTGCAATCAAAATAGTTCATTAGGTGTAGGTAAAAGTCAAAAATGGAATGATAGTAGTGGAGTTTCATCTGATACAGATGCTGTTACATCATTTAATAGTGATGGTTTTTCATTAGGAGCTGATAGTAAAGTTAATACAAGTAGTGCTAATTATGTAGCTTATTGTTGGAAAAAAAGTGCTGA
>Ga0222718_10001305_pt1 | contig 24162 bp, 28 predicted proteins | sample C33_27DmetaG_FD_165045 | JGI IMG/M metagenome (GOLD analysis project Ga0222718, IMG submission 165045) | Estuarine water microbial communities from San Francisco Bay, California, United States - C33_27D | ecosystem: Environmental > Aquatic > Marine > Unclassified | place: USA: California...
ATCATGACGCGGAAAAATTTACAGTTCCCGAATGGTTCACACCTTTTACAGATAATGTCCGTGCTTTAAATTACCTGAAACGAAATAACTGCATTGATGCGTTTCAAAATGGCAGGGCCAGGATTCTATATGACCCGAAGCAGGACAGAGTTGTGTTCCTTGTAAAGGAAAATGGCATTACATATGATGCTATAGGTAGAAGCCTAAAGCCTAAAACAATACCAAAGTGGTATAGATATGGTAAATCACAAAAACTATTCACAGCAGGTGAACATGATACCGCAGTGCTTGTTGAAGATTCTGCATCCGCCTGTGCTATATCCCCTGTTGCTACTGGCGTTGCGCTATTAGGAACAAATATGAAAGATGCAGACTTGACACAACTACGTAAATATAAGCATGTATTTGTGTGCCTAGACCCTGACGCCACTCGTAAGGCACTTGACTTACAAAAATACCTATCGTACTTTGTGTCAACAACAATAATAAGAATAGATGATGACCTGAAATATTATGATGCGCAGGAGATTAAAAAATTACTACAGAACAGCAACTGATAAAGCTCCTACTTGGTAAAGAGTTTTATGATACAAACAGAACACGCGTATTGCGTTCAATGTTTCCAACTGAACTGTCTGACTTGTACGATACAATTGTTGTCGGGCATGAAAAGTATGAGCGTGATTTAACCGCTAACGAATTACGTGAACTCTTTCGGGTTCACAATCCTACAGCTACTCGTGCAAAGCGCGAACTGATTGCTGAGATTATTGATGACCTAAAAGCCTACCCACCTATTGGTGATGATGTGGCAGCTGATGTGCTCAAAAGCATGTGGCAGCAGGAGATTGGTAGGCAGATTGCCGACATGGGACTAGCCATGATGGAGGGCAATCCTGATAAGATACATGAAATCAAAGAGTTAGTTGATAGGTCTGAGAATGGTTTCATACCTGATGATGATGTAGTTGCCGTAACTACTGACTTGGATGAAATTCTAGAGTTTGAAAAGAACTCTAACTGTTGGGAGTTTAACATTCCATCCCTAGCTAAAGTTGTTCGTGGTGGACGTGGTGGTGAATTTATGATTGCATTCGCTAGACCGGAGCTCGGTAAGACAGCTTTCTATGTATCGCTAGCCACTGCACCTAATGGTTTCTGTGCACAAGGGGCAAATGTCCACGTCATTTCTAATGAAGAACCTGCCATACGTACAATGAAGCGTGCTATATCAGCGTACACTGGGCTAAATGGTGCACAACTTTATGCTAATCGTCTACAAGCAAAAGAAAAGTTCACAGAGATTGGCGCCAACTGGCGTATGTTTGATAAGCTGGGTGCCAGTATCGAATGGTTGAATAAGCACTGTGAACGCCACAAGCCTGACATCCTTATCATTGACCAGCTAGACAAGTTAGAAGTCTTAGGTACATTCGCCCGTACTGACGAGAAGCTACGACAGATATACTTGAAGTTCCGTGAAGTTTGTAAACGTCACAATGTGTTTGGTATAGGCATAAGCCAAGCTTCAGCAGATGCTGAAGGTAAAACTAATGTTACGTACGCAATGATGGAGAATAGTAAAACAGGTAAAGCTGCGGAAGCTGATTTGATTATTGGTGTCGGTAAATCTGATATCACTGATAATAGTGATACGCGGCGCTATCTCACAATATCTAAAAACAAGTTGACCGGATTCCATGGTAATATAGTATGCAACCTAGACACAGATACGAGTAGGTACACAGCATGATTAAATTATCAGCTAAGAGAAGGGGGGATATAACTGAAATGCAATTATGTCACCATTTTTTAGATGAGGGTTATGAAGTTTTTAAGAACATATCATCTACTGGCCCTGTAGATTTTATTGTATTAAATATTAATACACACGAAATTACATTGTTTGATAGCAAAACCCCTTCTATACATACTAGGCAAGATGGGAGCGTTAAGATGTCTTGTAGTGCGACCACAACAAAACAAAAGGAATTAGGCGTTAAAGTTGTTTTGATGTACCAAGACACAATATATTCTGATGAAGATAGGGTAGGAGTTCAAATATAAAATGATTACTACACTTGATGTTGAAACAATGTTTCAAAAGAACCCTGAGACTAAACGTACCGACCCTTCACCGTTTCACAAGGACAACAAGCTTGTATCCGTGCAGTATGCCATTGAGGATGATGAGCCGGTGTTCCGTTGGTTTCACCATGATACAGAAACTATTGACACACGTGAAGTTCACAATGATGTACAGAATGCTTTAGATAAGACTACTCTGCTTATCGGCCACAACATTAAGTTTGACTTGGTGTGGCTGTGGGAGTCTGGCTTTAAGTATGACGGTGATGTGTATGACACCATGATTGGTGAATACCTGCTATTGCGCTGCCAGAACTGGGGCGTAAGCTTGGCAGATAGCTGTACCAGACGCAAGGTATCCTTAAAGAAGGGCGACTTGATTGAGGAGTACATCCGTAGTGGTATAGGCTTTGACAAGATGCCAAAGGATATTGTTGAGGAGTACGGCATCGCTGACGTTGTATCCACACGTGAGCTATTTTATGCACAACGTAAGCTATACTCTGAGGACAGAAATGCACCGCTTCGTAAACACCTGAAGCTTATGAACAACTTCCTGCCTGTGTTGGCTACGCTAGAACAGAATGGAATCAAGATTGACTTCACAGAACTTCACAAGGTTCGCTCTGACTACCAGATTGAACGCTCTGAGCTACAGATAAAGCTGGAGGATGTGTGCCATGAGGTTATGGGCGACCGCCCTATTAACTTTGCATCGCCGGCACAGATGAGTGAACTTATCTATTCACGCCGTATCACCGACAAGAAGAAATGGGCGGAGATATTTAACATTGGACTAAATGATAAGGGCAAGCCACTACACCGCCCCCAGATGAGCACAGCACAGTTTGCTGCCACTGTCAAAAAAATGACTACCCGAATATACAAAACACGTGCTGTGCATTGTCGCCAATGCTTAGGCAAGGGTGAGTTCTGGAAAACTAAGGTTAACGGTGAGCTATGGAAGAAACCAACTAAGTGTAGAACTTGTGCTGGAGAAGGATACATACAGGAGCCACTACCTAAAATCGGCGGACTCACAATGAATCCACAAGGTGTGCTTGATGTATCTGCCAGCGGTTTTTCTACCGATAAAACCACTTTGCTTCGCCTGTTAAAGGCCGCTATTCACAAGGGTAACGAAAGTGCAGAAACCTTCTTAAAGGCCGCTGTACGGCTTAACGCAGTCGAGGTGTATCTTTCTAGCTTTGTGGGTGGTATAGCCCGTAACGTGAAGCCTAACGGCATCCTACACCCCAAGTTTAACCAGTGTATTACTCGTACCACTCGCCTGTCTTCATCTGACCCTAACTTCCAGAACCAGCCACGAGGAAATACCTTTCCAGTGCGTCGTGTTGTAATATCTAGGTTTGACAATGGTACGATACTACAGGCTGATTACAGTCAGCTAGAGTTCCGTGTTGCCGCGCAGATGAGCGGTGATGATGCTATGATAAAGGATATTTTAGATGGTGTTGATGTTCACAAGTATACTGCGTCAGTTATCTTTAATAAGCCAGAAGCTGAAGTTACCAAGGATGAAAGAACGGACGCTAAGGCGCATACGTTCAAACCTCTCTATGGAGGGTCTACCGGCACACCAAGCGAGATGGCTTACTACCAAGCGTTTACAGAGAAATACCCAAAGCTTGCTAAATGGCATCAAGATTTGCAGACTGAGGCTATTTCACACAATAGTGTTACTTTGCTCACTGGTCAGCAATTTGCTTTTCCAGATGCTAGACGCCTTTCTTCAGGTGCTGCATCGGGAGCGCCCTCCATCAAGAACTACCCTGTACAAGGTATGGCGGGTGGTTGCTTGGTGCCGTTGGCGATGCTTTCGTTGCACCGTGCACTTAGAGATAATAGCTGTAAGTCTATTGTCATCAATACGGTCCACGACTCTATAGTTCTGGACGTGTATCCTGGTGAGGAGGCATTGGTTGCTAGGATTACATATGACGCAATGACTGGTGTGACTAAAGCTTTTGAAGAACTTTATAATGTCAAGTGGGTGGTGCCACTTGAAGTCGATGTCGAGGTAGGAAAAAATTGGCTCGACATGGATACTTTTGCGCTTGACTACCAACAAGCAATGTGATAAAACTCTTGTTCAAACTAAGGAAGGGTCAAAAATGACTACATTACCTACTATTAATAACAATCTATCTTACGAACAAATTGCCCAGTTAACTGGTCAAGAAATGCCATCGAAAGCCACCTCAACATTAAAGGTGTTGAAGATTAACCGTGACTTTGAAGATGATGATGGCAACGCACTACCATCTGGTACATTCACAATTAATGTGGATGGCGAAAATGTATATGCTAAAACAATTAAGTTTCAATTGTTTATGCAGCGTTATCAGTATATTCACTACGACCAAACCGAAGGTGAGTTTGTAGGGAAGTCAATTATGGCAAACAACTTGTATCCACAAACCGAAGTTCCTGATTCAACTGGAACTATGCGTTGTGGTTCTGTGCCATCTGCGAAGCGTGATAATCTAACCGTAGAACAAGCCACTAAGCAGAAGGACATCAAATGTTATCGTATGCTTTTTGGTAAAGTTACATTCAATGATGCAGTTAATGCCAAAGGTGAAAAACGCGAAGTTGCGAATATGCCTATAATTTGGAAAGCACGTGGTGCCAACTTCATGCCTATATCTGTACCTTTGGATGCATTGACTGCCCAACGTAAGCCATTCATTTACTATGACATGATTGTTTCCTTGAAGAAGGAAAAGAACGGCTCTGTTATTTATTATGTTGGTACATTCTCATCACCTAATGGTCCATTAGATTTTGGTGAGGATGACCAGAATTTGTTGGCAGATTTCAATTCTTATATTGAAACTGAGAACAAAGAAGTTATGAAGGATTACGATTCTGCATTGCGTTCTTCTGGGAATATAATTGACGCAGAAGCCACTACTGTTACAATGGATGATGTGCTTAATGATGACATACCGGAGTCAATGGCATCATGAATGTAAATCAAAGCCGCCTTCTTTCATTCCTTTCAAAGGCGGCTCGTGGGGAGGCAGAAATGTCTTCCCACACCCTTGATAGGTTTGCGCAATATGCACGTGATGCCATGGAGAAACAATTCACTCCTAGGGATAAGGCTTTCACACTACGTATGAGTAATGTGGGAAAACCATCCTGCCAACTACAGATGCAAGCTAATGGTGTACAACCAGAATCCCCCTCATATGATTTTAAAATGCGTATGATTATGGGAGACTTGATGGAAGCTGCCATGTTCACATTGATGGAAGCGGCTGGCATCGACATAAAATCCAAACACACAAAAGTATCCCACCAAGTTGGTGACACAGTTATCAATGGTGAATATGACGTAGAACTTGATGACGGTATTTGGGATATTAAAACCGCATCACCATTTGCGTTTGAACAGAAGTTCAATACACCTGATGGTTTTAACAGAATTAAAGACAAAGATTCATTTGGTTACGTAGCACAAGGTATTGGCTACGGTATGGGCGCTGGTAAGCCTTTCAAAGGATGGATTGCTTTAAATAAATCTACTGGAGAAATTGCTTTTACTGAAGCCCCCGATACTACTACGGAGAAGGAAGAAGTAAATGAGAAAATACAGAAATCCATTTCTGCAACACACTCCACTGAGCCGTTTAAACGACAGTTTTCGGATGCTCCAGAATCTTTCTATAAGAAAGAAACCGGCAATAGGGTATTGGGGTTTGAGTGCACATGGTGCGACTACAAAAAACATTGCTGGAAAAACTTGGAGTTCCGAAAGCAATTACCAAGCAAATCCAAAAACCCCAAGTTCGTCTGGTACACCCACATCACAGACTACTGGCGTAATCATGACAATACAGTACAGGACACCTGATGGCACTGCGTCCGCAAAAATCTTTAAAACAACTGAAGCGGAAGCCTACGACTTCATCACGGAGCTCAAAGAAGGCATCCCCTTCCCCACGCTCTACTGTGAAGGGCAAGTCTGCGCCTTCTCCGCAAAACACATCAATGAAGTCCGTGCCGAAAAAACGGATGTCGGTCCGGTCAGCTAAAGCAAAGGGACGTAAGCTGCAGAACTGGGTAGCAGAACAGTTGCTCAGTATTCTGAAAAAAGTAACGTCCCTTGATGTGCGGTCTACTCCTATGGGGGTTAACGGTGTTGACGTACAGATGTCAACTGCCGCATATTCACAATTTCCCTATGATATAGAGTGTAAGAATACAGAGCGTATGACCACACTGTACAATTACTATGAACAGGCAATTAGCCATGACTCCGGTGGAGAACCTTTGTTGATTGTAAAAATGAACCACAAAAAGCCTCTAGCTGTTGTAGATGCAGAGCATTTCATAAAGGTGGCCGTATGTCAGAAAAAAACCCAGTAGATTTGAATCCAGGCGACTCTGCCGTTGTGGTGCGACACGATAACGATAATGAAGGTTTTGGAATTGAGATATATCATCATCCTTTAGATAATATGGATGAAGAAGATTTAATATTTTATACATTGTTGACACGTGGTATGGCATTTCAAGCCACCATAGATACAGAAGCGGTACTAGAGCTTGGTGAAGAAAGTTTAACTGAAAACAGCTATGTTAATGTAACGGAGCACTGAAGTGAGACACGTAGATTTATGTAGTGGTATTGGAGGGTTCGCTCTTGGTTTTGAGTGGGCTGGATTATCAACCCCAGTAATGTTCTGTGATATTGAGGAGTGGTGCAGGAACATATTGAAGAAGCACTGGACTAATGTACCTATTAAATCAGATGTAAAGGAATTAGCTAATGACCCAGACAACCTTGTTCCAGACTGCGATATCCTCACAGCAGGATACCCTTGCCAGCCCTTCTCCCAAGCGGGAAACCGGAAAGGCAAAGAAGACCCACGCCACATCTGGCCGCACATCCGCAAAATTGTTGCATCCAAAAGACCCTCTTGGGTTGTTTTCGAAAACGTTTATGGTCACATCAGCTTGGGACTCGACGCTGTGCTCCTTGACTTGGAAACCGAAGGCTACTCCACAAGGACGTTTATTGTTCCAGCTAGCGGCATCGGCGCACCCCATAAACGAGATAGAGTCTGGATTGTGGGCTACACCGAACACAATGGACCATCTACCTCTACGCTCCAAGGAGAGCATGGAGAGAATGAAAGAGGGTCACAGGAAGGGCAGGAAGCGTCCCAGCAATCTGCGGGAACAGGTGAATCCAGAATACGTGAAGATGTGGGCAACTCCAAGGACCACGGATGGGACGGGCGGCCCACGCCAACTGGACGAGAAGGGTCGCAGAATAAGCAAGACGAATCCAGACCTGAAGTTCGGGGCGAATCTAGCGGACCAAGTACGGATGTGGCCGACCCCGACAACCAGAGACCACAAGGGCGGCTATCAGGGTGGCAGGATACGGAACGGCAAAGTGTCGTGGGACACGCTGGATGTAGCAGTGCAACACACAGACAACCAACAAAAAACTGGTGGACAACTGAACCCAACGTGGGTAGAGTGGCTAATGGGATACCCAAAAGGGTGGACAGACTTAAAGGACTAGGAAACGCCATCGTACCACAAATTGCACAACAAATCGCTGAATCAATAAAGGTAGTAGAAAATGCCAAAAGACATTCGAATTAGGTTAGAAGCCGACAGTTCTGCAGAACTACAAGAAGATATAGATAGGTATCAAAGGTCTTATCCTTCACTGGGCTACGACACAAAGGTTATTAGTACATCGTTAGAAGATGGTAAGTACATTGCGTATGTATCCCGTCTAGATTCATGTGATTAATATGGAACGTCACGAGGAATATATGAAGCGCAGAATTAAAGAAATAGATATGGTTAATAACCCACCCCATTATAAAAAGGGTGGGATTGAATGTATTGAGGCTATTAAAGCTGCCCTGACTCCAGAAGAGTTTAGGGGCTACTGTAAGGGTAGCAATATCAAATACACGTGGCGGGAACGTCACAAGGGCAAATCTGTTGAGGATTTGCAGAAAGCGCGGTTTTATACAGACCGTTTAATTTTGGAACTAAAAAATGAGCAGGAAGATAAAAGCTAGCATTACGATATCTGCATCTATTGATTTAGATGAGTTTAATATTGATATTGATGAAACTTCTGATACTTTGAAAGAATACTTAGAAGATTTATTGTTTGATGTTGAAGGTATAAAACCTGCTAAAATTAGCGTGAGGATGGCACATGAATAATCAACTACCTACGGACTACCAGAACTTTATTGCATTGTCTCGCTATGCGAGATGGAAGGAAGACGAACAGCGTCGGGAGACTTGGAGTGAGACTGTATCCAGATATTTTGACTATATGGCTGACCATTTGCATTTTAAACATGGTTATAAGTTACAGCCTGCACTGAAGAAAGAACTAGAAGAAGCTGTCCTAAGTCAGGCCATCATGCCTAGCATGAGAGCCTTGATGACTGCTGGTCCTGCATTAGACCGTTGCCATGTAGGTGGGTACAATTGTTCTTATGTGCCAGTGGATAGCCCGCGTGCATTTGATGAGACAATGTACATTCTTATGTGCGGTACAGGGGTAGGCTTCTCAGTTGAACGCCACTGTATCGAAAAGCTACCCATGGTAGCGGAAGAGTTTCACACCACAGACACAGTAATTAAGGTTGGCGACAGCCGCCCTGGGTGGGCAAAGTCCCTCAAAGAACTAATTGCTATGCTGTACACAGGCCAAGTTCCTAAGTGGGATATGTCTGATGTACGTCCTGCAGGTGCTAGGCTCAAGACATTTGGTGGTAGGGCGTCAGGCCCACAGCCACTGGTTGAGCTGTTTGAGTTCGTTGTACAGAAATTTAAAGGTGCCGCAGGGCGCCGGCTATACCCAATTGAATGTCACGACATCATGTGTAAGATTGGTGAAGTGGTAGTCGTAGGTGGTGTACGCCGCAGCGCATTGATTTCATTATCTAATCTCAATGATGACCAGATGGCACACGCTAAGTCAGGTCAGTGGTGGGAGAATGAAGGCCAACGTGCGCTGGCTAACAACTCAGTAGCTTATAAAACTAAGCCTGAAATGGGTACATTTCTGCGTGAGTGGTTGTCACTGTACGACAGTAAGTCAGGTGAACGCGGTATCTTTAATCGCCAGTCTGCAATTAAGCAAGCCGCTAAAAATGGTAGGCGTGAGATAAACCATGACTTCGGCTGCAACCCTTGCAGTGAGATTATCCTACGCCCATACCAGTTCTGTAATCTGTCAGAGGTAGTGGTACGTGAGAATGATACGATTGATGTATTGAAGAACAAGGTACGTCTTGCTACTATTCTTGGTACATTCCAGTCCACACTGACTAACTTTAAGTATCTTCGCCATGTATGGAAGAAGAATACGGAAGAAGAAAGATTGCTTGGCGTGTCACTTACAGGCATCATGGATAGCACACTAACTGCTACAGCGGGTAACAAGCTAGAAGTGATGCTTGAAATGCTACGTGATGTTTCCGTACAAACAAATGAAGCACTTGCTAAAAAGCTTGGCATTCCACAGTCTACGGCTGTCACGTGTGTGAAGCCTAGTGGTACTGTATCCCAGCTTACCGATGCTGCCAGTGGCATTCATGCAAGGCACAATCCTTATTACATTCGTACTGTGCGTGGTGACAACAAAGACCCACTCACACAGTTTCTAGTATCTGAGGGTATTCCTGCAGAGCCTGATGTAATGAAGCCTGACAGCACCACAGTGTTTAGCTTTCCTATGAAATCACCACAAGGTGCGGTGACACGTACTGCTATGACTGCCATTCAACAGCTTGAGCTGTGGCTAATATATCAGCGCCATTGGTGCGAACATAAGCCTAGCGTAACAATTTCAGTTAAGGAAAATGAATGGATGGACGTAGGTGCGTGGGTGTACGAACACTTTGATGAGGTGAGTGGCATTAGCTTCCTACCCTTTAGTGAGCACACGTACCAACAAGCACCCTATCAGGACATTGATGAGGTGCAGTACAAAGAGTTCTTGACTAAGATGCCTAAGAAGGTAGAATGGTCTAAGCTACAGGACTTTGAAAAAGAAGATACTACATCAGGTGGGCGTGAGTTAGCGTGTACCGCAGGTGTGTGTGAAATTGTAGATATTTCAGCAGGGTGAGGACGTAATGCCTAATAAAAAAGCAGTAGACAGGTTTTACCACGAGGGGCGTAAAGCTTTTAGTGAAGCAGAAAAACGTGGAGACTATTACCACATACCTGCTAACCCACATTCAATGGACTCCTTTAGAGGTAAAGAATGGCAACGAGGGTACAACCTCAGCTACTTCCAGAACTTAAAAAGGATTCAATCACGATGAATGCTAGAGAAAACCAAGTACGCCGCTTTCAAAAAGCCATGGAGCAGCCCATTGATACAGAGCTATCAAGCAAACAACTTATATTACGTATGTCATTCATTGATGAAGAAGTGAAAGAATTGCGTGATGAAGTCTTGACGGCTGTCAAAGAACTTGAAGAAACCAAAGCTGTTTCACATCAAGTACATGTAAATCTATTAAAAGAACTAGGTGACGTAATGTATGTTGCGTCAGGCTTTGCTGTAACTTTTGGCTTGCCTATATCTAGGGCTTTTGATAGGATACATGAATCCAATATGAGCAAAATGGTTGATGGTAAGGCTATCAAGAATGACGAAGGTAAAGTCATGAAGGGGCCAAACTATAGGCCACCAATACTAGGTGACCTAGTAAGCGACCAATTAGAATTATTTTAGGAGAGTTAAATGTCGGATGACGCTAGAATTATTACCATTGATGGTAACGAATACAACTTTGAAGAACTAGAAGATAACCAAAAAATAATGGTTAATCATCTTTCTTCTTTAAATAGCAAAATTGCACAAGCTAGGTTTGACCTAGACCAACTAAGTGTAGCACAAAATGCATTTAGTGACATGCTGGTAGCTTCCGTAAAAGAAACTAAACCAGAACCAGAGAAAAGTAAGAAATAATGGAGCATTTGGAACCAGTAAAGAAAGACCGTAAGAAGTTTGACTTAGACTTGCAGTATGGAAAAGTACGTGAGCAGCGTATCGCTGATATGCTTCAGAATAAAAAGATTGAGGTGAAATCAGAAAGGGATATGTGGGCACGTACCGGCAATATTGCGATTGAGTATCAATCGTACGGTAAGCCAAGTGGCATAGCTGCCACAGAAGCTGATTACTGGTTCCACAATCTTTGCATCGGTGATGATACTTTTGCTACACTTGTGTTCAGCACTGAGTCACTGAAAAGAATCATAGCTAATCTTGACTACAAGAAAACAGTCAAGGGCGGTGACAATTACGCCTCTCAGATGTATCTTCTAAACATACAGAAGCTATTTTCATCTGACGTAATTAAGGCTTTCAAGGAAAATGAAAATGCCATCAATGAAGACGTTATCAATACACAGTGAGCTAGACGTACACCTCAGTATCACCAAGCAAGGCATCGGTGTAACCATATCAGGCGAGGAAGCTGAGACTTCCTTCAGTGAGTACACATGGGATGAGCTGTCTGACGACATGATTGAACAGCATGCTGTGCCTGTGCTAGCTAGCAATGACTATAAAATTAGTAAAGATAGCCGTGAATTTATCAAAGAAGCGGCACAAAAAATGCGCTATGCCGCTAGTAAAATGGCACAGCGCACTGATAATATGGATGTTGTTGATATTAGTTAAATGCTAATCTGCATAAAAATCATCCACCATTTTTGAGCTATTTGCAGAATCTTCTAGCATTCTGTTTGTTTGTTCTGCATCAGATTCACGGAAGCCCATACCTTCCATAGCTACCTTAGCAATTAAAGTTCCAAAGGAACCTGACCCAAAGAACATTTGTTTCAGTCTTTCTGATTGTGTTTGTATTTTACCAGTTCCTGTTACTGCTTTAACAAATTCATCATTAGCAAGTAATCTTGCAAATCGTGCCTGTGTGCCTAAACGAGCAAGACCACCGATAAACTTTCCTGGGTCTAATGTAAACATCTCACCAATAATTTGTGCGCCTGCAAGTGCAGAACCTGCATCTTGGCCTTGCGTACTAATTACTCCAGCATATTCAGTGATGGCATCTAGAACTTTTTCATCTGTTTCATTTAGAATATCCCTAAATACACCGGCAGATTTAAGCTTTGTCATGATATTCTGCAGTGCATCCACATTTATGGTTTGCTGACCAATCTCTGCATAAGCACTGTTCTTTTTTACTTCTTCTAATACGCCGCTTTGAGGTGATATAATAAAATTAAGTAATCCCTCACGTAAATTTGTGTCTACACTTTCTTTACCTTCTGGGGTTATTTGTCTACGACCTACCGCCAGCAGTTCATTTAAGGATGCACGAGTTTGTGCAGAGTCTCCGCTAAGTGCTCTTTCAAACACTTCAGCCATTGTGCCCGATTCAGGTGCACCCAGTACTTGGTCTATGCTTCCACCGCGTTGCAAGTTAGCAATTACAGTTGCATCACCACGGTACTGCACTTCTTGTGCTTCATCAATACCCAACGCACGTAGTTGACGTGGTTCAAATGAATCCAGAAATTTAACTACATCAGTTGCACCAGTAACATCTGCTAAATCTGTAGGATTCATACGCACTAGTTTACTACTTAATACGCTAGCAAAAGAATTTTTTAGGTCAGTGGCAGCATTTATAACTTCCGGCCCAGTTTTAGATGGGTCAATCTTATCTATATTTTGGCGTACGTATGCTTCCTGCGCATTGATGTTTTCCATAGTTATGGTTGCTGGTAAAGCACGACCACCTCCGCCTGGAACTGTGGTTAGCTGTTCTGCTAATATAGCCGGTTCTGGTTTTTCTGTACTTCTACGTCCTATACGAGCTTTTGTTTGAAGCTCCGTACCTGTTAACTCAAAAGTTTCTTTATAGAAATTGTTTGCTTTTGCTAGGTCATCTGCAACTCCGTCAATTGGTTTTACAGGTTTGCCGATGAGGTCAAGAAGTGCATTACGCATTTCCATGGCCTGTCCAAATAACTTAGGATTAGGTGCTGTACCAGCAGTGCTAAATGTGTCACGTGCTAGCTCACCATAACGAGATGCAAATAGCTGTAGTATTTTAGCTGGGCTGTCCACAGATTTAGAATCAAAGTTAAACCCTGGATTATCCTCTGCAAATTTTTTCACAGCGGGCGGTATCTGCTGCGGATTAATCTGCCGTGTACCATCCGCCTGTTCCTTACCCATAATAATGAGGCTATCCATGAGATTACTCATAAGCCGCTCACCACGTACTTCTGGTGGTAACTCAGCACCCACTGGTGCTTTTTTAGTAGCGTCCGCGGGCGTTACAGGAATAATAGTTGTAGTGTTTTCCGGTAGAAATGCACGTATATCGTCTAAGTTATATGATGAATTTTTAACTTTATCAAAGACATCTGAGTATAACCCACGAGCTGCGACAGCACGAAGCCGTAGAAACAAGTCTTCTAAAGAACTTAGGTTCTCACCTATGGTAGTCAAGTCTGGGCGTTCACCTACCGGTGCATCCTGTACAGATTTCAGTGTCTGCCCAATACCTGCTACGTCCTGTTGAAACTTTTTAAAGTTACCTTCACCTACATCGCCACCGTATTTTTTAAGATACGCCACAACAGACTTCATTTGTTCTTTAGTTTTAAGGGGGATAATTAGAGACGTTTGTTCCGCCAAACTTGCTACACGACCGATTAATTTATTAGGCATAATCTGCTGTAGCATCAAGTTTTCTAATGGAATACCAATATCCATGGCGCCACCAGCGGCTGTTTCTGCTACTGTTTCTTGTGCTCTAACTGCAGATTCATAAGTTGTAGGTTTGATTTGTCCCCTAGAACGTATTTTTCCTATGGCTAATTTCATCTTGTCTTTTAAGCCAGGAATTAAAGCAAGACCAACTTCTAATATGCCAGCAATTTCACGTTGTTTTTCAGCTTCTGTAGCTTCACCTGCTTGAAACACTTCTGGAACAGCTATTTCACGAATTAAATCTAGTGTTCCAGAAAATTTCAAAGCCTCTTCTTTATTCAATCCAAAAGTATCTTGAAGGTATTGTCTACCAGCTTCTACGGACTTTCCACCAGCGTATAGTGTGTACGCAAACATTGCTGGACCGAAGACTATAGCAGCAGGCCCAGTTACTGCTGATACCGCCGCGCTAGTTGCAAAAGCAGCTGGCACTATAGCTAAAGAAGCCCCTGTTTCGGCAATTATACCAGATGCATATTTCTTAACATAATCTGTAGGAGTTGCAGTTGCAGGCATGAAAGGCGTAAAACTGCCATCATCACGTTTTACAGATACATAATTTCTTGTAGCAAAAGTGAATCTTTGGGTTGCGTCGTCTTTTATCATACGGACGTTACCCTTGCCAAATGCTGTTTCAAGCGCATTTACAAATTGTTCATCAGTATCAGCTAAATATAGTTTACTTTGTAAACCCTCATCTTTATCAGATATTAAATTAGAAACCTCAGTACCATCTAAATCAAAAGAGCCATCTAAATTTTCTGCTTTAGGTGTCATACGAGCTATTCTAGCTTCTTTGTCTTCTTGGTCTAATCTTATATCCTTTTCAATCATAGGTTCAGTGGGGTATATATTTGTGGAAGGCCCAAAAGCTTGGTATCCAGCATCTTGAGTTTCAATGCCGGGTACATTGTCTTGAGATTTTGCCCTTTGTTCATAGTAATCCACTGGACGTGGTGGTCCAAAAAGCTCTGCAGATTGGGAAGATTCTGAATTAACTACAGGTTCATCTTCATCATAAAAATTACTAACGGATAAATTAGACATTGTATATTTATGTACCTTCCACTTCAGTTTTTGCTTTAAATCGTTCTATTCCAGCGTCTATTTCTGACTGGAAATCTGCACTTCTTACGTTAGGTATTGCTTGAAAAGATGACCTAGTTGCATAGTTGCTTCTCATTGTACCCACATCACCATTTAAATCTCGTAAGGTATTAACTCGTGTTACGGCTTCATTTGCAATTGTTAAAACTGTGCTAAACTTTTTATCATAAAGAGCTCTTTCATCAGCAGTCAAAGCACTACGTTCTTTTTTTGTTAAAACAGAAACTCCATTTGCTGTTGCCACGTTATTAATTATTTTTGTGGCTATGCTTGCATCTTTGTCAAATTTACCTGAAGCATTAAATGCTTTAATAGAACCTCTTTGGTTGTATTCAGCAATAACAGCATTAGGCTGTTGTTCATACATACGCAAAGCATTATCTATTGCTAAAGCTCTTTGTATGCCATGTAATGCTGCAATCGCACGTGTATCACCAATAGTCTTATCTTGAATAACCGCAACGTAACCTAATACAATTTTAAGGTCTTGGTCTGAAAGTCTTGGGTCTTCAAAAAGTCTATCTTTAGCTGTTGAAATTAATGGTGTAACTGTTTGCCGCATACGTTGAATTGTTGCTGCTACCTCTGGGTCAGTTATCTCCGCACCAAACAAAAACTTAGACAAATCAGATGCATCTTGCAAACCCATTGCATAATCACCATACAAGTTAAATGCCATTGGATTCTTAATTAAATCAGTCATAACTCCACCTATTTCTTGTATACTGGAGTTGTTATTAGCAATCTTTATTTTATTTAACTTGTATATTGTTGGACGTACAACAGGTGTTAAAGTACTTCCTGAGCCGCCGCTGTTTCTAGGTTTTGTAAGTGGCACTGCTTCAAGGCTACCTTCACCACTAGGTCTAAATGGTAATCCATCTATTGTAACCAAACCACCACTATTAAGGTGTTCAGTAGCTGCGTTTGCAGCATCTTCTTTAGACTTTCCGCCTCCTGCAGAGGACATATAATATCTAACCAAATCATCACGTTTAGACTGGTAGGTATTTAAGTTTTTCTCTTCTTCTGGAATTTTCGGAATTAAGTCTGGACCCATCATGTCCATAATTTGGTCAAGAAGTTCAGGACTTTTCTGTTCCATAGCTATATCAAGCATTGTATTTAAGTTAAAAGCATTCTCTAGTTGTTCTTGGGTAAACCTGTTACTGTGATTTCTAGCAAAATCTGTTGTAGTTTTCACTAATGCTGCTACTCGTTTAGAACGATTTTCAAATGTGGAATCTTTGTTTGTTAGGTTAAGAACTTCATTAAGTTCAAATACAGTGTCTTCGTATTTAGATTGGTTTGCAGTATCCGCCATAAAGGTATTACCTTGCGGTCCTGTAGCTTGGGCTTGCATTCTCATAATATCACGATATAAAGGCATGGCTTTTGTGCGTTGGTCTGCAGTAATTGTACCACTATTTATTGCGGTAGCTGCTGCAGTAACAAACGGTTTGTGAATATTTAAAAACTGTGATGCCATTGTAGGAAGATGCGCTGACATTATTAGACTTTGCATATCACTTAAAGCCTCACCACTTACTGCATTTTTATCACCTACCATGTAATCTCTGTGTGTCGTCATATAAGTACTGGCTAGTTTTTTTCCATTTTCTGTGGAGTATATAGGCGAATTTTGGTCAGCAATAATACTCCGCACGGATGAGTGAGTATCTTTAATTACATCTTTTAAAGCATCTGGGCTTTGTATAGCTACACCCATTGTAGATTCAGGGCGGGTTGGCAATTTACCTGCAATAATTTTATTATATTCTTCCATAGACATATTTAGCCTACTGGCAGTTCTTTCCGCAATTTCTTGAGCATTTGCACCACCAAAAAGCCTTCCAAGAAAAGAATCAGGTTCTTTAGATTTTGACAATGTTTCCATTGTATCTGAGGTTTGTTTTCCTGCTGCTAAGGCATCATTTGTTTGTGTAGTTGTACTTGCTTGGGGTGCTAGTTTTGTTATATTTAATTTTTCTTTATTATCGAAATAGTATTTTACGGGATTATTAGAATCAATAGTAATTAAACGTTGCGCAATACCTTCCATTTGAGTTGGAGAATATCCTTCAAAATCGGGGTCAGCAGAAAGAACCCCTGCTATATCTTTAATTTGTTTACTTTCAGCGCTATAGGCACTCATACCGTCATCATACGCTTGTTTCTTAGCACCAAAACCTTTAACGCGTTCTTGGATACCCTCTTCATCACGAACAGCCTTAGCTTGTATTAAATCAGTAGCAGTATCTAAACTACCACGTATGAATGCACCCGCAGTGCCGCGCATCAGTCCACCAAGAAATGCCATTATACAGACTCCTCTACAACTTCTTCTTCAACTGCCACCGGAGCCATAAGTCCACCGGAGCGTTCAGTTTTTATTTCTTCAATTTTTTCTTCGACTGCTGGCATGAATGCTTCATCACGAGCCTTAATTGATTCTTTTAGTTTAACTGCGTTCTTAATAGAATCACTGACACCAGCCTTTGCACCAATTTTGTAATCTATTTCAGCTTCCTCAGCGATAGCCATGATAAGCATACCAAGCTCTTCAGCTACTAAAATACCCAAGTCTGGGGTGTACATACCTTCTGAAAAGCCGTGCATAATCATTGATGTAACAATAGTTGTCACAGGGATATCTGATTCCAGCATGGCAAATAGCCCAAACAAAGTGTCATCATTTTCGAACTTGTCAAAGTAGAATTCCATAACTTCATCATTAGTCGTGAACATAGGGGGACTCTCCCACGGATACGACTTAGGCTCTTTAGTCAAGGACTGCCCAGGAATAGCCACATCAAAACGTGACTTTTCTTTTCCAGATGGTAGTGTTAGGTTTTCAGATAATTCAATCATGTTTACGCCTTTGTAGCTTTAGCTTGTGCAACTTTATCCTTTGTTTCGCGTAGCATTCTAGATAATGCCATTTTAGCAATGGAGTCTGCGGTTACTCCCGGCGCCATTTGTACCGGTGCTGCACGAGACTGAGTAGCTTGAGAACCACGCCGACCAACAGCACGTTTGTAACCACCAAGATTTAACTGTGGAACTTGCTGTGCAGGTGCAGCTTGTGCGCGACCTCCTTTGCCCCCTAGTAAATTTACTGCTAAAGCAGCTCCAAAATTTGCTAAAAAACTCATTATGCACTCCTATGTTTATACTGGATTTTTTGCTTGTAAGTAGCTTACACCGATGGTAGTCAAAAAACTGCCAATTGATGAAGCCGTGGCTTGGTCTAGGTATTTTTCTTGATTTTCTCTATTTACATCAGCTTCTAGAACTGCCATAGCCATGTTAAAGGTTCTGTCTGATGCATTTTCTGCAGATGAATATGCATAATCAGCTTCATCACGAAACTGTTGCCATATGTTATTCATTGCTGTATTTGAAATGGCTAGGTAGTTTGCAGCATTTGCTTGATTAGCTGCATTCTGCGTAGCTGTGTTTGCAGTATTAACTTCACGACGCCATTGTACATTACTTTGCTCAATAGATAAAGCATTAACTGCATTAAATTGCTCTCTTTGGTTAGCCATAGTTGAAGCAAATTGCTGCATAGCGTTAGATTGCCCAGCATTAAACTGATTAGAGGCGTTAGCCGCTGTAGCATTATACTTATTAATGTCCTGAGCAAGGCTAGCAAAGAATTGGTCAACTTGATTTTGTGAAGTAGCGTTGAACTGTCTTGCTGCATTAACGGAAGCTTGGTCTGAAAGCAATGCTTGTTGTCTTGCTTGTTGCTCTAAGACTGCTCCTTGTTGTGTATTGGATAGGTTAGCCATATCCATTTGCATAAACGATTGTGCATTTTGCACCGCCGCTTGTTGGCGAGCACTAAGATTCGCCATATCCATCTGTGCCAGACTAGCCGCATTAGCCATAGCGGCAGTTTGTAAGTTAGACAGATTGTTAAGATTAAGTGTTTCCACCATCTTAGAGTTTGCAAATACGCGTTGTTGTTCTTGTGTGAACGTCATATTTGCTGCCTCAGAATATTTTTCAGCGTTGAGGATGTTAACCTGTTGTTGGTTGCTGAGTTCTTGTCCTGCTAAAGACGCGTTAACTTGCATTTTAGCCAAGGCCATTTGCTGGCGATTTGACGTATTAGCTAAGTCAACATTCATATTATTCTGAGTATTCGCGAGCATAGCTTGCTGCTCGTTAGACATAATCTGCATTGCAGTTTTATAATATGTCTGTGAATCTTGTGTGGCTATTGGAATGGCTGCTTCCATAGCTGCCTGTGTAACTGCGGCACCTGCCATAGATGAAGCGGAAAGACCACGAGCCGCCATCTGTGCGTTAGCGTTACGAAGCGCTCCTGCTGCCCATGAAGGAACTTGACCGCCTGCAAACTGCTGAGATAGGCGAGCTAACTGACCTTCTACGGTCATATCAGGTGTTACTTGCATAGTCGCGCCTTGCGCGTCACTTACGAAACCAGATTGTTCTGCGTTATACGTATCTAGGAATGCCTTATTAGCTGTTGCAGCGACGGCTTCTTCTTCTGTACTTACCATACGACCAGTTAAAGGGTCTATAGTTCCTCTAAGGTCTCCTTGTGCAGCTTTTGCTTTCTCAGTGATACTACCTTGTTGTTCTTTTACTTGCGCATCTTCTGAAACAACGCCCTTAGTTACATCAACTCCGGTAACTGAGTCAGTTATAGTTTCTGCATTATAAATATTGGCGGGGGTTATTACAGGCCCAGATGCTTGTGTGATTTCTGCAAGAGTTGTAGGCGTAGGAATTGTGCCTGTAACCTGCCCTGAATCAGACTTAATGATTTCATTTGTGCCAACGGTTTGTGCGCCAGGTTGGTATAACCCCTGTTGTGGCATAAGGGGGTTGACGGCCTGTTCACCCATATACTCATCAATAGCTCTTGGGTTATCACCAGTTCCTAGAGGAGGTGGGGGATTTATACCAACTTCATCATTTGTTGTAGTTATTGCCATATTAATTAATTCCCATAAATACTGTAACCACCATAGCTACTACCATTATAGTGCTACCCATTATCATTGCTTCCATACGCCACATGCGTTTGTCTAGTGCTTCTAGTTTCTCACCTACAGCAGCGTAACGCACTGCACATTCTTTTTCGTGTGCTTCTAGTTCTAGTGCAACACGAAGTTCAGGGGTTACAGACTGCTCTAGTTTCATGCCTAGCTCCAAGAATCAAACCACGTAGATACTGCAGCGGTAACTTCATCAGTAGTCATGTCAACGAAGTCACCGTCACTGTTTTCTTTTTGCATAGCGTACCGACCATGAATGTTAAGGACACGAGTGGTAAGTCCTGCCTTGTCTAGTACCGTCACTGTTTCTGGCACTTTGAACTCACGAGGTGCATCATTGGTCCAACCTACCATAGTAAAGTTATCTGGGTCATAATAGTATCCACCATCCTTTACCCATAGCGGTATGGTCATACCTTGTGGCCCTGCATCTAGTTTATACTCAACAATCATCTTTGCTCTCCAGTTTTAACATATAGTCTTTATTTACAAAGTCACTCTTACCAAATAAACGCTCTGCTGTTTTATCTACATTAGCACGATACTTATCTGCCATTTGGTCTAAGAAATCTTCTAGGTCATTTGAATGCAACAAAACACCTTTACTAATTTGTTCTGCTGAATGTTGCACATAACCAGAAGTCTCTGTTAATGCAACTTGCGGATGTACGCCATGCTGTTGTAGATATTCTATTGTAGCTGTCTGCGCACGACCACCATCAAGTAGGTTACGGTACATTAGTTCAAAGCCTCTACGAACATGATGCCGTTTTTCTTCAGCTTCAAAGGCTTCTTCGTCCCACTCATCAATCCCGTTTGCTGCTTTAATGTTATTGTACTGGTCAATGAGTGTGGCAACATCCTTAAAAGAACCGTTAATTTTGTTTTCCATTGTAGATAAGCTTACACTTTTTTGACGGTACTCAGCTTCTGCTACAGGGTCAACACTACCTTCTAGTTCTTGCATCTCTTTAACAGTCTTAGCGTGGCTAACCTGCGCTTCTGCCAATGCCATCTTACGCTTTTCAATCTCTGCCATCACCTGACGCATCATACGCATTGGTGACTGACCGTTAAGCATAGTCAATGTCATTAAGCCTAGTGTAGTCTGACTATTGTTACGGTCAAAGGCTCTAGTCTTTTCTTCTATTTCTGGTAGAAACTCGTTTACTTTTGCTACAGCAGCAGAGTTTATTTTATTTTCTTGTACTGCAGGTAGGTCAAATGCTACCCTTGTGGTTACTACTTCGTTACTCAATGTATTTCTCCTTTGTGTAAAGGATTGTAGCATACATTATTTTTATTTAAAAAGTAAGTAATTTTTAGTTCCCTGAACATGCTGCTACCCTAAATCTTCCAACCGAAAGGTCACCGAAGTCTGTGGCGTTGCCAGTTGTTTGAATAGTAATGTAATCTATTACAGTATCACCAAGAGTACCCCCACCAAATATGCCTCTAGTGCCATTAGCTGAACCTGCGTTTCTATATCTGTTTACGGTAAGGTCACCAAAATCCGTAGCATTTCCTGTTGATGCTATAGTTACATAATCTATTACGGATGAACCGCCGTTACCGCCAGCAAAAATACCACGAGTAAAATCAGAACAAGAACCCAATTCACTTCTTGCAACTGAAAGGTCACCAAAATCAGTGCCATTACTAGTTGTTTGTATTGTAATATAATCTATTACACTACTTTCTTGACCATTGACATCATTACCTCCACCAAATAATCCACGAGTCATGTCAGAGCAACCACCTGCACCGAATCTACCTATAGATAAATTACCAAAATCCGTAGCATTTCCTGTTGACGCTATTGTAATGTAGTCCATCGTGTCGTCACGAACAGAAGTAAAGCCGCCTGCAAAAACGCCTCTTGTGTTGTCTGAGCAAGCACCACCACTACGCCTAGTTAGAGTCAAGTCACCAAAATCTGTAGCATTGCCAGTTGATGCAATAGTTACATACTCAATTGTATTAGTTTGAAGATTTTCTTGACCGCCACCAAATACGCCTCTAGACCCGTTAGAAAGTCCAGCAGGACCATACCTAGCGGCACTTAGATTACCAAAATCTGTGGCATTACTTGTAGTAGATATAGTTACATAATCTATAACATCTTGATTAGTTGAACCACTTCTACCACCAGCAAATAAACCACGGTCGCCCCATGCAGGACTATTATCACCACCTACAGCAACACCATTAAAGGTCACGGTTCCTGTGGCATTGCTGATATCGTTTGTTTGGTGATTAAAAGTTAGTGCCATATTAATCCCCTGAACATGCGGCTGGGGAGGTTCTAGCAACGGTAAGGTCACCAAAGTCTGTAGCGTTAGCAGGTGTGGCAATCGTTACATAGTCTATAACGTTACTGGTACTACCCCCACCAAAAATACCGTAGGTTAAATCAGAGCATGCGGCTGGACCGTACTTAACTACCGTAAGGTCCCCAAAGTCAGTAGCATTACCCGTAGTAGATATAGTTACATAGTCTATAATGTTACTGTTAGAGCCTGTATTACCCCCACCAAAAATACCGTAGGTTACATCAGAACATGAGGCTAAAAATAGTCTAGCTGCCGTAAGGTCCCCAAAGTCAGTAGCATTACCCGTAGTAGATATAGTTACATAGTCTATAACGTTACTGATAGAGCCTCCCCAACCACCACCAAACAATCCATAGGTGCCATTAGAGCATGCGGCTAGACCGTACCTAGCTGCCGTAAGGTCCCCAAAGTCAGTAGCATTACCTGTAGTAGCAATGGTTACATAGTTGATTACATTAATGGCAGAACCATCAAGACCACCACCAAACAATCCATAGGTGCCATTAGAGCATGCGGCTGGACCGTACTGAGCTTCCGTAAGGTCCCCAAAGTCTGTAGCGTTAGCAAGTGTGGCAATCGTTACATAGTCGATTACATTAGAGGCAGAGCCAGTCGGGTCTGCTGGAATAAAACCACCACCAAACAATCCATAGATTCCGTCAGAACATGCGGCTGGACTGTGCCTAGCTACCGTAAGGTCCCCAAAGTCTGTAGCGTTACCTGTAGTAGCAATCGTTACATAGTCGATTACATTAGAGGCAGAGCCTGTATCACCCCCACCAAACAGTCCCCGATTGCCAGACCAAATAATAGGCGTATTATCACCACCTACAACTACACCGTTTATAGTAATAGTACCAGTGGAATTGCTAATATCATTCGTCTGATGGTTGATTGTTAACGCCATTGTCTACTCCTTAAACGGCTGTTGAACCAGCCATATCATCCTGAGCCATTACCCATGCATAACACTTGTCTAAGAAGGCATCACCGCTTGATGCGTTGATATCGTCTAGGTTTGCATTGTAGCGTTTAAAGTCTACCTCACGAGTGTCATCCGTTGGTGATGCTGTAGCGTATGCCGACAGGTCAATCATCACTTGGAACTTTAGGTCTGTTCCACGTTGACGAGAGATTGCTGCTGTTACGATACGGTAGTATGCGTTGTTGAAAGCGATGCCGTACTGACTATTGCCTTCTGTGATATTAGTTTGAATTGCCATTTTAGTTTGCTCCTTTATTAAGCGTATGTGACTTCACTAGTTCGTATGTTTGCTACCCAGCGTATGTTATGTGAGGCTTCGCCAGTTACTGTAATAGCCAGCGCATTATTTGTATTGTCTGCTGACATAGCCACGGTCCAACTAGATTGATTATCAATTACTGTTGTTGCACTATTTACCAAAGTTGTTGTACCGCCATCATTTACTAACAAACCAGAAATAAGAAACGAGGCAAAGGCTTGTGCGCCATTTTGTATGCCTGTCACTGAGCCTTCAAATGTTATAGCTGTATCAGTAAATGCTACAAGTTGGTTAGTAGAACCTGCGGCACTTGTATTTGTACGCAAAACAGTAGGTGTGGCATCTGTTGTAGCGGCTCCTAAAACCATCATGCCGCCTTGTGAACCACCTACACCAAAGCCACCAGAAAAAGTTCCTGAAAAACCAAAGTATCCACCATAAGAATATTTGCCAATTTCTTTAGCTGAAGCACGATTTCCAAAAGCATAAGATGCCTCAGCAGTGGCATAGTTGGTACTACCTCCTAGTGCTACTGCTTTTGCACCAGAGGCAGTATTGTTTTCGCC
>Ga0222718_10001306_pt1 | contig 24139 bp, 39 predicted proteins | sample C33_27DmetaG_FD_165045 | JGI IMG/M metagenome (GOLD analysis project Ga0222718, IMG submission 165045) | Estuarine water microbial communities from San Francisco Bay, California, United States - C33_27D | ecosystem: Environmental > Aquatic > Marine > Unclassified | place: USA: California...
TGTGCTTATGGTGGAGTTGGGGAGAATTGAACTCCCGTCCTGCCTGCCGTCAATTGGCTTCAACGTTACAAGTATATTTATAGCATCATTAGGCTGCTACGTCAACCTTTTTTTTTGAGAATGGTAGCAGTGCCCGGAGTCGAACCGAGATCGGCGGATTATCTATCGCTTACCCCTTATAAGGAGGCTGTTTTACCATTAAACTACACTGCCATTAATTTTGTGTGAATTCTATTTCAGATATTCCTATAGTGTCCAAAGCGTGTTGACAAACCTTACAAGGCTTAGCAAGTCGAGGGTTGCCTTGTGCATCGTATCGTTCTACTACAATCTTTCTAATTGCTGTCCAATCTTTACATTTACGCAGAGCATCAATTTCTGCGTGTAGGAAAATTGCATCAGGCTTACCTGCTTCCTCTGCAAATTTACTTTGAAGGGGATGAGTTTTCCAATAACTATTTGTTCCAACTGCTAGTTTACGACCTCTCTTGTCGTATAGTGTAGCAGTAAGATTAAACTCGCCGCGGTTCTGCAACTCATATGTTCCTTCTAATTGTGTCTTATAGTACTACGATGTAATTGATTTGGTCAACCATAAAATGGTAGCAGGACCGGGATTCGAACCCGGATCAGCCAATTATCTGTTGCTACGGAGTATAAACCCGCTGGTTTACCATTAACCTACCCTGCTATTTGGTGCGCCCGGAGAGATTCGAACTCCCGACTAGACCGTTATGAGCGGCCGGTTCTACCACTGAACTACAAGCGCATTATTAAATGGTGGGCCCACTAGGATTTGAACCTAGGACCAATGGATTATGAGTCCACTGCTCTTACCACTGAGCTATAGGCCCATGTCTATTAGTGTATTGTGTCTACGCCCGGTATGGGATTAAGGTGTTCTGCTATAGAACGTATATCTGTTATTCGTATCTCGGGATGATTTTCTTCTAGGGTGAGACAGGCATCACGGAAGTTCATAGCGATAACTTCATAGATGTCTTCGTTGTCCAGTTCGAAGTGATATACTTTAGGCATTGTTACCTTCCTTTTCTATAGTGTCTATGTATAATAGCAGAGGTTGTGTTAGATGTCAATCTATTTCTGTAACCAAGGATACCAAAATGCTGTAACCAAGTTAAGCATTCCGTATGTTGCCTTCCAGGAGCATTCTAACCATTCCGTTTCGTATGCATATTCCTGAAAATTTCCTGCGTTGTATGTGTCTGTCATAGTGTGATATTTATCACAGCCCTGGCTGTTAAAACCAGGGTGTGAATTCATGCAATCTCTATTGAGGTTGTATGTTTGATGCCTGTAAGCCTTTTGGTCCTTCTTCAACTTCATAACTTACGGACTGATTCTCTTTTAAAGATTTGAATCCACTGTTTTGAATTTGCGAATAGTGAGCAAATACGTCTTTACTGCCATCGTCAGGAGTAATAAAACCAAAACCTTTGGTGTCATTAAACCATTTTACTTTTCCTGTTGTCATTATGTTTCCTTGTTATTTTATTCTTTTCTGTGTGTGTGAGAATTCTATGCTGCCACGTCTATTTCCTGTGGCTTAGTTTCCTTTGATTTCATCTTTTCCGCATCAGGGCGCAGTGGTTCCAGCCATGAGTCAGCAATGTATGCTTTCTCCGTGTCGCCGAACATGTTACTCAATCCCTGTCCACTGATCCACCAATAGTGATCGGTAACTGGACACATACAAGCAACACCACGAAATTCAAATCGTTCGCCCTGTTTGTATTTGCCTATATATTTTTCGACCAAGACGATCTTGCCGATGTTCTCCTGTCTAACGGAAAATATAATCTTTGCTAAATCGCCTTGTTCGCACTTCATGTTATTTTAACCACGCTACTCTTTCACCCGCTTTTACTCTGCGAGTGTGTTCTTCAACTGAGCCAGGATATCTCCATGCCCATATCGCAACAGCGACCATGAATGCTCCGCTCCATAGAATTGCATTTAGATTGCCCGTTACGTGATAGGTAATGGCCAGTGTTGATGCCATCACGATTACCATTGCGTATTTTCCCTTTGTGGGGAATACTCGTTTCTTGTTCCAGTTGGTCAAGAACTTTCCAAACCACGGATGGTTATACAACCACTTTTCCATCTTTGGAGAACTCTTTGCGAACGCCCATGCCGCGATAACCAAAAAGATTGAAAATGGAATACCTGGCGTGATAATGCCAATGTATGCCATGCCCACACAGAAAAATCCAATTCCCATGTAGAAGTATCTTTTAATTTGGTTCATTGTGAATCCTTTCGTTATTATAGTATTAGTTATCAGGAAGGATTATAAAGTTTTTGTGATTTGGCGTGCATAGATTGCAGATTGGTGAATAATTTATCCACCTGCAAATACATTTGGTGAGCCTGCTGCAACACTTGTGCATCCTGAAATGGCATCACCTACCCTACCTGTTCCTACACTGTTGGTGAACACCGAAGTTGATCCCACAGCAATTGGTGCTGAGTGTGGAGGACATGGTGCTCCTGGCAATAGATGAGTGGTATTGACATCTCCCTGTCTGCTTACAGGAATGTTGTTTGCAAACACATTAGGTGATCCCACAGCACGGGTCATTCCCGAACAGTGTGCTACGTCTGCATCACCTATTCTAGTTACTGCTGGCATTTTTTCTCTCCCTACTCATTAACTCTTTTAATTTATCATTTAATGTTTCCAACCACTCATGCTGTTCTTCAGTGTGTGGTGGTTCAGGATATTCTGGAGCAAATTCTATTAGGTGATCAAACTCTTGTGGAATATCATTGTAATTATAATATGTATGAAGTTTACTGTCCATCATAATTACATATCTATCCATTTAGGTTTGAATCCCAGTAGTGCTCTTGATGTATTGTTTGCTCATTTCATCTAGTGTTTTTACAATACAAACAACCTTGCCTTGACCTATGTTAACTTTTGCGTCAGGACCAATTGTAAACATAAATGGTGCTAGTCCTAGTCCCTGCTGTGTGGCAGTAACCATTAATGGTTTGTGTAAAATAAAACTATCAGCCTTTTCTTCTTCCAGACGTGCAACTACTTCCTCACCTGATGTAAGTTTAAGTGATACTGTGTCGCCGTTCTTGTATGGTGTTTCGATTATCATTATAATGTGTGTCCTGTTCCGTTATACCCTGTGTCATCTACGTATTTTGTAAAAGCGTCATACCCACCAATTTTCTTTCCGTTGATTACAATTTGTGGAACGGTTCTTGCGTTTGGAAACTGTTCCAATAACTCTTCTCTTGTGTAATCTGTGCCTAGTGATTTGTATGTGTAATTAAATCCTCGAGTTTCGCAAAAATTCTTTGCCTTATCACAAAACGGGCATTGTGGTTTTCCATAAATTTCAATCATTTTGTTTTTTCCATTCTTTGTGTTTATTAATCCATTTAGTATCCGATACAACATATTTGTATTCACCGGATATTACCATTCTAAATTTTTTTAGTAATGATATTTTCCAATCAATTAACCTCAGCAAACCGTATCTAATTTGATCAATCATCCTGAATAAACTGTTGAACCTTTTTTATCAATAACACGAACCATGATTACACCAGCACGTTTTTTAGAAAGTGCTGCAGAAATAGCCTGTGCTTCTGAAGCATAAGTTCCTGTGGTTGTCCAGGCCTCGTAGGGTGAATGTCTCTTAAACTGTGCTTTATACATAACAATACTTATCCGTTATAGTGTAAAGCCCTTGAACGTGTCCTTTTCAACATCCTGTTTAACACCACCCACAATATAACTTTCTACTTCTGTTTCTTGCGGTGCAACCTGAAGTCCACTACTGCTTAACCAGTGCTGTGTCCATGGCAGGGGATTCTGTGTTAGAGGACGATCATAAATTGTTTTCAGTCCAAGTGCTTTTAATCTCTTGTTGGCAATGAATTCAACGTAGGCATGTAATAGATTAGCGTTTAGTCCCACAATGCTGCCTTTCTCAAAAAGATAGTCTGCCCAACGCTTTTCTTCTTCCACACACTCACGCCACATGTCGTAAACTTCATCTTCACACTCTTTTGCAATCTTAACAAAGTCTGGGTCATCATCGCCCTTCATCCAATGCTTGAGAATGTGTGTTGACAAGTTTAAGTGTGTTGCTTCATCACGTGCAATTAATGAAATAATCTTTGCAGATCCTTCCATTAGTTTAAGTTCGCCAAATGCAAATGTGCAGGCAAAAGAAACATAAAAGCGAAGTCCTTCAAGAATGTTTACAGTCATCATCGCCTTGTATAACTGCTTCTTGACTTCATACATATTGCCCTTATTCTTATTAAAGTATTCATTAGCAATATTATAAAACTTGTCGTATTCTCTTGTTACACTTTCTGCCCGAGCAATAATTTCCTTGTCATCAAGAATAGTGTCAAACACTTCACTCGGATCTGGATAAACATTTTTTACAATGTGTGTATAAGAACGACTGTGAATAGTTTCTTGGAAGTCCCAACAAACAATACAAGATTCAAGTTCTGGATTAGAACAGTAAGGCAGAAATGCCAAACATGGACCACGACCCTGGACTGAATCTAATAGTGTTTGATACTTTAGGTTACTAGTGAAGATGTGTTTTTGTTCCTCACGAAACTCCTGATAGTCTGCCCTGTCTTTCTGTAAACTTACTTCTTCTGGTCTCCAGAAGTAACCAAGCATTGTTTGGTTAAGTTTATCATATTCCGGATAGCGAAACACATCATATCTCTGCGTGTTTTGGTCTTCTCCGAAGAACATAAACTGTTTAGTAAAGTCCACTTTGTTCTTGTTGAATACTGTCTTTGCCAATTTATTTTTCTCTCTCTTTTTCGTCATACATCTTAAATGTTACAAGCCTCACACTCTTCGCCTTCAATATCGTCAGACGGAACAGACTCAACACCATTGCTGTGTCCATTCATGTGACCGTTAACATGACCATTCATAGTGCCATTCATTGTAGCACCATTTTGCTGCGTGTCAACCACAGTTTCTTCCAAACCTGCTGGTTGAACATTATCTTCCTCTCCCTTGAAGTCGTATGTGTTTTGATAATAACTTGTTTTCCACCCCATCTTGTAGGTTGTTAACATGTCCTTCATCATTACACTTAGTGGAACTTCGTTGTTCTCATACTGTAAGGGATTGTAACTCCAGTTGCCTGAAATACTTTGATCAAAGAACTTTTGCATCGCAGCCACAATATTAATGTAGCCTTCGTTACCCTGCATGTCCCACAATAGTGTGTAAAAATTCTTTAGTTGACTATACTGCGGAACAACCTGTTTAAGAGGCCCTTTCTTGCTTTTCTTAATGGACAGGAATGCTCTAGGTGGTTCAATTCCGTTCGTTGCATTCGACACAACGGAACTGCTCTCCGATGGCATCTGTGCGGACAATGTTGAGTGCCTAAGTCCGTGTTCCTTAATGTCCTTCCTAAGATCATTCCAATCATACTGAAGTTTCGCCTTGATCACATCATCGACATCTTTCTTGTATGTGTCAATAGGAAGAATGCCGTCCGCATATTTAGTGCGGTTAAAGTATTCACACGCTCCACGCTCCTTGGCAAGTTCATTACTTGCAACGAGCAGATAGTATTGGAATGCTTCAGAAAGTTCGTGAACTAACTTCCATGCTTCCTTGTCGCTATACTTAACTTTATTCTTGGCTAGATAGTGTGCAAGACCAATGTATCCAACACCAAGTGAACGTCTAGCCTTTGTGCTAATTTCTGCTGCCTTGACTGGATAACCCTGATAGTCAATAATTTCTTCCAATGCCCTAACTGCTAGGTCGCATAGGTTTTCTAATTCTTCTACATGATTGATCAGACCAACATTAATTGCACTGAGAATACAGAGAGCAATTTCTCCTTCTTCATCATCGATATGACTGATAGGTTTAGTTGGAAGTGTAATCTCTTGACATAGGTTACTCATGTAAACAGAATCCTTAAACGAACTGTGCGAATTAACATGATCCACATTCATAATATAGATCCTTCCTGTTTCAGCACGTTCCTTTAATAGGTCACCGAATAAGTCCATTGCCTTGATCTTTTTCTTGCGAACAGAAGTCTTTCTTTCTGCTGCTTCGTATAGTTCCTTGAACTTGTCATTGTCGCCTGAATAAAATGCTTCGTAGACTTCTGGAACTTCGTGTGGCGAGAAAAGACTAACTTCTTCGCCAGCCAACAAGCGTTCATAGAATAACTTGTTAATCTGAATTGAATAGTCTAGTTTACGCACACGATTATCTTCTGTTCCTTTGTTATTCTTAAGAACTAGAATGTCTTCAATTTCGTAGTGCCATATAGGAAAGTGTGTAGTAGCACTGCCGCCACGCACTCCATTTTGTGTGCATGAACGCACTGTTGATTCGTAAACTTTCAAGAAGGGGACAACGCCTGTGTGTGCTACTTCTCCACCTCTAATTTTTGAATTGATTGCACGGATTCTTCCGCTGTTGATTCCAATTCCTGCCCTTTGAGCAATGTAGTAACCGATCGCGCTATTACTGCTAAAGATACTAGGAAGAGTGTCAGCCACATCAACAAGAACACAACTGGCAAACTGACGAATAGGAGTCCTAACTCCAGCCATGACAGGTGTTGGGATGTTGATCTTAAAAAGTGAGGTCGCGTCATAATATTTTTTCACGTAGGTTAAACGTGTCTCCTTTGGATAGTCAGCGAAGAGAGTGGCTGCAATCATTATATACATAATCTGTGGTGTTTCAAAAATGTCACCATTTGATCTATCCTGACAGAGATACTTGTCTACTACCTGACGAAGTCCTGCGTATGTAAAGTCCTCGTTACGATCATGCTTGATCCATGTATTCATCTTTTTCAATTCCGTCTGTGTATATTTTTCCTTGATTGCAGGATCATATACTCCACGGTCGATATTCATATCAATGATATCGCCTAGTGAAAGATGTTCATAACGACCGTAAACTTTTTTGTGTAAACTGTAAAGTAAAAGTCTTGCAGCCGCGTATTGGTAATTAGGATTTTCTAACGAAATCAAATCGTTAGCACTTCTAATCAAGATGTTTTGAATCTCGTCAGTTGTCATTCCGTCGTAGAATTGTAAGTCCGCATTCATTTCAATTTGTGAAGAACTAACACCTGCTAACCCTTTGCAGGCTTCTTCAACTACGAAATGCATTTTATCTAGATCTAATTTTTCCTTGGAACCGGAACGTTTGTTGATGTATATTTCTTTTGTCATTATCGCCTTCTCTTCTCTATTATATGTAGTAAGGGTATTTATCAGATGATATTTTTCAGCCTGGGTTTGATGGCTAAAATAGATACCTGCGAACGCCCTTTAATTGCATTTTAAACAGTCTTATAGTTTAACAAATAAAAAAGGATTGAACAAGAGTAAAAATGCTCAATCCTTGCAGTTTATCCACAATTTTTTGTAAAATCATTACACACCATATGACACATCAAAGGATATGTTGCCGGTTTGTCCTGTGGAAGTTGGATTCTTGTAGTAAAGAACTATTGTTTCAATACCACTATCTGTATCGTTATCTCTTAGTTCAGCATCAAATTGAAAGTTGGTCATAATTTTTCCACCTTCTGATGTTGCTGCTGTTTCATCCGAATACTGATACGAATCAGTGAATGCTATTTTAGATAAATCATCACCTACGGTAAATGTAATCTTTCCGTATCTAACATGAACACCCAACCGAAGAATATAGTTTACAGAAATAAAATTATTCAAAGCAGAAAATGTTGTTACTGGTCTAAAACTATTTGAAAGATAAATTTCAGAAGAATTTTTGTTAATAAATTCTACCCTATCGCTATTGAATACTTCAGTAACGTTAGGTATAGTTTCTGAAGTTACTATTCCTGCTTGCTGTTGTCTATCATTAGTTGATGCAATGACTAAGTTATCAGTGCTTTCGCCGAATGATATCATTGACCATACTGGGTTGACTGCGGTGTTTGTTTCGTTACCACAGTTTTTAAAATCGCATCTGTAAAACCTAGTGCTTTTACCAGCGTTTGAAAACCAAACATATCGGCTTATTTCTTCAAAATCGCAATGTTCGATATTCCATCTGTTTGTTTGTCCAGAAACACCATTGACATATATTCCTGTGTCGTTAGCATAAAACTTACTGTCCATGAAATCAACTCTTGTTTCAGTTGATATTGTTTGACTACATTTAACAGCAATTGCATTAAATTCAAAAATACAATTGTTAAACTTAATCCCGTCAACTTTAATACCTGCTATACTATTATTCCAAAAGACAGCCGCAGGCTGTGTTGATAGTGTTATAGAACCAGTAGGAGTTCCTAGACTGTATTCTCCTCTCCATTTAACGTCCTTAAACAATGTATTGCTTAATCCAGTTAAAACTGTCTGTCCGTTACTTCTATCTATTGTAAGATTTTCTATTCTAATATTTTCTGGTCTATCACTACTTGAAAACGAAGCAAGTTGGCTTCCTGCCGCAGAAATAAATCTAATATTTCTATCTCCTAATTTAATAACTGCACCAGTTTGTGTTTCGCCTCTTAGAATAGCGTTACTTGGTATTTCAAGATCGCTAGTAAATAGATATTCTCCATTTGGTATCTTAAGCACTTTTTTATAAGTGTCGTCTGTATTTCTAAATAATTCTGTGAATGCATTAGTAAACGCTGTCGAGCAATCAGTCGACCCGTCCGGAACGGCTCCGAAGTCAATTACTGAAACTTCAATTTCATCTATCTTTCCTAACAGTGTTCTTGGCTGTGAAAGTGTAATACTTAGATCATCGGATGCAAATTTATAACTAGAAGCAAGTTCTAATATATTATCATGTTCGGTAAGTATTTTTGTGTTGCCTACATACGGAGCCCCTTCTTGAACTGAGCCGTTACCTATAAAAAGTTCTTGCGAATCAACTGCCCATGCAAGTTCAGCAGAACTTAACTGTGGAACACCACTATTTGAATTTTTTTGTCCTCTACGGATCTGTATCTTGCTTATTTGAACGACAGCCACTTATAAACTCCTGAATTCTTTGTAGTATTTATCCACGCTGTCGAATAATAATCATATCGTAATAAACTGCTACTTTAATAGTGCGAATATTCTTTGATTAAGAACTGCTAGTTCGTTCTGTGCAAATTTAATAAGAATTTTATAATTGTGGTCAACAATTTCCTGTATCCTATCAGGACTCTTTAAAAGCTCATCTAAGAGTTTTTCTGCATTTTTCACAAGACTGTCAATGTGTTCCTTTGATGTATCGTGTGTATCATCGTAACTTTCGTCAACAAACTCGTTAAATGTTTGAAATCCTATTGCTTTCAAATAATCTAGTAAAGGAAAACTAGCTCTAACTATGAAAGGATGCCTATTTAATATTGGCCTATATGTTTTTTCTGTTACGAAAAGACTATCATTAGTTTCGTGAGTTTCGCATATAAAACTAACTGATGTTTCGTCATATACTTGGCAGTTGTCAGGCCAGCCTTGGCTGCTTATACCTTCATTGGTATCTATTATTTCTACACCGTCTACTGGACCTTGATTGTTCTTGAGAAACTCTAAAAACTTTTTGTCTTCTTGTTTTTCCGTTGGCATTCCTAGTATGCTGAATAGCGTTTTTTCTCTCGCTGTCGAATTGTAAAACGATTTTAAAACCTGCATTCTTGATGGTTTGTTAATTTTTCCTAGCAAGAGATTAATCTTCTTGGGCCTGTTCTTCACTGTTGTTTGGCTTGCTGGTAACTTGTATATCGCATGCCTGATTGCTGCCGACACTGCAAATAAATCTATGAATGTTATTTGATTAATGTGCTTGTCCATCCAGTCGTGATAAGCACTTCTGTTAAACACATATAACACCTTGCTTGGGTCTATGCCTAATTTTGCTATCTGCGTTATCTTATTGTTAAAGTCATTTTCAGCACAACCAGTTTCATAAGAATAGTCTACTAGAAGTAGTGTTTGTTTATTTTTTTCTTCCCTAAAATCAAATATTTCTTTTGATATATTTTTAGAAGTAAAAAGGTTGCTATCGATGTGTATAAGAGCGCCTTTATAATCGTATGCTTCTCTAATATCCTTGATTAATCTATCCTGAGGTAATATACTAGAAAGTAAATTTATATTTTGAGGTGGATGAGATTGGTCTGTTGAATAAAACTTGTAGTCTATCATAGATTGTTATAATATTCCTCTACTTTAGTGAGCCACATATCCTGATACTTGTTCCATGTATCTGGGGTTACTTCAAACTGCTGATACTGTAAATCTCTCGAACACATAAAGATAACACCGTGTTTAATGTCTGTTCCATAAACTTCATTGTGCGCCATAGCATAGGCCACTAATTGTAGATAGTAATCCTCAACCCATTCTGGCTTCTTGGGCTTGTTAGTTTGCTTGTGATCCATGATAGCAGGCTTGCCTTTGAATACTCCGCACAAATCTGTTGTGCCTGAGTAGAGTCCTGGATAGTATAGACTTTGTTCCATGGCCCAAACTTCATCAACATGCTTCAACCCGTTTTCAATAATTATGTCTGCCATTTTATTTGCCTGAACGTGAACAACATTATTGCCAGGTTGTCTTTCCATACCGCAAATAAATCTTTCAAGATTAGCATGCATGGCTGTTCCGATGCCTGCGGCTTCGGTAGTAATGCGTCTTGCATTTTCTTCACCGACACGCTTCTTCCATTCATTCAGGTGCGTCATATCCTTTGTGCTACTTAGAATGGTTGTAACACTAGGGAGTTTTTCTCCGTCCGGAGTAAGATACACACGTTTGCGTGTAACTGAATCATTTATTTGTTTTAGTTCGTTATATTTAAACTTTTCAACGAACGGCGGTGGGGTCATAATTGTAGTTTCATCAGTCATACTGTATATAGTATACTCAATTTACTAAAAAGTCAAGAGTGATTATGCTGTTTGTTGTGCCAATTGCTGAGGTGCTGCACTTGCCGCTGTCTGATCCACTGCTGCTTGTGCATCTGTTGTTCCGTCTGTGGGAGTTTCATCATCTGCTGCTCCAGGAACATTTAGTTCTAGTCCGTCAGCATTGAAGTTTTTGACTAGATTTTGAAGTGCTGGTGAACTATCATACATTGCTTTAAATGTTTCGTAGTCTGCTGCAAGTGATGCATCGTTTGATTTTAGAATTTTATTGAGGCCTGCCCAATTTAATTTTGCTGGAACTTTCTTGGCTGATGCACGACCAATTAAATTTTTTAATACAATAACATATCTATCAATCATTTGATCTGGTGCAAATTCTACAAATCTCATTATTTGATGCTCGCGAGTTGTTTTTGTAGATCCATCAGTTCTTTCTGCTTTAGTTTGATTTGATCCTGTATTGATTTTTTTCTGTTTTGTTTGTCAACAGCCATCTGTGCCATCATCTTGGCTTGTGCCTGTGGATCAGTTGCTGCGGGTTGAGTCTGTCCAGGAACTGCTGGAGGTGGTGTTGTTGCACCTGCTCCTGGAGGAGGAAGTGCATCAGTTAATTCTCTGTCTAGATAAAACTCAGACAGTTTCATATTAACCTGCTAACGTTTTTAGTAGACGTGATTCGTAATTAATTGATTCACGCTGTTCACGACCTGCTGTTTCAATGCCGCCTGCTGCTGGCTCTGCTGTTGCAAAGTCATCTGCTGGTGCTTCTGCTGGTGCTTCTGCTCCTGCATCTGCTGCTGGTTCAGCCATATCGGCCGCTCCGCCTTCTTCTGGCTCTGCACCAAGCATGTCGCCTGCTGTCTCTTCGCCTGCTAGAACGCCAACTGCACTTGATAGTGCTTCACGTGTTGATTTTAAGTTTTCCAATGCTGTTTGGATTGCTGGTGCACTTGATTCAATAAACTGTTTAGACTCAGCCTGTCCAATTTCGTCTCTAATTGAATCGCCTAGTTGTAATAGTGTTTCATTCTCCATTGAAGAAATCTCTTCAATGAAACGGCTAATTCTATCAACCATGGTCTTTGCTGTTACGATAGCACTAGCCTGTTGAATTTCACCTTCTGTGACTTTTGTTTCCATTTCTTCTCCGGATGTTTGTTCTTGTGTTTCTGGGGATTCGTCAAGTTCAAGACCTTTAATTGCAACTTCTTCTCTTTCAGATAGTTCAGCATTAATAGCATCCAGCATCCACTGTGCTTGATGGTATGCATCATTTTCTAAGTTTTCATTAAATCCTGATTCGCTACGAACTTGATGTAACTGTGTGCGTAACTTATTACGTGCATCTTCTAGTTTAGCGGCATCAAATGTAGAAAAGTCAATTTTTTTGCCGAAAGCCTTGTGAATACTTTCATTCATCTTTGCTGCTTTTGCTTTAAATAGGTCCTGTGTTTTCATATCCTTCTTCCCAGATTGTGTAATATATTTATTCAAAACTTGCCAAATCTTCTGCTCGTTCCTTTGCTGATATAGCCTTTTCTTTAGCAAATTGATATCGTGTCCATAAAATATCAGCTCTTATGCTATTTCCTGCATTCACTGCCCTATGATAATTATCTATAAAGATCTTGCTATCAACGAAGTGTTTGCTGTATTCAACATCTAAACTATATAGCTCGTCGCATAGTTTCTTTGTGTCATTCCAGGCTAGTAAGTTTGCCAGGCGTATGGCCACTGCGTTTAGGCTAATTTCCTTGTATAATATTTTGCCATTCTTTATTATGTTTTTAAGAGGTCCGGAACTTTCTATCAGCACGCTACCCACTTGTATTCCCTTGTCTGTTTTTACAGGCAAGATGGTTCCCTGTTCCGCAAACTTCTTGTATGTGGATTTTACTAACTGTTCAAAACGTTTCGAAACGTCACTCATAAAAAAAGGCCCCTTAGGCCTATATTTAAACAATTAATAATGTATGTGCTTACATCTTGAGCATAATAGTAACAACTACCGAAAGAACTGCTGCAATTACTGTGCCTGTAGTGCCAATGATAACTTTGGTTAAACCCTTTTGGCCCTGTGTGATATCCTTGTGGATGTTATCTACCTTTGTTTCAAGGTTAGTCATGCGTGTGTCTAGTTGCTCGTAGCGAAGGGCGCACAGATCAACGTGTGCTTCTAAACTTTCTTTTTCTAAACTTGTTGTTTGGCTCTTTGCCATCTAGTTTTCTCCAAAAACTCCCCAACTCCTGGGGCAATTAGTAAACTCGTTAGTTGGCCTAATGCGTTTTTATAGATAGCCTGTATTGTTTTGCCTATATGTTTATTTATCTTTTTCGCGTTCAAACAGTTTGGCAATAAGTCCTCTTATACCGCCTAGTTCTTCTTTTACCTCTGTCATCTTGTCCGCTGCCTTTTCTACCCTATTAAACATATCCTTAATCACAAACATAACCCAAAACCACCACACAGCACACACACCACTCATTATGCTCACGCCAACATATACTATGTTGTGGGCATCAATGTGTAGTCCATACAGTGACAGTAGGAAGCCAAACACCATAAAGAATATGGTGCTCATCATAATTGTGTTGTAATACATCCTGTTCATACTAATATTTAATCTATAGTAGGAAATGATAAAACTATCGGTGAATTATTCTGCACTAATCCAAATATTCTGATCGCCATTTATGGTCATGAATACAGGCTTATCGAATCTAACAGTTTCAGTTAGATTCTTGATGATAGGTATTCCGTGTAGGTCCTTTTTAAGAAGTCCAACAGGATCGTCGCCCTCCAAGAAAACATCGTCACGCTCTGCATCAAATGTCCAAACCCATATTGCAACACCAGCCTCGTCAGTTCTTTCTGGATCATGATCCCAATCAACATTTGATCTCATACCAATTCCTTGTAGCAGTGTGTTAAAGTTTGACTGCTGTGCCTGTTTGATCTGATCAATCTCTGCCCTGTCTGGGTTGGATCGAGTAATGTCAACTGTAGTTTTAATATTATAGCGTGCCATGCAGAGTATTTAGCGGCCATAAAAAAAGGGCGGAAATTTCTCTCCGCCCTTTAGTTACTGTGGATTCAATTAAGCAGTAATGTCGCCTGTGAATCCTGTGTGGATAGTAATTGTTGTGTTATCGTTAATTGCTGATCCAACCGAAGCAATCAATGATGTTTCAATAATTGCTGCTGTTGTTAAAGTGTTGGTATTAGCAATCACTTTTAGATCATATGGGCTAGATGAATCAACTTCACCGAATCCATAAACTTCAACACCTACATTGTTTAGACCAGCAAGAATAAGTGCTCTATTCGCTGCTGAACCTAAGTCTACTGCTGAACCATCTGATGGTGCAATAGTAATAAATGATAGTGATGGAGTTCCAATGTTGAAAGCATCTTCAGTTACACCTTTAGCATTTGCACCAAATGTGTAATCTGTTGAGCTATCACCTCTAACTACCTGTGCGTATAAGTCTGCCATTGTCTTAATCTCCTATAAGTTATAAATTAAGCAAGAGCTGACGCTGCTACGGTAAACGTTGCTGCACCTGTAACTGCATTTGCTAATGCTGTTTCCATTACTGAGTAATCAGCATTAGAGTTATCATTGTCATCCCATTTGTTATGAGTGTCAACAGACATAATGAAACCAATTACAGTATCGCTGATGCGCTGAACCATATAAATTTCACCTACAGTTTGTAGACCGCTGATTGCTTCGTGGAATGCACTGTTTGCATCAGCAAGGTCTGCTGTTGCAAAAGGTGTGCCTGTAGAAGCAGTTGCTTTAAGTGTAACAAGCTCACGTGTTCCTAATTGTGAGTAAGGATTTGCTGCTGTTTCTGCTGCATTTGGGTAGTAAACAACTGTCTTACGAGCGTTTGCTCCCATTGTAACGCCTGCTGCGCCTGCGTTAGTATACGTTTGTGTAAACGAGTATAAGTCTGCCATGATTTAGTTCTCCTATATTATCATATGATCCCGCTCAGGGACCGGCTTTTTTCTAAGCACATGTATTTATCCAAAATAGGTATAATTAGGAGTTATGGTGTGTTTTTTGGGGATTTTGGCGGATTAATCGCTTCTAAATGGTGTCCAACGGTCCCTAGGCACTAGTTTTACCTTGTCCTTGGTCTTGACATAGCCTTCTCCGCCTGGCTTGCCACCCGTTGTAGCAACTACATCACCTTCTGCTTTATCAAGTTCGTCGATGACTTCGTTCTTGGCCTTCATGAGCTCAGTAACAAGATAGAAGATGTCCTTCATTACCTGTTCCTGCGTCTTAGCAATATTTAGTATCTTCTCCTGTTTGTTGGCAGATACCTTTGAATTTTGAAGCCAATTGAGGAAACTGTTTAAATTTAAATCCTCTAACTTCTTGGCACGGCTCATTTGATTGATGTAGGTGTAGAATATGTCTGCTAGGTCGCTTAACCCCTTCTGTGGTGTAAAGAAGTTCTTGATGTCACCCTGTGCCTTGTTCGCTACCTTTTCGATGTTGCCCAAGTTGTCCGCATTCACAGCAGGAGCCTTTGAAACATACTGCTGTCCAAGAACAATAAGGTCGCTTGTTCCGTTAAATTGTTTCACATTATCAATAGGTGTTCCACTCTTGTCACCAAAGTATTCATAGGTGTTGTGTGCCGCTACAGCAATCTTGCTTTTGCCTATGCGTCTTCCTATATCGCTATCTGCTCTTACATTATAAGTTGTTTGATTGGGTGTAAAACTTATGGAGCCATCACTTCCACTATATGGCTTGCCTGGGTGATATAGGAGGTCGCCATACACATAACCTCTGTAGTCTGACGGTGTTGCCTTTTCAAAGATGGGCCACAGGTCTGCCATGTCCTTAGCAAACTTCGCACGCCAGTCCTCATCCTTGCCTCTGCTTAGAATAAACTTTTCTAGTTCTTCAGGACTTGAAGACTTTCCTTCTTCTCTGCCCCAATTGTTCTTGCCCACCATGCGGAACGTTCCATCCTCATCACGTCCCCAATACACTGTAGGGTTACCGTCCCACTTGATCGCAACGTCAGAAGCATCCTGTTCCATATCCTTAATGATTTGCACGGCACGCTTGGCACCATCATCTGGATTGGTGAACACGAGATCTTCCAGGTGATTAAACTCTCTACCAACCTTCTTTGCTTCCGTTAAAAATTCAAATGCTCTCATTTCTTTAATAGTTTCTTCTGTCTGTTTGTCTTATCCACATACTTTGCATGCGGAACTTTTAAATTCTTCTTACCATACACATCGCCTATGGTATGCATCTTTCCTGGACGCTCAAATGCACTGTATCTTATGTCTAACACTTCACTAATACGCATCGACGATATCTATCATTTGTCTCATCCAACCTATAGAGTTTGGTTGGAAACTTTCTACTTGTCCTGCCTTGGGCAGTTCAAGTCCATCCTTCTCGAATGTTTCTCTTGCATCCGCTACCAGTTCCTCGTAGTTGGGCAACTTCTTGATGTAGCCTATGATACCTTCCACGCTATCAATGGTGGATGGCGTTGCGGTTTGACCCAGCAGAGTTTTTGCAATCTGGTTGGGATCCTTTGTAATTAATTCGTTTGTTTCTCTGTCTATTAAACCATTGTTTGCTGACCACTTCATATCCTTGGTTTTTGCTATGCTGGCAAGCAGGATGTGTCTATGAACACCTTTGAAGGAACTGCCTTCACCGCTTCCCTGTAGGCTAAACTTCATCCATTCAGGATCACCAAACATCAGATCAGTTTGCACGAAACCATTTGCGGGGTCACCCTTGATTGGAGTTTTAAAGTGGACTGAAATGCCTGACTTTCTGATCCACTGCTTGGTGTCTTCACCTTCGTGATTCTTATTAACATAGTCTGCTAGTTTGCTTTCCAGTTCTCCCTTGGTTATCTTAGTGCTGTCAACTGCAACGTCTAGGTCGCCGCTGTCTGCTTTCTTGCCCGTTGTTCCGAGCATGTTGTCAGTTAGTTCTAGGTCAACGATTCCTTCCAACCATTGCAGTGTTGGAACCACGTCAGCCTGCTGAATTCTCTGTGTGGCAGATTCGCCCTCGGGCGTCTTAAAAATATTGCCGCCTTCTTTAAGTAATGTTCGTGTCATCGCTCTTCTTCGTTCTCTTGGATTCTGTTATCTTGCGGATACCGCGATTAAATTTAGAAACATCAGCACCCTTAATGCTGTTTATGAAACGTCTTTCCAATTCTAGTGCCGTATCTTCATCATAGGTCTTATGAATAAGTTCCATGAGGTTAATTGCACTATCAATAATGTTAGCAGCTCGCGATTCGATAATGGATTCTGAATCCTTGCGATCGGCAATTGCATTTAATTCTTGTAGTATGGACCTAGTTTTTATTTTCATCGCGTTTCCTGTTATCTTGTATTTAACCTTTTTCTTCACAAATTATATACGGCCTGATTTAGGTTGTCAACCTTTAGTTGACGGACTCATGCAAAAAAAGCACTACAGCCATGCTATATTTATGGTTGATTTTTTTGCTGCGATGCATTATATTAGTATAAATAAAGGTGAATAGGGCAGTGATCCTGCACTATTTCTCACACAGACACTGGGAAAGACCAGCGCATTATCCATGCGTTACAAGCGATTGACGACAGGAAAAGACCTGTTGCACCGCCGGGGAAGTTCCGGGGTATTGCTTTCCTCAAGCATCCATACATCAAAGGAGATAAAACATGGCACACTTACTAAGTGGTCTGATGTCTTGGATGAATAGCGGCTCAACCGGCCGTAACGATCTATTGACTTGGGCCAAAACTGAATACGGACCTGATTGGAAATTTGCATACGAGTTCATGCTAAAACACAACGGCCGATCACCAAATCTATCCGAACTAAACGGACCTAGATACTTACGCAAGGAGGTGGCTTAAATGCGAACCTTGCTTAAATTCTTCAAACAATTGTTCTGGAACGACAAAGACTGGGCAAATGACTACCTTAGCCGTTCTACTGATCACGCTGATCTTGAACGCAGGATCAGGCAACTGGATAGGGGCGAGGTCAAGGTTGGGCCTTTTGGATCCTATACACAATACAAATATTAACACATACACACAAAGGAGATAAAAATGTTAATTTGGGAAAAAATGAAAAACACTTTTGCTAACATTGGTTACGCAAGAGCAGCAGCACAACTTGCTTCACAGGGCAGGCATGATCTAGCAAGGGATCTAATGATGGCAGGAATCAAGGAAGTCCAAGAAAAGAAGCGTGCCATTAACAGACTTGAAAGAGTAAAGAAAGCCAAGGCATCATATGAGCCAGGTGATCATTACTTCAAGGGCCACAAGGTGGCATTCTGGAGAGGACACGCTGATGCTTAAGAACTTTTTAGATGTTGCACTACCTTTAACCGTTGTATTTGGAATACTAGTAGGATACTTTGCAATAGTTGCGTCTTTCTGGGGAGGAATGTTATAATGAATAATATTTGTAACTGGTGGCCTGTGACTGACGAAGAAGCGGATTATCTTTCTAATCCAAAACCAAAGAAATAAGTTTCTAAAAAGAGTAGGGGAGCCGCCCGCCAAGATGACTCCCCTACAACTTATACATTAAGTTGAATTATATTACTTCTTTGTTATGATGTGATATAATACCCAAACTGCAATCAAGCCAACCAAGCCTTGTGCTGAAAAACTAGCCACAATGCTTTGAATGTTAGCAATGATGTTAATGTTTGGCCAGAACGGAATGTTCTGTCCCTTGAACAAGACTTCGAGAACAACACCCAACGCGAGTAGACTTACGCCCACTTCTGTTAAGCCTGCTGCCCAAGCCTTTATTTTGTTTAAGATTTCCATATGGTTATCTCCTATTTAAAAACTGACCTGCCTTTGCAGATCAGTGTATTATTTAGGTAAGGTGATATAAAAGTAATAATACCATAAATGGTTTGCGGCACCCCAAAGACGGTTGTTTGGATACTTTTTTTTATAAAGTGCGTTGACAATGATAAATAATAGTGTTACATTACTAGAGTTACAGTAAGGTAACGAGACACATTAAAACACACACAGAAGGAGAAATAATATGTCACAATTCGATCAAGTCGAGAAAAACATTCAGCAAGGCGCTGAATACATCCAAGATAAAGTAAAAGAAGCAATGCCAAAAGTATCGTTCAACAAGAATGGTTACGAGATCCGCACACAGGTTCTTGACATGGCAAAAGCGTGGAACGAATTTGAGTTCTCACAAAAATGGATGGGCTGGGAAATCACACAAAAGCGTGATGAAAAGTCAGGTGAAGTTGTAAGCAAGGTGGGAATGCCAGAAGTTCCTGGTGTAGATCACGTGCTAGAAACTGCCGAGAAGTTCTACGACTTCATTAACAAGAAATAAAAAGTAAAATTATTAAAGTTCCCTATCCGGGATGAAGCAATAGATAGACCGCATAGCGACAATAATAATAAACTAGAGAGGTAGTCAAATTATTTGGCTACCTTTCTTTTTCTCTTGACAATCACAATCTTTGATTGTATAATACAGGCATATGAATAAGAGAAATAAATTAGAAAGAAAATTGGATGAGTATAATCATACTATGGAATTGATTAGAACCATTGTTCCCTTAATAGTATTAGGACTGCAAATCTATATTATCTTTAAATTGATATAGTGAATAAGAAAAGGAATAGAAAATTGAAAGACAAGATAATTCTTGTGGATGCTGATGGTGTCCTACTAGATTGGGAATGGGCATTCAACGTTTGGATGCTGGAACACGGATTTGAAAAGCAGGAAGGACACCAGTTTGTGTATGGCATGGACCTGCGCTATGGTATTTCAAAGGAGCAGGGCAAGAAGTTAATTAAAACTTTTAACGAGAGTGCCCACATTGGATTCCTACCAGCACTGAGAGATGCAATGTTCTACGTGAAACGATTACACGAGGAACACGGATATAGTTTCCACTGCATCACTAGCCTATCAAACGATCGCAATGCACAGAAACTGCGCAAGATGAACTTGCAAAAACTATTTGGTAAGACAGCATTTGAAAAGTTCATCATACTAGGAACGGGTGACGACAAGGACGAAGCACTTGCTCCATATGCTGATACTGGTTGTTGGTGGATTGAGGATAAGCCGGAGAATTGCGTTGCAGGATTGAATGTTGGTCTAAAGCCAATACTGATTGAACACGGTCACAACATGGGCTATGAAAACCCTGAAGTTTTTAAAGTAAAGAACTGGAAAGAAATCTACGAAGCAATTACAAAATAAAAATAGAGTGCTCGCCGAAGCACCCTATATTTTTACATTCCTATCTGATTAGGCACAATTACATAGTGTATTGCTAGAACAACTCCAACTGATGCGCCTAAGCCAATCATCATCTTAAAGAAATCCTTGCCCACAAGTGGGAACACTGATTTGAACTTTTCCTTGCCTGTCATGGTTGCCATAGCAAGTTCGCGTCCGCATAATAGTCCTACGAACACCCAGGTTGTTGACATCGGAATGTCATTAAGTTCTTTGAAGAAGAACAAGATGATCCAATACACAAAGTCAATAATAGTCGCTGACCTTACGTATCTTGTGTTGTGTTTTTCTAACACAATCTTCTGTATCTTGCCTCCACCTTCGCGGAACATAAATCCTAAACCAGCAACAAAAACTATGCTGACTAAAATCATTAGGTCCCAGGGTATCTGTCTTGGTAGGAACACGGCGATATTGGCCATATCGTGACTTAGCCAAGTAAACCACAGGAAGCCTGTTGTTACCCATTGTCCAATGCGCCAATAACGTTTATGTTCTTCCTTGACGGGTTTTGCTTCATCAAGTATCTTGCTTACCACAATCCAGATAGCATAAGCCGCAACTGCCGCCACAGCATACCCCATCATAGATTTCATAAGCATTTTTTCTAATACGAATGTTGAAGCAAAGGCACTTAATACTAAAAAAGACGTGCTAACTGGCACGCCTATTCGGGTTAGTATTAATAGCAATGCCGGAGCCATTGCGTGATACCATTGTATTTCCTGGAATGGTATTTTGTTAAGTCTGCCGTAACTGATGTCTCCACCATTTACATACCAACCATACCAAAGCGTATATAACAAAACGGCCGAAGCCGCTCCCCACATAACCTTCCAGTTGAATCGTTCATTGTTTGATGCGATCCAAGTTCCAAGTGTTTGAACTGAATCATTTGCGATAACTGCGTATCCTGCGAAAAGGAACCCAACAGCCATCCATAGGGTGAGTGCGTCCATTATTATTTCTCCTCTGCTTGCCGCTTTTACCACGGCGCTCACATACTAAGACTGGGCTCGACGTTGCCCAGCCGGAACATTATTGTTCGCAGTTATTTAGTGAATAGAAGATTAACTTTCTAAATAGAAAACGCTAGGATCCATTTCCTGGCACACGCCCTTAATGTAGCCCTTGTATTCTGTTTTTTCAAAACCCCTGTTCATGAACTCCTTGCGCTTTTCACACTCCGCAAGCGTTTCGTATTGAATGCTGCTCCATCCATTGGGTGCTATGATATCACCTGGTTTCCAAGTGCCATCATTCATTAGGAAATAAACTACCAAAAACCATTTCAAGATTGCGTCCTCCGGGCTAGGAATTATAGCACCCGAAGGTGCTATAAATTATTTTACTGACTGTTTCCAGTCGCAGTTTCTTTTTCTGTGTCCGTTCCAAGCCACAAAGCCGCCCAATCTTAGTGAGTAGTAGGCCAAGTAGTTCATCACATAGAAACCGTTTACGTTGATGTTGATGTCTCTGAAAATTTCATCTGCTCTCTTCTGAGATATAACACCAAGCGTTTCCTTCTTGTTTTTCATCAGCAGTGTTTGATACTTGTAGGCATAGTCGTGTATCAGTCCGCCCATTAGCAATACGCCAACTGGTGAAAAGAATGTGTGCAAGAATTTAGGAATGCTTGCTCCGTCAAATTGAAATCCCTTGGGGATAACATAGTCCTTGTCATTTAGTTTGTAGTGAAAGTCTTCCGCAATTTCCCAATGCCTTACTCCCATTAGCCATAGTATAATGCCCTTCCAGAAACCCTTGCCCTTGGTTTTAATTGGCAGTGGTTTCAACACTGGCATCTTGTCATATGCAAATGAGTGACAGGGTGCTTTTCTTTTATCAAATTTATTGATAATGTAGCCTATGATGACGACTATGATTAGTATAGTCCACATCCAGAACTTCATTGCGAGTGTTAGTAATAGATCCATTTGTTCGCTCCCGTTTGTATAACAAACGTATTTATTTGTTATGTTCTATTTTTTTCTGACAGCAGGGGTGCAAAACTGTTACCTGAGAAAACTATGCACTTAACTTCTACAAAGTCTATTGCTACCGTATATGTAAAGGTCTTAGGATTAACATAGGTTAATATCCTGCCACTAGCATCTCTGTTGCCTGGTATGCTCCAAGTGCCATTTCCTTCTGAAAAGGGCTGTTCGCCATACTCGTCGATCACTCTAAAAAATGCTTCGTTGTTGACACAATTAACCATGAGCGGTAACTGCGTTACCGTTTGATTTTGTTCTACGTCTGGGTCTGCTAAGGCTAGTTTGAAAGTGGCCAATCCTAACAGAACGAAAAGGACTAGCCTAAACATAATGTTTCTCCTATAAATTTATTTAGCGGGAAACTACTAAACATAAATATAGTAAACAGAGCATATAATGAATCCACAAACAGTTATACTAGAATGGTTGAAACAGGTTAGAAAACCCCGCAAGGAGTTGGGAGGCAAGAGCATCTGCCCATTTGCAGTGGTTCCAGAGATAGTTGTTGTTGACGGTTTGAACGAATCCTGTTTTGAAAATCTATCAGATAAAATTACAATATATGTTGAGCGAACAATTAATTCTACATTTGAAGAATTAGATGCTGTTGCTCAAAAATTAAATAAATTGTTTCCAACCCATATATTCCTTCCTGATCACCCACATAAGAAAAATTACATACAGGGAATAGAAACTGGCAATGGACACTTGCCTTTAATTATAGCACAGACACGCAAAGAGCTTACAGAAGCAAGAAATAAAATTTCTAAGACTGACTATTATGATTATTGGGATAAGGATTATCTAACAGAAATTAAGAGTTACGGAGTCTAGATAATTTTTCTAGATACGCCCTTGCGTTTGATATCGAGGGTTGAGCAGTGTATTCCTCCCTCCCAATAAAGACTGTGTCTATGATGACATACATGACTTTCAATACCGTGTTCCTTCTTTAGGAACTTAAACAGATCAGGTATTTCTCTTCCCCACACAATATTTTTACTGTCAATTATTAGAACGTTAAGATCAAAACACACTTCCTGATTATATCCTAACCAGTTTTCTAAATACTTGTCAAGCCACTCTATGTCATATCTACTTTTAGTTGCATGTGCATCTCTAATAAAATTATCTAGTATCAATTTAGGAAGAAATGGTTTACAGTCAATTAATTTTTTATCTTTAAGAACTTCAGGAACCCATTCGATACCTGCATGAATAACTGTTTCGTCATCTATTAACAAGAAGCCATGATCGATATGGCCAAAATTTCTCATAACGGTTCCTGGATTCTCTATGAATTTTGTATTAGGTAAGTTACGTTTTACCCATTCAAGTCCCTTAGTGGTGCCAGGACCTTTTGAATTTAGGATAACTGCGTCGCCTGCTTGGAACATTGTGGCCATATGCCACAATACTTTATCATCTAGTTTTGTTTGATATATCATATCATCTTGATACCATTTATCATTGTCGTTGAGTTTTTTTAACATTGGTAATGGTTGTGCTATCCAATTGTATCCTTGATCAAATAAATCGTTAAAGATATCGTAGTAGGCTAGCGAATCAAAGTATCTATCAGCCAAACTTGTATAGGCTTGTATTACAGTATTTCCTCTTACCATGTAAGCATCTCTAGGAACCACAGGACTCATAGGAAGTTTAATATCAAACTCCGGCATATTAAAGTTGTGTTCATAATTATAAACTTTTGGCCTATGAACTTTAATGTCACCTTCTTTTAAAAAGTTAGAAAGTTTTTCAAAATCTTCCTTTGTTTCTTCTAGGATCTTATTGAATCCTGCTAGACTTTTTTCTGGTAGGAACTTATCAAGATCCCCAGGAGCATATATGTCTCCAACAATGACTTCTTCTAATGGATCAAATTCTGTATAAATCATAT
>Ga0222718_10001308_pt1 | contig 24136 bp, 1 predicted proteins | sample C33_27DmetaG_FD_165045 | JGI IMG/M metagenome (GOLD analysis project Ga0222718, IMG submission 165045) | Estuarine water microbial communities from San Francisco Bay, California, United States - C33_27D | ecosystem: Environmental > Aquatic > Marine > Unclassified | place: USA: California...
ACAATAAGCTTGTCTTTGGCAATTAGATCATTATTAACTGTTAATTTATTACCAATTGTTACATCGGCGTCCAATGCATTTGCAGGGAGTGCTCCACCATTAATTGCAGATGATGCAATAGTACCTGGTCCAAAAGTAGCACTCATAGTACCGGTTACTGTAACGTCTTTTTCAAAAGTAGCATTTTCACTAACATTTAATGCGTTCATTGTTGTTGTCCCACCAACTTTCAATGCTTGATTTAAAGAGGTATCAGACTCAACAATAAGCTTGTCTTTGGCAATTAGATCATTATTAACTGTTAATTTATTACCAATTGTTACATCGGCGTCCAATGCATTTGCGGGGAGTGCTCCACCGTTAATTGCAGATGATGCAATAGTACCTGGTCCAAAATTAGCACTCATAGTACCGGTTACTGTAACGTCTTTTGCAAAAATAGCATTTTCACTAACATTTAATGCGTTCATTGTTGTTGTCCCACCAACTTTCAATGCTTGATTTAAAGAGGTATCGGCCTCAACAACAAGTTTGTCTTTGGCAATTAGATCATTATTAACTGTTAATTTATTACCAATTGTTACATCGGCGTCCAATGCATTTGCAGGGAGTGCTCCACCATTAATTGCAGATGATGCAATAGTACCTGGTCCAAAATTTGTGAATGCAAAATCACCAGTAACGGTTAAATCTTTTGTTGTTAATTTATTATCAACAGTAGCATTTCCACCAATGTTAATTTCTTTGTCAAGAGTAACATTACCTTCAACAAATAATTTATCCTTAGCAGTTAAATCGTCTGTTACAAATAATCTGTCACCAAATGTTACATCATTTGCTAATGTATTTTCAGGTAAAACTCCCCCAGCAATTGCATTTTTAGGAATACTTCCTGGTGCAAAATTACTAAATGCAAAATCACCAGTAACTGTTAAATTTTTTGTAGTTAAAGTTTCATCAAAAGTAGCATTATTATTAACAGTTAGTGTTTTATTCATAACAATATCATCTTTAAAAGTGACATCTCTTGTGAATTCAGCGTCTTTTGATACAAATAATCTCTGACCTAATGTTACATCATTATTTAATGTATCACCTGGTAATACACCATTGATGATTGCAGATGATGGAATACTATCATTAGCATAATTAGTTGTAAATAAACCAGTAACTGTTAGATCTTTTGTATTTAATGATGCATCTACTACTAAATTACCTCCAACAAGTGCGTTTCTTGAAGTTAAATCACGAGCAGTTATATCTCTTTCAAAAGTAGCATCGTTTGCTACAAATAGTCTATTATTTGTTACTAAATCATCATTGTATATATTTGCATTTATTATAGCATTTTGAGGAATTGTATCAGGTAAATGATTTATTTGAACGTCACCAGTTATATTTAAATTACCTCCAACAGTTACATCTCCAGTTGTTGATAAATTACTATTAAAAGAAGCATCTCCTGTTACAAACATACGTTTTTTAATGGTAGTATCATCTTTTAATATAGCTTCGTCTTTTACAAACAAACGTCTTGCTGTTCCATCATCAACAAATAAACGGGTTTTTGCATCAATATCTTTTTCTACAGTTAAATTTTCATCCATTATGACATTTTCGCCAAATAATTCTCTACCAGTAATTGCTGTTTTTGGTATAGAATCATTTTGAAATTGAGCGTTTAAAAAACCACTTACATTTAAATTTTTTGTATTAATATCACCAGAGACTATCATATTTTTATATAAATATTGGTTTTCTTTCACAAATACACGTCCATTCGTTGTCATATCATTTAAATTAAATACTTTTCCAGTTACAACATTGGAACCACCTATTGTATTATTTCCACCAACTGAATTATTTCCAGTGATTGCTGTATCTTCTGTAACAAACAGCCTGTTTTGGATTGTTACATCTTGGTTAAAGACGTTAGGATTCGTTGACATTAATATACGTCTATATAAATGATGTATATAAAATAGTTTTATTCCTTTAATTAAATCCTAAAAACATTTACTTTTCATTTTTTATAAATATAATTATTGATTTATTTATAAAATATTATTGTTATTAAATTAAGATGGAGTTGTTTGACTAGCTTCGTGAATCCATACATCCCATGAGGTTGTGCTTCTTGCAATTGCAGTTACAATTTTGTCTGCACCTACAGTTATTTTTAAGTCTCCATTAGTAATTGCTGTTCCATTTATATTTGTAATATCATTTACACCTGTAACTTTGTATCCAGTTGCAGTAACTGCTAATAATTGTATCATAGAACCAGCTGTAGCAGATGGTAACTTAAATACTTGATTAGCATCATCACTTTGAACCATATGTGTTCCAATAGATAATGTTCCACTTTGTGATTTTGGAGTAGATCCGGCTTTAACACTACTAGCACTATCAGCATTACCAGTAACATCACCTGTAACATTACCTGTTAATGAACCGCTGAATGTAGTAGAAGTTAAAGTTCCGCTGCTAGGATTATATGTTAAATTACCGTCCATCTCTAAACCGTGAGAACCAGTAGAACTTGCTGCGTCAGCTACAAATGCAATTAGATTATCTTCATTAGTAGATTCATTATCAGTTACAGTTACAGTTGTTGCAACAGTTGCAGATGATGCATTACCTGTTAATGGACCGCTAAAACCACTATTGGCAGTAATTGTTAAACCTGTAATATTTTGAGGGTCACTAGAACCAATTACAGTATTTACAATACCTTGTGAAGCACTTAATTTACCAGTAACAGCAAGTGTTGCATCAGTTGAACCAGCAGCTGTTAAATTAGAAAGTGTTGTAATATTAGGTTGTGCTGCTGCACTAACACTTGTAATACTACCTTCTACATTTGCAACTAAAGTTGCGGTGGTATAACCAGCATCTACATTTGTAGCAGTTCCATCAGCATCTGTTGTTCCCATTATAAATTTACTAGTACTATGGTCCCAGCCCATGAAAGCATTCGAACCAGTAGAACCTCTCTCGATTAAAATACCTGAATCACTAGTGGCAGCAGTAATTCCTGATGCTAATCTAATTATATTATCACTGACATCTAAGTTTGTTGTATTAATAGTTGTAGTAGTTCCATTGACAACTAAATTACCGCTAACCGTCAAGTCAGTTGCAATAGATGCACTTCCACCAATAAATGCATTTTGTGCTATACCTACACCACCCTTTATTATAGCAGCACCAGTGGTTGTTGATGAAGAACCTGTAGTATCATTAATTGTAGCAACACCAGTGACAACTAAATCATCATTTACAGTTGTTGTAGATGTAGTATGGCCTATACTTACTGGTTTTCCACTGTTTACTGTTCCAATACTAATACCACTGTTGCTTGTAGTATCAATTGTGATTGCACCAGTAGCATCAATATCTAATGTAGTTGCTCCTTGGAGGCTTGTTGCTCCTGTTCCACCTAATGCTAATGTAGCTGTACCATCAGTTGCTGTTAATGCATCTACAGAAGTTAATGTAATAGCAGTTCCATCAATTGTTACAGCTGTATTATCAGAAGAACCTAAGGCTAATGTTCCGCTTCCGTGAGGATCAATAGTAATATTAGCATTATTAGCAGAAGTTGTAATATCCATTGCCTTAGCAGATGTAATATCCATACCACCAGCAGATGCAGTAACTTGCATTGCATCATTAGCAGTTCCAGCAGATGATAATATTAAACTTGAATCTACATTTCCAGCCATAGCAATTGTAAAATCACTTCCGGTACTAGTTGGAGTATGAGTAATATTACTTGCATTACCAACACTATCAATACTTAATGCTCCATTAGTATCAATAGTGATACCTCCAGTGCCAGCATTAATATCTAATGTGGTACTTGTGCTACCCACGGTAATTGTTCTTGTTCCTCCTGTTCCTACATTAATATTTTGATTAACATCATCATTACCAACATTAATAACTCCACCACTTGAATTTACAGATACAGCACTTGAACCGTCAATATCAACAGTAGTTGCACCACTTAATGATGCTGCTCCAGTTCCACCCAATGCAAATGTAGCTGTACCGTCAGTTAATGTTAATGCATTTCCAGAAGTTAATGTAATTGCGGTTGCATCAATTGTTGCTGCTGTGTTACTACTAGCACCTAATGCTAATGTACCAGAACCGTGAGGTGTAACACTAATATTTGAATTACTTCCAGAAGTTACAATATCCATTGCTAGAGCAGATGTAATATCCATACCACCAGCAGATGATGTAACTTGTAATGCATCAGCACCAGTTCCATCAGAAGATAAAATTAAACTAGAATTAGTATCTCCTTCAACTGCAATAGTGAAATCTTGTGCGCCACTAGTTGTAGTAGATGTAATATTACAAGCACCGCCAGTAGCATCAATGCTGAAAGATAAAGCGTCAATTGTTACAGCTGTATTACTAGAGGCACCTAATGCTAATGTACCAGAACCGTGAGGTGTGACACTAATATTTGAATTACTTCCAGAAGTTACAATATCCATTGCTAGAGCAGATGTAATATCCATACCACCAGCAGATGATGTAACTTGTAATGCATCGGCACCGGTTCCAGCAGATGATAAGATTAAACTTGCATCAACTCCAGCATCCATTGCAATTGTAAAGTCACCGTTGGTTGTTGCAGTATGACTAATATTACTTACACCACCAGCACTATCAATACTTAATGGTCCAGTAGTATCAATAGAAACACCTCCAGTTCCAGCATCAATATCAACACCACCTGCATTATCACTTGCATTAATATGAATAGCATCAGCTCCTGTTCCTGCAGAAGTAACATTAAGTTTTTGTGATCCTCCACCAGCAGTAGCTAATGTTAAGTTTTTACCAGAACCAGTAACAGTTAAATTAGAGTCATCTGTTCCATCAATAGAAACAGTAGTAGCATCAACTGTAACACCCGCAGTAGCATCAATATCAACAACACCAGCAGAAACTAAATTAATTCCTCCTGCAGTTGTATTTAATTTAATTGCATCAGCACCAGTTCCTGCACTTGATAATATTAAGCTTGAATTATTACCTCCAGTTTGTTCGATTGTAAAATCTTCTGCATCTGCATCAGATGCGTGTGTAATTGTATATGCATTATTAGACTTTAATGTCATTGTTCCATCTGCAGAAAAGTTAGCTTGAGATGTGCCATTAAATTGGAGATCAACACCAGTTTTACCATTATGTGTTATTGCTCCAGCAGAAGTTGTTAATGAAGAAGCGGCAGCTCCTGTCATATCAAATGCGCCATCAGCATTTACTGTAAAGTTTCCGTTTGCACCATCTGCATCAGTTGTAGTAATAGTTAATGCTCCGTGTGTTCCTGCTGTTATTGTTGCAGTATCATTAGCAGAACCGGTCATTGTTATTACCTTACCATCCATTGCAATATCATCAACAGTTATTCCTTCATTTACACCAATTGGTCCAGAAAATGTTGTAGTTGCACCTGATGTTCCTACTGCAGTTAAACCAGTCATTGTGTTAATAGTATTTTGAGTAGTAGTTAATACAGTTCCAGTTAAGTTACCTGTTAGATTACCGGTTACATCACCTACTAAGTGAGCGTCAAGAGTTGATTTTGCGATGGTTAAGTTACCAGTTGCATCACTAGAAGCAGCAGTTGTTCCCATTATAAAACGGTTTTCATCGTTATCCCAACCCATGAATGCATTATTACCGGTAGATCCTCTTTCAATTAATATACCAGCATCGTTTGTTGATGTTGTTGCTCCCTTTGATAATAATATTAAGTTATCTTCAACCTGTAGGTTTGCTGTGTTAAGAGTTGTTGTTGTTCCATTAACAGTGAAATTTCCAGTAACAACCAAATTTTCACCAATTGTTGCACTCTTAGCAATTCCAATACCACCACTAACAACCAATGCTCCATTACCTGAAGTTGATGAATCAGTAGTATTCTTTAATGTTGTGATTCCATCAATTACAGTAGCACCGGAAACATCTAATGTAGAACTAATAGCAGTTGTTGTTAGTGTAGTATCACCAGTTACATCTAATGTAGAATCAAGTGTAACAGCTTCATCTACATTTAATGTGCCTTTTACAGTTGTCATTTCACCTGTTGATGCAATATTTACTGCACCACTTCCAGTAGCAAGTGAAGTTGTTCCAGTGACACTTAATGAGGAGTCCATTGTGACTTCTTCATCTACATTTAATGTGCCTTTTACAGTTGTCATTACACCAGTTGAAGAAATATTTACCACACCACCGCCAGTAGCAAGTGAAGTAGCACCAGTAGAATCAAATGTAGTTACAGATGTATCTCCAGTAACATCTAATGTTCCACCTAATGTGGTAGCGCCATTACCAACTGCTAATGTTTTACCAGCTGCAACAGTAACATTATCACTTAATGCAGTTGTTCCAGTAACAGTTAAATTATCTGCTACTGTTACTTCTGATGTGCTGTGACCTATAGTAACAGGTACTCCATCACCATTTGTTCCTATACGAATACCAGTTCCAGTGCTTGTTGCATCAATATCAACTATACCAGCATTAATATCTACTGTGCCAGTTGTTGTAATATCTACTTCATTTGCGTTACCATTAAGACTTACACCACCTACAGCATTAACAGTTACTCCACCGGCTTCAGCATTAAAAAGAATTGCATTTGCAGCAGTGCCAGCTTTATTAGTTAATGTAATATTTTCACTTCCAGCTGTATTACTAGGTTTGAATTCCATAATAGTAGAACTAGCATTACCAATCTTCAATGTTTTTTCATCTAGCAAACTAGGTGCAATTACCATGTGACCTGCAGTAGCATCGATTGAAACAGCATCAGTTCCAGTTCCTGTAGATGATAATAATAATGAAGAATCATTAGATCCAGTAACAGAGATAGTTAAATCATCACCAGCTGAACTACTAGCAACAGTTATAGTAGAAGCAGTATCAGCAGCCAAACTAATTCCTCCAGTAGTATTTAAGTCAATTCCATTGGTTCCTGCATCAATATCTATACCACCTGCAGTTGCAGTTGCATTAATGCGGATAGCATCAGCACCTGTGCCACCACCATTAATATTAATTTTTTGTGAAGTTCCACCACCACTAGTTGATAAAGTTAAACTTTTATCTTGTGTATTGACAGACAAGTTAGAATCATCTGTTCCATCAATAGAAATTGTTGTACCGTCAATTGCTAGAGCACCACCATTAATATCAACATCAGCATTTACCGTCAATGTATTATCTAATGTTGTTGTTCCTGTAACGGCTAATGTTCCTCCAATTCCAGTATTACCTGTAGTATCAGCAACTGTAAATTTATCACTATCACATTCAATGCCACCATTTGCAACTAATTTACCAGTTAAAGTAGTAATTCCAGTAACACCTAATGTTCCTCCCATTGTAACAGCACCATTACCTACAGCCAAATTTTTACCAGCTGCAATTGTAACATCATCATTTAATGTTGTTGTTCCTGTAACAGCTAATGTTCCTCCCATTGTAACAGCACCATTACCTACAGCCAAATTTTTACCAGCTGCAATTGTAACATCATCATTTAATGTTGTTGTTCCTGTAACAGTTAGGTTATCTGCTACTGTTACTTCTGATGTAGTATGACCTATAGTAACAGGTTTTCCACTATTTGCAGTTCCAATTTTAATGCCATTATTGCTTGCAGTATCAATAGCAATTTCACCTGCTGCATCAATATCAATTCCACCAGCAGAAGCATTAATATCAATTGCATTAGTTCCAGTTCCTGCAGAATTAATTGTAACTGTTTGTGCTCCTCCGCCAGCAGCAGCTAATGTTAAGCTCTTTGCAGAACCAGTAACTGTTAAGTTAGAATCATCTGTTCCATCAATAGAAACTGTAGTAGCATCAATTGTAATACCAGCAGTGGAATCAATATCAATTCCACCAGCAGAAGCATTCATATGAATGGCATCACTTCCAGTTCCTGCAGAAGTAACATTGAGTTTTTGTGCTCCTCCTCCAGCAGCGGCTAATGTTAAGTTCTTTCCAGAACCGGTAACTGTAAAAGCAGAACTATTATTAGAATCTAAATCTAATTGACCGTCTGCGTTTATAGCTATATTAGCGGCGTTGCTATCTGTATCAGTTGTAACAATACTAAATGTTCCATTTGTTCCAACTGTTAATGTTGCAGTATCATTAGCAGAACCAGTCATTGTAATTACCTTACCATCCATTGCAATATCATCAACAGTTATTCCTTCATTTACACCAATTGGTCCAGAAAATGTTGTAGTTGCACCTGATGTTCCTACTGCAGTTAAACCTGTCATTGTGTCAATAGTATTTTGAGTAGTAGTTAATACAGTTCCAGTTAAATTACCTTCTACATTACCTGTTACATTACCGGTTACATTACCTACTAAGTGAGCGTCAAGAGTTGATTTTGCGATGGTTAAGTTACCAGTTGCATCACTAGAAGCAGAAGTTGTTCCCATTATAAAACGGTTTTCATCATTATCCCATCCCATGAATGCATTATTACCAGTAGATCCTCTTTCAATTAATATACCAGCATCGTTTGTTGATGTTGTTGCTCCCTTTGATAATAATATTAAGTTGTCTTCTACATCCAAGTTTGCAGTATTAAGAGTTGTTGTTGTTCCATTAACAGTCAAATTTCCAGTTACAACCAAATTTTCACCAATTGTTGCGCTCTTACCAATACCAATACCACCAGTAACAACTAATGCTCCATTACCTGAAGTTGATGAATCAGTAGTATTCTTTAATGATGTGATTCCATCAATTACAGTGGCACCAGAAACATCTAATGTAGAACTAATAGCAGTAGCACCAGAAACAGTTAAGTTATCTCCTACCGTAACTTCTGATGTGCTGTGACCTATAGTAACAGGTTTTCCACTATTTGCTGTTCCAATACTAATACCACTATTACTTGTAGTATCAATTGTAATTGCATCAGTAGTATCAATATCTAAGGTTGTTGCTCCTTGAATACTTGTTGCTCCTGTTCCATCTAATACCAATGTGGCATCACCATCAGTTAATGTTAATGCATTTATAGAAGTTAATGTAATTGCAGTTGCATCGATAGTAGCTGATGTATTACTACTAGCACCTAATGCCAATGTTCCACTGCTGTGAGGTGTAATATTAATATTAGCATTATTAGCAGAAGTTGTAATATCCATTGTATTAGCAGATGTAATATCCATACCACCAGCGGATGCAGTAACTTGCATTGCATCACTAGAAGTTCCATCAGAAGATAAAATTAAACTAGAGTTAGTATCTCCTTCAACAGCAATTGTAAAATCTTGTCCGTCACCTGTTGTAGTAGATGTGATATTAGAACTACCACCTGCAGCATCAATACTGAATGCTTTTGCATCAATTGTTACAGCTGTGTTACTAGAAGCACCTAATGCTAATGTACCAGCACTGTGAGGTGTGATACTAATATTTGAACTACTTCCAGAGGTTACAATATCCATTGCTAGAGCAGATGTAATATCCATACCACCAGCAGATGATGTAACTTGTAACGCATCAGCACCAGTTCCAGCAGATGATAAAATTAAACTGGCATCAAGTCCAGCATCCATAGCAATTGTAAAATCATTATTTACAGTAGCAGTATGGGTAATATTACTTGCACCACCTGCACTATTAACGCTTAATGCACCAGTGGTATCAATTGTAATACCTCCAGTTCCAGCATCAATATCTAATGTAGCTGTACTACTACCAATTGCAACAGTTCTAGTTCCTGCAGTTCCTACGTTAATATTTTTATCTACGTTATCGTTACCAATATTAATAACTCCATTACTTGAATTTACAGATACAGCACTTGAACCGTCAATATCAACAGTAGTTGCACCACTTAATGATGTTGCACCGGTTCCATTTAATGCTAATGTAGCTGCACCATCAGTTAATGTTAATGCATTTGAAGATGTTAATGTAATAGCAGTAGCATCAATTGTTGCTGCTGTATTACTACTAGCACCTAATGCTAATGTTCCTGTGTTATTAGGTGTAATATTAATATTAGAATTATTAGCAGAAGTTGTAATATCCATTGCACCATTAGATGTAACATCCATACCACCAGCAGATGATGTAATTTGTAATGCATCAGCACCAGTACCAGCAGATGATAAAATTAAACTAGCATCAACTCCAGCATCCATAGCAATAGTAAAATCATTATTTGCAGTAGCTGTATGGCTAATATTACTAGAACCACCTGCACTATCAATACTCAATGCTCCAGTGGTATCAATTGTAATACCTCCTGAACCTGCATCTAATGCTAATGTAGCTGAACCACTACCAACTGTAACAGTTCTAGTTCCTGCGGTTCCTACGTTAATATTTTGATTTATGTTATCGTTACCAACATTAATAACTCCACCACTTGAATTTACAGATACAGCAGATGTGCTATCAATGTCAATAACACCTGCAGCAGTTAAATTAATACCACCTGCACTTGAAGTTAATCCAATAGCATCATTACCTGTACCAGCACTGGTTAATAATAAACTAGAATCGTTAGCACCTGTTTGTGAAATAGTAAAATCTTCACTATTAGCATCAGATGCGTGTGTAATAGTGTATGCATCACCAGTTTTTAATGTCATTGTGCCATCTGCACCGATATTAGCTTGAGATGTACCACTAAATTGGAGATCAACACCTGTTTTACCATCAAATGTGATAGCACCAGCAGATGTTGTTAATGATGAACTACTACCAGCATCAATGTCAATACCGGCACTTGCATCAATGTCAATACCACCAGCAGATGTCATATGAACTGCATTAGATGCTGTTCCTGCACTATTAATATTAAGTTTTTGTGATGCTCCTCCACCAATTGTTGCGATGGTTAATGTAGTATTTTCTCCAGTAACTGACATATTAGAATTAGCAGTTCCATCAATAGACACTGTTGTGCCATCAATTGCTACAGCACCACCATTAATATCAACACCAGCATTTACTGTCAATGTATTACTTAATGTTGTTGTTCCTGTAACAGCTAATGTTCCTCCAATTCCAGTATTACCTGTAGTATCAGCAACTGTAAATTTATCACTATCACATTCAATGCACCATTTGCAACTAATTTACCAGTTAAAGTAGTAATTCCAGTAACACCTAATGTTCCTCCCATTGTAACAGCACCATTACCTACAGCCAAATCTTTACCAGCTGCAATTGTAACATCATCATTTAATGTTGTTGTTCCTGTAACAGCTAATGTTCCACCAATATTTGTATTCTTTACAATAGCAGCTCCACCGGTTACTATTAATGCTCCAGTAGAAGTATCATTTGATTGGGTAGCATTCTTTAATGATGTAATTCCATCAATAACAGTAGCTCCAGAAACATCTAATGTAGAACTAATAGCAGTTGTTGTCATTGTAGTATCACCTGTCACGCCTAATGTTCCACTTGCAGTTACATTAGTAGCATTAATAGCAGCAGTAGTTGTAGTTCCTGTAACGCCTAATGTTCCACCTAATGTGGTTGCACCATTACCAACTGTTAATGTTTTACCAGCTGCAATAGTAACATCATCATTTAATGCTGTTGTTCCAGTAACAGTTAATGTACCATTAGCATTAATATTATTACCTGATAAATCATCACTAGCGTCTTTTGTTGCCAAATATTGAGGTGTTCCACCAGCTAAACTAGGTAGTTTTACAATATATCTAGCTTTGTCAGCATCTACACGAATAAATCCTGAATCACTTGTTCCATCTTGTTCGAAATCAATACCTGCTCCACCGATAGTATTAGCATTACCACCCTTATTTAATGTGATATTCTTATCACTAATATCCATGTTGGTAGAAGCTACTGAAGTTGTAGTTCCGGTAACAGTTAAATTACCTAAAATATTAACAGTATCATCACTAGCACCAATAGTTACAGTAGTAGAAGTTCCAGCACCAGTTGCAATATTAATATTGGTAGATGTTCCACCAACATTTAATGTAGTAGCACTATCAAATAATGAAACAGTTTCTGTTGCATCTGTAGTATCAATACTTCCACCATTAAGTGTCATTGTTCCAGTAACAGTAGCATTTCCACTAACGGTGGCATTTCCACTAACTGTAAGGTTATCTGCAACAGTTACTTCTGATGTAGTATGACCTATAGTAACAGGTTTTCCACTATTTGCAGTTCCAATACTAATACTATTTTCACTATCAATAGCAATTGCACCCAATGCATCAATATCAACTCCGCCTGCAGTAGCATTAATATCAATTGCATTAGTACCAGTTCCTGCAGAATCAATTGTAATTGTTTGTGCTCCTCCACCAGCAGCGGCTAATGTTAAACTCTTTGCAGAACCAGTAACAGTTAAGTTTGAATCATCTGTTCCATCAATAGAAATAGTTGTTCCATCAACTGTAATACCAGCGGTGGCATCAATATCAACTCCACCTGCTGATGTCATATGAAGTGCGCTTGCTCCAGTTCCAGCAGAGTTAATATTAAGTTTTTGTGATGTTCCTGCACCAGAGGTGGCTAATGTTAAACTCTTATCAGTTCCAGTAACAGTTAAATTAGAATCATCTGTTCCATCAATAGAAACTGTAGTGGCATCAACTGTAATACCAGCGGTGGCGTCAATGTCAATACCAGCAGCAGATGTCATATGAATAGCATTAGAACCAGTACCAGATGCATTAATATTTAATTTTTGTGTTCCTCCACCTAAAGTAGCTAATGTTAAGTTCTTACTTTCACCTGTAACACTAAAGTTAGAGCTATCTGTACCATCAATAGAAACAGTAGTAGCATCAAGAGTAACACCAGCAGAAGCATTAACATCAATACTACTAGCAGAATCAACTGTAATACCACCAGCAGAAGCATTCATATGAATGGCATTAGATCCAGTTCCTGCAGAAGTAACATTAACACTTTGTGCTCCACCACCACTTGCAGATAATGTTAAGTCTTGAGATGCACCATTAACAGTAATATTTGATGATGTTGTGCTATCTACACTAAATTCAATAGCATCAATTGTTACTGCAGCGTTGCTAGATTGACCGATTGCTATTGTTCCTGAACCGTGTGATTTAATATTCATATTAGCATTATTAGCAGAAGTTGTAATATCCATTGCCTTAGCAGATGTAATATCCATACCACCAGCAGATGCAGTAATTTGCATTGAATCTTCACCAGTTCCAGCAGACGATAATATTAAACTGGAATCAACTCCAGCATCCATAGCAATAGTAAAATCATTACCTGAACTTGCAGTATGACTAATATTACTTGAACCACCTGCACTATTAACGCTTAATGCTCCAGTAGTATCAATTGTAATACCTCCAGTTCCAGCATCAATATCTAATGTAGCTGAATCGCTACCAACTGTAACAGTTCTAGTTCCTGCGGTACCAATATTAATATTTTTATCAATATCATCATTACCAACATTAATAACTCCACCACTTGAATTTACAGATACAGCACCTGTTCCATCAATATCAATAACACCTCCGGCAGTTAAATTAATACCACCAGCAGTTGAAGTTAAACCAATAGCATCATTACCAGTACCAGCACTGGTTAATAATAAACTAGAATCATTAGCACCTGTTTGTGAAATAGTAAAATCTTCACTATTAGCATCAGATGTGTGTGAGATAGTATATGCATCACCAGTTTTTAATGTCATTGTTCCATTTGCAGAGAAATTAGCTTGTGATGTTCCATTATATTTAACATCTACACCAGATTTACCATCAATAGTAATAGTTCCAGATGAAGTAGTAAAAGATGATGTATTACCAGCATCAATATCAACACCTGCATTTGCATCAATATCAATACCACCAGAAGTAGCAGCCATATGAATAGCATCATTTCCATTACCGGCAGAACTGACATTGAGTTTTTGTGCTCCTCCACCGGCAGCAGCTAATGTTAAGCTTTTTCCAGCACTAGTAACAGTTAAGTTAGAATCATCTGTTCCATCAATAGAAACAGTAGTAGCATCAATAGTAACACCAGCAGTAGCATCAATATCAATACCAGCAGCAGAAGTCATATGAAGAGCATTATTACCGCTTCCAGCTGCATTAATATTAAGTTTTTGTGCTGCTCCACCAACAGTAGCTAATGTTAAATTTTTACCTGCACCAGTAACAGTTAAGTTAGAGTCATCTGTTCCATCAATAGAAACAGTAGTAGCATCAATAGTAACACCAGCAGTAGCATCAATATCTACACCGCCAGTAGATGTCATATGAACTGCGTTTGCTCCAGTTCCAGCAGAGTTAATATTAAGTTTTTGCAATGCTCCACCACCTATAGCAGACATTGTTAAACTCTTACCACTACCAGTAACAGTTAAGTTAGAATCATCTGTTCCATCAATAGAAACAGCAGTACCATCAACAGTAATACCTGTAGTAGCATTAATATCAATACCTCCTACAGAAGATGTTAAAGCAATAGCTGTAGTAGAATCTTGTGATGATGCAATATTTACTTGTCCTGTAGCATCAACATCAACACCAGAACTTCCGGCAACAATTTCTACTTCTGCAGAATTAATTTGGGTTTTAGTTGTTGAAGCATGTCCTACTGTAATAGCTCTAGCTGAGTTACCAGTACCAATATTAATTGGTTTTGCATTTGCGTCATTACCAATATTAATTGTTTCAGTGGAATTTAAAGAAAGTATATTATTACTATCAATATCAAATACTCCACCAGCTGACATGCTGATACCACCAGAATCAGATGAAACATTTATAGATGCAGGATCAGTACCTTGTTGATTTCTAATTTTAATAGTTTCACTTATACCTGTGTTAGTAGTTAATGAAATTGCTTCTGCAGTATTTTCAGTAGATGATAAGCTGATTTGACCGCCACTTACACTAACATTTTTGGTATTAGCAGCACTAATATTTACACCACCAGCTGTTGAGGTTAATGCAATAGCACTTTCACTAGTTCCTTCTTTATTTACTACATCAATAGTTTGACCGACTCCACTTTTTGCGTGTAATTTAATAGCACTAGCAACATTACCACTAGATTCGGCTAATATACCACCTGCTTGTGAATTTAATTTAATAGCTCCAGCACTAGAACCTTTTGTATTAGTAACGACAATAGTTTCTGTTGTTCCAACATTAGTAGTTAAACCAATTGCATTTTCTGCATTATCTTTTGAAGAAATTAATACTTGACCTCCTGCAATATCAACATCATTTGCGGCTGCTGCATCAATATTAACACTAGTACAATCAATAGTAACAGAACCTGATACATCTAATGTTCCTTTAACATGAGTATTACCTGTAGAAGATGCTACAGTAAATTTGTCAGTATTAACTGTAAAATTACCTGACATATTAGAACTAGAGTTCATTGATAAATCACCCATTACTGTTGTTGTTTCAGAAGCTGTTCCTAATACAATTTGATTATCGGATGTAATAACTGCACCACTACCAACTGCTGTTGATTGGACTGCATCTACTTTTGTTGCCATTGCTCCCTTACCTAAAAATGTATTTGCATAACCAGATGTTAAACCAGCACCTGAATTTCCACCTATTGAAGTATTATTAAAACCAGTTGTTACTGCAGGTAATACAGCATAACCAACACCTGTATTTGTGCTAGCACTTGTACTAACTTTTAATGTATCGCAACCAATTGCTGTATTATATCTACCAGAACCACTAGCTTTTAATGAATCTTTACCAACAGCAACATTATCGTATCCTGATACATTATCATTCATTGCCTTGTAACCAACAGCTGTATTGTTGTTTGATTGATTTGTACTTAATGCTTCAGTACCAATTGCAATATTTGTTGTACCTGTTGTATTAGCACTTAATGCTAATGTTCCCATTGCAATATTATCAGAACCTGTTGTATTTGTGGATAATGCTTGATAACCAACAGCTGTATTATTTGAACCCGATGTATTAGAAGTCAATGAATTATAACCAATATTAAGACTACTTACACCTTTTCCACCACCAATGTGAACTGTGCTACCGGTTTCACTAGAACCTGATTTATTAAGAATTATATCATCACCAACAAATAGACGTTTAGCAAATGTAGCATCACCTGTGGCTGTTTGAGAAGAAAATTCAATTTCGTTTGCAGTTACTTTACCACTAACTACTAAGTTTGAATTAAAAGATGCATCGCCATCGGTTATAATCTTTTCTTTAACAAATAATGTTTTATTCATAGTTACATCATTTCCAATTGATAATTTTGAATTCATAGAAGCATCACCGTTTACAATTAATTTTTCATTAACATATAAATCAGCATTTAATGACACATCTCCACCAACATAAAAACGTTTATTTAATGTTCCATCTTCAGTAACGTGTAATCTTCCATTTAATGATAAATCTTCTGCAACAATTAATTGATAATCAGTTGTAGTTGTGTTAATAATATACTCGTTATTCACTAATGAAACATTAAGACGACCCTTAATATTAACATCATTGTCTACAGTAAGATTCTCCTTAACAAGAAGCTGTTTTGCTATCTCTACGTTTTTATTCATAGAAACATCATTTGATACTGTTAATTTTCCAGATGCTGAAATATTACTTGCATTAAGTGCAGCACTTGTAATACTGAATGAATTATTAACTGTTACATCACTTACTGTTAATTCTCCTAATGTTGTTGCACCTGTAACACCTAGTGTTCCACCTACTGTTGCGTTACCACTTGCTGCAACACCTGCTAATGTTGTTGCACCTGTAACACCTAGTGTTCCACCTACTGTTGCGTTACCACTTGCTGCAACACCTGCTAATGTTGTTGCACCCTCAACACCTAATGCTCCACCAATATTTGCGTTTTTACTAACGCCTACACCACCACTTAGAATCATTGCACCAGTAGTTTTAGATGTAGATTCAGTAGTATTTGCTGAAGTAAGAACACCGCTAACTGTAGAATTTGCTAATACAGCGGTTCCTGTTACTGTTGTATTACCAGTAACATCAACATTACCACCTACGGTAATAGAATCTCCAACATGAACGTTCTTTGTAATAGCAACACCTCCTGTTGTTGTGATTGAACCAGTAACAGTATTAATAGAATCAGTTGTATTTGTTATTGCGATTGCACCATCTGTATCTAATCCTGATGTGGTAGTTTTACCTGCAACTGTTAATGTTCCTCCAATATTTGCTGATTCTTTTACACCTAATCCACCTGCTGTTTTAATTGATCCTGTAGTATTACTTGTTGAATTTACAGTTGAAGCAACATCAATACTACCACTTGCATTAACTCCAGCAAAATTAGAAGCACCAGTTACATTCAAAGTTCCACCAATATGTGTATTTTGTGCGATACCTACACCTCCAGATGTTTTTATAGAACCACTAGTTGAATTCAATGCATTAGTTGTATTTGTAACATTAATTATACCAGTTGCTGTTGAATTAACTGATGTAATATCACCACCAATATCAATATTTCCAGTAATATCTGCATCTCCTCCAACATTTAAATCTTGAGAGATACCTACACCACCAGCAGTAATTATTGAACCTGTTGATTTATTTACAGATGCTGTATTGTTTGTTACATTTAATACACCACTTGCAGTAGCAGCTGATAATGTTGTTGCACCAGTTACACCTAATGTTCCAGTTGCTGTTACATTTGTAGCAGATACTGCTGCTAACGTAGATGCACCGGCTACACCTAATGTTCCACTTGCTGTTACATTTGTAGCAGATACTGCTGCTAACGTAGATGCACCGGTTACACCTAATGTTCCACCAATTGTTGCATTATTACTAGCAGAAACACTACTTAATGTTGTAGCTCCATTTACATCTAATGAACCATTAATATTTGCATCTAACACTACACCAAGACCACCTGCAGTTTTAATAGAACCTGATGTGCTATTTGTTGAATTAGTAGTATTTGTAACATTTATAATACCAGTGCTGTTAATATTACTTGTATTAGTATTTCCAGAAACACCTAAGTTTCCACCAATATTTGCACCTAATCCTACACCTAATCCACCTGCAGTTTTTATAGCACCTGTTGTGCTACTACTTGAAGCTGTATCGTCTGTAACATTTAAAGAATCACTTAATGTTGTTGCACCGGTTACACCTAATGTACCACCTACTGTTGTATTACCAGTAGTTGATACAGATGACAAAGTTGTTGCACCTGTTACACCTAATGTACCACCTACTGTTGCATTACCACTTGCTGATACAGATGACAAAGTTGTTGCACCAGTTACACCCATTGTTCCACTTGCTGATACATTTGTAGCAGAAAGGGCAGCAGTAGTTGTAGCACCAGCTACATCCAATGTTCCACCGACACTTGCATCTCCACTTGTTGTTAAATCTGCTAATGTTGTTGCACCATCTACATCTAATGCTCCACCAATATTAGCTGCTCCTACTACACCTAAACCACCAGCTGTTTTTATAGAACCTGTAGTTTTATTAGAACTTGCAGTTGTATCTGTTACATTTAATGATCCACCAATTGTAGCGGCACCACTTGTTCCTACAGTTGTTAATGTTGTAGAACCTGTCACACCTAATGTTCCACTTGCTGTAACATTTGTAGCAGAAAGAGCAGCAGTAGTAGTTGTTCCGGTAACACCTAATGTTCCTCCTACTGTTGCATTACCTGCGGCTGATACAGATGATAAAGATGTTGCACCGGTTACACCTAATGTTCCACCTACTGTTGCATTACCAGTGGTTGATACAGATGATAAAGATGTTGCACCATCTACATCTAATGATCCACCAATATTAGCATCTGCTGCTACACCTAGACCACCCGCTGTTTTAATAGAACCAGTAGTATTACTAGTGCTAGCGGTTGTATCTGTTACATTTAATGAGCCACCAATTGTAGCGGCACCACTTGTTCCTACAGTTGATAAAGTTGTTGCACCAGCTACACCTAATGTTCCGCTTGTAGTAACATTTGTAGCTGAAATACCAGCTGTAGTGGTTGTTCCTGTTACATTTAATGTTCCACTTGCGGTAATATTTGTAGATGAAAGAGCAGCTGTAGTGGTTGATCCTGTTACATTTAATGTTCCACCTACTGTGGCGTTTCCGGTAGCTGTAACTCCTACAAGAGTAGTAGAACCTTCAACACCTAAGTTTCCACCAATATTTGCTCCTAATGCTACACCTAAACCACCAGCAGTTTTTAATGCACCTGTTGTTTTACTTGCACTTACAGTTGTATCTGTTACACTTAATGAACCTCCAACATTTGCATCACCACTTGCTGTAATAGCTGCTACGGTAGTTGTACCACTTACACCTAGTGTTCCACCTACTGTAGCATTTCCACTTGCGGCTACTCCTGCTAATGTTGTTGCACCAGTTACACCTAATGTTCCACTTGCTGCAATATTTGAGACACTAGTATTTCCAGTAACACCTAATGTTCCACCTACTGTAGCATTTCCGCTAGTAGCTACACTTGTAAGTGCTGTAGAACCTTCTACATTTAATTCACCACCAATATTGGCAGCTAAACCTACACCTAAGCCGCCAACAGTTGTAATAGATCCAGTTGATTTACTAGCACTTACTGTTGAATCTGTTACAGTTAATGATCCTCCAATAGTTGTATCACCGCTTGCATTAATACCTGCCATTGTAGTTGCACCAGTTACACCTAGTGTTCCACCTACTGTGGCATTTCCACTTGCTGCTACTCCTGCTAATGTTGTAGCACCAGTTACATCTAGTGTTCCACCGATAGTTTCATTACCAGAGATAGTGTTATTACGTGCGTTAAAGTCATCATTAGTATCTTTCATAGCTAAGTATTGTGGCACACCAGATTCTAAATTAGGTAATTTAACTTCAAAACGACTCTTATTTGAATCTACACGAATATAACCTGCATCATTATCACTATCTTGTTGAATATTAATTCCTGCTCCTACAAAAGTAGATGCACTACCACCTTTATTTAAAGTTATAGATTTATCAGTAACATCTAATGTGGCAGAATCAACAGTTGTTGTTGTTCCTGAAACAGTTAAGTTACCCAATATATTAATAGTATCATCAGCGGCACCAATTGTAACTGTAGTAGAACTTCCTGTTCCGGTTGCAATATTTACATTTGTTGCTGTTCCACCAACATTAATAGTACCTGCGGAATTAAACATGGAAACAGTTTCGTTACTATCAGTTGTATTGATTTCACCACCATTCATTATTATATTACCTGTAACTGAAAGATTATCACCTAATGTAGTTGCACCAGTTACATCTAGTGTTCCACCAACTGTTGCATCACCACTTGCTGCTACTTCTGCTAATGTTGTAGCACCAGTTACACCTAATGTTCCGCCAACTGTTGCATCACCACTTGCTGCTACTCCTGCTAATGTTGTAGCACCAGTTACACCTAATGTTCCACCGACTGTTGCATCACCACTTGCTGCTACTCCTGCTAATGTTGTAGCACCAGTTACACCTAATGTTCCACTTGCGGATACATTTGTGGCAGAAAGAGCAGCAGTTGTTGTAGATCCTGTTACTCCAAGAGTTCCACCTACAGTGGCATTTCCACTAGCTGCTACATTTGTTATTGTTGAATCACCTGTTACATCTAAGGTTCCACTTGCGGTAACATCTGTAGCAGATACAGCAGCAGCTGTTGTTTGACCGGTTACATTTAATGTTCCAGCAACAGTTGTATTACCAGTAGCAGAAGCAACAGTAAATTTATTACCAGCAACATCAAAATCTCCATCTACTCCAGTAGCACCATTAACATCAAGTGTTCCAGCAACAGTTGTATTACCAGTAGCAGAAGCAACAGTAAATTTATTACCAGCAACATCGAAATCACCATCAACTCCAGTAGCACCATTAACATCAAGTGTTCCTCCAATTGTAGTATTACCAGTTGTAGCTGTTACTTGAAATTTATCTGTATGGATTTTTAAGTTTCCAGATAAGTCTAAATTATTGTCAATAACTGTTGCGCCAGATACGTTTAATGTATTGTTAATTGTTGTTGCACCGGTAACACCTAATGTTCCAGATGCGGAAATATTACTTACATTTGCATCTCCACTAACACCTAATGTTCCGCCTACTGTTGCATTACCACTTGCTGCTACTCCTGCTAATGTTGTAGCACCAGTTACATCTAATGTTCCACTTGCAGTAACATCTGTAGCAGAAAGGGCAGCTAATGTAGTTGCACCGGTTACACCTAGTGTTCCTCCTACTGTTGCATCACCGCTTGCTGTTACACCTGCTAATGTGGATGTTCCTGTAACACCTAAGGTTCCACCTACTGTTGCATCACCGCTTGCTGCTACTGCAGCTAATGTTGTTGCACCTGTAACACCTAAGGTTCCACCTACTGTTGCATCACCGCTTGCTGCTACACCAGCTAATGTTGTAGCTCCTGCAACTTCGAGTTTTCCACTAGTAGTAACATTAGTAGAAGATAAATCAATTACAGTAGTTGCACCTGTAACGTCTAATGTTCCACCTACGGTTGCATTGTTACCAACAGTAATATTTGTTGAAATATCTACAACATTTGATTGAACGTTAACAAATGTACCCTTTTGACCTACTAATATGTTTTCTGCAACGTTAGCATTATTAGCAACTAATGTATTTACAGATTGTTGATCGATTCCACCAAAACTGGATAGTCCATTAATAGTTAAACTACCATCTATTATCACATTTTTTTCCATAAAAACATTTCCGTTCATGCTTAAATCATTTCCAAAATATACTTTATTGTTGAATGAGGAATCTCCACCAATTATAACTCCTCCACTAGTTGTTAAGGTTGATAATGTAGTTTCTCCAGTAACGCCTAATGTTCCACCTACAGTAGCATTTCCACTTGCTGCTACTCCTGCTAATGTTGTAGCTCCTGTAACCTCAAGTGTTTCACTTGTACTAATATTTGTAGAAGATAAATCAGTTACAGTAGTATTACCTGTAACACCAAGTGTTCCACCTACTGTAGCATTTCCACTTGCTGCTACTCCTGCTAATGATGTAGCGCCAGTAACTCCTAATGTTCCTCCTACACTTGCATCTCCACTAGCTGCTACTCCAGCAAGTGTTGTTGCACCAATAACATTAAGAGTTCCACCGACAGACGCATTTGTATTAGCAGATAAATCATTAATTGTTGTTTTTCCAGAAACATCTAATGTTCCACCTAATGTGGCAGCTCCATTAGCATTAAGTGTTGATAATGTAGTTTCTCCAGTAACGCCTAATGTTCCATCTACGGTAGCGTTTCCACTAGCTAAAACATTATTTAGTGTTGATGTTCCTTTAACATCTAAACCTGCTGCAATATTTGCATTTCCATTTGCAGATAAATCAGCAACAGTTATTTTTCCTGCAATCTCTAATGTTCCTCCTACTGTTGCATCTCCACTAACTGCTACACCAGCTAATGTTGTAGCGCCAGTAACTCCTAATGTTCCTCCTACAGTTGCATCTCCACTAGCTGCTACACCAGCTAATGTTGTAGAATCACCTACTGTTAATGTGCCTCCTACAATAGAATTACCTGAAGCAGATACATTAGTTAATGTAGTATCTCCAGTAACACCTAATGTTCCAGCTACTGTTGCATTTCCACTAGCTGTTACACCAGCTAATGATGTTGTTCCAATTACTGAAATATCGTTACTAATACTAGCATTAGTTAATGTTGTATTTCCCGATACATCAAGAGTTCCCCCAATTGTTGCATTTGTTGAAATATCAGCAACGCTTACATTTAAGTTAGTAATGTTTGAAGTGGTAGAAGTAGTTGTAGTGACATCAATACCTTGGATTGTTAGTTGTCCATCAACATTTAAATTTTGATCAACATGAACATTACCATTAACACTTAAATCTTTTGTTAAATAGACATTTCCATTAAATGATGCATCATTAGCAATAGTTACAGTAGATAATCTTGTTTCTCCGCTAAATACAGCAGCATTAGCAACAGATACATTATCCATTGTAGTAGCACCACTGGCATTAATATTTGTAGCAGATAAGTCAGTAACAGTTGTTTTTCCAGTAACTCCTAATGTGCCAACTACATTTGTATTACCAGATACCTCTAAATTATTACTAATATCTACACCGGATACATCTAACTTTCCGTTTACCACGGCATCAGACATATTTGTTATTCCGGTAACACCGAGAGTTCCCCCGACTGTTGCATTTGTTGAAATATCAGCAACACTTACATTTAAGTTAGTAATATTTGATGTAGTTGAAGTAGTAGTAGTTACATCGATACCTTGAATAGTAAGTTGTCCGTCCACATTTAAATTTTTATCAACATGAACGTTGCCATTAACACTTAAATCTTTTGTTAAATAAACATTTCCATTAAATGATGCATCATTCTGTACGCTTAATGTATTAGATACATCTATAACAGTTGCACTAATATTAGCAATAGTAGATACAGCTGAAGTAGTCACTTGAACTCCTTGTACGGTCAATGCACCATCTACATTTAAATTTTGATTTACTTGAACGTTACCATTAACACTTAAATCTTTTGTTAAATTAACAGTTCCGTTAAATAATGCATCATCAACATTTAAATCTTTAATTTCAACATTTTTTTTAAATTTTGCATTGTTATAATATGTAGGTACACCATCATAAAATGTTTCTCCATACAGAACTGCATCACCTTTAATAAATGCTCTGTCGTATAAAGTAACATCATCTTGAAGAAATGTTTTACCAGTAATATTAACAGTATTTGTAACATCAATAGTACCAGTTACAGTTGTTGAACCGTTTAATGTATTATTTCCTTCAGTTGTTAAATTTCCAAAAATATGTAAATCTTTATTCATAGATAAATCTTGATCGAAATTAGTGCCAACTAATCCACTAGCACCTGTAGGTCCAAGAGGTCCAGTCTTACCTGTGGGACCAGTTAAACCTTGATAACCACGTAATCCTTGATTACCAGTGGGTCCAGTGGGTCCAGCTGATCCTGCTGCTCCTGCTGC
>Ga0222718_10001318_pt1 | contig 24045 bp, 4 predicted proteins | sample C33_27DmetaG_FD_165045 | JGI IMG/M metagenome (GOLD analysis project Ga0222718, IMG submission 165045) | Estuarine water microbial communities from San Francisco Bay, California, United States - C33_27D | ecosystem: Environmental > Aquatic > Marine > Unclassified | place: USA: California...
AAGATGGAGGACAAGCACCTTTTGATAAAGAAAGTTGGGAATATTATAGACAGCAAAATCCAGAAGCTGTAATGAATCCTCCTGTTAATGATAGTGTTGTAATACCACCTAAAGATGGATTTATAAAACAAGAGTTTATAGAAAATCTTGCTAAACCTGAATTTCAAAAACCTAAGACATTAAACTTTAATAATATTTTAGATTATGTTGTTGAAACAAGAGGGGGTAATAGAGATCTTTGGGGTAAAGCTGCTGATACAATAGCTTTTCATGAATCAGGTCCTTGGGCAAGAATGGATGTTGGAGCTAAACAATATCTCGGTGGACCGGGTAGAGGTTTGTTTCAATTTGAAGGTCCATCACTTAAGACTGCGCAAAAAAGATATACAAATATTGCTAAGTCAAGTGGATTTACACCTAACCCTGATATTTTAAATGCTAAGTCTGCTGATCAATTAAATGCACAAGATCAATATACTTTGTTCTTTGCAAATTTAATTGAGTCAAAAGCAAAGTTATCTGATTATGCAGAAGGTAAAATGAAGCTAGAAGATCTTTGGTTAAAAGGACATAAGAATGTTGAGAAGCAAGGAGATAGAGAATCATTTTTAGAAAGTCTTAAAGCAGCAGAAAAAGAAGGTATAAAAAATGGTTATACTACTTTTAAAAAAGGTGGTGAATTTACCCTTTATGATATATATAAAAAGTATGTCATGGGTGGTGCAACTGATGAAGTTAGTAAAGATATTTATGATAAATTAAATAGAGTACACTATAAAGATGCAAAAGGAGTTGGAATGTCAGTTCCAAATTATATTCTTACTTATGTAATGAAGGGTTCTTAAACCTTAAAAATTAGTGATTCTCCTTAATTATTTGTATATTAATAATATAATATTATGAGTGTGAAAGTAAACAAAATAAGTTTAAAACAGGAAGGTGGACAAATGATACCTGAACAATCTGGGATGCAGCAACAAGCTCAGCAACCACAGGTTGATCCTCAAGTAATGGAAATATCTCAAGCCATTGCATCTTCTGTACAAGAGGGTCAGAATCCACAAGAGGTAGTAATGGCTCTTGTACAAAATCAAGTAGATCAGCAAGTTATAGCTCAAGCTTTGATGATGGTAGGTATGGCAGAAGAAGATATTATTACTTTATTTGAACAAATTGAAAGAAGCACTCAACCTTCATCACCAGAGGAAGTAAATGCAAATCCTGAATTACTTTCAAGAAATGAAGATATAATAGAACGAGAAGAACAACAAGCCGCTCAACAAAATCAAATGATGGGTATGGCTAAATCTGGTATAGAAATTAAACCAGAAAATAAAGGAAAATTTACAGCATGGGCAAAGAAACGTGGTATGACTGTTTCTGAAGCTGCAAACAAAGTAATGTCAAACAAAGATAGATATACAACTGATATTGTTAAAATGGCAAACTTTGCTAAAAATGCAGCAGGCTGGAATAAAGAATATGGTGGGGATGTAGATAATCCTATGGGTTATATAATGAGAAGCATGGCTAATTTTCAAACTGGTGGGCAACCAAAAGGTCAAATGATAAATGGTGTCTTTATTCCAGATGAAAGTGAAATAGCAAATGATGCATTTAACAAAAATTTGCAAACACCGGATCAATATTATTTTCCAGATCCACAATATGCAGTATTACCAATGATGCCACCTCCTGCAGTGAATCCACTATTTGATATTATTAATACTGTGGGAACTGTAATTGGAGATGTTAAAGGTGAGTTTAGTAACTTTGGAGATAAAGTAGATCAGTATAAAGCTGACAAATATAAATATTATGATGTAGATCTTGATTTTAGTGATGTAAGATCAGAAGAAAACATTAATAAAATTAAAGATTTAGTAACTGCGGGACAACAAGAATTACAATATCAAACTCAAGAAAGTCAAGCAAAAGCTGATAAACAAGTATCAGACTTGACAGTACCAAAACCAACATTTGAGCAATGGTTACAACAGAATCCAAACATTACAAATATGGATACTGCAAGAAGTATGTTTGACAGTATATATAATAAAATGTTTGGTGGATCTGTTTATAGTGCACAAATGGGTTTTGAAACACCAGGTATTAATCCTGATGCTGATGGTGATGGTATACCGGATGTTATAGATATAGATGGTGGAGAGGGTACTGATACACCCGCTTATGGGACAGTTGATAGACCTAACCTTGAAGATATGTATAATGATATTAACTTTGAACCAGAAGTTAATGTTAACAATCCAATATCTGGTACAATAGATAGATTAGGTGATAACCCATATATAAGAGCCGGTGCTTCTATATTAGGAGCAGCATCAGATTTTGCAGGTTTATATAATAGAATTGCAGATCAAAAAACTTATTTAGAAGCTCAAGATCAACTTGAAGAAAGGTCTGGTGCTGATTATAAGTATGGAACAAAAATGTCAGGTCCAAGAACTAGAGGTACTTATGATGCTTTATCTGGACAATTAGGTAGTGAAGCTGATAGAGTGGCAGGATACTATATGAATTTTGCAGGTAGCCCTTATAGTTTTTCTGGAACTGCAAAAAAAGGTGGAGAGTTTAAACCGCATATGATGTTTGATCCTAAAACAGGAAAAGGTTATGAAGCTAAAGTACCAGCTGATCATGAGAGAATGGCTGAGATGGGATACTCACATAAAGATGAAATGCAAGCTGGTGGTGAAAATTCAAATTCAGTTCAAGAATTACCAGAATTTCCAGAGTGGCGTGTAGAAAATAAAGGTTCTAAATTACCAGAATTTCCAGAGTGGTATATAAATGAAGAAACTAAAAAACGCATGCTATATGATACAGCCGCTAATGAATTAGAACAACTTTTATTCTCCGGAATTATTCCAGAAAATAAAAAAGGTGGTGAAGTAGTAGAATTATCACAAGATATGATAGCACAACTTATTGCAGCTGGAGCTGACATAGAAATATTATAATTATGGCAAAAGTTAAGATAAATAAATTACCAAAAGGTTTTGAATTGGTTGATGGTAAAGTAAAAAAGAAAGCTATCAAAAGAGATGGTGGTCTTGTTACTGGTGATCAAGCTGATTATGGTTTGGTAACATCACCTCAAGATTATTATGGTGGTACAAGTTTTAATGATGAAAATGATCAATCTGTAAGATATAGTTTATCTAGTGTACCTAGAGAAGATGCTAATATTGAAGCAGAAGGTGGGGAAACTGTTTTAACTGATTTAAATGGTAATGGTCAATTTGGTCTTTATGATATTACAGGTCCTAGACATTCACAAGGTGGGGTTCCTATGTACTTACCTGAGCAGTCCTTTATATTCTCTGATACTAATGCAATGAAGATGGATAGATCTGAGTTAGCAGAGTTTGGTATTGAGTCTAGAAAGAAAAAGACACCAGCAGATGTATCTAAAAAATTTAAGTTAAATGATTACTTAGCACAAATAAATGATCAGTATGCAGATGAAATATCTACAAGAAGTGCTGACATGATGTTAAGTAAAAATATGAAAAGTTTATCAAAGCTTGCTTTTGGACAAGAACTTAAAAAAGGTTTTGAAGATGGTGTGCCATTAGCTGCATATCCGTATTTACAAGAACAGGGTATTGACCCAATTGAATTCACAGCTCAAATAGAAGAACAATCTAGACAACAAGCTGAACTTAATTTTATTGCATCATTACCACCAGAGCAACAAGATCAAATTTTGCGTTTACAAGCTATGATGCAAAATATTGAAAATCCTGATGCAGGCTTAACACAAGATTCATCACAAGAGTTAGCATTGACAAACTCACAAGGAGCACCCAATGAAGCAGATGTAGCAATTGCAGATCAAGAACTTACAGCTACAGTTCGGAAAGGTGGAGAGTTATCAAAAGCTCAAGTAGGTACTGAAGTAAAAAGACCGGGTTCTGATCAACCACAAGATGGGGAAACATATAACGACTATTATAAAAGAATTGGTGATGAAGCATCCGTAACAGCAGATGCTGAAGGATCACATGTATATAATTCAGAGTTAGGTGTATTTTTACCTGCACAATATAAAGAACAAAGTAGGCAAGAAGAAACTCAACAAACAACTGCTGAAGATGCTGATGGTAAACTTACAAGAGCTCAAGCAGAAGAAAAGAATCCTCTTCCAAAAGGACATGCTAAAAGAGAGTTGTTTACAGAAAAAATAATGCAAGGATATGAATTAGTTGAATCCAGGGATGAAGTAAACGGTAAAACAAATTACAAATTAATTGAACCAATAGGACCAAGTCAATTTGAAAATTTTACTGAATATAAACAGCAAACTATTGATGTTCAAGGTAGGGGTGAAATACCAATTACAGATGAAATTACAAATAGTTTGATAGATGTTTATGAAGGATTTCCTGATAATGCTAGAGTTAGAAAAGGTATTTATTCGGGTCAAAATAGACCAGAAGTTCAAGCTTCAATGGGTCAAGATTCAAATTCATTTGGTGCAGATCTTAATACAGAAATAGCAAGAAAAGATTTTATGTTAAGATGGGGAGAAGCAGCAGCTAAAGTTCCAGGTTTTAATTATAATTTAAAACAAGGAAAATGGAGTGGTAATACTCCTCTAGATGCTGATGCAAAAGCTTATAAAAAACAATGGACTGCTATGCAAAATGCAATGCAAGAACTTGAAAATGAATTTGCAAAGAAAAATAATTTAGATCCTAGAGTCTTGTTTCCAGGTGATAGACCTGGTAGTAGTGTAGATGGCAAACTAGGTTTAGATACATTTAACAAAGCAAGAAGTTATATTAGAACTAAAGATCAAGAAATTTTAGAAGAAGAAGTTAAAGATACACTACAACCAAGAGATCCCAATGCTTTAGAGATACCAAAGCAAGAAAAACCAGAATGGTGGTGGCAAGATCTTAATAACCTTGCAACACAAGCTTCTTTAGAAAATCCATTGTTCTTACCAAACATTCCTAAAGTACCTAATGAAGAAATTGATTATGTATTAGATGATTGGACAGGTAGAGCAAATATGACTAATGCAGCATTAAATACAATGGCTCAGAATCTTAGATCTTTTGGTAAAGGTAAAGTTGCAGGATCTAATTTATTTGGTAAAGCTGTAGGTCAACTTGCAAAAGATGTAGGTGCAGTAAATACAAACAATATACAAATTATGAACAGTGTTGCATTGCCACAAGCACAGCTTAATTTAAGAACTGGCGTTGCAAATGCACAAGCATATAAAGATGAGTATGATAGTACAGTTACGGCCTTACAAAGATATGTTGATTTTGAAAATTGGGATAAACAAAAAACAAATGAGCTTTATAATCAAGCTATAACTGATAGAGCTAATACATTTAATATGAACCAGCTTAAAGATTATTATAAAGCTGACCCATCTGCAGGTGGTTTAAATACTCAAAAGTATGCTAAACCTCAGCAGGTAGATACTGATGATAGAACCGATCAACAAAAAAGGATGGATACGTATTTTGAAAAAAGAGATAGGTTAATAGAAAAATATCCAGATATGCCTGAAGAAGAAATAGAAAGACGTGTAGATTATTTGTTAACAGGTCAAACTGGTTCACGTAAAAAGAAAAGTCAAAATTATGATGATTTTGAAAGCGGTAGTAATCCTAATGCTTCTGGTTTAACTAGTAATGCACCTTCTGTAAGAACAGATGGATTAACAGGAAGAAAAGGAAAAGAATTAAAACCATTTGCTTATCCATTTTATACGGGTAAGATGGGTATGTAAACATTAAAGGTTTATTTATATTAGTTGGTAAACTTTATAAATAATAGTAAATTTGAATTATGGCAACATATATAAAAGGAGAGAAGAATTTTTACCCGGACATTAAACCTTTTACCCCTGATTATAAGTTTCTTAATGCTACATTAGATGCAAGAGAAGCAAAGTATCAAGCGGGTTGGCAGGCTACTAATGATCTATATAGTAGAATGTATTCTGATTTGTCTAGAGAAGACACTAAAGATTTTCAGAAACATTTTATTGAAAAGTTAGCGCCAGAAATGCAAAAGATTTCAGGTCTTGATTTATCTATTGCCAAAAATGTGGATGCAGCTAAAGGTGTATTTGCTCCTTTTTTTGAAGATGATCTTGTGGTAAAAGACATGGTTTATACTTCAACATATAAACAACAGATGAGATATGCTGACCAACTTGCACAAAGCCCTATACAAAAAGTAAGAGAAAAATATAATCCTATTGCTACAGAAGCAATGAATTATAGATTGCAAGAGTTTCAAAATGCATCTGCAGGTCAAGCATTAGGAATGAGGCTCCCGGAGTTTGTTGAAGATCCTGATATACCAACTTTAGGTCAAGAGTTTTTAAAAGATCTTGGTTATAAGTTTGAAGAATATGATAGACTTCAAGATACATCTGGTGCTGATGGAATACTAGGAACAAAAGATGATACACCCAATAAATGGATTATTACAGAAAAAGGTGGTAAACGTGTTGAGATAGATGCTTATAACCAAATTATGTCTGGTTTATATGATGACCCAAGAGTTACTAAGTGGTATAATACAAAAGCATATGTAGATTCTAAAAGATATGCAACTCAAGCTTCTCAAGATGGAAGTATTTCAGAGCAGCAAGCTATGAATGAATGGGCTAAAGAACAAGTTTCTAAACTTGATGAATTTAATAAATCAAAAATTAACAATACAAAAGAAGAAATAAAATCAATTAATGATGTTATAGTAAAATGGGATAACTTTTCTTCTAATAAAGGTTTAACGCCTGCAGAGCAACAAAATGTTGAAAAAGAAAAATCATATGCTGAACAACTACAAGCAGATTTAGAAAGAAGAATTAATGCTCAAAAAGTAGTTGAATCACCAGATATTGACGATCAAGCCCTTATGTCAAAAGCATATTCAATGTTATCTAATTATTATATGGATCAGGATATGCGTAGGGCTGCTTATAATTTTAGTAATTTAGAAAGATCATTAAAAATTAAAGAAGATCCGTTTACTATTCAAGATGAGAAATACAAATATGAACTTCAGAAGATTAGAGTAAAAGCTTGGTATGATAAAGAACTAGAAGATATTAAGCAAGAAGGTAAGATGGATCTTGCTGAATATAATAGGGAAACTGATTTAATAAAATTACAAGCAGAAGGTAAAATAGTTGGTCAAGATCCTTTAGCCTTAGTAAGAGGTCAGGGTGGATTTGATTATTCCTCTCCTTTTTCTTCAACGTTTCAATTAAAAGATGGTAAGTTTGTAAATGTTGATCCAATACGAGCTAATAATTCTGCAATTGCAGAAAAAGAATTACAAATTACTTCTGAAAAAGCAAATTTGCTGGGAGAAATGTTTTCTGTTAGATATGATAATCCTGATAATAGATATACTATAAAGCTTACAAAAGAAGATGAGAATGGAAATAAGATACAATTTGACTATACAAATACACCGGAAGAAATAACGAGAGAGTTACTAAAGAAAAAAAAGATTGTAGAAGATGGTGTAGTTATTGAAACAGATGTATTCCTATACCATGAAGATATTGTAAAACTATTTAATGAACAAACAAAGTGGTTTGAAAATAGAGATAAAGTTTATCAAGAAAAAACACCAGAGTATTTAAAGCCTGGTGGTAGATATGATAAAGTTTATAATCAATTGTTTAGACAAGATCCTCAAGATTATGAAAAGTCTGGTTTAGTTTTAAGAGAGGATTTATTTAATAAAACAGTTGCACAAAATGCAGCAACATTTTATGATGCGGGTAAAAATGCAACGGTTGCATTACAAGAAAGTGATAATACTTTTAATGAACTTATAAAGCAAAAATATCCATTACCATATACAGAAGAAAATGGTGTAAAAGAATTCATGTCTAAACAAGATTACATGAAGCTTTTTAGAAAGCTAGCCGAAGAAGGTAAGATAAAAAACTTTGATCCTTCTGGTTTCAACAAAGCAAGTGATGGTGGTGATAATCCAGACTGGAAACGCACTGTACAAGAACCTACATATTCAGGAGGAGTTGGGTTTCCACAAGCTTCTAGATCAGTTACAGCATGGGATTATGATGCGATGGATGGTAAGTCATCATATATTTGGGACAAGATAAAAGAATACATTGTTAAAGAACAAAACATTGTTCCATCTAAAACGTTTATTTCATTAGATAGAGGATTGGGTTCAGCTAGTACTACAGATATAGGTTTTGTTGCTACAAAAAATGTACGTACAGATAACAATCCTGATCCTAATAAAAACCCAGATGGAAATGAATTACTTGCTTATTCTGTTAAACAACAAAAAATATCTCGTTCACAAGGGGGTTTAGGTACTCAAGTTATTATGAGACCTGATGATACATCTGTTATAGAGAATTTGGATATAAGTGAAGGTGTTGAAAAAACTGATACACAAAAAGCTTCTGAATTTTTACTAAATATTTTACAGGGAGCTCAATCAAAAACAGGTGAATTTAGTTTAACTTATTTTCCAAATTTAGGTCCTCAAATATTTGATGATGAAGGTAAAGAAGTTAGAACTCCAACTGCTGCATATCAATATTCTGATTTTAGTCCTGAGTTAATTAAGACTTTAAGTAAAGCTGATAATTTACCAGAAAATATAGATTTAAAAGCTATGAAATCAGTTTTGAGTAATGGTATAATGGTTGTATTTGATAGAAATACAGATACAAATCCAGGAGCATATAATAATTCAAGACAATCTTTTATTGAACAACAAATTGATTTATCACCTAATCAAACTTATAGTTATAAAGGTGTAGGTACTTTATTTAGCCCCGGTGAAATTACCATATTTAAAACAAAACCAAATGAGTTTAATATAAAATATTCTACAAATGTATTTGATCCTAATTCTACTGATATTAATAGGCAGTATAAATCATTGGGAACAGAAAGTATTACAGTAGAAAAAAATGATAATGAAGATTGGTCTCAAGCATTAAATAGAGTTTATTTTGAAGGTATAAAAATTTTAGATAGACAGAATGTTGAAAATAATCTTATGGAAATGCAATCTAGAGCTGCAAATTTAACTGAAGAAAGTTGGATTAATGAATATATGAGAAAAGTTCCTGGTGCTACAAAAGAAATTGCTAAATTAGCATACGAGCAGACCATGGATAATCTTAAAAAATAAACTAGCATAATATGTCAGAGTTAACAAACAATTTACCAAATCCGGATTTTGATTTGAAACAACGAATTGTACAAGATTCAGTTGACATGAATCCTATTGATACATCTGTTCCTTATCAATCTATAGATGATATCCTACCTCCTTTAGAAAATCCTATTGATGATAAGTACATGCAGCAAATTGATATGTACAAAACAGAAATGGATAAGGTTGGACCTAATGCTATTGGTAATATGTTTATGGATAAGCTAACACCTGGTTTAGCTACTAGTACAGAACCACAAAAAAAGGAATTCAATTCTATGGATGAGCTAAGAAAATTGTTTAGTCAACCATTAAGTAAAGATCCGGGAACGCTTCCTAATCCTATTTGGAGCAATGTTAGACAAATAAACTTTGACAGACAATATAATAGTAATGCTTTTGCAGATATAGGTTTTGCTCCTTACGCAGACATGGATACAGTGTTTAATAAAAACATGACTGGTTATGATGGATTTCAAAGAGGTTTTAAACAATTTGGTAATCTATTTTACACGGGTTTTGCATCTAGTTATAGATCTATTGCAGATATATTTGACGGTGATAGTTATTGGGAAGATCCAGATTTAACTTCAGCAGAAGAAATGGAAGATGCCATGAGAATTGGTGGTAGTACATCTGGTAGTTTTGGTGGTTGGTTTGGTAATCTTGGTTTAAACTTTGGTTATACAGCAGGTATTGTAGCATCTATTGCCGTTGAAGAAGCAATATTAGCAGCTGGAGCTGCTCTTACAACTCTACCTTCTGGTGGTGCCAGTTGGGCATTATTTGCTGCAGGTACACTTAATAATTTAAAAAAGTTGGGTTCTTTACAAGGGCTGATTAAGGGAGCAAGAGCTTCAAGAGAACTTGTTAAAAACATAGCTAGATTAGATAATGCTAGAACATTTTACAATACAACTAATAACTTAGCAAGCGGTGTAGGTAGAATATTTGCACCAGAAACTTTATATGCAATTAAAAATTGGAAGACTGCAAAAAATACTGCACAAAATACAATCAATCTTGCTAAGACTACAAATATGTTTGGTGCATTCTATAGAGATTTTAGAATGGTTAATGCTTCATTGTCTGAGTCTAAGATGGAAGCAGGTATGGTGTATAATAAAGTTTTAAATAACGGTTTAGCTGAAGCAAATTATAAAAATCAAGGTGGGGGTGTAACAGAAGAACAAACCAAAGATATAATGGTTAAAGCTGCTGAGGCATCTTTTAAAGCTCAGATGGCAAACTTTGCTGTTATATATGCTTCTAACAGAATTGTTTTAAAAAATGCATTTGGTGGTTGGAGAAGGCAAGTTACTAACTCCAATAGAATTCTACGTAAAGATGCATTTACAGCAGTGAAAGGAAGTAAGTATTTAATAAAGAGAATACCACAAGAACTTAAATTAGCTTTTAATAGAGCCGGTTACAAAGGAGTTGCTAAAGTTATGGGTACTCAAATGTTAAGATATGGTGCTGCTAATTTAGCAGAAGGTGTTCAAGAAGTATCTCAAGAAGCAATTTCTGCTGCAACTGTTGGTTACTATAGTTCATTGTTAAGAGATCCTTTAAGCGGTGGTCCATCAACTCTTGCTGGTTATGTTGGTCAATCAACTTCTAATCTTGCATCAAAAGAAGGCTTGAGTGTTTTTCTTTCAGGATTTTTAATGGGTGGTTTAGCCGGTCCTTACCAGCAAGTTTTGTTTCAGGGTTTACCTGCTATTGGTAGAAGTGCATATGCAAGAGCAAACACAAAATTTGGTGATGGTACACAATCAAACTATGCTAAAGAATATAGTCAAAGAAGAGAGCAAGTATTAGATGATATTGTAAAACAAGTTAATGAGCGTGGTGAAATGATGAAACAAGATTTAGAATCTGTGCTTTCACCAGCTCAATTTCAAGCTATATTACAAAAACAAAATTTTTCTGAGCAAAGCATTGCATTTGCAGATAATGATAAATATGATTTTGATAATGCACAGTTTGCTGCACAATTTTTTAATTTGTATTCAGCATATGAAAGAGGCTCTATAAAATTTGCAAGAGAAAGTTATGTTGAGTTTGGTAAAATGTCAGATAAAGATCTTGCAGAAGCATTTAATCCGAAAGAGTTTGGAAAACCTGAGAAGGTGAGAAAACGTATTCAGAAACAAATTAATCTGATAGATGAATATGGTGAGACTTTTGCTAATAAATTACCTAAAGTATTTGATAAAACTTTTAACTACGAAAATTTAACTGCTGGTAGTCCAGAGTATTTAAATTTACAAAGAGAGGAACAAGCATATAAACACAATAAGATGCTTTATATGTTTACTAATGAAGCTTATAAAAATGCTGTAGAAAGACAAGCAGCTATAGAGACATCATTAGAAACAGAACCTTTGTTTGCTAAACAATCAAGTTCTGATATAAGAGTACTATATAACAAAGAAAGTATAGACCAAGAGTTAACCTTGCTAGATGCTGAGATTAAAGCTGCGGAAGAAGCAGGAGAATCTAAAACAGTAATTAACAAAAAGAAAAATAAAAGAAAAGCTTTACAGAAGTATGCTGATGTTATTAATGATCCTAAAAATATAACTAAAAAAGGAAACATAAGCAGGAGACAAGGTACAGTAAATAAAGTTAGATCTGCATTTAAAAACTATATACAGGTTCTTGCAGAAAATAATTCTGATTTTGTTAATCAAGATTTAGTTAATGATGCAGTTGCAAAAATTGTAGATCACAGTGCACTTAGATCTGATGCAGCATCATTTTCTAGGTCTATTGATTTTATGACTAATCCCACCAAGCAACAAGAAATTGCTGATAGATCAAAGCAATACTATGAATGGTTGTATAAAAATAGAGATGCAGTAGTAAGAGAAGCAGCCGCTAGGTATTTAGATACACAAAAAAAGAATGACCTAATTAATTTGTTATATGAAAAGGATGTTGCTATAGAGCCAACCTTAGTTAGAAAATATTTTGCAGGTGAAATAACAGAAAAAGATTTACTTGTTTTATTACTACAAGGAAATAAAGGAGCATTTTTTATTGATGGTAAATTACTTAATCCAAGATTAGAACAAGATGCCAAACTAATTGAAGAGGTGGGTAATTTACTTGCTAAATTTGTTCAATTAGATCAACAAATTAAAGCACAAGAAGAAACAGAATCTCCACAAGCGGTTCAGGCAGAAACTATTTTAGATGTTGAAGATAAATTAGAAGATGCAGGTATTCAAATAAATATTGGAGACATAAATACTTCAAAAACTTTAAAGTCTATTTTAGAAAAAGAATACCGTAAATATAGAGCTAACACAAAAGATGCTATATTAACTCCAGAGCAATGGAGAAAGACAACAAATGCAACTAATATTGTTGCTGCTTTATCCGCATTAAAAAGAATTTGGGCTACAGGATATGATACTATTGTAGTTCAAAATGGTCAAGAAACAGCAGTTAAAGTTAAACCCACACAACAAGAGATAGAAAGTGAAATTGGTTTTCAGAAGTTTTTAGATAGTAGAGAAGCAATTGAAAATCCTTTAGTGCAATCTATAGTAAATGACTATGGATTAAATATGAGTATTTTTTCTAGATCTAATACGGGTCAAGCTGCTCTTCAACCTGTAAGCGGTATGGATGGTGTAGCATTTAGAGGTGTAAGAAGATCATCTGCTCAAGGAGAGTTTATAGAAATTGTTGATGTAAATGGCAACCCTCTTTCTAATGAAATGTTAGAAATAATCAATAGACCTTTGGGTGCTACTTTTAGTTCTATGGAAGAAGCTAAGGTTGCATTTGATACCCTTGAAAGAGAGTATTCAGATGGTACAACATTTAGATTTGATGGTATGTCTTTAAGTAAAGGTATATCAGTATTTAGTAAAGTAGCTATAGATGATCATCCCGTTGGTACTGAGTTTATAATTAACAGTAATCCTAAGCATGCATCTAGAGGTACAGTATCTTTAGTACCTGCAGATAGATGGACAAATAATTTCAATGCTAGAAAAGATGCTGCTATTTATGAAAGTGAATTAGATTTTTCTAAAAGATTTGAGACAGAAAAAATTAGTTTTACAGTACTATCTCCAGATGCACCTAAAGTTTCTACACAAGATCCTATTGTAATATATCCACCAAGTGCATTAGATAGAGAGATTGGTGAAAAACAACTTGCACTTATTGGTGCATCTTTAACAGAAGATCAATTATTAAATGGTGTTATAATTAATATTTTACCAAATGAAAAAAAACCATATGAAAATGCTTTTGAAAATAATGGCATTAGTAATCCATATATAAGAAGAAAGAATCAAAGGGTAACATTACAAGTTGCTATTGCTAATCTTGATTTAAGAAATAATTTAAATCAAAAACTTACAGATGCAAAGCTACCAACTATACCAGAAAATGGAGAAATAGGTTTTATACCTGCTGAGTCAATTATATTTAAAGATGATAAAGGAAAACAAATCCTTCCATCACAAATGACTCCTGAATTTGCATCAAACGTTTTTGTACCACAGAAAGGTAAAACTATTGAACAAACTTTAGAAGAGGCTAAAATTAATTTTGCTAAACAAGATTTATTATTAAATGCTGTTGAAACATTAATAGGTAAAGAACAAAATGTAATTAAGATTGGTGAATTACCTAAACGTTTTCAAATAAGATACTTTAGTGGTTACCCTGATTATGACGGTAGCAATCCTTTAATACCATTATCTAAATTACCTTATCGTGCTAATGATAGAGGTGATATATTAATATTTGATATTACAAGAGGAGCTGATGGTTCAAAGACTGACCATGATACATACTCTAACATAACAGATAAGAAACAGAAAGAAGCATTAGTAGCAGAAGTTGAAGCAGGTTTAAAGAAAACTATTGAAGGTGAAAACGTTAGTTTGTATAATAAGATGATGGGGCCTGATACTTTTAACTATACTGAAAGATATCAGTATGTAGTTAGGCAACCTAATGGTACTTATACTCTAGCTACAGCAAAAACTACAGGATTATCTAGAGATGTATTAGAAGGTGTAATTGGTGGTATGATAACTCAAGCAGAAAAAACTAGACAAGAAAATTTAGTTACTTCTAAAAACCTTAGTAAACATCCCGGTAAAAAAGTTGGTGATTATATAAATGCTGATTACAATACTGTATTTAATAATAATGAAAATAAAAAGTTTAGGGTTAACATGCTTAAAGGATTTAATTTGAATATTACAGTAGATCCTTGGGGTAAAATTAGAGGAGAAATTTATCAGAATGGTGTAGGGCGAGTTGGTGTATATAAATATTTAAATGAAAAAGATTTAAATGAAAAAGGTTCTAATATTTCTAAATTAGAACTATTACTAACTAGACTTACAGAGCAGGAGCAGGCTAAAGAGAAAAAAATAAATATTACAATAAACAATTTTACTACTAGTGTACCATTAAATGCATCTATTAATGAGATGTTAGATAGTTTATCTACAAAACTATCACCTCAAATTAGAAGAGGTGGTTATTTCTTTGTAAATGCTGAATCTGGAATGGTTCAAGCTGCTATAGATAAAGCTACAAATATTAACAGACCAGATGATGCAGAAGCTAAACAAACTATTAGTCAAGGTCAAAAAGCTAAAATAGATAATCAAGAAGCTGATATCTTAAGTAAACTGGCGGAAGATCAGGTTGATAGCAGAGATCAAGTTGCAGCTGAAGCAGATAAAGCACGTGCAGGAGAAGTTTCAGATGTTGTTTGGGAAGGATTTATAAATGACCCTACAACAGTACAGAAGCAATTGATTGATTCTATTGCACAAAAAATAATGTCTGGTGTACCTCTTACAGAAAGAGAACAAGCAATTAGACAAGAAAGAAGTATTGCACCACAGATAGAAGAATATTTAAAAGCTCAAGTATCTGCTGAGCAAAAGAAATCTATTGACTTGACAGCTCTTGCTGCATCACCAATTGATGTACTTAATAGTAAAATTAAAGAGCTTGAAGAAAAAATAACTTCAGAAGTAGGTTGGAACAATAAAAGAAAAGCTCTAAAAGAAAGTAAAGAGTATCAAAGTTTATTACAAGAAAGAGAGAGACTTTTAAAACCAGGCAATAAAGTTTTACCCGCTGGATATTCAGTATCTGATCTAGAAAGTCTTGATGACTTTTTACTGTGGGCACAGGATAACTTACCTGAGTTTATTACTGTAGCAGATATCAAACAACTTGGTAATAATCTTAAAGCTGGTGGTAAAAGAGTTGGTGCATTTGTTTTAGATTTAAATAGTCTTGCCGGTGGTCTTACTGCAGGTGGAACTATTTATACTGGTGCTACTAATCCATTTAGATACCATGAAGCATTCCACGGTGTATACAGAATGTTACTTACACCAGAAGAACAAAAACGTTTATTGGCCATTGCTAAAAAAGAAAAGAGAGCAGAGCTCAGAAAAGAAGGAAAGAGTTTACAGAAAGAGTTAATTAAATTTAGAAACTCTGCAGATACATATACTAATATGACTCAAGAGCAACTTGAGAGAGAATATTATGAAGAGTATATGGCGGATCAGTTTGAGTTATTTAAAGCCAATCCTAAAGACACTAAAACAAATAGTGTAATTAAATCATTCTTTAATAGAATAATAGAATGGATTAAAGCTGTATTTGGATCTTATTCCAAAACAGAACTGCAAACTTTATTTGAAAACATTGATGCCGGTAAATATGCAAATGCTACAGTAGTTGCAAATGATTTTACTATGCAACCTGGGCCTGCAATAACAATTGCGAATGCTTTGTTACCTTATGAAGCTGTGCAAGTAAATGATTCAAAAGGTAAATTATATTTGGATTCTAATATTGCTAGTAACTTAGCTCTTACAATTGCTGCTAATTATATTAATAGAAAAAAAGACCCAAGGTTTTATCTTAATGATGAAGGTAAACAAAAGACTAATGAAGAGATTATAGAAGACTTGCTTAATGATTTTTCTGATTTGTATGATCCTAATAATCCTGCAAATGAAAAACTTTTAGCTATAAACACTCCAACGGATCAATTAAGATATGATAAACTGGTTCAGATTTATCAAGCTATTAACTATGATTTGTTTGCTGATGTCAAAAATCAACCTATCTATAAGGCGGTTATGGATGTTCTTGACATCATTGATGTACAAAAGCAAGAGCAAGAGTTATCAGAAGATGATTATGAAAATCAAGATGGTTTAAGAAATGTAACTCAGTTTGGTAAAGAAGCTTACATGAATGGTGGTTTTAGTTCACTACCTACTTACATTAGAGGTTATTTAGCAACAATAACTAAAGAGCAAACAGATGTTTTTGGTAATACTGAACTTACAGAAGGAGAACCTCTTATTGTACCTATTGATGTATATAGTGTATATAATGGTATATTAAAATCTGTTAAGTCTTTAGAAGATCCTTTAGAGATTTTACAAGCAATGTATTTGTTTTCTCAAGATAACCCTAATACAAAAGGTGTTGTCAAAAAAATGTTTGAAGACATAGGCATACCTTACGGTGTAGATGTAAGTCAAATGACTTTACCTGCAAATATCAAAGATCCATTATTATTTAATCAAATAACAAAAGCATTTACAAACTTTAGAGTTGAGTGGTTATTCCAACAAATGGATGAATCAGGTAATGTGATTACATATTCTGCAGCAGAAAGAGATGATATCCATACACAAATAGATCTTTGGGGTCAAGCATATATAACATTAAGTCAACAGTGGTTACTTGATAAAAGAAAAAAGAAAGAAGCTACAGATTCCATAAAAGCTTTTAGAGCTCAATTATTAGGAACAGAAACTATTGAAGATGCTGCTTTACAAAATTTATCTGTAAGCATAGCTCAAAATCTTTTTGATAGTACAGGTATAAAACTTAGTCCTTTATATATAAAGTATAGTATTATTAGATCTAGAGGAGCAGGATCATCTAATCAACAATTGTTATTAGACTTTAATGAAACATCAGATCCAGTTACTGCAGAAGATCTTTATTTTATAAATGACTTGATAGTTAAAGATGTAGATTTATATTCTGAATATGGTGCTACATCTAAGATTAGAAAAATGGCAATCAATAATGCTGTATTTGATGAGTCAATTGGATTATCAGTATTTACCAATGTAAATGGTGATATGGTTAATGCACATCAGAAACCTACATTTAATCTTAAAAGAGTTGCAGCACTTAATAAAATAAGTGAAAGACAAAAATTGCTTGACTCAGTATTTTTAAGTTCTAATTACCTATTAAACAATCCTGCTTTTGAGAGCATGGCTAATAGTAACCTTTTATCTATTAAAAGAATTTCAGGTACTAAATTAGTTGAAACGCTAGATAGAGAGTCTGATTATGACGCGTTTATAGAAGGTATCTTAAATACAACTGAGTATGGTAGTTATACACCAAAGCAATTTATAACGAACCTTATTAACAATTATACGTTAGACTTTAATCCTAAAAACAATAAATTAAAGAGTGAGGTTAGAATTGAAACTGAGTCAGGTGGAACAGAGATTGTAGCTACAGCACCTTTACTTATTAGAGTATTAGAAGCATCTAACACTGGTGATTTAACATCACTACCGGTTATAAAAGCTGTATCTGGCAAGGAAGCCGCTATTACTACAGAAGTGTTAAATGTTGTATATGACTCTATAGAAAATGAGTACAACCGTATCAAAAGAGAAAATAATAGTGAGACAAAAACTCAAGATGATATAGTTGGATATAATATTGGAGAAGTCCAAAGAGCAAATACTTTATTTAATAGTGATGCGTTTTTCTTAGGAGATAATGTACAAGTTAAATCACAACTTGAAATGTCCGCAATTAATCAAGATCAAGACATTTCATTTGATCAAGCGGTAAAACTTGCAGGTTTTTCAAAGTCTCAGTTTTTAGACAAAGTAATAAGAACAAGTTTAGAAGCAAAGTATAATAGATTTGAAGCTCTTATAGAACAATATGAAATAAATGATTTAATTAACAATGACCTTAAGAAAGGTATTGTATTAGATAAAAAGGGTGAGGCAAGAGCTTTATCTATTAAGGCTGCTGAAGCACTCAATTTGAGAGCTGATCAGAGATATAACTTAAGACAAGTATTCTTTAATGATTATATAAATACTAAATCACTAAATGAATTACTATTAGGAGATCAAGCTAAAATACTCAAAAATAGTATAGATAAAATCAAAAGAGCAAAAGGTATGAATTCTGCTTTTGATAATGTATACACACCACTTACTGATGAGAAAAAAGGAGTGACATCTCCAACAACTGAAATTAATGTTATTCAGTTTAATGAGCCAACTGTTACTTCAGACTTTTCTAATAATAGCATAGACCGTGCTGATGCTCAAATGTATTTGACTCCTAAAGCATTTAGACAGTTTTGGTTTGGTTTAGGTAAGCTAACTCAAACTCAGGCTGATTTACTTACTAAAATAGAAAGAGGAGAGAAGCTTACATCAGAGGATGTATTTGGACCGCAAGGTTTAGTTAATCAGAATGGGGTATTTAATTCTAAGAAGTTTGTACATTTTGATGGTGAATCATTTATCAAAATGTCTGGGTTTATGTTATCAAGAACTCTTACTTCTAATGATACAGGAAGAAGAGATGAGAATGATAATATTGTGTGGGAAGCAAAGCCGGGTAAAGAAGATTTGCACTTTTTATTAAATAACATGGAAGCTCTAGAAGCTGAAAACAACTTCCCTACTATAGCTGCTCCTGTTAGTGCATTTAAGATGTTAAAGCAAAATGTGGTAAATCTAAAAGACAATATTGATTCTCCATCTATTATTGTAAATGCTAGAGATTTTGGTTTACAAGTAGTTAACCCGTCTAATAAAAAAGAAATTACTGAGCTTAGTCAGATTAAAACTTTAATCACAGCTGAGCAAGTTGATGATACTCCTATATCTATAGAGGGTATGCCTGAGATTAAAAATATAGCTGATGTAAAAAGAGCATATAATAATGCAATTAGAAAAAGACTTTATCTCAAATTTAAAGATAAGAGAAACTTAATATATACGTTTGAAGGTTTACTATCTGAATTAGATCTTAGTAGACAAAGTAATAAAATTACAGCTAACCTAGCTGCTTTCTTTGAGTATGCACAAAACTCTTTAAAAGCAAGTCAATCTAGCAGTAACCTAATAGAAATGTTCTCAATTAATCCTGAGACAAATGAACCTAACTTTGATATAAACAACCCTATTGCAATTGCTAAGGCTGAACAGTTGTTTTTAAGTTACTTTAATAAAGGAGTATTTCAAGAAAAAATACCGGGTGATAGTTTTGCTTTAGTTTCAGATTTAGGTACTAAAGTATTAAGAAGAGTTTATAGTTTAGAGGCTGATGGTAAATTAGGTAGATCGGAAGTAATAAGAGAGATAGACTCTAAAGGTATAACTGTTGATAGTGATTTAACTCTTGAAGGATTGAAAGGATTAGAAATACCTAAAGAAGGTATAGTCATATATGATAGACTAAGATATAACTTAAAAGAGTATGATAATAAAGGTAATGAAACGGGTCTAGTTTATAGTGAAGCTTTGATGCCTGCACTTTCTAAAGAGGTATATGAGCAAATAAGTGAAAAGGGTGGTAAAATACCAGATGTAATTGCAAAAATGTTTGGTGTAAGAATTCCTTCACAGGATAAACATTCTGCTATGAATATTAAAGTTGTTGATTTCTTACCTGCATATTATGGTTCATCAGCAATGTTTGCTGCTGAATTAGTTGAAGTATCAGGAGCTGATTTTGATATTGATAAGCTTTATACTCAAATGAAGGATTACTATTATAATTCAGAAACAAAAACTTTTGATGCTTATGGTGAAACAAAAGGTAGAGAGTTCCAAGACTATATTGCTTTTATAAATAAGAAAGTAAATGAAGACACTGTTTATGCACAAGCAGTAAAGTCTTTTGAAAAACAAGGATCAAAATTAGAAGATTCTGCTGAGACACTTAACTTAAATGATTTAGGTTGGTCTGATAGAAGTATAAAAGCAATACAAAGATTAGGTTTGCCCAAAACTCAATTAGAATATACTAAATATAAAGAACAATATGGTGAGCCTTATAGTGGTGCTATTGATAATCAAATACTGGATTACAGAATAGCATTGCTTGGTAATGAAGGGATAAGAAAAATTTCTACCACACCTGCTGCATTAGTAGCTGTAGAAGCAGCATATCAAAATTTAAAATTACTAGCTTCTAATTATGTTGAAAGCAGAAGTGCAGAAAATGTAGATGTAGATGATATTTATGGTAAGACATTATCATTTGAAAATAACAAAGGTGCTGCTATTGGTAGAGCTGTTACTCCAAACTTATATTTAAGTTTATTAACTGAGTATGGTATACAGTTAAATCCTCGTGTACAATTTAATTTGAATGGTAAATTCTATAAAGGATTTGATGTACTAGAAGTTAGAGATGGTGAAAGAAAACAAGATGTAATATCATCTATAGTTACAATGTTAACTGATAACTCAAAGGAAAATTATGTAGCCAAACTTGGTATGCATAAACAAGCGGTAAGCATTGCTACAAATATGGTTGCTTTGGGTGTACCCCTTGAAGATGCAGTACTATTATTAAATACTAAAATAGCAAGAGACTTATTTGATCAAGCTGCTAATAAAAAACAAAAGTTTGACAAAGGATTTACAAGCCTTATAGAAGAAAGAATTGAATCACTTAATGAAAAATTAAAGAAAAAAGGTCTTTCAGATTCAGATGTAAATCAAGATCAATTAGCTACCAGTGTAGAAGGGGGGACTTTGTTACCTGAAATTGAAAGAGATATTTTAAGTATACTATATAAAGTTGCTTCTATATCTAAATTTACCGCAAATCTAGAAGCACTTACTGGTATATCTGGTAATGGCATTGGTAAGAATCTATCTGATGTAGAAGATAAAATTGAAAAGTTTGAGAAACTAGGATTAAGACCTTCAGGGTTAGAGGTATCTCCTTTATTAGATATTACACCAATAATTCAAAATAGTTGGGTAAACTCATCTTTAAGGGTATTCAATCAACTTGCAGATCAATTAATACCTACCACATTTATTACTGGAACTGATGTAATGAATGAGTTCTATGATAGGTTAGCTGTAAGTTTTGATACAGATAATTTAGCATTTAATAATAAGGTTGAGCAAAGTATAAAAAGAGATTTACTTTCTTACTTTACTATAAAAGCATACATGCATAATGTAGCTAATACAAAAGAAAAGAGTGCTGGTACTTTAAGTAATGCATTGATTTATCCCGGAGGTAATTTTAATATTTATACTTCTGTAAATAGATTGAAAACTGCAGATCCAAATAATTTTTTCTTGACTAAATTTTTAGAAGTATTACCAATACAAAGTAAAAATAATGTTACTGGTTTAAACATACTTCAATCTAATAGTTGGAGAAAACTAAATAAGTTACAAAAGATAGACCTTCAAACATCTTTTGCAAAGCTTTATGGTGATCCTGCAACAAGAGCAGATGCTATGACAATTGTAAACTATATTATGGTTAAAGATGGTTTACAACTTAAGAGAGGAACATTGTTGGATGCTATTTCACCTTTTGTTATTGATGAATATCTTACACATATTAATACAGTTAAAGAAACATTTTTAAGACCTGAGCAAAATGATGCAGGCTTTATAGAAACCTTTGGATTAAACAAAGAAGAATTATATAATGAATTAGAAGATGGATATCTTACATCAAATATTACAGGGCCTAAATTAAAGCAAGTAGAAGTTTATCAATCTAATTTAGGTACACAAGTCACAGGTCTTAGAGGGTCTTTAACAAATGATAAAAAAGCATTTATATCTAAAGCGGCAGATGGTGAATTAAATTTTGACTTTGAAGATCAACCTAAATATATAAGAGTTAAGGATATGATTGAAAATGTTGCTACAGGTTTTGTAAAAACAACTTACTTAACATTTAAAATAGAACCTTCTGAAAAGGCTTCTTCATATAGATATAATCTTATTGAGACCATGGGCTCCAATTTCCAAAATGGTATTGGTTTTATGTTTGGTGAACGTGATACTTATAACCAAGTGAAATATAATATCCAAAATAAAGAAGAGATTGGTTATGGGACAAATGAATTTGCAGGTGTAGATACCAGCTTTGAACCTTCAGAGAGTGCATTACAAAATATTCAAATGCAAAATAACACGTCTGTATCAGCAAGAATATTAAGTAATGATAGAGCTGATATAGTTGCAGATGAAAACTCTGTTGGCGTTATAGATGAGGGTCAAGGTGCAATTAATATTAGTGATGCAACATTATCAAATTTGTTATCAGTTACATCACAAGAAGCTCCAACACAACAAAGTAGTGAGGTTAAAGTAGTAAATAAAGTTTATGATAAAATTGATGATGATTCATATTCATTAAACTTAAAGTATAAAGGACGTAACTATGATATGGTTATAAGTAGAGATGGTGAGATAGTAGATCCATCTTACTACAACCCAAAAACTGCAAAAGAAGTAGATGTAAACCCTATCATTTTTAACTTTTCTTCAGAAGATATTAAAAATATATTTTTAGAAATAGAATCAACACAACAAACTAGTGAGGTTGAACAGTCAGAAAATGTACTTGAAGCACAAGCTAGTTTACCAGAAGTATCAGAACAAAAAGCAGAACAATTGGATTTATTTGAAGCTGAATTACAAGATAGATTTCCTATAATTACTGAATTTTATAATAGTATTTTTGCACTAGGTTTTGTTAATGAAGAAATACTTCAAAATAAAACTTCTTTGAAAGAAAATAATATCAGTAGTCTTGAAGATATGGTATCTGCTTTTGAAGCTAACTCATTTGAGAGTGAAGAATCTTTTGTAGAAAATATTAAAAAATGTATATTAGGTAAATAAAAAGCAACAATGAGTAAATGTCACAATAGAAATACAGTTGAATATAAAGCATTAAAGAATGTTTATGGTACTGATTTAGTAACAGGCAATGTTATTGATCAGTATCAATCATTTACTAAAACGGATGCAATACCAACTACCGAGCAAGCAGCAGATCTACTTAAAAAAAATAAAATTGCTTTTAATTTAAAACAAAGAGATTTTGCACAAGCACTTTTAAATAATTTAAGAAGGGAAGGTATTATACACAATTATAATAATGAATACTATATTGTTAATACAAACCAAGAAAATCTTGCCACTGATCCTGATTTAGTTAAGGCTAATATTGAAAGGTTATATGAATACTTAAGTATTAATAATATATCTAGTGAATCTGTATCATTAAGGAAAACACCTAAGACATTTGCTGTTAGTATTAACTCTAGTTTATTTAACAATAAAGATATGCTTGAAGCATCTAGATCTTGGGATACACCTAGAGCTAGAAAAGTAGTAATGCACTTGATGAAAATGTTTCCTGATATTGATGTAAGATTAATGTCAGTAAAACAGGCTGAAGATATTTACAACAGCATTAACTATTATGCCAAAAGTAAAGTACCATTTAATAAAATTAATTCTTTTTATTACCAGGGTTATGCTGTACTTATAAAAGGTAGAGTAACAGATGAAACAGCCATAGAAGAAATACTCCACCCATTTGTTGATGCTATCAAAGTTGACAACATTGCTTTATTTGAAGGTTTACTTGCAGAAGCAAAAAGAAACTTTCCTGAGTTAACACAAGAAATTGAGGATGCATATAATGATCAAAGAAGATTTAGTGCAGAAGATAGAGATA
>Ga0222718_10001320_pt1 | contig 23987 bp, 25 predicted proteins | sample C33_27DmetaG_FD_165045 | JGI IMG/M metagenome (GOLD analysis project Ga0222718, IMG submission 165045) | Estuarine water microbial communities from San Francisco Bay, California, United States - C33_27D | ecosystem: Environmental > Aquatic > Marine > Unclassified | place: USA: California...
CGCAGGCGGAGCCGGAACTGGCGAGGTCGGTTCATCAGCCACCGTCGACGCAGCGCTGGGAAGAGAGTCGGTGTTCGCCTGGATGATCGCCTCGACATCGGCCCGAGTGATCCGGCCCCCAATACCGGTACCGACGATCTGCGACACATCGAGTGCGTTGTCGCGGACGAGCCGGCGCACCACCGGCGACAAGATCACGCCATCGATGGTCACTTCTTTGACCGCAAATGACTCACTGGCGGACGGCGGTGGGCTGGGAGGCGCTGGTGGGGCGGTTGACGGCGCTCGTGGCGGCGGTACCTCGGCAACCGGCTCGGGGACATTCGTGGCCTTGGGTTCAGCGGCATCAGCGGGAGCTGGGGCGACGCCCTCGCTGGCGTCTTGCACCCGACAGAGGACCTGACCGACCTCGACGACATCACCTTCGGCGGCGAGGACCTCGGTGAGCACACCCGCAACTGGCGATGGCAGCTCCGAGTCGACCTTGTCGGTGGAGATCTCGAGGAGAATCTCGTCCATGGCGACCGTGTCACCAACGTTCTTGAACCACTGGGTGATCGTTCCTTCGGTGACCGTTTCACCCAACTGGGGCATCATCACATCTGCCATGGAGGATCTCTCTTCTCTGACGGTTTCCAGGTCAGCCGTGGAGGCCACGGCCCGTGAGCGACAGAACGGTCTCGCCGAACAGTTCGCTCATCGTCGGATGGGGTTGAATAAAGGCTGCGACCTCGTCCACGGTGGCCTCCCAATTGACGGCCAAGTAGCCCTGGCCGAGTTGCTCGGTGACCCACGGACCCACCATATGAACGCCGAGCATCGTCCCGGCGGAGCCGTCGGGCCGCTTTTCGGCGATCACCTTCACGATGCCATCGGTTTCACCGACGATCTTGGCCCGCCCGTTGCCCATGAAATGGTGCTGTGACGTGACGATGTCGTAGCCGGCGTCGATCGCGCCCTGCTCGGTGTACCCGGCGAACGCAACCTCGGGGTGGCAGTAGATGCACCACGGCGTGCCGTGGTGATTGAGCGGAGTTGGCTCTTCACCGAGGATGTCGCGGATCGCCAGCATGCCTTCAGCGAAGGCGACGTGGGCGAGTGCCGGTGTGGCGATGATGTCGCCAACCGCCCAGACGCCGGCCTCGGCGGTCCGGCAGCGGTCGTCGACCTCGATGAAGCCGCGCTCGTCAAGGCCGACGGCGGTGCCCGCAAGACCCAGCGAATCAGCGAACGGGCGCCTGCCCACCGAGACGATTACGACGTCGACATCGATCGACTCGCCATCGCCGAAGTGGACCGTCGTGCCAGATCTATCGGCCCTCGGTGTGTGTCCGCTCACGGCGACGCCGGTCTTGGTGACGATGCCTCGCTTCTTGAACGAGCGCTGAACGACCTTGGCGGCGTCGGGGTCACAGCCCGTGAGGATCTGTGGCATCGCCTCGAGCACGGTGACCTCAACGCCGAGGTCGCCCATCATCGAGGCAAACTCGCACCCGATCGCTCCCCCACCGATGACGACCGCGGACGACGGCAGCTTCGGCATCGAGAGCACCTCGTCGGATGTCAGAATGATCCGACCGTCGATCTCGAAGCCGGGGATCGTTCGGGTGACCGATCCGGCTGCCAAGATCACGGCCTTGCCCTGCATCGAGATGACGGCATCGTCGGATCCGGTGACCGTGACCATTCGGCCGGTACCGAGAGAGCCAGTGCCGTCGTACACGGTGACGGAACGTTGTTTGAGCAGGCCGCTCACGCCCTTGACGAGTTGATCGATGATCGACTGCTTGCGTTGGAGGGTGACACCCCAGTCGATCGTCGGCGCCGATGCGTTCACGCCGAAGTCGGCTGCATGCCTCACTGTGCGGAAGACATGAGCGGTTTCAAGCAGTTCCTTGGCCGGGATGCAGCCAACGTTGAGACACGTGCCGCCAATGATGTTGTTTTCGACAATGCCGATATCGAGGCCGATACCGGCTCCGTAGAGCGCTGCCGCGTAGCCGCCGGGACCGCCTCCAATGACGATCACGTCGTGGTGTGCGTCCGTCGCACTCACCTCCTCGGTTGAGGACGATTCTACCCATGCATCACCAGAGAATGAGCGCCAGTTGGAATGCGCCGGCAAGGAGGATGACCAAGCCGCACAGGAGAGCAAGGAAGATCAGTTGACGAGTGCTCATGATGGGTCCTGTCTGCGGTTGCGCCACCGGTGCGATCGTCCATCAGTATGGCTCTGAAGCGGTCTACTCTGACTCGGTGCCGTTTGCGCTGCGAATTCTCTCGATTGCTGCTCTGCTTGCCGCACTCGGCGTCGCATGCGGGGAGTCTTCCCCCTCTGATGTCGCCGCACCAGGCCCGGTCGATGCCACGCCGAGCGACCCGGCCGCGTCGTCGGACGGGGCCGGGGAAACCACGGATGCGGCTGATGAAGCCGCAGAACGTCCCGCTACCTCTCCGGATTCCAGCGTGTCCGTTGAGTGGGTTCACGGTTGGAGCGGCGATCTCATCGACGGCGGCCAGATCGACGCAAACTCACTCGCCGGCCAGGACGTCGTCTTGTGGTTCTGGGCGCCATGGTGAAGCACCTGCCGTCGCGAAGCCGGTGCGGTCGCACAGGTGCAGAAACAGTTCGAAGGTCAGGTCACCATCATCGGTGTTGCCGGTCGTGACGAGCCGAGCGCCATGGCTGCGTTCGTCGAAGACCTCGCGGTCGGCAACTTCTCCCATGTTGCCGACGAAGACCTGCAGATCTGGATGCAATACGACATCCGTTCCCAGCCTTCGTACGTGTTCATCGACAACGACGGATCGTTCGAAACAGTCATCGGCGCCATGGGAGAATCAGGGCTCTCGTCCAAGATCGCCGAACTTCTTGCCGCCTGAAAAGATTCTCATGACCACTTGCACAAAAAGCACACAGAGTGATGAGAGCAAGACGTCGTGTGGCGCGTTCACTTTGCGAGAAACGGGCATTGTCTTTCTGTTGACAATGCCCGAGTACCGGGGGAGGTGAACGGTGCGCCATGGCTTTCTTGGCTGATACGTCCGGCCGACGCGAGGCCTCCAGTTGTCCACTCGATCGCAGCGCCCGGGCCGCAATCACTGCGTTGGCTCGTGCCCTCGAAGTCTTTGATCGACCTGCTGCTCGCCGCGCCGCCCTCCGAGCTCACCTCGCCGACCGGATCGCGATCGCAGCGGACATTTCTCTGAAGGATCGCGTCGACGCCATCACCGGGTCGATCCTCTCCGAGATCGGCATTTTGTTGACCCACGCTCGGCCTGTCGGCACCGTCGATATCGTCCCCGACCCGGCAAGCGCCGTGCTGTCAGCAACGCTGCTCGACCGCCTCCCCGGCCTCGAAGGCACCTCCGACGCTGTTCGCCACCAGTTCGAACGATGGGACGGTTCGGGTGGCCCACACGGCGCCCGCGGTCCTGAAATTCCGATCGCCGCCCGCTTGCTTGCACTCTCCGCAACCTTGGTCGGTCACCCGAATCCTGGGCAGCCACCGAACTGGACAGCGCGCCAGCGGCGCGTCGACGATCTGTTGGGAACTGCGCTCGACCCTGACCTCGGTGCCGCTGCGGCAGACGAACTCGAATCCGGCGACTCACTGCCCAGCACCGTCGAACTAGGAGAAGTCCTCGCTGGCCTCGACCGCTTCGTCGCGCCCGAACGCAACGCACCCGTCGAGGCGCTCGTTTCGATCGGCGAAGTGGTACGCGCCGCCGACCGCGTCGACGAGGTACTCCTCGTCATCGCCGAGCAGGCAAAGCGCTCACTCGGCGCCACCGTGGTGTCGATCTGCCGGTTCGACCACGAGCGGCCCGAGAGCCGGCGGGTTCAAACGATGGTCAACGCAGGTGCTGGACTCGAACGCTTCCCGGCCGAGGAGTTCCACAACGACGACGCCCGGCCAGGCCTCAGCAGTCTCCTCACAGGCCAAGGCTTCGTGCGCACGATCTTCGACGGCAGGGCTGATGACCGAGGAATCGTCTCCCTTCATCGTCGTGGTCTCGGCTCCGAGGCAGCCTGGCCGATCATCATCGGAGACTCCATCTGGGGCATCGTCTGGGCCACTACCCGTGACGACGAAGCGGTGCTTGACCACGATCATCTTTCGACACTCCGGCTCGTCGCTACCCACGCGGCAGCAGCCATAAGCCAGGCACAGCGAATCGCCGAGTTCGAGGAACTCGCGCTGAGCGATCCGCTCACCGGGCTAGGGAACCGGCGCGTGTTGGAAGAGAAGCTTGATTCGATTTTCCAGCGGTCCCCGATCGACCGCCAAGACGTTGCGCTCATCATGTGTGACGTCGACGGGCTGAAGCAGATCAATGACACCGAGGGCCACGCGGCCGGCGACCGCCTGCTCGTCGAGGCTGGCAAGGCGCTGCTCGATGCAGCGTCGACCGTGTCCAAATCGACGGTGTGCCGTATCGGCGGCGACGAGTTCTGCATCATTCTCGATGGTGGCGGCATGTTGTCGGCTGAACCGGTCATGACACTTGCGGCTCGCACCTTTGCCGAATCTGGAACTGGTCGCTCGCTCTCGTGTGGCATTGCGTTCGCCACACCCGATGTGGCCTCGCCCATCGATCTGCTCGGCGTCGCAGATGAAGCCCAATACGAAGCAAAACGGCGCCGCAAGGGCCTGCCGCCTGTTGCAGAACTGCCGGCCCTCGGCAGTCGGCGGCGCGCACACCGCGAACACTGAACCGTCACCGGCTGTGCCAAGGTCGACCGAGGAACTCGCTACCAGTTCACGTCGCTCGACCCGAAGCGGCAGATCCGGCCCTACCTCCCCCGCCGTCCGTCCGGCAACCAGGCCCGTGGCGAGTCACCGACGACGCTTCCGTCGCCTGAGGATCCATCCGCCGAGTTCGCTCAGCACCGTTCCCGCCGCAGCGGCAAGCAGAATCACGATCCAGAGTGGCGCAGAGCCGTCGAAGACCAGCCACTTCACCGGTGTCGAATCGGTATTTTGCACAATGAATGCCGCAAGTCCGACCGCTACCAGAGCGGCGAACAGCAGCTTCGCGTTGCTCCCCGCTGATCGCCCGCCCTCGCCTTCACGCACGTCATCAGCCATTGCGGTCCTCCTGCATCCAGTCGATCCCGAGCGATCGTAGACCGTGTGAGAGGCTCTCCTCATGCGTGTACTCATTAGCGGTTCCACTGGCTTCATTGGCGAAGCCCTCGTTCGCCGGCTGACCGAGCTCGGTCATCAGCCCGTGCGGCTCGTGCGGTCGACCCCGCCCGACTCGCTTCCATCGGCTCGCTGGGATCCAGCTGCTCGGACGATCGAGCCCGGCGCTCTCGATGGCATCGATGCTGTGGTGCATCTCGCCGGTGAGAGCATCGCGTCATCGCGGTGGACCGACGCCCAAAAAGCGCGGATCCTCAACAGTCGGGTCGATGGAACCACCACCCTTGCCGACGCGATTGCGGCGGCCGCCAACCCACCTGGGGTTCTCCTCAGTGGATCGGCAATCGGCCTCTACGGCGACCGAGGAGACGAGCGAGTCGACGAGACGAGCTCCGCCGCCGCGGACTTCGCTGCTACCGTCTCGGTGGCTTGGGAAGCGGCAGCGCAGGGCGCGGAAACCGATCGCACACGCGTTGCCTATCTCCGAACCGGGATCGTCCTTGATCCTTCCGGTGGCGCTCTTCGCGAGCAGCTTCCGTTTTTCCGACTGGGCCTCGGGGGCCGCATCGGCTCGGGCCGTCAATGGTTCAGCTGGATCTCGCTGCGCGACGAGGTCGAAGCGATTGTGCATCTTCTGCACGCCGATGATGTCACCGGGCCGGTCAACCTCACCGCCCCGAATCCGGTCACGAATGCCGAGTTCACCAAGGCCCTCGGGGCAGCCCTCGGTCGACCCACGATCCTCCCAACGCCGCGCCTGGCCTTGTGGGCCCGGCTCGGACGCGAGCTTTCCCGTACCTTGCTCGAGGGTGGCGCTCACGTGTCGCCGAGCGTGCTCTCGGGCAGCGGCTACCGCTTTCACGATCCCGAGATCGGACCGGCCCTCGACCAAATGCTCAGCTGACCGTCAGGGGCTGACGATCCAAACATCGTCCGGCATCGACCGCTCGAGACTTTTGATGAGCGTTCCGATCCGGGGTTCATCGTGATCCCACACAACAATCGCCTCGGTCGCTACCTTGCGGAGCCAACCATTGCGTCGGTCGAGGGCCTGGCCGGCCGCCCTGTTGTCAGCCGGCACCTTGTTCTCGAGACGCACGACCGCTGAGGCGTCGGAGAGGAGTTCGCGAAAGCGCTGCTGCGTCGCTGCCGGCCACTTGATCTCGGGGTCGGGGAATGGAAGGACCGCCACATACGGCAGTTCGGCCTCGGCTGATGCTTCGGCCCCTATCGTCTCGGCCCCGAGACGCAAGCCGGTGAGCACCACGAGGTCCGGCTCGAGTTCAGCCTTGGCGAGCAAAATCTCGGTCAGGCGTCGACGCACCCCCTCGGCGACGGGGTTCGCGTCATAACCTCCGAGCAGCGGTGGTTGGATTCCGGTGATCAGAACCGCCGGACCGGTCGGCTTCCAGGCAGACGAAAAGACCCCATCGGGCCCCAGCTTCGGGACCGCCGATGGCACCGTGGAGATCTCGTCGGGCGGGCCGAGGTCGTCGGGAAGTCCGACACCGTGGCGGCCGACACCAGTGTGGGCCGCCTCGACCGCCAGCCGGTCGGCGATGTCGTTGTACTCGTCGCCTGCGTGACCCTTCACCCACGTGAAGTCGATCTGGTCCTCTCGCTCACGGTAGAGATCGATGAGTGGTTCCCAGATGTCGCGGTTTGCTACCGGTTCCTTCTTGGAGTTCTTCCACCCTCGCGACAGCCACGCTTTCCACCAGCTGTCGCGGAAGCAGTTGACGACGTACGTCGAGTCCGAGATCACTTCGACCGGGCCTTCAATCGTCCGGAGCGCGTCGAGCACGGCCATCAACTCCATGCGCTGGTTCGTCGTGGCGGCATCGAATCCATTGGCCCACGGGCCATCGGGCACCACCCACCCCCATCCTCCCGGGCCGGGATTGCCCCGGCAGGCTCCATCTGTGTAAACGACCGTCTTCACCACGATTGCGACCCTACCCGTGGTTGAATGAAGCAATGATCGATCACTACTCGCGTCAACTCCCGGACATTGATCCAGCGGAGACCAAGGAGTGGATCGATTCGCTCGATGCTGTCGTAGGGGCCAAAGGGGCATCGCGCGCCCGCTACATCTTGGCGAAGCTGTTGGAGCGCTCCAATGAACTCCAGATCGGGGTGCCTCCCACCACATCAACGCCCTACATCAATACGATCCCTGCCGAAGAGCAGCCGTTCTTTCCTGGGAACGAGGACATCGAGCGCAGAATCCGCGCGTTCATCCGCTGGAACGCCGCTGCGATGGTCATCCGCGCCAACAAGTACGCCGAGGGCATCGGCGGCCACCTGTCAACATACGCCTCCAGTGCAGCGCTCTACGAGGTCGGGTTCAACCACTTCTTCAAAGGCAAGGACGACGGACTCGCCGGTGACCACGTCTACTACCAGGGCCACGCTGCGCCTGGTATCTACGCACGCGCCTTCCTTGAAGGCCGCCTGAGCGAGGCGAACCTCGACAACTTCCGCATGGAGATCGGCGGGAATGGCCTATCGAGCTATCCGCACCCACGTCTCATGCCGCACTTCTGGGAGTACCCGACGGTGTCGATGGGCCTCGGTCCCATCAACTCGATCTATCACGCCCGTTTCAACAAGTACCTCCATCAGCGGCGAATCGAAGACACCAGCCAGAGCCAGATCTGGTCCTTCCTCGGCGACGGAGAGTGCGACGAGCCCGAGACCCTCGGCGCGATCTCGCTCGCCGGTCGATCCGATCTCGGCAACCTCAACTGGGTGATCAACTGCAACTTGCAGCGCCTTGATGGCCCGGTCCGCGGCAACGGAAAGATCATCCAAGAACTCGAAGGTGTGTTTCGCGGTGCAGGCTGGAACGTCATCAAGGTCGTGTGGGGTTCGGCGTGGGACGAACTGCTTCACCGTGACGTCGACGGCGTGCTGCTCAACAAAATGAACCAAACGGTCGACGGCGAGTTCCAGCGTTACGCGACCGAAGACGGCGCGTACATTCGGGAGTACTTTTTCGGTCCTGACCCGCGCCTCCGCAAACTCGTCGACCATCTCACCGATCGCGACATTGAGACCCTTCCCCGGGGCGGGCACGACTACCAAAAGGTCTACGCAGCCTTCAAGCGAGCTTCGGAGGTCACTGATCAGCCGACGGTGATCCTCGCGAAAACGGTCAAAGGGTGGACGCTCGGCGAAGGCTTCGAGGGCCGCAACGCCACCCACCAGATCAAGAAGATGACCAAAAACCAGTTGCTTGAGCTCCGCGAGCGGCTGAACATGGGGGCCGAGATTACCGAGGCGAGCCTTGAGGGAGGTGTCCCGCCGTACTTCCGGCCGCCGGAGGACTCCGAGGAGTACCAGTACATGCTGCAGCGCCGCACTGCGCTCGACGGCTTCATTCCGAGGCGGATCGTTCGGAACCGCCGGCCACTCAAGGTGCCGTCCACGGGCCCGTTCCTCGAGTTGCAGAAAGGCAGCTCGGGCCGCGAAGTATCGACCACCATGGCGTTCACGTCACTGCTGCGCGACCTGCTGCGCGACCAGGAGTTCGGCGAACGTGTAGTCCCGATCGTCCCCGACGAAGCCCGCACGTTCGGCATGGACTCGCTGTTCCGTGAGTTCAAGATCTACGCCCCGCGGGGCCAGCTCTACGAGCCGGTCGACCACGACCTGTTGCTGTCCTACTCCGAGGCGACCGATGGTCAGCTGCTTGAGGAGGGCATCACCGAAGCAGGCTCGATGGCCTCATGGATCGCTGCGGGTACGAGCTACGCCAACACCGGTGTCCCGATGGTCCCCTTCTACACCTTCTACTCGATGTTCGGCTTCCAGCGGATCGGTGATCTTGCGTGGCTCGCTGCAGACGCCCGAACCCGTGGCTTCTTGATGGGGGCCACCTCGGGGCGGACCACGCTCATGGGAGAAGGACTCCAACACCAAGACGGCCATAGTCTGCTCCTCGCTGCGACGATCCCGGCGTGCGAGGCCTACGACCCGGCGTTCGCTTATGAACTCGGCGCGATCATCGAGGAAGGCCTCGACCGGATGTACCCCGACGGGTCGATCGACGGTGAGGACGTCTTCTACTACATCGCCATCTACAACGAGAACTACGAGCAACCGCCCCGCCCTGATCACGTCGACAATCTCGACATCACGTCGGGGCTCTACAAGTTCGATCACGGCCCCGATCTCGGTGACGGTGCACTGCGGGCCACGATCTTGTTCTCCGGACCTTCGTATCTCGCAGCGAAGGAGGCGCAGCACATCCTTGCGGAGCACTACGACGTCGGCGCTGAACTCTGGAGTGTGACGTCCTACAAGCGACTCCGCGAAGATGCCATCAACGTCCAACGCCGCAACCGACTCAATCCTGTGGGTGATCGACTCGTCCCACTGGTTACCCGCAAGCTGGAAGACAGCGAGGGGCCAATCATCGCCGTGTCCGACTGGATGGGTGCCGTCGTTGGACAAATAAACCGTTGGACGCCGCGTCCGATGTCGGTGCTCGGCACCGACGGCTTCGGGCGATCCGACACCCGCCAGGCACTTCGGTCCTTCTTCGAGGTCGACGCAGCTCATATCGTCGTGACCGTCCTCAATGCGCTCGCACGCGACGGCAAAATCGAGCGCACGGTGGTCGCCGAGGCGATCGAATACTTCGGGATCGACCCCGACCGCCCGGATCCGGCCCACCCTGACACCGGGGCCACCACCGTCGGCCAGTGAGACCTGGCACCCTTTGGATCACGGCAGACCCCGAGGTCGACGGGCTCGTCAACACCGACCCACTCGCATTGCTCATCGGGATGCTGCTCGACCAGCAGATCGCGATCGAGCTGGCGTTTCGCGGACCACACCGAATCCAGGAGCGGATGGGAGTCCCGCTCGACGCGGCAACGATCGCCGCATGGAGTTCCGAGGACTTCGCAGCCCTGTGCGCCCTCAAGCCTGCGATCCACCGGTTTCCCGCCGTCATGGCGGGACGGATACAAGACCTGTGCAGCCACATCACCGACGAGTACGCAGGCCGCCCGGAGCGGATCTGGCAACGCCGGCGCTCAGCCGACACCGTCGCCGCCAACCTTCGTGCCGTCCCCGGTTACGGCGACGAAAAAGTCCGGATCTTCCTCGCCATTCTCGCCAAGCGCTTCAGCATTCGACCCGACGGCTGGGAAGCGGCAGCAGCCCCCTTCAGCGACGAACTACCCCGGTCGGTCGCCGACATGGGTAGCGCCGAGGATCGCCTCGCCGTGCGCGCCTGGAAGAAGGCACAGAACGCTGCGGGCAAGGCAAAGGACGACTAGGCCTCGCCGAAGAGCGCCGCCCGCTGACGGTCAAGCCAACCGAGCAGGACTGCGATTGCTCGCGGATCGTGCCGCAGATGATGACGGGCGCCCTGAATGATTCGGAGATCGGCGGTGCCGTGCGCATCGGCAACCGCTCTGGCATCGAAAACCGGGACCGAATCGTCGTCACTGCCGTGCACAACCATCAGTTCGCGAGGCGCCAGGCGCGCTGCTGCTTCAGCCGCCCGCACCGAGCGCAGGCCCTCTGACCACGTCTCGAATGATGCCGGGAACCGTTCGTCACGAACGACCCCCATCTCGCGAGCCAACAGCAGCAACTTGCGCGGATTGCGAGCCCAGTCTTCAAAGTCGGCAGGCGCCGCAACCGCAGCGACTCCGCGAACCGCATGATTAGATGCAGCCGCCTCGATCGCCAGGGCACCCCCCGTTCCGAACCCCATCAAAAACACGGAATCAACGCCAGCCTCCGACCGCAGATGAGCAACTGCCCCGTTCAGATCTCGTAGCCATCCATTCAGCGAGAAATTTCCCTCCGATTCACCGACCCCCCGACTCGAGAACGCAAGGGCCAACCATCCATGATCGGCAGCTGCTCGATCGGCGAGTTCAGGGAAGGTCGCCGTCGAGTTCGCACCGCCCCCTGCCTCGGCTGGAAAACCATGAGCGATCACCAACCCGGGCTGGGCGCGCCCGTGGTTCTCGGCTGGTTTGGCGAGGTGACAGGCGAGCTGAAGCCCGTCGACCGAGAAGCGCTGCTCCACGCCTTGCTCAGCTGGCCGGCTTGTAGCCGCGGTTTCGGGCCTCAGCCAGCGTGTCTGGCCCGAAACTCAACGCAAAGGGGCTTGACGCAAGCTCGTTGATCTTCTCGATCACTGCTTCGTCGTTTGCCTCGTCAACGTCGTAGACGAGCTGTGTGCGTTTGTCTCCGATGTAGCGGAAATGCTCGAAACGTTCGTGACGATCCATGGACGGGAGACTAGCGGGAACACAACAGCCCGGGGCCGAAGCCCCGGGCTGTCAATTTCGTTTGCTGGAGATCTCGGATCGTGGTCCTGCAAAAGCAGGCGACTCGGATGTGACAAGTTTCCGAACCAACGAGCCGAGGGTGGGTGGCTTGAATTCGCCAGGTTTCCAGCGGCTTGAGGCCTAGCGGCCAGCCACCTCCAAGGTCACAAAGGTATTACTAGGAATTTGGACCACCTCCTCTCTCTTGGTCCAAATAGTGAACCACATCTCGAGCGTCTGTGTCGTCACTTTTCTTTGCGATGCCGCGCCCGGGTTCCAGGGCCGCCACAGGGGCGATCCGCTAGCGCTCGCTCTTGGGAGCTTCGCCCAGTTCGACTGTCTCACCGACCGCGCCGATCTCGCTCAGGTACCGCATCTGAAGGTCGAGCACGCACACGACATCGAGCGCATCGATCGCTTCACCAGCCGACAGTGCCTTCGCCACGACGGCATCGACTGCGGCGTCTTCCATCGCGACCGATCCCTCCCGCACCACATCGCCGCCTGCGATCGTCTCGCCGTGCTCAGACGCCGCACCGACCGATGCGAACCAGTCGAGGTGCCAGCCGAGGATCTGTCCCAACTCGTCGAAGGAAAGCCGGGCTGTGACCTCATCGGGCAGCCGAGCTGCGATCCAAGCTGATGCTGCGGCCAGTTCGTACACCGCCGGGCGCCGTTCCGACTCGAGCTGTGCCACCGCACGACCCACTGCGTACAGCGCGATCGCCACCACGACGACTATGCCCACAACGAAGAACACCCAGGCCATACGCCGAAGCGTACGACCTGGGTGCCGTTAGTTCTCAGTCGGGACACGCTCGCCTGTCCCTTGTTGTTGCCGACAACGGCGGCTGCCTGGCAAGCGCCGGTTCAGATACCGATTCGCTGCGCGAGGAGTTCGCGGTGGTAGGTGGGATCGCCGAACAGCAACTCGGAGCTCTTCGCCCGCTTGAAGTACAGGTGAGCCGGATGCTCCCACGTGAAGCCGATGCCACCATGGATCTGGATGTTCTCTGCTGCAGCGTGGAAGTACGCCTCCGAGCAGTAGCTCTTGGCGAGCGACGCAACCGAAGGAAGCTCGTCGTTCATCTCGTTGGCGCACCATCCGGCGTAGTACGCCGCGGACTTGGCCGACTCGACCTCGAGCAGCATGTCTGCGCACTTGTGCTTGATCGCCTGGAACGAGCCGATCGGGCGACCGAACTGCACACGGACTTTGGCGTATTCGACCGACATGTCGAGACACATCTGGGCACCACCAACCTGCTCGGCAGCCAGTGCCACCGCAGCGAGATCGAGAACGGTGCTGAGCACGTCCCAGCCGCCGCCGTCGGTCCCGATGAGGGTGCCGTTCGCACCGTCGAGCACGACCTTGGCCTGCTTTCGCGTCTGGTCCATCGTCGACAGCGGCGTGGCGGTCACGCCGGCGCCAGACGGATCGACGGCGAAGAGCGAAACGCCGGCATCGGTGCGGGCAGCGACGATCATCGCGTTGGCGGTGTGACCGTCGAGCACGTACATCTTCGTTCCCGAGATCGAGTAACCGTCGCCCGAGGCAGTGGCCTGCGCGGTGATACCCGCCTCATCCCACTTACCGTTCTCCTCGGTGAAGGCGAGCGCGGCTCGGGTCTCACCCGATGCGATGCCCGGGAGGTGCGCCTTTTTGGCGTCTTCGTCACCGCTGTGCAGCAGGGTGTTGGCGGCGAGCACACAGCTCGAGAAGTACGGCGCACACAGCAGTGCTCGACCCATCTCTTCGAGCACGACGACCTGCTCGATGAAGCCGAATCCCTGGCCACCGTATTCCTCGGGGATGGCGAGCGCCTGGAGGCCCATCTGTTCAGCCATCTGGTTCCAGACGGCTTCGTCGTAGCCCTTTTCGGTGTCCATCTGTTCACGGACTGCCGCCTCGTCGGACTTGTCTTCGAGGAAGCTGCGGACGAACTCGCGCAGCTGGTCTTGCTCTTCAGAGAATGCAAAGTTCATGAGAATTACCCTAGCGACACCAACAGGCGAGCATGACATATAATGTGTACAGCGATGTACACATCAGCTCAGTATCTTGGCGTCCGTGACCTCAGAGCCGACCTCGCGACACATGTTCGTCGAGCACAAGTCGGTGAGCGCGTGATCATCACCATCGACGGTCATCCCGCTGCTCAACTCGCGCCGATCACACCGATGGGCGAGCCAACCGTCGACGACCTTGCCGCCGCCGGCCTCGTACGTCGACCCTTGCGCATCGACCGCCCTAACGCCCCGACCGATCTCCCCCTGCTCCCGATCGACGTCACCCCTGACCGGGTGCTCGCCGATCTGCGCGGCGACCCACCCCGCCGCCGATGATCCTCGCTCTCGATCCCAGCGCCCTGATCCAGCGGTACGCCGGCGGGCCTCATTCCGCAGTCGTGAACACGGCCATGGCGACCGCCGACGACTGGGTGATATCGGACCTAGCGCGCGCAGAACTCTTGATGGCGCTCCACAGGCTCTCACCCGATCCCCGCACCGCCGCCAAACTCACCGCCGCAGCGAGAGCCGACATTGATGCGATGCTGGTCATCCCGATCGACGACCGAGCGCTCGGACGAGCCGTCGAGATCGGAACGCTGTACGGCCTGCGGACCGTCGACGCCGTGCACCTCGCGGCACTCGATCGACTCCCTCGCCCTCTGGGGCTGGCGACGCTCGACGCGCGCCAGATGTCGGCTGCAGTCTCACTCGAGATCGAGGTAGTAACACCGGTTGAGATCTGAGATCGGACCGACTGGCCGAGCTACGGTCGAACGATGAGCGAACCCGGCCCTCCCCTCCCGGCCCATAAGCGGCCTTACGACGACACGCCGGTTCACACCGCCGATCTTCCTCCACTCCCCATCCGCGACCGGAATATTCCCGCAGAAGCCTGGATTGAGGCGCCACTCGAGCTGCTGGCCTCCGGCGACGACATCGGCAAGCCGCGAATCTCCTACAAACGCCGCATCGGGTCCTGGCTACTGTGGCGGGCCGGCCCTGCCCGTAAGGCGAACTCGCGCTATGTCGCGATCGACGCCGACGACCTCACCAAGGTCTATTTCTTTCGTCTCTTCCCCGATGGCACGGGGGAAGGGATCGGCCCGCGCGGTGTAACACATACACGATTCCGGACATGGAAAGAAGAACTAAACGAGTCTCCTTGATGAACCCGAACGACAGACACCCAACGACCGTGCCGCTGATGGTTGAGTACTCCCGATGCCCGACTCGCTCACCGAACATGTCACTGCTCAGTCGGCCGGATCGAACACAGGGGCTACTGTCGGCATATGAACGAAGCACCGTGGCAAGGAGACGTTGTCGGCCTCGTGGAGGCCTTCCGGTCGGGCGAACGGTCACCACTCGAAGAACTGGAGGCGACGCTCACCGCAGTAACTGCCAGCGACCTCAACGCGGTTTGCCACGTCGACGCCGACGCTGCCCGCCGTACCGCAGCGACGGCTGACGTCTCACTTCCCTACGGTGGCGTGCCGTTGGCGGTGAAGGAACTCCTGGCCGTGGGCGGATGGCCTGCCGCAGAGGGATCGATCCCGCTCAAAGACGAGGTGTTCGCCGAGGACGGCATCTCCGTGCAACGACTGAAGGCTGCCGGAGCTATTCCCGCCGTGCAGACGACGTCGAGCGAGTTCGGTGCCACCAACCAGACCACCACCAAGCTCCACGGCGCCACCCGCAATCCGTGGAACCTCGAACGCACGCCCGGTGGAAGTTCCGGCGGATCGGCAGCAGGGGTCGCCGGTGGTCTTTTTGCCCTGGCCACGGCCAGCGATGGTGGCGGCTCGATCCGTATCCCAGCCGGCTTCTGCGGCTTGATCGGTCTGAAGTCGACGTTCGGCAGGATCCCGAGAGGTCCCGGCGCAATCCTGGGCAACGCCACGTCAGTCGAGGGAACCGTCAGCAGGAGTGTTCGCGATGCGGCTCGCTATCTCGATGTCACGAACGGGTTCGACGGACGCGATCCTCGATCACTCCCGCGAGTGGAAGGGTACGAGGCCGGGCTCGGCACTCACGCCGACGAGATCGGTTCCCTCCGAGTCGTCATCGTCCCCGACCTGAGTTGTGCCGTGGTCGGGCCCGAGACCGAAGAACTCGTGGTGGCAGCAGCAGAGGAACTGGTGACGCTCGCCGGTATGCGGCAGGTAGCTCTCGACCTTCGGCTCCCGAGCATCATGGGCGTGTGGGGCGCCACCGGCGGGGTGGGAATCCGCAAGTCGCTCGGCGAGCGCTGGCCAGACTGTGCACCCGATCTCGGCGGCATCGAGCGCTACGGCCAGTTCGCAGCCGACGCGGGGTTCACGATCGACGCGATGGCACGGGCCGAGACTCGGCGCGCCGAATTCAACGACGCGATGGCAGCGACGTTCGCGGAGGTAGACATCGTGCTTGCAGCTACCAACCCGGCGACAGCCTTCGACGCCGAGGGACGCATCCCTCACGTCTTTGAAGGACGCGAATCCAAACCCGGCAACAACGGCGCGCTCACGGCGCCTGCCAACATCTACGGAAACCCTGCGATTGCGCTTCCCGTCGGCCGTGCGAGCGACGGGCTTCCCGTCAGCCTTCAGGTCATGGCTCCCCACTTCCGCGAGGATCTGCTCCTCGATCTGGCCTTGATCTGGGAACGAGATCATCCGGTCGAACTGGCGGTTTAATTAGCACTACGTGCGTAGGATTAATGGTGATCGGAGGCGTAGACTTTCGGTCATGTCCGCTCCCCTGTTCGAAATCGAAGGACTCCACGCAGCCACTGCGGAAGGCAACATCGAGATCCTTCGGGGTGTCGATCTCACCGTCCACGAGGGCGAGCTCCACGCCCTGATGGGCCCCAATGGCTCGGGCAAGTCCACGCTCGCCAGCGTCTTGCTCGGCAGCCCAGAATACGAAATCACAGCCGGCAGCATCCGGTTCCGCGGTGAGGACATCACCGAATGGGACCCCGATATCCGGGGCAAAGCTGGCATCTTTCTCGCGTTCCAATACCCCCAGGAGATACCGGGCGTCTCCGTCATCAACTTCCTGCGCCAGGCGCTGTCAGCCCGCAAGGGCATCGACCTGTCGGTACTTGAACTTCGCCTTGCGATCATGGAGTGGATGGAGCGCCTCGAGATGGACCCATCGTTCGGTGAGCGATACCTCAACGAAGGCTTTTCAGGGGGCGAAAAGAAGCGCAACGAGATCCTCCAGATGGCCATCCTCGAGCCAGAGATGGCCATTCTCGACGAGACCGACTCAGGCCTAGACATCGATGCCCTACGTGTCGTGTCGAGTGGTGTCCAAGAGGTTCGCAAGGACCGTGAGCAGATGGGCGTACTCGCCATCACCCACTACCAACGCTTGCTCGACGAACTGCGCCCCGACCACGTGCACGTGATCGTCGATGGACGCATCGTCGAATCGGGCGGCATGGAGTTGGCAGAGGACCTCGAAAAGAACGGCTACGAGCGGTTCGAGGTGAAGGCGTGAGTGCCATCTCAGCCGATATCAAGAAGGATTTTCCGATCCTGCAACAGCAGGTCCACGGCAAACCTCTGATCTACCTCGATTCCGGAAACACCTCACAGAAGCCGAAGGCGGTCATCGACGCGATGACCAGCTACTACGAGACGATCAACGCAAACGTCCACCGCGGCTCGTACGAGATCGCGGTGAAAGCCACCGACGCTCTCGAAGGCGCCCGCGCCAAGGTTGCTCGATTCGTCAACGCTCCGGCCGTGAACGAAGTTGTCTTCACCAAAAACGCTACCGAAGCAATGAATCTCCTCGCTCGGAGCTGGGGCGCAGCAAACCTCGGACCCGGCGACGCTGTGCTCATCTCCGAGATGGAGCATCACGCCAACATCGTGCCGTGGCACATGCTGGCTGCCGAGAAGGGATTCGAACTGAGATGGATCCCCGTGACTGCGGATGGTCATCTCGACCTCACCGACCTCGACAGGCTGCTTGACGGCGCCAAACTGCTGTCGATCACGGCGATGTCGAACGTGCTCGGCACGCTGAACGACATTCCCCGCTTGGCTGCGGCCGCCCATGCCAACGGCGCATTGATCGCCGTTGACGGCAGCCAGTACGTGCCTCACGTCCCCACCGATGTTCAGGCGATGGGGGCTGACTTCTTGGTGTTCACCGGACACAAGATGTTGGGCCCGATGGGAATCGGCGTCCTTTGGGCACGCGCCGCAATCCTTGAGGCGATGCCGCCGTTCCTCGGTGGCGGCGAGATGATTCTCAACGTCACCAAAGAGGGATTCACCACCACCGACATTCCGTGGAAGTTCGAGGCAGGAACGCCGATGGTCGCCGAAGCGGTCGGCCTCGGCGCAGCGGTCGATTACCTCGGCAAGCTCGGCATGGAAAATGTCCGTCAGCACGAGATCGAACTCACCGCATACGCGCTCCGAACGCTCACCGAGCGCTACGACGACAAGATCGTCATTCACGGTCCGCCGGAGCCGGCCGAGCGAGGCGGCGTGTTGTCGTTCGTGTACGGCGACCCTGATGCCCGGGTACATCCCCACGACATCGCCCAAGTACTTGATCAGGCCGGCGTGTGCGTCCGAGCTGGCCACCATTGCGCCAAGCCGCTGTTGCAAACGATGAACGTGCCCGCAACGAGCCGTGCCTCGCTCTACGTCTACAACGATGAATCTGATATCGATGCCCTCGCCGATGCCCTCAAGGCCTCGAGCGACATCTTTGCCTTCTAGGCTGATCGACCCTCTAGGACCACGCTGATGCCCGGACTCGACGACCTCTACCGAGAAGTCATCCTCGACCACTACCGCTCACCCCGAAACCGCGGTGAGCTCGACACCCCGCCTGCCGTGCGCGCCGAGGGCTTCAACCCGCTGTGTGGCGACGAGATCATTGTCTTCATCGATGTGGACGATGCGGGAGTCATCGCCGACATCGCGATCGGTGGCCAGGGGTGCTCAATCTCACAGGCGGCCGCATCCATGATGTCGGCGGCGGTGAAGGGGAAGACCACCACCGATGCCCGTCGCTACATCGGCGCATTCAAGGGCCTCATGAGCATCCACGAGGGTGAGCTCGGTGGCGATGGCTCAGAAGCCGAGATGGGTATCTCCTCCGACGCCGACAATGGCAACGACGTCGAGCTCGGCGATCTTGAGGCACTCACAGGCGTCGTGAAGTTCCCGGTGCGAATCAAGTGCGCCACGTTGAGCTGGAACACGCTTGCAGAGGCGCTCGCCGAAGCCGAAGTGTCCTGAGCAGTGGATCCGGTCGAAGGCGGGCTGAGCGCTGACGCCCGTCGTTCGATAAGACAGCGAAGCGGGTAACCAGTCGAGTCGACCAAGATGGCACTGCGGCACTGCGGCCCGGTCAAGCACGGACGCACTCGGCACAGGTTCTCGGCCGGTCTCTGCGAACGATGATGGTGCTTTCCGGGCTGCCCGTCTTTCGGTTCTTCGCCGCCGACTAGCACCGTGCGGGCTTGGGTCTCGCCATCAACGTGCCGGTTCAGAGCGTCGTGTCGTCCGCTGGTCTGGCCGCGCGCTGGATCGGATCCGAAGGACTGTTCGATCACCTTGTCGCGGGCTGCTCAGCCGACACGGCCGCCTAGGACAGCGGATCGTCGAGTCGGAGACGAATCGCAACGGCGACCTCCGGCCCAACGACGGCTACGAGCTCTTCCGCCAGCTGGTCAGCTGTGGCTTGTCCACCGACGTAGGCCTCGGGCTCTTCGGTGCAACACCACGACATCGTTGCGTCATCACCCCAATCGCGGCGAGCCCAGCGTCGGAGGGTGCGGGTGCCGTCGTCGTCTTGATCGACGCGAAGCGGAAGCTGAGAGCACACGAACGGTTTCACATCGAGCGGTCGATCGCCGTCGGCAAGCGCCTGTAGGTGCAACGCGCAGCCAACACCACCCGCGAAGCCCGGCCGGTTGAGGAAGATGCACGCCCCATCGGCAAGCGCAGTGAACCGTCGATCGTCACGGAAGACCCCACTCTCCCGGGCTTGGCCGACAAACTGGAACCGCTCGGGATCGATGACGGCTGCGAGTGCCGAGATCAGCATCGCTTCCTCTTCATCGACGAGTTCCACTCCAACCGAACAGCAGCCCTGCTGCAGCTCTTCGGCGGGCCTGTCGAGGATGCCTTTACAGCCTTCTCCCCAGATGCACTGCCACCGCGACCCGAGAAAGCCGAGGTCGACTCGCCAGCGGGTCCCGTCGACCGGGTCGACGAAATCTTCGAAACGTTCGGACGGCACGATCACAGTCCGAGCTTAAGCCCGGTACGGTTCCGTGCCGTGCGGCTGATCGAGACCGAGAGCCACCCCATCAAGGCGGACGACTACCGCCTCGCGTGTCGCGACACCTTGCGACGGCAGGGTGTGCTGGTGCTTGCGGGTTTCTTCTCTGCCGAGATGATCGAACGGTCCCTCGCAGATGCGGCCAGGCGGGAGCCCTCGGCGTTCTTCGCCAACTCGACTCATAACGTCTGGTTGACCGAACCCGATCCGACGCAACCCGAGGGCCACTCGTACAACCGCCAAGTCATCAGTTCGAAGGGTCTGATCGCCGACGACCAACTCTCCGCCGACTCGCCGCTGCGCGAGGTCTACGGTGATGTCGACTTTCGGGCGTTTTTGTGCGCCGTTTTGGAGATCGACGAGATCCACCCGTACGCCGACGAAGTGTCATCGATTAACGTCCACTACGCACCCGAAGGTCGTGAGCTCGGCTGGCATTTCGACAATTCGTCGTTCGCAGTGACCATGCTTTTGCAGGCTCCAGTTGCCGGTGGCCAGTTTGAATATGTTCCAAACGTCCGCACCGATCTGGCGGTCCACGACCGCATTGATGCGATCCTTGACGGGTCGGAGCCAGTAGAGGCGCTCGCCTTCGCGCCGGGCGACCTCGTGCTCTTTCGGGGCCACGATGCGTTGCATCGCGTCACCCCGACAGAAGGGGCAACAACCCGCATGCTCGTCGTGTTCGCCTACAACGATCAACCGGGTGTCGGCCTGTCACAGTCTGCTCTCCAGACCTTCTACGGACGGTTCGACTGAGACGCAGCCCCACCGGCGTGCACCGCTACGATCGCAGCGACATGCACGACGTCCCCGCAGCTTGGTACGACGACCCCGAGGATCCGTCCCAGTACCGCTACTGGGACGGATCGCAGTGGACCGACCACCGGGCTCCGAAATACGCGGGCACAGAGTCGAAAGCGCGTAACGGGGTCGTGCAAGCGACCTGGCGGCTCGGCACGCAGGCCATCGGCCCGCTGATCGGCATCGGGGCCCTCTACATCCTGGCACTCCTACCTGCCCTCATCGTGGTGACGGTCGGTACCGTGCAGTCACTCGAACCCGGGCTCGGCGTGATCATCGACGAATTGACGTCGGACACGTGGAACCCAGGGTCCGACCCTGGCGACGAGGCGTTCCTCGACTCCATTCGCTGGAGTCCAACAACCTTCTTCTGGGTGACGGCAGCTGCGGCGTTGCTGTACGCGTTCCCGGTCTCGATACTGGCCCAAAGCACCGCGATCATCTTGATGGCGAACCGCCATCGAGGTGGCTCGATGCAGTTCGCCGAGGCGTGGTCGATCGGCCTCAACCGATTTGCTCGTCACGCTGCGATCAGCATGTTGTGGGTCGTCTGCTCCCTCGCCGTGGTTGGGGTGCTTGCGGGGCTGTGGATACTTGCGATCTTTGCGACGCCCTTTGTCTTTGTCGTTGCCGTGCCACTCACCGTCGCAGTCGTCGTCTACCTGTACCCGTTCGTGTGGCTTGCGCTCATCTCGCTGTACACCGGGCCAGTCGACCGACCGCCGTGGCGAAGCATCACGGCACTCGTGAAGCCGCGTTGGGCAACCGTCGCCAGACCGGTGCTGGTGATCAACGTGGTGATTGTCGGAATCGGCCTCGCGAGTTCGCTCCTGAGTCTGGTCCCGATCCTTGGGTTGGTTGCCAGCCTCGCCAGCAGCGTTGCCCAGTGGATCGCGCAACACGGATCCGGCATCGTCATTTGGGATCAGATCGGCGGGGAATTCGACCCCGAAATTAGCGACCCGGAGTAGCTGCCGACCGCCGCCGACCGAACTCCTGGGTTACGCGAACGGGTCGGCGAAGGGGTCGTCGAGCAGCCCGGCGCTCCCGGCTGCAGCCGGTGCGGTGACCCAACGCTCGTACCCAGTCTCTTCGAGTTCGTCGGCGAGGCCGGGGCCACCCGACTCCTGGATCTTGCCGTCGGCAAAGACGTGAACCACGTCGGGCTTGAGCTGGTTGAACAGTCGGCTGTAATGCGTGATCGCAAGCACGCCGAGACCATCTTCCGACGTCGCTTCCTCGATCCGTTGACTGACGAGGCGAAGGGCATCGACGTCAAGACCCGAGTCGAGCTCGTCAAGAATGGCGAAGGCAGGTCGCAGCACACCGAGTTGCAGAGTCTCGTTGCGCTTTTTCTCACCGCCGGAGAGGTCGACGTTCAGAGGACGCTCGAGGAACTGGGCTCCAAAGCCAATGCGTTCGGCCTCGACCCGTAGCCGCTCCCAGATGTCACTCGAGTCGTCAGCAGTGCGCACCGAAGCAGTCAGCATGTCGCGCAGAGAGACGCCAGGAACCTCGGTCGGATATTGCATCGCAAGAAACAATCCGGCCTCAGCCCGCTGCCACGTGGGCCTGTCGAGCAATTCGACATCGTCGATGCGAACCGACCCGCCGAGTACGTCGTAACCAGGACGACCAGCAATCACGTGTGACAGCGTTGACTTGCCTGATCCGTTGGGTCCCATGACGGCGTGGACCTCTCCGGAACCGACGACAAGGTCGACCCCTTTCAGGATCTCTTGGCCATCGACTGCAGCACGCAGCCCTTCGATGATCAGCTGACTCATTCGTCCGTCTCCTCGGAAATGATGAGTACCACCTCGCCGTCGACCACTGCGACGTCGTAGCTCGGAACCGGGCGCACTGCAGGTAACGAAAGCGGCTCACCGGTCCTGAGATCGAAAAGAGCACCGTGGCGCTCACATTCGATGGCGCAGTCGTCGGCCTCGACGAAACCCTCGGAGAGAGAGACGTCGGCGTGGCTGCACGTGTCACCAATGGCGTACACATCGTCGCCGATACGAACGAGGGCGATGTGACGACCCTCGACCGTGATTTTTCGAGCGGTTCCCGGCTCGATCATGTCGAGGGCGAAGAGCGTGTGGGCTGTCATGCCACCGTCTCCATCTCTACCGAGTCGAGGTCTCGCTGCCGGGCGAGTTTGTTGGCGATGGCGAGCTTGAGTGCAGGTGCCGCCGACGGCACGGGAATGTTCGCCAGAACCTCCCCGAGGAACCCGGCGACGATCAGTCGTTCGGCCTCATCGGTCGGCACCCCCCGCGACTCGAGGTAGAACCGCTGCTCCTCGTCCACAGGACCGACAGTGGATGCGTGGCTGCACTTGACGTCGTTGTTCTCGATCTCGAGGTTCGGAACCGACTCGGCCCAGGCATCGTCGCTGAGCTTGAGGTTGCGGTTGGTCTGGAATGCGTTGGTACCACGGGCATCAGGCCGTACCCGGATAAGGCCCGTGTAGATGCTGCGAGCCGAACCGGCGACGACGCCCTTGTAGAGCAGATTCGACGTCGTGTCGGGGGCGACATGGTCCTGGTATGTGCGAAAGTCGAGGGTCTGCTCACTTTCGCCGAAGTAGACCGCCATCAAGTCACCGTGCGCCCCGCGACCGACAAGACGGATGTCGGCTCGCGTCCGGGCGTACTGGCCACCAAACGCCGCTGTTGCCGCAGAGATCGTGGAGTCCTTCTCGGCTCGGGCCAGCACGGAGCCGAACTGCCAGGTGTTGGCACCCTGCTCCTGAACCTTCAGGTATCCGAGCCGGCCCGCAACACCGACGTCGAGCTCGACCACAGGGCACATCAGAATGTGATCGGCTACTTCGGAGGTGTGGAGGTCCATCACGTCGACCTGCGCGTTCTCCCCGACCCGAACAACCAGTCGAGGAAACGCAGCACCGCCATCGCCTGCTGCGTGATGGGTGACGACGATCGGGCGATCGACAACAACACCACGCGGGATGTCGATGAGGAGGGGCGAGTCCATGAACGCATCGTTGAGGAGGGTGAAGTAGTCGCCGGCGTCGGCTGCCACCGAGCCAAGACAGACTTGGCCGTTCTCGCTATCAGCCAAGGGGCCGATATGAACGCCAAGATCGATCAGTTCCTGATCGACATCGGTGTACATGACGCGACCGTTGACGCAGCGAACCATGGCAGCAGGTTCGACGTCGAGTCGGGCCATCGGGGCGTCACCGAACTCGGTCGCCGGAGCGAACGCGTCGAGGTCGAGTTCACCGATGCGGCTGTAGCGCCACTCCTCGGCGGAGACGTCGGGACGTGGGGTGGCCTCGAAGGTTTCGGCCGCAGCGACGCGCCAATCGATCAGCCACTGCGGGCCTTCAAGCGCGCCTGCGGCAGCAGGGGAAAAGACAGGGGACACGGGGATTTATCCTACCGCCGTAGTG
>Ga0222718_10001321_pt1 | contig 23982 bp, 23 predicted proteins | sample C33_27DmetaG_FD_165045 | JGI IMG/M metagenome (GOLD analysis project Ga0222718, IMG submission 165045) | Estuarine water microbial communities from San Francisco Bay, California, United States - C33_27D | ecosystem: Environmental > Aquatic > Marine > Unclassified | place: USA: California...
ATAGAGCTCCTTGAGCTCTGGCACCAATATCCCTGCCAGACCATAGGCTCCGTCGATGTGGAACCAGAGGTCCTTTTCCTTCGCAAGTCTTGCCAGACCAGCTAGGTCGTCCACGATCCCAAAGTTTGTCGTGCCGGCGGTTCCGACAACTGCACAAGGTGTTAGCCCGCCCGCGAGTGCTGACTCATAGGCCGCCTTGGCAGATTCGTAAGTTATCGCACCAGTTTCGCCCGAGTCCGCGGCACTGGTGCCGACACCTATAACCTTTGCAACTGACTTGACCGAGCTGTGAGACTCGGTTGAGCAGATGATCGTGTAGTCCTTGGCACCGTGCTTTTCTTGTGCGACCTCCCTGGCGGTCACAAGCGCCGAGAGATTACCCAGCGTTCCGCCCTGCACAAACACGCCACCGCTTGTCTTTGGCAACCCGCACTCACTCGCCAGCAGCTCCAGCACCTGGTTTTCTGCATAAACAGCTCCCGAACCCTCAAGCCAAGAACCTCCATAGATGGAGCTTGCAGAGACCACGAGGTCAAAAAGGCTTGCAGCTTCAGTCGGGGCTGCCGGAATAAACGATAGATATCCAGGGTGGTTAGTGGAGATGGTTGCTGGTGCCAAGACATCGGCGAAGACATTGAGGGCTTTTTCGCCTCCCATACCCTCCTCGGTAATCGTCAGACCTGCCTGCTCTGAGAGCTTTTCAAGGGTCTGGGGTCCGTCAAGGGGAGGAGGGTTGTAATCGAGGCGCTGGGTCGCGTATTGAAAAATGGCATCTCTTAGCCCGTTGTCTTCACCGGGAGAGTGCATAGCGGTAGTCAATTAGTGTCTCCTTCGACCTTCGCTAACTCTAGCTAATTGGCCCCTTGTGATGATGGTCGAAGACGATGTTGGTCCTGGTGTTTGCCACAGAGGCATTGTTACTCAGCTGCTCGAGCACGAACTCCCTGACCGCCTCTGAATTTTCGACCGCGACATGGACTATGAAGTCCTCTTGGCCACCTAAGAAAAACACCTGAACCACCTGCGGGTGTTCCCGCATCTGCTGCATGAAGCTCGCGAGATTGGCTCTGGCTCCAGCCCTGAGCGTCACTGAGATCAGTGCCTGGAGCTCAAGGCCAATTGCCTCGGGCGACACCTCCGCACTGAAAGACCTAATGACTCCCTCATCGACCAGCCTCCGCACACGAACCAAACACGTGGAGGGGGCAAGACCGACCTGGCTTGCAAGGTCCGAGTTCGAGAGCCTGCCATTGGTCGAGAGCAGTCTGAGAATCTCGAGATCGGTGTCATCGAGAGACACCCGGGCCTGAATTTTCTTCGGTTCGGGCATAGTCATTTCCTCCCAAATGCAATTTATCTCAAAAAACTAATGTGTATCTGCAGAAAATTCAAGACAAATGCAATTCTCACGAACATCTTGCAAAAATAGGACAAATTTCAAGGAGCTTTAGATGCTTGTAGGTGTCCCAAAAGAAATCAAGAACAACGAGAACCGGGTGGCAATGACGCCAGCCGGAGTCCACGAGCTGACCCAGCGCGGTCACAAGGTTCTTATTGAGAAAAGTGCAGGTGTCGGATCCGGTTTTAGCGACGACGACTACAAGAAAGCCGGAGCTGACATTGCCGCGGATGCGGCAAAGGTTTGGGCCGAGGCCGAGATGATCGTGAAGGTCAAGGAGCCGATTGAGCCGGAATACAAGTTGATGCGCAAGGGCCAGGTGCTCTTCACCTACCTTCACCTTGCGGCCTCCAGGCCATGCACGGACGCTCTGCTTGCCTCGGGAACCACGGCCATTGCCTATGAGACAGTTCAGATTGGCAGGTCTCTGCCTCTGCTACAGCCGATGAGCGAGGTTGCCGGAAGGCTTTCCGCTCAAATCGGTGCCTTCCAACTTATGAAGACCCAGGGTGGCCTGGGAGTTTTGATGGGTGGGGTGCCGGGAACTCCTAGGGCGAAGGTTGTCGTGATTGGTGGCGGAGTAGCCGGGACCGAGGCTGCCTATGTTGCCAACGGCATGGGTGCCGACGTGGTTGTAATTGATCTATCCCTTCCAAGGCTCAGAGAGATTGAGGAGCGCTTCAATGGCGAGGTTCAGACTCGGGTTTCAACCTCCTACGAGATTGCCGAGCAGCTAGCGGATGCGGATCTAGTTATCGGTTCGGTTTTGATTCCCGGAGAGAAGGCTCCAAAGCTTGTCAACGATGAGATGGTGAAGGGCATGAAGCCGGGGTCTGTGCTTGTCGACATTGCCATCGATCAGGGCGGCTGCTTCGAGCACTCCCGACCTACCACCCATGATGAGCCCACCTTCGCGGTTCACCAGAGCATCTACTACTGCGTGGCAAACATGCCTGGTGCTGTGCCGAACACTTCAACGAGGGCACTGACAAATGCCACCCTGCCCTACGTAATTGCTCTTGCCCACAAGGGCTGGAAGCAGGCACTCAAGGATGATGCTGCATTGGCCTTGGGTCTAAATACCCATGAGGGCAAGGTAACCCACCCCGCTGTCGCTCATGCCTTTGAAGAGCTTCCCTACATGGATACAGCAGCTATTTTGTAGTTATTTTTTGCGAGAGCGAATCGCCAGAAAGCTCACCACAAAGATCACCAGCCCGATAAGGACGCCAAGGGCAATGTTTCTATCTCGAGCTATCTCCTCGCAAGAAGTCCATCCGGCCTGCTGAACATCTGGAGTGCAGGTCGTGGGGTCAAAAAACCCGATCCACCAAGCGAGAATCGCAATGCCCACGATCGTGGCAAGCATGGCAAGGGAGTTGTTGCGCATCTGGCGCCTCCCTTAGCTAGTTCTCTGGTGTTGCCTCTGCCTGCTTGGCGATTTCGCCACGGACCTCGTCCATGTCCAACTCTTTCACCTTGCCGATTAGTTCCGTTAGTGCAGGTCCGGGAAGAGCTCCTGCCTGATTGAACAGCAGGATGCCGTCGCGAAAGATCATCAGGGTTGGAATGGAGCTAATGCCTGCCATGCCGCTGAGTTGCTGCTGGGCCTCGGTGTCGACCTTGCCGAAGCGAATCTCGGGGTTGTCTTCGGCAGCTTTTTCGAAGATCGGGCCAAACATCTTGCATGGGCCACACCACTCAGCCCAGAAATCAACGAATGTGATTCCGTCCTGGGCGACTGTGGTTTCGAAATTCTCGAGCGTGAGCTCCATTGTGGCCATGTCTAATCAACTACTTTCACTGCTTGTTGTTTACGTGCGGTTTGAGCAAGAAGGATTCCTGCGATAACCACGATACCCCCAAGAGACTGAGTCCCAGAAATCGTCTCCCCAAGCCACCAGAGTGCAAACAGGGCCGCAAGCACAGTTTCCGCCGTCGCAACCACTCCCACGAGGGTTGCCGAGAGGTTTCGAAGCGCTAGGTAGATAAGAGCCATTGGGGCAAAAGAACCAAACACTCCCATGAAGATGAGCCCGGCCCAAAGCGGCACAACCGTGCCGGCGAGATTGCCGCCCAGATCAACGCTCGCCCCCAGAATCTCAGGACTGAGCGAGCCTAGGTCTGCAAACGGCAGGAAGAACAGGGTTGCAATTGACATGCCATAGGCCATGGTGACATTGGTTGGCAGGTAACGCTGGACTCGCTCGCCAGTCAAAAAGTGAGTGGTGAGCGAGGCTGCAGCTGCGATTCCAAAAAAAATGCCAATCGGGTTCAGCTCTGAGTCCCAAATATTTGCCACCACCGACAGTCCAATCAGCACCATTGCGGCACCAAGCCAAATCTGCTTCCCGACTTTTTCTTTGAATATCAATAGCGCGATTATCGGCACCCACAGCACTGCGGTGTATTCAATGAGGAGCGCGATTCCGATGGGAAGGTAGTAGACGGCCTGGCTGTAAGTCCACTGCAGCATTCCTACACCCACGACACCCAAAAGCAGAAGCCTTGGTATGAGCCTGGCGGGAACCTTCATGCTCTTTGGGCTGGTAAAGAGCACCCAGGTGAGGGCGATGAGTCCGGCACTTAGTGACCGGAAGAATACGACCTGCTCGGGCGTGATTCCACTTGTGATGATGACTTTGGTGGTGGAGGCGTTTATGCCAAAGAGAATTGCCGCAACAAGGGCAAAGACGACGCCGAGCGTCGGGTTTTTTTGGGTCAATTAGGCTGCGCCGTACCTTTCATCAGTGGAATGAAATACCACTGGGGAAAGTTTATGACTGCAATGGAAAAATTCACTCTCGCCGGCGGTTGTTTCTGGTGCCTCGACTCTGCCTACATTCAGCTCAAGGGTATTAGCGACGTTACCTGCGGCTATGCCGGGGGGCACGATCCAAAACCCAACTACGAGAGCGTTTGCAGCGGCACCACCGGCCATGCCGAGGTGGTGTCTATCGAATTTGACCCAGAGGTCATTTCCCGCGAGACCATTTTGGATGTTTTCTTCACAGTCCATGACCCAACTCAGCTAAACCGTCAGGGTCACGACATTGGGACCCAGTACCGCTCTGCCATGTTCTATGAGACCCCTGAGCAGTGCGAGCTTTTCGAGAGCGCGGTCGCAAAGGCGAACGAGATGTGGGGAGGCAGAGTCGTCACCGAGATTGCCGAACTCGAGAAGTTTTACCCTGCCGAGGACTACCACCAGGACTACTTTGCGAACAACCCGACCCAGGGATACTGCGTTGCCGTTGTCGCTCCCAAGGTCGGTAAAGTGCGCCAGAGCTTTTCGCACCTCATCAAATAACCAAGTTATCCACAGGTAGCGCCAACCCTCTTTCCTAACCACTCGATGCTGGGCAAACTAACGCCCATCTAAAGAGTTAGGAAATCTCATGGCAGAACATCTTGTAGTTCGCGGACTAATCGCAACAGACCCCAGGCTCATTGAAACCGAAACCGGGCTCAGCGTTCTCAGCTTTCGGCTCGCTGCACCGCAGCGCAGGTTCGACTCGGAGAGCGGAAAGTGGATAAGCGATCAGACCAACTGGTTTAGCGTCTCAAGCTTTCGCAAGCTGGCTGAGAACTCCCACGCCTCCCTTGCAAAGGGAGACCGGGTCGTCATCTCCGGCAGGCTCAAGGTTCGCGACTGGGACAACGGCGAGCGAAGCGGCACCTCGGTGGAGCTTGATGCCGAGGCAATTGGACACGACCTAACCTTCGGCACCGCGGAGTTTAGAAGGGCCGAGCCTGCCGAAGAGCCAGAAGATTCGGAGGCTGAGCTTCAACCCGCTTAGTCTTCGAGGGATCCATGCGCCCCCAATACCCACTGGATCCCAAGACCCTCTTTGCCACTGCAATTGCAAGGCCCTTGGGCCTAACACACTGGGATAAACTATCCCGAGCACGTGGCGAAGAGGGTTTTCCTCGCTCTCAATCGATTGGGTAGAAATTGGCTGAATTCATTTATCAGATGATCAAAACGCGCAAGGCGCATGGGGACAAGGTCATCCTTGACGATGTGACACTGGCCTTTTATCCAGGGGCGAAAATCGGAGTAGTTGGCCCTAACGGAGCCGGTAAGTCTTCTGTCCTAAAGATCATGGCAGGCCTCGATAACCCATCAAATGGCGAGGCCAGACTCGCAGAAGGTGCCTCTGTGGGCATTCTCCTGCAGGAGCCGCCACTGAATGAGGAAAAGACAGTTCTAGGTAACGTCGAAGAGGCCGTCAGCGAGCTCAAGGGCAAAATCGACCGTTTCAACGAGATCAGCGCTGAGCTAGCCAACCCAGATGCCGATTACGACAACTTACTTTCCGAAATGGGAAAACTTCAGGAGGCCATTGACGCTGCCGACGGTTGGGATCTAGAGAATCAACTCGAGCAGGCCATGGACGCGCTGCGCTGCCCACCTAGCGACCTGCCTGTTACCAACCTCTCTGGAGGTGAGCGCAGAAGGGTCGCGCTCTGCAAGCTACTTCTTCAAAAGCCTGACCTATTGCTGCTGGACGAGCCGACAAACCACCTCGATGCCGAGAGTGTTCTCTGGCTCGAGCAGCACCTAGCAAAGTATTCGGGTGCGGTTTTGGCCGTGACCCACGATAGGTACTTCCTCGACAATGTCGCTGAGTGGATCTTGGAGCTAGACAGAGGTCGCGCCTACCCCTACGAGGGCAACTATTCGACCTACCTCGAGAAGAAGGCTGAGCGACTAGAGGTTGCAGGCAAGAAAGACGCCAAGCTTCAAAAGCGCCTCAAGGACGAGCTCGAGTGGGTCAGGTCGACACCAAAGGCCAAGCAGACCAAGAGCAAGGCTCGTCTGGCTCGCTATGAGGAGATGGCTGCCGAGGCGGAGAAGACCAGGAAGCTCGACTTCGAGGAGATCCAGATTCCTCCCGGTCCGAGACTTGGCGATGTCGTTATCGAGGCGAAGAAAATCGCCAAGGGTTTTGACGACAGGAAACTATTCACGGACCTTTCCTTCACACTTCCTCGAAACGGAATTGTTGGAATCATTGGTCCCAACGGTGTCGGAAAGTCAACGCTGTTCAAGTGCATCACCGGCCTAGAGCAGATCGATGGGGGAGAGCTCAAGGTCGGCGAGACGGTAAAGATTTCCTATGTTGACCAGAATCGTGCAGGAATCGACCCTCAGAAGTCCCTGTGGGAAGTGGTATCTGGAGGCCTCGACTACATTCAGGTCGGCAATGTTGAAATGCCTTCTAGGGCTTACGTAGCTGCCTTTGGTTTCAAAGGTGCTGACCAGCAGAAGAAGGCTGGAGTGCTCTCCGGTGGTGAGCGAAACCGCCTGAACCTAGCGCTCACTCTGAAGCAGGGTGGAAACCTTTTGCTACTCGATGAGCCCACAAACGATCTTGATGTCGAGACTCTGGCCTCACTGGAGAATGCGCTTCTTGAGTTCCCCGGTTGTGCGGTCGTCATCACTCACGATCGCTGGTTTTTGGACCGCGTTGCGACCCACATCCTTGCCTACGAAGGTGATGATGAAACACCAGATCGCTGGTACTGGTTTGAGGGCAACTTCGAGGCCTACGAGGAAAACAAGATCGAGCGGCTTGGACCTGATGCCGCAAAGCCACACCGCAGCCGCTATCGCAGGCTAACTCGCGACTAGCGGTATTCGGGGACTCGGACCATGCCCTCTTGGGCAATCGAGGCCAGTAGCTTTCCATCCTTGGAAAAGATTGACCCAAACGCCAACCCTCTGCCTCCCGAGGCAGAAGGGCTGTGTTGAACATAGAGCATCCACTGATTCACATTTGGCTTCTCGTGAAACCACATCGCATGATCCAGGCTTGCCGTGTTGAGCCCTGGGTGAGCCCAAGAGAGCCCGTGCTTTCTAAGGATTGACTCGAGGATTGTGTAGTCAGAGGCATATGCCAATGCGGCAGTTTGGACGGCATCGTCGCCTGGGACCTCACCAATTGATTTGAACCAAATCATCTGATCCGGGGATTGTTCTTTGGCCGGCCTGAGGTAGACCGGCTCTGTTACGTGCCTGAGGTCAAAGGGTCTTGCGTTGGCCCAATAATTCGTCGCGGGGTGGTCAAGCTGGCCCAGTAGGTCTTTTGCGCTGGCCAGAGTCTCCGGGTCCGGAAGATTCTCTGGCATTTGTTCTTGGTGTTCCAGGCCATCGGCTGCGTCTTGGAATGAAGCGCTCAGAACAAAAATCGGCTTGTCCGCTTGGATTGCCTTTACCCTTCTGGCGCTAAAGGACCGACCATCGCGAAGGATCTCAACCTCAAAGCGAATCTCCTGGTTGATGTCTCCCGCCCTGAGGAAATAGCTGTGGAGGGAGTGGACACGGCGAGTTACGGGGAGGGTATGCATCGCGGCAACCAGCGATTGCGCGAGCACCTGGCCACCAAAAACCCTGCCGTGGGGCATCCACTGTGTCCGGCCTACAAAGTCAGTCTCTGTCTGCCTGTCCAGTTTCAGGACATCGAGAAGATCCGCGGTTGGGTCGGACGGAATCTTTGGCTCGCTCATGGGAAAACCTCCAGAGCCGCTAGTTTAGTTTCGCCATGACAAACAGCATTCGCTTTCTAGACTCCAACGACATGGAGGACCTCTCCTCATACCTAGCCAGGGCAAGGAAACTAGACGATGACGGGTCTGTGAAGTTTCGCGCTTTCGGAGACATTCTCGCTGTCTATGTTTCACCGATCTTCTCTGGTTCGCTGATGGGTGATGGTCCAACCGTGCTTGGTCTAAGAACCATGAGGGTTAAGAAGACCGAGTTGGATGCCACCTATTTGATTGCCTCGATTCAAGAGCGGCTGGCATCGGCTATGACTGAGGGTCTTGAGCTCACCCTCCCGACTTCAACCAATCGTGCCGCTTGGAGTGGTGTCACACCTCCCCGGCAAGACTGGGTGGAGACCGGAACGATTTCGCAGCAGCAGATCACTCAGTGGGCAAAGGACGGCATCGATGAAGTTGCAAACACTCTTCCCTCCTCGGTTGGAAGCTCAATCGCTGCCAAGGTGAGGCTTGGAATTTGGGGCAAGACGGTAAGCCTGGAGTTTCATCTGCCTGGGGCAGCGGCCTTCGCAATGGCGGGGTTGGGCTTCATGCAAAAGGACGAAGAGATAAAGGTCTACACCGCAAAGGGCTGGGTCCGGTTGAGTTCTGCCCATGGACACGTGCTCTCGAAGCAAAGCTTCAAGATTGTCTAGTCCTCAAAGGTATTGAGCATGGCGGTTGCAGCTCGCTCTAGGTAGTCCCAAAGCTCGCCCTCATCCACTGGAGCCAGCTCTAAAGAGTCGACGGCTCTTCTCATGTGACCAAGCCAGGCTGCTTTGGCCTGTGGGCCGATTCGATATGGCGCATGGCGCATCCTGAGCCTCGGGTGTCCGCGCTCTTGCTGGTAGGTGTCCGGGCCTCCCCAGTACTGCTGCAAGAACATATTCAGCCTGCGCTCGGCTGGGCCCAAATCCTCCTCGGGATACATGGGTTTCAGAAGCGGGTCCTTGGCCACGCCGCGATAAAACTCGGCGGTTAGTTTTTCAAACGTGGCGCTGCCGCCGATGCGCTCAAAGAGAGTTTGCAATTACTTGGCTAGGTTGATCTTCTGAGCCTCGAGAAGGGTGATGCCCTGCTTGTCGAACGCTGCCTTGCAGCGCTTTCTTAGCTCCCTGGACACTGACCACTGCTGATTTGGCAGGGTGCGGATAGAGGTCCTCAGAATGAACTGCTCGCCTGATACGTGCTGCATGCCCCAGACCTCAGCCTCTGAGGTCATGATGTCAGCCCACTCCTGATCCTTGCGCATGGCCTGAGCGGTCTCCTTGATGATGGATTCCACCTTGTCAACATCGTTGTCATAGGCGAAGGCGAAGTCGAGAAGCGATGCGGCCCACTCCTGTGATGAGTTGCCAACTTTTAGAATCTCGCCATTGCGCACGAACCAGAGGGTGCCGTGGATGTCCCTTACTTCGGTCACCCGAAGGCCAACTCTCTCAACCTCACCGGAAACGCCATCAAGATCCACCCAGTCGCCCACGCCATATTGATCTTCGAAGACGATGAAGATTCCGCTGAGCAGGTCCTTGACAAGCGACTGCGAGCCAAAGCCGATTGCGGCTCCAAGGACTGTGGAGACTGCAATTAGTGCACCAACGTTGACTCCGAATTCGCTAAGCACCATAACGAGCGCAGTGATGGTGATTGCCCAGGTGGTGAAGTTATCTAGCACTGACGCAATGGTCTTGGTTCGCTGGGCAAGCCGCTGCTCGACCATGACGGCGTCGAGACGATCGTCTTTTTGAGCGCGGTTCACGCCAGCGACAATGGTTTTCACCGCACGCTTGGTTGCAATTCGCAGCAGCACACGCACGACGATTGCCCCGATGATGATGGCTGAAACTGAGATGACCAGCGACCACTGGGTGAGGAATTCTTCGAAATTCATCTTTCTTAGCTCCTAAGCGTCTGCCAACTGAGCCTTGAGTCCTCTTTCGAGTCCGGCAAGGTTTTCTACCAATACCCTACGCAACGCAGGCTTTTCTGCCACCTCAGGGCTGGCAATCAGCTGCTCGGTCAGCCCTTTCAGCCCGTCGTTTGCAAGCTGGATTGGGTAGAGGTTGGTTAGTAGGTAGGAGGCAATGTGGTAGCTGCGCTCGTTCCAGATCCTGAGAGCTACCTCCATGTAGGCCTTGGCGTATGGCTCCAGAAGGCTCAGGTCGTTGACCCTGCCAAATGCGAGGGATGCGCTGTTTACCAAGGTGTTGCTGTAGTCCTCGGTCTCGGTTAGCACTCGCCATGCCTCAGCCTTGGCCTCGGCGCTTGGAATTGCGGCCCTGCAGGCAGCGGCAAACTTTTGGCCACCAGCGGTGTTGTCGCTTGCAAGCTCCTTCGCGATTTCCTTCTCGCCGGCAGCTCCGCCGATGACTAGGCCGGTGAGGAGCTCCCAGCGCAGGTCTTGGTCCACCTTCAGACCGCTTATCTCTTTTGTTCCATCAAGGAGTCCACCCAGCCAATTCAGCTGTGATGTCGTTCGGGCAAATTGCGGGACAAACTTCGCAAATTGGAGCTGGTTGTCCGAACCTGGCTTCGCACTCTCAGTCAGAGAAATCAGGCCATCTGCTATCTCGGTGAGAGTTTGCTCGCGAGCTCCTGGGTGAACATAAAGGTTTCCTGTTGTGATTAGTTGCCGCAGCAGCGTAGTCACTGTGGTGGACTCGGTTTCGGAGGCAATGTGCTTAAGAACTAGTTTGATGAAGTCTCGTGCGGGAGCCTCACCGTCTCGGGTTGCATCCCAGGCGGCTGTCCATACCAGCGTCCTTGCGAGCGAATCCTCGATGCCGCTGAGGTTTTCCATGGCCACAAGCCTTGATGGCTCATCGAGCCTCACCTTCGCATAGGCAAGATCTGCATCGTTTAGCAGGACCAGGTCCGGCTTTGTCATTCCGTGGAGCTCGGCAACCTCCGTTGCAGGGCCATCGACATCTAGCTCGAGGTGGTGTGTGCGCTTGAGCTTGCCCGATTCGAGGGAGAAAAAACCGATGCCCATTCGGTGCGGACGCTGGTAGTCGTGGCCCTCCTGGGTGGTCTGGATTACCTTGAAGGAGCTGATTTTGCCTCCGGTTTCTTCGATTTCGGGCTTCAGGGTGTTCACGCCTGCAGTTTCCAGCCAGAGCTTGGACCAGTGACTTAGGTCGCGGCCGCTTTCACTCTCTAGCTCGACAAGGAGGTCCCGAAGTTCTGTGTTTTGCCACTGGTGCTTCTTGAAGTAGGAGGCCACTCCTCTAAAGAATTCGTCTCTGCCGACCCATGCCACCAGCTGCTTTAGAACCGAGGCTCCCTTGGCATAGGTAATGCCATCGAAGTTCACCTGGACATCCTCGAGGTCGTTGATGGTCGCAACAATTGGGTGGGTGGAGGGGAGCTGATCCTGGCGATAGGCCCAGTTCTTTTCCAAAGCTGCGAAGGTGGTCCAGGCCTCTTTCCACTCGCTAGCCTCGGCCGTTGCCAAGGTTGAGACGTATTCGGCAAAGCTCTCGTTTAGCCAGAGGTCGTTCCACCACTTCATCGTTACCAGATCGCCGAACCACATGTGTGCGAGCTCGTGCAGGATAGTGACGACCCTGCGCTCTCTGATTGCATCTGTTACCGCGGAGCGGAATACGTAGCTCTCAGTGAAGGTGACGGCACCGGCGTTTTCCATTGCACCCGCGTTGAAGTCCGGCACCCATAGCTGGTCGTATTTTTCGAAGGGGTATGGGTAATCGAAAAGTTTCTCGAAGAACTCGAAGCCGTCCTTGGTCTTTTGGAATATGTAGTCAGCATCCATATATTGCGCGAGAGATTCGCGGCAGAAGACACCCAGTGGAATCACGCGGCCATCTGAGCTGGTTAGCCCATCGCGCCACTCGGTATAGGGCCCGGCAATCAAAGCAGTGATGTAGCTAGAAACCCTTGGGGTCGGCGCAAAGCGCCAGAGGCTCTTGGTTTCATCCAGCTTCTCAGGCTCTGGGGTGGGGGAGTTTGAAATCACCTTCCAATAGCTGGGGGCGGTGATATGGAATTCAAAGGTTGCCTTGAGGTCTGGCTGCTCAAAAACGGGGAACATGCGCCTTGAGTCAGGCACCTCGAACTGGGTGTAGAGGTAGGCCTCGTTGTCCACGGGATCAACAAATCGGTGTAGCCCCTCACCTGAATTTGAGTACTTGCCGGTTGCCTCGATGTAGAGCTCGTTCTCGCTTTTCAGAGCGGGGAGTGTGATGCGGGTATTGTCGCTGAATACCTTGGGGTCAAGGGCCTGTCCGTTTAGGACAATCTTTTCCACGCTCGCAGTCTGGGCATCAATAAAGGTTTCGTAGCCCGCCTCGCTGCAGCCAAAGCGGACGGTGGTCTTTGACTGGAATGTTTTGTCATCTGTTGTGACATCGAGCTGAACTAGGTAGCTCTCAACGCTTAGTCGCTGAGCTCTCTGGCTTGCCTCTTCGCGGGTTAGGTTCTCGCCTGGCATCTAATCTCCATACGTCTTTGTCTCTGGCCCAAAGGGCACTGGGGTTAATGACCGCAACTAGCCTACGGGTGGCTCTAGGCTGGAATGGTGCAAAGACAACTCTCAACCCTTTTGGCCCTGATTCCGGTTGCGGCGTTTGCCTGGTACTACTGGTGGGCAAATTCTCTCGCGGCAGGTGGCATGCTTCCTGACCCCGCGGCAACCCACTGGGGACCAAGCGGTCAAGCAGATGGGTTTGCGCCGGTTAGTGAGCACCTAATTTGGGCAGGTGCTGCGTTTTTGATTCCAGGTGTTATCTGGGCATTGGTGATTCTCTACCCCAAGATTCCCTCGACCATCAGAATCGTCTTGATGCTTGTGACAGGCGTGTTGTTTGCAACCATGGCGGGTATTCAGGTGGCAGCTATTGACTCTCAGGTAGGACTGCTCGATGCGAGTGAATCGACTCTCGCCTTTCCCTTTCTAGTAGTCCTGGCACCAATTGCGGTGTTGCTGATTCTTTTCTTGGCAAAGCCAAGGATTGAGGTGGGTAAGGCCCTCACAGTCTACCTAAGGGGAATTCCAATGTTTCGCGTCGACTATGGAGACATCGAGAGTGTTCGCAAGACTGATGCGAGTTGGAAGTCCTATGGAGGCCTGGGCCTGAGGGTGTCGGGAAAGAAAGTTGCCTTCCTGCCAAGCTCGGGTGAGGTGATTGAGCTTGTGACTACCAAGGGTGAGACTGTTTTGGTTCGGACAGATAATGCTGATCAAGAACTGAGTGAAATAGAGAAGAGGATGGGATAGTTGCGCATTCACATCGCTACCGACCACGCGGGCATGGAGCTCAGCTCCTACCTGGTCTCTGAGCTGTCAGCACTAGGCCATGAGCTAATCGATCACGGACCCAAGGAATACGACGCACTCGATGACTACCCGGGGTTTTGCATTGCGGCTGCCCAGTCGGTGGCCAAAGACCAAAGAGAAGGTGTTGAGGCCCTGGGCATAGTTCTTGGTGGGAGCGGAAACGGAGAGCAAATGGCCGCAAATAAGGTTTCTGGCATCCGCGCTGCACTGGTTTGGAATGAATCCACGGCAAGGCTTGCTCGCGAGCACAACGATGCCAATGTTGTTGCCCTCGGCGCTCGCCAACACAGTAGGGAAGAAGTTTTGGAGCTGGTGAAGATATTCATCGCTGAGCCCTTCTCTGAGGATGAGCGTCACGTGAGGCGAATTGGCAAGATGTCCCACTTCGAGGCAACTGGCGAAGTTCTCTACTAGCAATGCCCGAGGGTCATACCGTTCACCGCATCGCAAAGAGATTCCAAAAGGAATTTCTTGGCAGCAAGGTAGACATCAGCTCTCCACAGGGCAGGTTTACAGACGCCGCCCTTGTTTCGGGACGGGTTCTCACCAAAGCCGATGCCTGGGGCAAACAGCTGTTTTTGCACTTTGACGATCTCGCAATTCGCATTCACCTCGGCATCTATGGCAAATGGCGCTTTACTGCCGGAGACACGCTCGAGGTCACCGGCCAAATCAGGGCAAGGTTTCAACTTCCCGGTATGACGGCCGACCTGCGGGGTCCAACTGCCTGCGAGGTTATTGACAGGGCGGGTATCAAAAGCGTTCAGTCAAGGCTTGGCCCCGATCCTCTGCGGCCTGACCGCAAGGGCTTAGAGCGCGAACGTTTCATTTCGAAGCTAACGTCCAGAAAGACTGCGGTGGGGCAGCAGCTTATGGATCAGAGCGTGATAGCCGGTATCGGCAATGTCTATCGAGCAGAGCTGCTTTTCCGCTCTTCGATCAACCCCCACACCCCCGGCACCCTGTTGCCTCTAGAGCTTGCCGATCAGATTTGGGAAGACAGCCTGACGCTGATGCCAATAGGGGTTCGAACCGGGCTGATGCTTACCCGCGAGGGGCACCTCAAGGGGAGGCCAAAGCTTGTCGATCGCTACTACGTCTATAAACGTGAGGGTCAGCCGTGCAGGGAGTGCGGGCATGAGGTGTCCTTGGAGCTGATGGCAACCAGGAAGCTCTATTACTGCGCGAGGTGCCAGAAGTGAATCCGGTTATGAGAATCGTCTGGCTTTTCTTTACGGCCAAGAAGAAGCTGGGTCTCACTAGGCTCGGCAGACCCGCCCGACCACCTGCCATGCCAACCAGCAAGCAGCTCAGGGGGCTGAGCATTGAAACCAAAGTAGTCGGCGGCTTCCCGCTGCACGTGGTGAAAAGCTCAAAGCCAAGTGAACGAGTTGTTGTCTACCTCCACGGCGGCGGCTATGTCCAGCCGATTGCCAAACAGCACTGGGACCTAATTGGCAAGATCGCTCGCGAGACCTCTTCCACTGTCTTCATGCCGCGATACGGACTTGCATCCCGCCACAACGTTGATGATGCCCTTGATTTTCTGGAGCTTGTTCACAAGGAGGTTGCTGGGCTTGGACTGCCGGTTGTCATTGCCGGAGACTCGGCCGGGGGAGGACTGGCTCTGACAATTGCTCAGCAGGGCTCCTGGCAGAAAATCACAAAGCGGCTGATCCTGATCGCACCTTGGGTTGATTCCGAATGGAGCTATGAGGACTTCGAGCGCTATGAGAACCGGGACCCGTGGCTACTTTCACAATCACTTCGCTACATCGCAATCGTTTGGTCGGGCCGCGGCGACTACAAAAGAGTTGAGGTGAGTCCGTTGCGAGGAGAACTGCGGGGTCTCCCGCCAACATCTATTTATGTCGGCGACTATGACCTGCTCTATCAAGACTCACTTGCACTAAAGGAAAAACTTGATGCGGCGGGGGTGCAAAACACCCTGCATTTTCAGCCAGGTGCTCTGCATGTTTATCCGCTCATCCCTTCGCCTGTGGGAACGGCAGCCGTTAGGAAAATTCTTGACGAGATAAATCAGAGCGAGTGACGGGAATCGAACCCGCGTAATCAGTTTGGAAGACTGAGGCTCTACCATTGAGCTACACTCGCGCATCGTTAGACGACACCCCATTCTATGGGATAGAGTGTCAGGGTTCATGACGCTAGTTATGAAATCCCCGGGATGTAGCGCAACTTGGTAGCGCACCTGTTTTGGGTACAGGGGGTTGCAGGTTCAAATCCTGTCATCCCGACCAGTAAATCAACCAACCCCTTGGAGTAGGACTTGAAAACCACAGTCGAGAAGCTAAACCCAACACGCGTCAAGCTGACGGTGACCGTCGACGAGAAGGCTTTCAAGCCAGCTCTCGACAAGGCCTATAAGACCATTGCGGGTCAGGTGAACATCCCAGGCTTCCGCAAGGGTAAGGTCCCAGCACCTGTTCTTGATCAGCGGGTTGGTAAGGACGCAATCATTGGTCAGGCGATCAACGACGGCATCGACGACTTCTACCGTGAGGCTCTCATTAGCGAGAAGCTTCGTCCGCTAGCAGCCCCCGAGGTAGACATCAAATCCGCTCCTAACGCGCAGGAGCCGACCAAGGAACTAGTAGTTGAGCTAGAAGTCGAGGTCGAGCCAGAGTTCAAGATGCCCGATTACAAGGGTGTCAAGGTAAAGGTTGACCCAGTCAAGGTTGCCAAGATGGACATCGAGACTGAACTCGACGCTCTTCGGGCTCGTTTTGGAACCCTGAAGACGGTTGAGAGACCTGCGAAGATGGGTGATTTCACCACCATCGACCTAACCGCTTCACTTGAGGGTGCAGAGATTGATACCGCGAGCGACATTTCCTACGAAATCGGTTCCAACCAGCTTCTGGATGGAATTGATGAGGCGCTAGACACTCTCACTGCTGGCGAGTCCACCACCTTCCGCTCCAAGCTTGTTGGCGGCGAGCACGCCGGCAAGGAGGCTGAGGTTGCTGTGACGCTAAAGGCCGTCAAGGAGCGTGAGCTTCCAAAGGCCGACGATGACTTTGCGCAGCTTGCCAGCGAGTTCGACACCCTGGACGAGCTCAAGGCAGACATTGAAAAGAAGGTTGCACAGCAGTTAGGCCGCAAGCAGGTTCTGCAGGCAAGAGACAAAATCGTTGAGGAGCTCATTTCCAAGGCGAAAATCCCAATGTCGGACGTTGCAATTGAGCGCGAGGTCCACAACCACCTCGAGGGAGAGGGCCGCCTCGAGGACGACGTTCACCGCAAAGAGGTCACCGAGGAGTCCCAGAAGAACTTCCAGACCAGGTTGATTTTGGACAAGGTGGTCGACGCCGAAGAAATCAAGGTTGAGGACCAAGAACTCATCGAGTATCTCGCCATGAATGCGCAGAGCTACGGCATGGACCCAAACGACTTCATCAAGCAGGTTGCCTCAAACGGCCAGGTCGCTCTCTACGCAAGTGAGCTTGCAAGGCGCAAGGCCGTTGACTTCCTGGTTGCAAACGCAGAGATTACCGACACCAAGGGCAACAAGGTCGACTACCAGGTCTAACGCCCAAGGCGAACAAGCACGTAATTACGCTGCACTCGTGGCTATCGTTTACTAGATAGCTAAGGAGTACTAGATGGCAATGCCACAAATGGAGCGCAATAACGTGTTTGAGAGGCTACTCAAAGACCGTATCGTCTGGCTGGGCAGTGAGGTTCGTGACGAGAACGCCAACGAGATCTGCGCCAAGATTCTGCTGCTCGCAGCCGAGGACAGCGAAAAGGACATCTACTTCTACATCAACTCTCCAGGCGGCTCGATAACCGCGGGTATGGCGATCTACGACACAATGCAGTACGTGCCCAACGACATCGTCACAGTCGGTATCGGCATGGCAGCCTCAATGGGCCAGTTCCTGCTCTCCAGCGGGACCGAGGGCAAGAGATACGCAACCCCAAACACCAGAGTCTTGCTGCACCAGCCACTAGGTGGTTTCGGTGGAACCGCATCCGATATTCAGACCCAGGCAGAGCTCATCATGTCCATGAAACGTCAGCTCGCAACCCTGACCGCAGAGCAGACCGGTAAGACTGTTGAGCAGATAATTGCCGATGGTGACCGCGATCGCTGGTTCACAGCCTCCGAGGCTCTCGAGTATGGCTTCATTGACCACATCCAAGAGTTTGCATCCGGTTCAACCGGAGTAGGGAAGGGCAAGTAAATGAGTTTTATTGAAACCGGCTCAGGCCGAATCGCAATGCCCGAGGCTCGTTACATCCTTCCCGAGTTTGAAGAGCGCACCTCCTACGGCTTCAAGCGCCACAACCCCTACACCAAGCTCTTCGAAGACCGCATTGTCTTCTTGGGGGTTCAGGTGGATGACGCCTCGGCGGACGACATCATGGCTCAGCTTTTGGTTCTGGAGTCTCAGGACCCAGACCGCGACATCACGATGTACATCAACTCTCCAGGTGGATCGTTTACAGCTCTAACCGCTATCTACGACACCATGGAATACATCAAGCCCCAGATTCAGACAGTTTGCCTGGGTCAGGCTGCATCTGCTGCAGCCGTGCTGTTGGCAGCCGGAGCAAAGGGAAAGCGCCTTGCGCTTCCAAACGCGAGAATCCTCATCCACCAGCCTGCAACCGGTGGTGGCGGACAGGGCCAGGCGTCAGACATCGAGATTCAGGCTGCTGAGATCATGCGTATGCGCGAGTGGCTCGAGGACACCCTTGCTAAGCACTCTGGCAAGCCCAAGGAGCAGGTCAACAAGGACATCGATCGCGACAAGATCCTTACCGCGGCTCAGGCTGTTGAATACGGTCTAATCGACCAAGTTCTCTCATCTCGCAAGGGTTAAACACTCCGAGAGCTCCTAAGAGCTTCGCTAAGCGGAAGATATAGGCTTTTCTCATGACTTTGAGTGAGACAGGTGACCTGCTGAAGTGCACCTTCTGCGGCAAAAGCCAGAAGCAGGTTCGCAAACTCATTGCTGGACCATCGGTCTATATCTGCGATGAGTGCATTGAGCTGTGCAACGAGATCATCGAAGAGGAGCTAGGTCAGCAGGTCGCCGAGTCGACCGAGTCTCTCGAGCTTCCGACACCCAAGGAAATCAAGTCATTCCTGGACGAATACGTCATTGGGCAGGACGATGCCAAGAAGCAGCTCTCGGTTGCGGTCTACAACCACTACAAGAGAATTCGTGCCACCGGCACACTCACAAACGCAGGCAAGCCACACGACGATGTGGAGATTGCCAAGAGCAACATCTTGATGATTGGTCCAACCGGTTGTGGCAAGACCTACCTAGCGCAGATTCTGGCGAAGAGGCTCAATGTCCCATTCGCGGTCGCCGATGCAACCGCACTGACCGAAGCCGGGTATGTCGGAGAGGATGTCGAAAATATCCTTCTGAAACTTCTGCAGGCTGCCGACTATGACCCGAAGCGCGCTGAAACTGGAATTATCTACATCGACGAAATCGACAAGATCTCTCGCAAGGCCGAGAATCCATCAATTACCCGTGATGTTTCGGGCGAGGGCGTTCAGCAGGCCCTGCTCAAGATTCTTGAGGGAACGATTGCATCCGTTCCACCACAGGGTGGTCGCAAGCACCCCCAGCAAGAGTTCATTCAGATCGACACCACAAACGTGCTGTTCATCGTCGCCGGTGCCTTCGCGGGACTTGAATCGATCGTCGGAGAGCGCACCGGCAAAAAGGGAATCGGCTTCGGCTCGCCGCTGAAAGAGAAGACTGATGACTCGAACGTCTTCCGTCAGGTTCAGCCAGAGGATCTTAGAAAGTTTGGCCTGATTCCAGAGTTCATCGGAAGACTGCCGGTGGTGGCGACGGTTGAGCAGCTGGACAAACCAGCTTTGATTTCAATCCTCACCGAGCCCAAGAATGCCCTCGTTAAGCAGTATCAGCGGATGTTTGAAATCGACGGCTTTGAGCTTGAGTTCGAGCCAGCCGCCATTGAAATGATTGCCGATCTGGCTGTGGAGAGGGAAACCGGGGCCAGGGGCCTGAGGGCAATCCTCGAAGAATTACTGAGCCCAATAATGTTTGAGCTTCCAGGCTCTGCCGAGCAAGGACTTGTTGTCATCACTGCAGACAACGTCGAGAATCACTCGATTCCAAAGATTCGGCCTCTGCCACAGCGCCTAAAAGACAAGTCCGCTTAGTCCAGCAGTCCTCTGCGTGTCAATAGCGGTTCAACCGAAGGCTCTCGGCCCAAGAAGCTTCTCACCAGCTCCATTGAGTCGTGGCTGCCACCTCTTGAAAGTAGCGCATCGGCAAAAATCTGGCCGTTAGAGCGCTTGAGTCCGCCATGCTGCTTGAACCAGTTCACGCTCTCGGCGTCAAGGACCTCGCTCCAGATGTAGCCGTAGTAACCACTTGAGTAGCCGCCAGCAAAGATGTGGGCAAAGTAGTTTGTCCGATACCTGGTCGGCACAGCATGAAACTCCAGTCCATAGCTCGCAATGGCCTCTCGCTCGAAGGCGACAAGGTCCTCGGGGGTGCCGTCGCTTTCGTGTAGGGCGAGATCCAGGATCGCGGCCTGAAGATAGTGCGTGGTTTCGAAGCCTTGGTTGAACGCCTCTGTTGCCTGAATCTTGTCAATCCAGATTGGGTCTAGCTTTTCGCCACTTTCGAAGTGCGCGGCGTAGTTGGCTAACACCTCCGGCCAAAGCATCCACATCTCATTGACCTGAGAGGGGAACTCGACAAAGTCTCGCTCTACGTTTGTGCCGCTAAATCTTGGGTATTCGACGCTCGACAGCAGGCCGTGAAGGGTGTGGCCAAACTCGTGGAACACAGTGTTTACCTCGTCGAAGGTCATCAGCGCGGGACTGCCAGCTGCCGGCTTCGGGATGTTCATGTTGTTCACCACAATCGGCAGCTTTCCTAGCAGGCGCGACTGATCAACCAGATTGTTCATCCATGCACCACCTGACTTGGATGGCCTTGCATAGGGGTCAAAGATGTAGAGCCCACACTTCGACCCATCCTCATAGAAGACCTCATAGACCCAGTTATCGGGGTGGTAGCCGGTCAGGTCCTTCCTGGGCTCAAACCTCAGTCCGTAGAGTTTGCCGGCTGCAAAAAACACACCATCTTCTAACACTCGCCTCAGTTCAAAAAATGGCTTCAACAGCGAGGTGTCAACCGAATAGCGCTCTGCCCTCAGCTGCTCGGTGTAGCGGTCCCAGTCCCAGGCCTTGAGCTCTTCACCTGGCAGCTCACGCTCCATAAGCTTCTGAAGCTCACCTGCTTCGGCCTCGGCATTGCGCCGGGCAATCGGAGCAATTCGCCTCAGCACCTCGTGAATCCGCTCAGGGCTCTTAGCTGTCTGCTTGCTTGTTACATACTGTGAATAATTCTCGAAACCAAAGAGCTTGGCCTTTTCTCGTCGCAAGTCCAGCGCTTCTCTAACTAGGTCCGAGGTGTCATTGGCATTGCCTCTCGAGCCACGGGAAAGTGTTCGCTCAAGAATCTCTCGCCTTAGCTCTCTGTCATCGAGGGTTGCAAGCATCGGGTGGCCAGAGTAGTTCAGCAGAGGAATGGTGAAACCGTCTTGGCCTCTGGTCTGAGCTGCCTGCTTGCAGCTATCAATCTCGGTTTGGCTTAGACCCAAAAGCCTCGATGAGTCTGGGAGGTTGATTGCAAGGTCGTTGCTGTCTGCCAAAAGACGCTTATCGAACTCTGCCTCAAGGCCTGCAAGGCGCTCATTAATCTCTGCGACCCGCGCTCGCTCTTTGTCTCCAAGTTCACTTCCTGCGTGCCGGAAGTCCTCCAGGTACTTAGTAAGTAGCCAATCCGATTCGGCATCGAGGCTGAGTTCGCCTCTTGACCGCTGAGCCTCAAGCTCTGTTAGCCGCGTGAAGAGCCTTGGATCTAATTGAATTGAGTCCTGGTGAGCGGAAAACTTGGGGAAGATTATTGCCTCGAGACGCTGAACCTCTTCATTGGTATCAGAGGCTGTCTTGTTGTAGAAGACATACATCATCGCCGTCAGGAGCTGACCCGAACTCTCCAGAGCAACCAGGGTGTTCTCAAAGGTGATTTCAGGCTGGCTGACGATCTCTTCGATCTCGGCCAGGTGTGCCTTGGTTGCAGCCTCGAATGCGGTGAGGTAGTGCTCGTCAGTTAGCTTGCTGAAGTCAGGAAGTTCATATTCGAGTGTCGATAGCTGAAGTAGCGGATTTGTCATCCTGCAATGCTATTGCTGCTCTGCAAACTCCATTGACGAGATGGCAACCTTGTCCGCTGGCTCGAGAGTCAGGTTTGCGATGCGTCCAACTGCAGCTAGGTCTCGCTGAGCCTCAGAGAGCACAGAAGGTCCCTGCAGGACCATCGTTTCAATCTCAGCTTTCATTGAGAGCTTCTGGTCAGTCTTTGACTTACGTATTGCAATTAGCGCCTCTGATGCAGCTGCAAGAAGTTCCGCAGAGCCCTCGGGCAGCTCATCCGGGCTTGGCCAGGAAGCCTGATGCACGGAACCCTCCTGCCACCAGGACCAGACCTCTTCGGTTGCAAATGGAAGGAAGGGAGCCAACAGCCTGACAATCACGCCCAGTGCCTCGCGGAGCGCTAGCACCGCAGAACCGATCTCTTGGGGTGAGTAGCCCTCTTGGCTATAGGCACGCTCCTTGACAAGCTCGAGGTAATCGTCGGTGAAGGTCCAGAAGAAGGTCTCGGTGGTCTCTAGGGCCTTGGTGTGGTCGTAGTTCTCGAAGGCCTTCGAGGCAGTTCCGACCACTTCACGAAGCCTTGCGAGCATGGCCTTATCGATTGGTTCTGTGACCTCGGTAACTCCGCTGGGCATCTCAAAGCTGAGGGCGAACCTGGCGGCGTTTAGAAGCTTGATTGCCAACCTGCGGCCAATCTTCATTTGGCCCTCATCGAAGGCGGCATCGGTTCCCAGGCGAGCACTTGCGGCCCAGTAGCGAACAGCATCTGAGCCATGGGTTTCAAGTAGCTCGTTGGGGACGACTACGTTCCCCTTGGACTTCGACATCTTCTTTCGGTCTGGGTCCAAGATCCAACCCGAGATTGCCGCGTTAGTCCATGGAACCTGATCGTGCTCAAGCTCGCTGCGAACAAGAGTCGAGAACAGCCAAGTTCTGATGATGTCCTGCCCCTGGGGGCGAAGGTCATAAGGGAACACTTTGTTAAAGAGTTCTGGGTTGCTTAGCCAACCACCTGCAAGCTGAGGAGTGAGCGATGAGGTTGCCCAGGTGTCCATGATGTCGAGCTCTCCGATGAAGCCGCCGGGCTTGCCGCGCTGATCTTCGGTGAAGCCATCGGGGCAGTCGCTTGATGGGTCAACCGGGAGCTGCTGACTGGATGGAGCGATTGGGTTCTCATAGTCCGGCTCACCCGAGGCATTCAGTGGGTACCAAATTGGAATTGGCACGCCAAAGAACCTTTGACGAGAAATCAGCCAGTCGCCGTTGAGGCCGTTGATCCAGTCCTCCAGGCGAACGCGCATAAATGCCGGGTGGAAACTCATCTCGCTACCGCGGCCGATTAGCTTTTCGGCAAGAGGCCTGTCGTTACCTCCGTTTTTGATGTACCACTGACGCGTAGAAACAATCTCCAGAGCCTTGTCGCCCTTTTCGAAAAACTTCACCGGGTGGGTGATCGGCTTTGGCTCTCCGACCATGTCACCAGATTCCATGAATGCCTTCACCAGGGCTTCCTTGGCACTGAAAACGGTCTTGCCCGCAATCTCCGCGTAGAGCTCGGCGCCCTTCCCATCGAGAATCTCTTGGGGACCATCGGTGAGGATGCGTCCGTCAAAACCAATGATTGGCCGCATAGGCAACTTGAGCTCTCGCCACCAGATAACGTCGGTGACATCACCGAAGGTACAGATCATTGCGATGCCGGAACCTTTGTCGATCTGTGCCAGGCGGTGGGCAACTATTGGCACCTCTACGCCAAAAATGGGAGTCTTTGCACTCTGGCCAAAAAGGTGCTGGTAGCGCTCGTCGTCAGGGTGCGCAACAAGTGCCACGCAAGCGGGCACCAGCTCGGGCCTTGTGGTCTCGATGAAGATCTTGCCCTCTGGGCCGTCAAAGCCGAGGCGGTGGTATGCGCCTGGCATTTCCCTATCCTCAAGCTCTGCCTGGGCGACAGCGGTGCGGAAGGTTACGTCCCAGAGGGTAGGTGCCATCGAGAGGTAAGCCTCACCGCGGCTGAGGTTATTTAAAAATGCCTGCTGGGAGACCCGCTGGGACTCCTTGCTGATCGTGCGATAACTCTGGCTCCAGTCAACAGAAAGACCGAGGTTGCGCCAAAGGTTCTCGAAAGCTTGCTCGTCCTCCTCGGTGAGCTTCTCGCAGAGCTCAATGAAGTTTTGCCTTGAGATCGGCATTTGATCTGCTGCCTTGGTGCTCTTGTTGTCTCCTCCCACCTGAGGGGGAGTGAAGTCCTTTTGGTAGGGGAGTGTCGGGTCGCAACGCACCCCGTAGTAGTTCTGAACCCTGCGCTCGGTTGGAAGACCATTGTCATCCCACCCCATTGGGTAGAAGACATCTCGACCGCACATTCTCTGGAACCTTGCAACGACGTCGGTGTGGGTATAGCTGAACACGTGACCGACGTGCAGTGAGCCAGAGGCGGTAGGAGGGGGAGTGTCGATTGAGTAGATGTTCTCTTTTGGAGCATCTGGGTTGAAGCCATAGACCGCGGCCTGTTCCCAACTCGGGACCCACTTGGTCTCTAGACCATCAACG
>Ga0222718_10001323_pt1 | contig 23976 bp, 12 predicted proteins | sample C33_27DmetaG_FD_165045 | JGI IMG/M metagenome (GOLD analysis project Ga0222718, IMG submission 165045) | Estuarine water microbial communities from San Francisco Bay, California, United States - C33_27D | ecosystem: Environmental > Aquatic > Marine > Unclassified | place: USA: California...
AATATCGTAGGATTTATATTTATCTAATAATGGAAAATGCTCTCGCCTATTAATTAAATAAGATTCCATTGCATCTTTATTTAGCTCATTCACGTAAACAGGAGTAAAACCTGCCTGTTCTAAACCAAGAGAAAGTCCACCGCACCCAGCGAAAAGGTCAATATATAGATTATTTTTCATTCGACTTCTCATAGTTTACCTTAGGTCTAGGTTTTGTATCTTCTTGGGATAAATCAGGAACATCTGGATAGGTGGGCTTACCAGCTAGTATGTTTTCTATTTCTATCTCTTCTTCTTTCTTGGTTAGCCAATATGGTATCCGAGCTATTTTAAAACCTGCATCTTTTGCAAGTTTGGTTTTAAACTTATCGTTCTCCTGTTGCTCACCAACTAATAATTTTGCACCCCTTATCTGGCTGTCTTTATAGTGCTGTTCACCATCTCTTTCGATAATAAGATTTAGTTCAGGAAGATAAAAATCATATTTTTTCATCTCAATAATAAATTCTCTGTAGACTATATTTTTTTTAACTAATAATTCTGCAATTCTTCCTTCGCTCTTATTTGTGCACTTGGAGCATCCTGCACCACTTAGATGACCTGTTGGTGTTTGATTAAATTCTCCATGTTTAGGACAGATAATAATTATATGGCTATGTGAATTTTCATAATTTACTTTTGTGTAATCATATTTATTTTTATGAACATATTTTGCCTCTTTAATAAAGGATTTATTTGTATGAGGTTTGCTCCCTCCACAAAAAATACAGCCTCTTCCACGCATATGCAATTTAGGAGTTTGCTTAAATTCTCCATGTATTGGACAGCTAATTTGAACAAGCGTATTCGAATTTTCGTAATTAACTTTTGAATAATCATATTTATTTTTATGCTTAATATTAGATTTCTTAATAAATTCGCTTAGTGAGAGCCTTTGGATTTTTCCTGCTTTTAGATGACCGCATTTTTTGCAACCATGCCTGTAATGAACTTCTGCTATTTGCTTAAATTGTCCATGAGTAGGGCAAACAATTTTAACTACATCTCTTGATGTAGATAATTGTACTTTCGAATAATCATATTTATTTCCATGAAACTTTTGAGCTGTTTGAATGAAATATTCTTTGGTTATTCTTTGCTTTAAGCCACGATGAACCGCAGCACATTTTCTGCAATCGTCTCCTCTTAAATGATTTCTCACTCTTTGAAAAAATTTACCATGTATTGGACAAATAATTTCAATTGAAATGGTTTGATGGGTTTTAGAAAACTCTGTTAATGAATAATCAAATTTACCTTTATGAACCTTATTTGCCTGTTTGATAAATTTACTTCTTGTAAGAAATTTTTTTTCATCTACACATTTTTTACATCCATGACCTCTTTTATGAGCATTAGCCTCTTGAAAAAAACTTCCATGTTTATTGCAGATAATCTCTATTTTTTCATCATTCTTTTTATAGTTAACCTTTGAATAGTCATACTTATCGCCATGTATTTTTTTTGCACTCTTGATGTATTCTTCTTGGGTAATTATTTTAGGCATTCCAGTAATCCTCATTGTCTGGTTCAAGCTCTACTGAGTACCAACCTTCGTCAGCACCGTAAAAAAATACTCTAAACCCATTGTAAGCACCGTAAACTTTCTGACCATCAATTGTGTTTTCAACTCTGGATTCAATCTTTCGAATTACTTGGTCATACAAACCTCTTTGATATTCTAAAGACCGACTTACATAGCTATCTGTTACATTTCGGTTTGCGTGATTAAGCAATTTTCCTGAGTCATCCAAAGATATATCCAACTCCTTACAAAGAGTGGCAAAGGTTCTTCTCAAAGCATGGGAGCTCAGGTTATGTGATAGCTTTGCTTTATCAGCTATTTTCTTAAAGGCACGTTTAGGCTCCACAATGTGTCCCGTTCTGCCATTACTAGCAAAGACGTAATTAGATTTCTTGGTATTCTCAAACCGCCATTTCAGTAAATCATGTGTTAAGTGTGTCATCGGAATCTCGAAGTACCGCTTTGCTTTATTGTCTGGTAGAGAAATTGTTTTCTTTTCAAAGTTTACCTGTTCCCACTTGAGGCTTTGTGCCTCCTCTCTTCTGAAGCCTGTAACTAGAATTAACAAAATATAGTCACGCATAGTATGTGATATAACCTCGTCCTGTGAGCATTGGGTATAAGCACTTAAAAACTTATGTAATTCATTGAAAGGGATGAATGGTTTGATTGAATGCTTCCGTTTAAATTTACCTATTATGGTTTTAGCACGTTCAGCAGGATTATCTTCTATATAACCCATAGCTTCAGCAAAGCTTAACAGTGTTCTTGCCACGGTAAATGTTTTTTGTGCAGCAGCTGGACTCTTCTTTGCCAATTGATACCAATCCAAGAAATGCTCTTTCCGCAAAGTAGCTACTGGTTTAAGTGAAAGGGGATTAAAGAATTGCTCTAAACAGTATTGATAACCCTCTATTGTTCTTGGAGCTAATGGGCTTTCACGACTAGCAATATATTCTTGAAGAACCTCAAGAAGATTCTTCTGCGAACCTGATGATGCCAACCTCTCAATTCTTGGGTCTATGTTGTCTTTAATCTTAAGCAACACTTCAGTTGCTCTTCTCCTTGCTTCTTTTTCAGTTAGCAGATTTATATCTCCAAGAGAAACATAAACCTTTTCTTGAGTCTTAGGCATTTTAGATTCAGCACCATATGTTTTTTTACCAGAAGACCTTACGCGAACATGAAAACCATTAAGCATCTCATCTCGAATGTAGTAGTCCTTAGCTTTAACCGGTGCATTGGCAGCAGTATTGGTTTTAATAACTGCTTTTACAGTGGTAGGAAACTTTACAACATTTGGTGAACTTCTGGTGACCATATAGGTCTATTATAGCATTGGTGACCTTGTTGGTGAACTCATATAAATCTTATAATAATGGGGTTTTTAGCTAAGACTTACTCATTCGTAATGAGAAGGTCGGAGGTTCGATTCCTCTTCCCAGCACCATATATTTTTTACTCTTTGAATAAATCTGCATATAATCTATTCATAATATTCAAAATAAGGGGGAGAGCTTATGAGAATGATTGGAATAGCGTTAGGTATCGCAGTCGTTACTTTTTTTACTTTTGAAAGTTTTGATTTCGATGCAAAACCGCCAACAAAACCGCAACCAGTGACTCCGACATATACTCAATATATGTCTTGCCAGCAAGGTGATAACTACTCAGATCTTGCTTTTGGCAACATGATCTCTGGGTTTAATGGTCTTGATATCAAGGGTTTGGTTATGGCTGCTGGACATACAATAGTTGATGGTGATTCAGTTGGTGGCAATGATTTTAGATGGCAACTGTTTTGGAAAGATAAGAAAAGTGCTGAATCTTTCTGGGATAAAGGGCCTTCTGATGAATTTTCAGCTTGGGCAGATGCATCAAGATCCGTAATGGTTTGCGATGGTGTGGACCGTAGAGACTATTCGTTTGAATTGCCTGGTGTGCAACCTGATTGGGGTGGTGCATCGGAATTTGTTAGCATTTTTAGAGCTTGCAAATATACAGAGAATGGCGGGAAAAGTAGCCTCTCATCAATGTATAGTAAATTCAATGATTTTGTTGCTAAAGAAAATAAAGATGCCAGCTGGCATGTTTTTTCTACAAGAGCAAAACGTGGTCCATTTGACTACGCAGTTTATTTCCATGATGGAGAAAATTCAGATGCATTTATGGAATACGATTTCTTCTGGGTTAACTATCTAGCTGATCTAGATGAAGCTGCAGAGAGAGGAGCACAATGGGTAGAGACTGGAGGTGACCTTCAGGCTGAGTTTGATGAGATTGCAGAATGCAATGATCCTGCAACATTTACCAGCCAAGTACTGTACTCAATGATAAAACCTGAAGAAACATAAAATTTTTCTGAGGTGAATTTAGTGGGGGCATATGCCCCCACTTTTTTCAGTTTCTTTTATTTAGCAACAATTCAAGTTCAATAGAATTTAATAAACCCATGACAAGTAAGGGGTTTTCGGCTAAATAAAGTAGATACTCGGTATCGAGTCCATCTTTGCTCTTAACACTAACACCAATGCCCTTAGGATTATTTGCAAATGATTTTAATTTGAAATAATAGTCCGAATAAACTCTGTATAACTCATCAAATGAAAAGCCTGAAGCAATTGAACTTACCTCTGGATCCATTAAGAAAAATCCTAAGGTTTGCTCAAATTCACTTTTCGTCAGTTTTTCAGCGAGCAATGATTTCATGGTAAACAAACCAGCATCAACTGTGCCCCCCGATAAAAGTGAAATGTCCTTGAAGAGTCTCTCGGACCATGCGACGTTCACATTGCTTTCAAAGATTTTGGTATTGGGCTGATTTAAATACAATAAATCTTCGTCAAAACTATCGATTAGATCCTCGTAATTATCAACGCCCTCAATGTCATCAAATGTGCTCTCAAGAAACTCTAGACCTGATCTACAATACTGTCCGTTACTTACACTGATCCAAGCATCCAAGTTATTTCTACTGTATAGATCGGCACAGCTTTCTGAAGTAACTAACACAAAATTTTCAATCTGTTTAGCAATGTACATAAAAGGCTGGCTGACGGCTAAAAGCATATTGAAATACCCAGGAGTTAAAGCAGCTGAAATAAGCTCCTCGTCAACAGCAGTATCTATGGAAAAGTTGAACGATAAGTCATTACCAAAAGCAAAATCTACTTCCATATTGGATCTAAGTCTGCCTTTTGCTTTTGAAGCTATATCGAGACTAAAGGTATCTAAATAGCTCGTTATTCTATTGCTGACATAATCATTGCCAGAAAAAAGTTCGGAAGAAGCAGATGACAGGTCAGATGAGACTTTAATCTCATCAAAAAGCAGATAAGTTTCTGATTTATAAAATTCTTTAATCATATCTTTATCTCTAGTCATTACGAATGTGAGAAATTTCTCAAGATAGCCTAAATTGATCTTGATTTTTTTTGCTGAAAAAATAGTTTCTGATGCAGTATTTTGATTAGCAGCCAAAAGCTGATCTAGAGAATTTATCTTAGTTGCAGCAAAGTCAGACGGGTAAATAAAATCAGTAACTGCAAGATCGCTTATCTCCAACACTCCATTTCTCAAAGATAAAGAGCGGTACTCTAAAGCAATGTCTTCTTCTTCAAGTAAAAAAAATTGCAGCCAGCTGACAAGCTTCTCAGCTCCGTTGTTTAAATTAAAGTTAGCAATGCTTTGTGGGGCTAAAAAAAAGGAGCTAACAAGAGTTAGGAGAGCAAAACTTTTTCTCAATATCATTGTTCTTTAAGAATCAGATTAAAAGAACCATTGCGTCCAGAAACAATTCCACTTGATAAATTGGTCATTGAAAGTTCAAGAACTTCATTTCCCTCTTTAGCCAGAGCATCAGAAACACCAGTTACATTTATGCACGACTGGGTGTCTCCAGGACCAAATGCCACAGTTGTTAAGTCAAAAGTTACCTCCCCGCTTTGCACAAAGCCAGGTTTATTGGCTTGATAGGAAGGGGTTAAATCAAAACTTTGAGCACTAGCAGCAGGCTCTGTTAGGTAGAAGCATACATTAGATGTCGAACCCTCTGAGACCTCATATTCTCCGACAGGGTACACTGCATTTTTTGGTGTATCGGCAACACTAAACTTTCCTGAGACTGTAGACGATAGACCACCAAACTTAGTAACAAACTTATATTCACCAAAATTTATTTTCCAAGAATAATTCCCACCATCAATAAAATAATTTTTGAATGAAGATATTTCACCTTCTGAAAACTTGGCTAAAATTTGATCCCAGCGCAATCCTAGTTTGGCGAAGTTTGAAAAATCATAATTGCCAGCAGATGGGATATTAAATGTATCCAGACCTGAATCGTTTGGTACTTCTCTTGAGATGATTACCGAGCCAGAATCTTCAACATCATAAAAATTAAATGTAGCAATTGAATCATCTAGCCATGATACTTTGATGCCATCTGATGTGGTTTCAAATTTTAGTTTTATTTTGATTTCAAAATAATCGTCACTCTTTGAGAAGTTATCTCCTTTAAATATTTCAAAGGTGATATCTTCTTCTTTGGTAAACGGTTCAGAAACCTCTATTTTGCCTTCAAATGTGGTATCAGTAGCATAGTTGCCATCAAAAAACTCATCAATAGAATCTTTAGTAAGCTCAGCTCCAACAACAGAAGCATCAATAAAATCTGTTGCGCTATCAAGTGTTGGTGTAATTCGATAATTTCTGGTTACAGCATCGGTATTTAATTTGTCTGTGGCGATAATTTGATGATCCACGAGTCTGAATAATACATTATCTTTTGGTGCAGCCGATCCAACCATATTGTCATAGTCGTATTCGGTGCCGCTTAAGACATCAAAAATCTTATCCCTAGCAGCTTGACCATACAATGTATCTCCCACCTGTTGACTTGAATTGTCAGCAGTTAAACCAGGGGCATATTGTGACTCCTCAAACTTATCATTTTTAGGTAAATTACTGATGGTAAAATTAAAGGTCCTAAATAATTCTCCATCATCATAATTTGGTGATGTGTTTGGCGAATAATAGTAAATAACATATTCACTATCTCCAAGCAAGCTTCGCGCGGCGTCAATTTCAGTTAACTTTACTGGAAACGCTTTAACTTCTTTTATTAAAGGTTCAGGATCTAAGTCATCGTTTCCTACAATCTTGAAAATTTTAGAAGATACAATATTTGTCTTTGCGAGGTTCAAATTTAGAAATTGAATAGCCCATGTTGGAGCTCTGTTTTCTGCAGCATCAAGGTTATTTCCTTGTTTTTCTATTCTAAGACTTAAGGTCGGAACGTAGGTATCTAAAGTTGCGCAGTCTTCTAAGCCCTTAGCACCTCGACCAAAACCATATCTATACTCTGGATTTATGCCATTAGAATCAGCTGTTCCATTAAATTGTATTCTCTCTGAGGATTCACAGAATGATGAATATGAAGATCCTTCAGAGTCATTTGCCCTAAATCCTCTACTTTCAGTGCCTGAAATTACAATATCCCCAGTAACACCATCAACTGAAAAATCATCATTGTATACATTTGATTCCCTAACAAAGCTTCTGGAAGAGTTTCCAATATTGTTAAGATTTAATGTTGTCGTATCGCAATCGGAGCTATCCGATAGCAGACATTTCCATCTCTTTAAAACTCCTTCATTGGTTATCTCGGCACCATCGGCTCTGATTTCCTCTACACTATAAAAACCATCGCTATTTGGACTGGTTTTATAAACAGAGAAAAACTCCAATGGCACTTGCGTATAAGCATCATCACCAAAGATAGTCGTTAGAGCATTCTGGCTTAAACTTAAATTAGGGGTAATTGTTTTTCCATATTTTGTTGTCAATTCACTGCTTATTTCATCTCTTATCGTTTTTAAATATGGGAAAAAGGCTGCAATATTCTGAGCCCTAGATTCCGTTACCTTGCCAGACCCATCGCCTTCAAGGAAATCTGTTAAAAGTTGGCTATAGGTGATGCCAAAAGTGCTTTCAATTGATGACACCAGAGCACTAAGCCTTTCTGTAATCTTAGTAGCCACTGCGTCTCCAGTGGCAGTGCATCCTTGAGCGACTGTCAGATCTTCGGTCAGTTCAGCATCGTCTTTTCCGGCAATTATTGTTTCAGATAGTAACGAACTAAACGGTGATATTACTATAGTTTTTGATCCAGCATCTGTAATCGAAGGCAGAATCATTTGATAAGCTTTCGTGACTGTACCCAGAGTTGAATCCTCAGCACCAACTGGAACGTCTGCTACTATTGGTCGTTTCAATAAGCATTGGTACTGATCAGTATCAAAGACATGAATATTGAACGACCCATCGGAAGCAGTAGTTACTGAAATCTCTCCAACATCTTTTTTGAAATTAAAGTTTTGATCTATAAATATGTCTGCACCTGAGATGTAACCATCTATGGCCTCACCTTCGATTACTTGATCTTGGCTATAGAATCCTGAACTTAAGGCATCTGACTGGCTGCTAACATGGTCGGCAAATGCATTTATGGCTGCAATACCAGTTGCAGTTGATGATGATGTTGGAGTTGTGTTGCCATCCTCATAGTTATTTATGGTTAACTCATCTGCCAATGAATCAGGGTGGTCATCAGCGTAGACTGTTAAAGAATATTGCGTTTTAAAATCACCACTCGCATAGTTTTCGCGCCAAGTGTATTGAAGACTTTCTTTTCCAGAAAGCTTATCTCGCCCTTGCTCTAAATCTTCAAAATCTTCAGGAAAAGTAGCTATCTCTGTCAAAATAGCTTTTGGATCAATGGTCTCAAAGTTCTCAATTAACTTTTTAGGTGTGGTGGAAAACAATGAAGTGTTTGCCATATCTGGCATAACGTATTGAGTTCCTATGACAATATTCGAACTCTCATCTCTTCTAAGAATCTCAATGGTCCCTCTTCTCAGAGAGCTTGCCGTCTGACAACCATTCTTGTCTCCACTGGACTCATCATAATTAGTTTGATATTTGTATTCCCATGAAACTGAGTTGACCGCATTGCCTCTAAGTTGAATTTGTTCCTCAGTGCCACATGCAAATAGATCGCTACCGTTTGACTCGCCAAAATATTTTACATCGGAAGCGTCGACCACCATTAGACCAGTTGCATTACCAATGGTGACACTGTCACCTGTGCCTAGACCATAATAAAAAGCTACAGTTTGTCTGTAGTCCTGAGAAAAATTACCTAAGCTGTCTAAGTTTAGATTTGAAGACTCGCAATCTGAAGCTGGGTTGTTTAAGCACTTGTAGGCTTTTATTTTCCCTTGATTATCAACTTTGGCTCCATTGGCTCTGAAAGAAACTTCTCTTCTCCAGCCTAAATCGTTTGGTTCTGTTGTGTATACAGAATAAAAATTAATTGGTAGTTCAGAAAGAACTTCACCACCAAAAACCATATCAAGCACCTCTTTTTCAAATGTAATATTGGCGGCAATAGGCAAACCCAATTCAGAAGTCATTGCAGAGGATATGCCATCCTGAAGCTGCTTAATAGGATTAAAGAATGCAGCAACGTTTTGGGCATTTGTTTCAGAAACTACACCGCTTGCTCCTGCTTCTATAAAATCTCCAAGAATGGTCTCATAAGAGATGCCATATGTATTTTCAATGCTATCTTTAAGCTCGGTGATTCTAGTTGAAATTTCAGATGCTACATTATTACCCTCTGTGCTACATCCTTGTGTTTGAGTTAATTCGTCTTTAAGTTTGGCTTCTTCTTTTCCTTTGATTATTGCTTCAGAAAATATTGTGGTGAAAGGTGAAATTACTACTTGTGCAGCGCCTGCATCAGATATGGAAGGTAAAATCATTTGGTAAGCTTCCGTGACCTCACCAGTTGTGGAATCAACAGCACCAACTGGTACATTGGCAACTATTGGTCGATTGACTAAACATTCATATGCATCACCAACTACATCAATTGTAAATGAGCCATCTTCTGCTGTTGTAGCAACGTATTCGAGGCTGTCTTTTTTGAAATTAAAATTTTGATCAATAAATATTTCCGCTCCTGAAATATAGCCATCAATGGCTTCACCATTAATTAAATTCGATTTTCCAGCATACTCCTCGCCAGCAAACCCTTCTGCATACTCAATGAATGAATTACGCCACTTATCAAATGCTCCAACTCCTTCAAGCTCATCTATAATTTCAAAAGATGTGCCTTGTGAAGTTTCATTAAAGGCAAATTCTTCAAATTTATCTTTTGTCCTATCCTCTTCCAACCTGAGATAAATATATCGTTGTGTTTGGCCTTCATCTCTCAAGGTCCATGTTATATAAAGCTTGTCCTCTGACTCAGGCTTTACTCTTGCACGCAATGCATCAATCCCATTCAAATTTCTTGGCAATGATTTGATTTCTTGAATTAAAGGATCAACATTTAAGTTAGCCCTTTTTTCAAATATCTTATCGATTTTATTATCAAGAAAGTAAGAGTTATCAAATGCTGCAGCTTGAACTCTAATTTCAAAAGTCTCTGATCTGCCGTCTTTGTTAGGGTCTTCCCAGATGTTATTCATCGACAAGAATAAAGAGTTTCTAGTATCAGGTATACCAACAGGATTTTTATCAAAAACTTGAGTATCTAGAGCAGTTTGACAGCTATCAACAGCATCGCCACCAAAAAATATACCGGTGTTATATCTATCTTGCCTGTCGTAGTTTTCTTGTTCAAATTTAGGATCAAGGTATAACCAATTTTGAAAATTACATCTTCTTTCTCTTAATGTGCCATCTGCTTCTCTAGTTAGGTACGAGGAATCTTCATACTCAAGGCGCCAGTTATCGTCATTAAGATTATAGGTTTTATTTAGTAACTTGGATGTCTTCATAAATCGATCAGAAGCATCTTTAATGGTTCTTAAGGTAAAGGTTGAAGTCTTACAATTTTCTTCTGAAGTAAAGCAGTTACCATGTGTCAATGAACCATCGTTACCAAGTATTGCTCCCTCTGCTTCAAGCTTATCCTGCAAGTACCAACCTAAGCTGTTGGGTTCATCTTCATAAACAGTATAGAAATCCAAGGATAAAGTTTTAGGATTTTCGGCTGTTAGTAATTCAGCAGCTGTCTCTGGTTTAATGGTTAGGTTGGTATTAATTTCTATACCATAAGTTGAAGACAGCTCGCTATCAAATTGGCTTGCTGCTTCGTAAAAATAAGGCAAGAATTTAGCTAGATTTTGGGCTGCACTTTCAGTGATATACTGATTTGGGCTTGAATCAATAAAATCGCTTAATAGGTCTTGGTAAGTTACACCAGTAGCGCTTTCTATGGTGCTTATGGCCTGCGTTAATTCAGAGCTTACCTTCGTTGCTAAGTCATCGCCAGCTTCTCGACAACCCTCTGCAACCGTAAGATCCTCAACCAATCCAGCACTGTCCTTTGCTTTAGATATTACGTTCGAAAGTAAGCTAGTGAAGGGTGAAATTACCACTTTATCAGAACCTGCATCAGAAATGGATGGTAGGATCATAGAGTAAGCTTGTGTGACTTCCCCAAGCGTTGAATCAACTGCTCCTACTGGTACAAATGCGACAATTGGTCTTTCAACCAAACATTGGAATAATTCTTCATCGGTTGTGCTGATTTCAAACGAACCATCCTCACCAGTAACTGCTGATAGTTCACCGTCATCCTTTTCAAAATTGAAATTTTGATCTACATAGACTTCTGCACCAGAAATATAACCATCAACTGCTTTTCCTGAGATTGAGTAAGTGGCTGGTGTTGGTTCTGGAGTTGGTTCTGGAGTTGGTTCTGGAGTAGGAGCTGGAGTTGGTTCTGGAGTAGGAGCTGGAGTTGGTTCTGGGCCTGCACCAGGTTCTGGAATAATAATTGTTTCTCCAGTGCCGCCGCCTCCGCCACTTCCATCGTCCGTGGCTGTAACGAAAACATACCATAGGTTGTCAGCTCCATTACCCGTGACATCACTTGATGATTGATCTCCAGCATATTGGTAAATTGGAGTGTCATTTATTAAGATCTGATCTTCTTCGTTTTTTGTAAAAAATTCCTGCGAGATACCTGCTGGAACCTCAATGGTTGTAATGTCCTGAGTTGTTGTTACGTAGGGCCAAGCACTTCCTTCATACGTGCCTAATTTACCATCTTCATCTGATTTATAACCATAAATAGTTCTTAGTTCAGTTATCGCTGCTCCACCAGGAGTATTTGTTATATCGGCTCCTTGTAATTGGATGACGTCATAACATTCACCATCAAAGCACTGATTAATGGTTGAGATAGCTAGTGGAGCTGGTGTTGGGGCTGGTGTTGGGGCTGGTGTTGGGGCTGGTGTTGGGGCTGGTACTGGCGCAGGTGCTGCTCCACCACCACCGCCGCCTCCGCATGTAACCAATATGACAGTAGATAATGCCGTAAGAGCAGTTTTAATAAATTTATTCATCTAAAATGAAAATTTAATTTTCCCTCCAATTTCACCAAACATCTCATCGAAATATTTAGCTGATCTTCCACTGTAATAAAGATCGTCTCTCCACAAATGGAATCTTTGATAATGTCTAAAAAAAAAAGATATGTCAAACCTGTCAGCCCGGTAGACTAGCCCAGATTCAATAATATTATTAAAAGATTTGTTGTGTTGTTTTGTACCATCAAAAGAACTTCTTAAACCATATAGTAATTGATTGTCTAAATACAGTTTGCTCTGTCTCATCAGGAACTCTTTCCTTAAATCAATGGAGAAAACATGTGTCAGCCAGTCTCTTCGTGGTGGCAGGTCTTCGAGTATATCTGTAATAACATCACCAACCCTCTCCCCATTAATTGTTGAGTCTAAAATAACAGATGATCTTATCTCTTCTAGAGGAGTTAGCCAATTTGAGGACACTGTTTGTTGTTTGTAGCCGATGCCAAAGAAGTCGATATATTTATTTGTAACTTCCTTAAGGTAATGCAGTGCTTTAGTGCTTGATTTGCCCTGCAATAAAATTATGGCTCCATCAAGTTGATTGTATTTCTCTATGGTTGTTGAGATTTTTATGTCTGCTTCAGAACACTGACCTATAACCAGAGAGCCTCTTTGATAGCAGTCAAAAAGCTGATCGCCAATTGCTTGTTCTTTGAATGAGATTGCAATATTTTCAGTATCAGAAAATTTTAGTCCAATGGTTTTAATCGTATGGTTAATTGATGTATCAATATCTTTTGGATATGTTGCTCTCTTGGCATTTAATCTTCGTGCGCCTATGTTATAGCCAAGAGTAATTTTATTGACATGAATTAGGAGCTCTCTCTCATCCTCTTCATACCTCTGAAAAGAAGAATTTTCAACTGGGATAAAATCCCAATTGCTATCAAGGCCTGTATTAGTGAAACTTATGGAGCCCTTGATGTCTTCTGCATTTAAGGGGTATAAGAGTAAAAAAATAGTTGTGCTGAAGACAAATGTGAATAATTTACTGATAAACCTTTCCATATGTCGTGGCAAGAAAACTTTGCCAATCTATTGATTCTTGAGCAACAAACCCAGAACCTTGAAGCTTATTCTCAAGATACATTTCAAGCACAGAACAGACCCCGGATGCGGTGGTTAGCTGGATGGCACTAAAATCAACTGAGCCTTGGATTTTTTTACAATAAGTTTGCTCTTGAAGAACTCCATTAATTTTTCCAATTACTTTAACGAAAAAGATCACAACATCGTTCGTGGTTCTAGGAACTTCTTTATCGAATAAATTTTCTAGAACGTCACGATTTTTCTTCAAATGCAGATCACTAAAGAGAAATTTCATATGCGCCTGATGACCTGGGTATCGAATGGTTTTGTAAGTTAGGTTTTTAACTTGGCCCTGAAATGTTTCGCACATAGTAGCACAACCACCTGATGTATTGAAAGCTTCGTAACTCTTGCCTTCAATTATCAATTTTTCCATGCCCTCAAGAGGCATAACTTTAACTTTTTCACCTTCGTAAATTGCATCTGCAGAATTGCAATACTCATTAATTAATCCATTGGTTGACCAGCTGAGATAGTAACTCATTTCATTGGTGGTGTATTTTGGTAGCGCGCCCACTCTCATCAATACTTCATCAACCTCATCAAATTCCTTCATCATATGAGCAGCACAAATATTGATTGCTCCGGGTGCTAAGCCACACTGCGGTATCAAAACACTCTCAGAACTCAATTTGGTCACAAACTCAGTGGTTGCTACGTCCTCAGTCAGATCAAAATACCCAATACCAAGTTCTGCTGCTACCTTAGCAATTGTTTTATTTACAGCAAATGGTCCTGCCGATATGACCGCATTTCTATCACTTAGAAACTCTTTTACTTTTTCTTCATTGGTCGCATCAAGACCATCCTTAAGATCACCTATTTTCAGATCATATTTGTCTTGCAATAATTTTTCGATAGCCCAGCCAATGTTTCCAGAACCAATGATTCCAACTTTATTTTTCATCGAATTCAACTCCCTGAGCAAGCGGTAGTTCGCTACCGTAATTTACTGTAACTGTCATTCTTCTCATGTAAGCTTTCCAAGAATCTGAGCCAGATTCTCTGCCGCCACCAGTTTCTTTTTCGCCACCAAATGCACCACCAATCTCAGCTCCACTTGTCCCTATATTGACATTAGCAATGCCACAGTCAGAGCCCTCTGAACTCAAAAATAGCTCAGACTCTCTAAAATCATTTGTAAAAATGCAACTACTTAACCCTTGTTTTACTGAATTTTGTAGCTCAATAGCATCTCTAAGGTTTGAGTAGGGCATAACATATAAAATTGGCGCAAATGTTTCATCGTTCATCTCTGCTATGTGCTCAGTTGTTTCAACAATTGCAGGTGTGACATATACACCATCTAAATCCAACTTATCGCCACCAAATACATTCAGTGATTTTTCTCTACATGAATCTAATTTAGCTTGCATGGCATTAAAACTATTTTCTGAAATCAACGGCCCAACCTGAGTTTTCCTGTCAAAAGGATCATCAATCACCAGTTTGCTGAAAGAATCTTTTAACTTAGCTAAGAAATTTTCATAAATACTTTCATGAACAAAAAGCCTTCTTAAAGTGGTGCATCTTTGGCCTGTGGTGCCAGCTGCTGAAAAAGTAACACCCTTAACTGCTAAATCAATATCAGCAGAAGGACAGATAATACCGGCATTATTGCCTCCGAGCTCTAAAAGGTTTCTGCCAAGCCTTGCTGAGACAACTGGAGCAAGTGCTTTACCCATATCGCAGCTACCGGTAGCAGAAAACAAAGCAACTTGTTCATTTTCTGCCAATTCTATGGCCGCATCATTGCCGCCTTTTTTGATTAATACTAAATCTTTATGGTCTGGCGCTACCTCATCCCAAATCTGTTTAATTAGATCTGCGCAACCTTCTGCATGAGGGCTAGGTTTCCAAATTATGCTGTTGCCACAGACTGCAGCCAGACAAAAGTTCCAGCCAAAAACAGCTACTGGAAAATTAAAAGCTGTAACACAGCCAACTATTCCTAATGGCTGCCACAATTCCTGCAATCTATGATCTGGTCGCTCACTTGGCATGGTAAGTCCATAAAGCTGACGTGATAAACCAGTAGCAAAATCACACATATCTATAATTTCTTGGACTTCGCCCTCGCCCTCAGAAATTATTTTTTTGGCTTCTAATGTAACCTGGTGAGCAACTTCTTCTTTCCTTGCTCTAAGGGCATTGCCAAAATTACGTATGAATTCTCCACGCCCTGGTGCTGGTAATTTGCGCCATTTGTAATGTGCGTTTTGTGCTTTATCAAATAAGCTGATAGTTGCCCCCTCTCCCAAAATGAATTTATATTTTACTTATTCATTCAATGTCTTGTCACGAATGGATCTAAATTCATTGTTCTTGTACCAATTAGGGTATTCACCTGAATTAGCTAAATCATCGACAAAGTTCGTAAAGATTGCTAGATCCTGCTCAATTCCTGAAAAATCCCATTTATCAGTAATTTCATCTGAGACTTGATGGTAATCATATTGGGTATAGTAATTAGCAATTTCCATACCTCTTGCTATGCCGCCATCAACTAAGTCAATTCCTGGATCAGCATATATTACTGGAATACCTTTTTTGGCAAAATTGATATGATCAGAGCGATAAAAATATCCTTTTTCTGGAAACTTATCAGGTGCTAAGTATTTGCCCTCTGCTGATGCATGTTTGGCTATGATGGGTTCTAGCTCTGAGGCGCCATAACCAATAATAATTATATCTTTTGATTTGCCGGCATAACTCATGCCGTCCATATTTAACCCTGCTATAACTTTTGAGTATTCAAATGGTGGATTTTCCGCCATGTAAGCTGAGCCTAGCAGTCCAGACTCCTCAGCTGTTAGACCAATAAATACTACTGATCTTTTAGGCATTCTTTTGGAAAAAGTTTCTGCCATGTGCATTACTCCAGCTGTGCCTGTAGCATTATCTAGTGCGCCATTAAAAATTTGATCGCCCTCAAGTTGCTCATTCTTACCTAAATGATCCCAATGCCCCATAACAATGACATACTCTTCTGGAGCAACAGAACCCTCAACATAACCAACCACATTATGTGATTCTGAATACTTTAAAGAATTATTAATATTTGCTGAAAGCGTCATACCACTCATCTCAACAGGCATAAATTCTTTTGATAAAGCTTGTTGCTTCATCTCTTCATAGGAAGTGCCCATGCTAGCAAAAAGTTGCTCTGCGACATCAAGAGTAATCCAACCTTCGAGTGCTGAACGACCAATATTTTTATCTTCAAAAGTGAGGTTTAATTGTTCTCCCGACCAACTACTTTCAACCACATTCCAACCATATGCTGCTGGTGCAGTTTCATGAATAATTAGAATAGCTGCGGCGCCTTGCCTTGCTGCTTCTTCATATTTATACGTCCAGCGACCATAGTAGGTCATTGCTTTTCCATTAAAGTCTTTGCCCTGTAACTCAAAACCTGGATCATTAATTAACATAACTACTGTTTTTCCAGTTACATCAACCTTATAGTCATTCCAACCGTATTCAGGAGCATTAACACCATAACCAACAAAAACCAAATCACTATCGGCAAAAGTAACATTCTCTACTTGCCTAGAGGTGCCATAAACCATATCAACCCTGTAATCCAAATCCAAAACTTCTTCATTAACACTTAAATCAAAACTTGAATTGGCTACATCCAAGGACACACCTGTGAGATTTACTGGCAACAAATAAGAATCGCCAAAGGACTTAAGTCCTAGCGATGCATAATGATTAGCGATGTAATTTTTTGTTTTTATCCCGCCAGGAGTACCTGGAGCTCGGCCCTCAAACTCATCTGAGGAAAGTGTTTCAACATGGGTAACATACTTTTGAAAATTTGACTCTGAAGTACATGAACTAATTAAAAAAACGAGTAAAAGTGAACTTAATAATCTCATACTAAGATTATAAATCATTTACGAAACTACATTGGTTGGAATTAAAAATATAAAGAACAAATTTTTGACAAAAAAAAGCCCGACAATACCTACTCTCGCACTTACGCACTACCATCGGCGTCTCACTGTTTCACTTCTAAGTTCGAGATGGAATTAGGTGGTACCAGTGGACTATTGTTATCGGGCAACTGTGTTTGCGAAACTTAATAAAGAATTTACTTTGAGGTTTATTCAAGCCGATCGAGCAATTAGTACTAGTAAGCTGAATCCCTTACAGGACTTACACATCTAGCCTATCAACGTTGTCGTCTTCAACGGCTCTCAAGGGAGATCTCATCTTAGGAGGGGCTTCCCGCTTATATGCTTTCAGCGGTTATCCCTTCCGAACATAGCTACCCGGCAATGCTGCTGGCGCAACAACCGGACCACCAGAGGTTCGTCCACTTCGGTCCTCTCGTACTAGAAGAAGCTTCCTTCAAATCTCCAACGCCCACAGCAGATAGGGACCGAACTGTCTCACGACGTTCTAAACCCAGCTCGCGTACCTCTTTAAATGGCGAACAGCCATACCCTTGGGACCTGCTCCAGCCCCAGGATGAGATGAGCCGACATCGAGGTGCCAAACAGCGCCGTCGATATGAACTCTTGGGCGCTATCAGCCTGTTATCCCCGGCGTACCTTTTATCCGTTGAGCGATGGCCCTTCCATTCAGAACCACCGGATCACTAAAACCTAGTTTCCTACCTGCTCGATCTGTCGATCTCGCAGTCAAGCATCCTTTTGCTTTTGCACTCTACACACGATGTCCGACCGTGTTGAGGATACCTTCGTACTCCTCCGTTACTCTTTAGGAGGAGACCGCCCCAGTCAAACTACCCAGCACACACTGTCCCTGAATTAAATCAAGGTTAGAACTTCAATCTTACAAGGGTGGTATTTCAAGGACGACTCCACTGCGACTAGCGTCACAGCTTCAAAGTCTCCCACCTATCCTACACAAATAAAACCAAAATTCAGTGTGAACCTGTAGTAAAGGTGCACGGGGTCTTTCCGTCTAGCTGCGGGTAAACTGCATCTTAACAGCTATTTCAATTTCACTGAGCCTCTGGTGGAGACAGTGTGGCCATCGTTACGCCATTCGTGCAGGTCGGAACTTACCCGACAAGGAATTTCGCTACCTTAGGACCGTTATAGTTACGGCCGCCGTTTACCGGGGCTTCAATCAAGAGCTTCGCCGAAGCTAACCCCATCATTTAACCTTCCGGCACCGGGCAGGCGTCACACCCTATACGTCCACTTTCGTGTTAGCAGAGTGCTGTGTTTTTAGTAAACAGTCGCAGCCACCTGGTATCTTCGACCAACCAAAAGTTGCCTTCTGATTGGCTAACCTTCTCCCGAAGTTACGGTTACATTTTGCCTAGTTCCTTCACCAGAGTTATCTCATCCGCCTTGGTATTCTCTACCTGACCACCTGTGTCGGTTTGTGGTACGGTCTATGTTGGAGCTATTTCTTGGAACCTATTCACTGCATGCACAATCCATTAAGCGCATACAATTTACTAGATCCGTCACTTCCAACTGGTACAGGAATATTAACCTGTTTCCCATCGACTTCCCCTTTCGGGTATGCCTTAGGGGCCGACTAACCCTGCCACGAAAAGCGTTGGACAGGAATCCTTAGTCTATCGGCGAAGAGGTTTTTCACCTCTTTATTCGTTACTCATGTCAGCATTCGCACTTCTGATACCTCCAGCAAACCTCTCGGTTCGCCTTCACAGGCTTACAGAACGCTCTCCTACCATCATCCGAAGATGATCCAAAGCTTCGGTTTATGATTTAGCCCCGTTAAATCTTCCGCGCAGACAAACTAGACTAGTGAGCTATTACGCTTTCTTTAAAGGATGGCTGCTTCTAAGCCAACCTCCTAGCTGTATAAGTCTATTCACATCGTTTTCCACTTAATCATAATTTGGGACCTTAGCTGTTGGTCTGGGTTGTTTCCCTTTCGACCACGGACGTTATCACCCGTAGTCTGTCTCCCTTGCTAATACTCAATGGTATTCGGAGTTTGCATCGGTTTGGTAAGTCGGGATGACCCCCTAGCCGAAACAGTGCTCTACCCCCATTGGTAATACAAGAGGCACTACCTAAATAGTTTTCGGAGAGAACCAGCTATCTCCAAGCTTGATTGGCCTTTCACCCCTATCCACAGTTCATCCCCTCATTTTTCAACATAAGTGGGTTCGGTCCTCCATGTGATGTTACTCACACTTCAACCTGACCATGGATAGATCGCTTGGTTTCGGGTCTAATTCCAGCAACTAAAGCGCCCATTTAAGACTCGGTTTCCCTACGCCTACCTTGCGTTAAGCTTGCTACTGAAATTAAGTCGCTGACCCATTATACAAAAGGTACGCCATCACCCCGAAGGGCTCTGACTGATTGTATGCTAAAGGTTTCAGGTACTATTTCACTCCCCTAACAGGGGGACTTTTCACCTTTCCCTCACGGTACTAGTTCACTATCGGTCATCTAGGAGTATTTAGCCTTGGAAGATGGTCCTCCCATATTCAGTCAAAATTTCACGTGTTCCGACCTACTCGATTTCACTATATAAAGTCTTTCGTATACAGGGCTATCACCTACTATGGCTGTTCTTTCCATAACATTCTACTAGCCTAAATATAGCTTAAGGGCTGTTCCGCTTTCGCTCGCCACTACTGACGGAATCTCAATTGATTTCTTTTCCTCCGGGTACTAAGATGTTTCAGTTCTCCGGGTTTGCTCCACAAAAGTGGTGACATAAATGTCGGGTTTCCCCATTCGGAAATCCTCGGGTCATAGCCTGTGTACTGGCTCACCGGGGCTTATCGCAAGTTACAACGTCCTTCATCGCCTCTAGATGCCAAGGCATTCACCTTTAGCACTTAATTACTTGAATAAGTAACCTCAAAGTTAACTCTTTGTTTCTTTGAAATAATTTATTGCAGTTTCGCAAATTGTTCTTTAATAGAGCGTCTGATAATTTAGTCACTTAAATGAGTGCCTTCCGTAAGGAGGTGATCCAGCCCCAGGTTCCCCTAGTGCTACCTTGTTACGACTTCACCCCAGTCATGGACCACACCGTGGTAAACGCTCCCCCGAAGGTTAAGCTATCTACTTCTGGTGCAATGCACTCCCATGGTGTGACGGGCGGTGTGTACAAGACCCGAGAACGTATTCACCGCGGCATGCTGATCCGCGATTACTAGCGATTCCGGCTTCATGCAGTCGAGTTCCAGACTGCAATTCGGACTACGAGAGACTTTATCGGATTGGCTCCAGCTCGCGCTTTGGCAACCGTTTGTATCTCCCATTGTAGCACGTGTGTAGCCCTACACGTAAGGGCCATGATGACTTGACGTCGTCCCCACCTTCCTCCGGCTTATTACCGGCAGTTCCCTTATAGTTCCCGGCCTAACCGCTGGCAAATAAGGGTGAGGGTTGCGCTCGTTATAGGACTTAACCCAACATCTCACGACACGAGCTGACGACAGCCATGCAGCACCTGTATCTTCGTTCCCTAAGGCACTAATCTATCTCTAGAAAATTCGAAGTATGTCAAGTGTAGGTAAGGTTTTTCGCGTTGCATCGAATTAAACCACATGCTCCACCGCTTGTGCGGGTCCCCGTCAATTCATTTGAGTTTTAGCCTTGCGGCCGTACTCCCCAGGCGGATAACTTAATGCGTTAGCTGCGCCACTGGATAAATCCAACGGCTAGTTATCATCGTTTACGGCGTGGACTACCAGGGTATCTAATCCTGTTTGCTCCCCACGCTTTCGCACCTCAGTGTCAGTATTTATCCAGAAAGTTGCCTTCGCCATTGGTATTCCTCTTAATATCTACGCATTCCACCGCTACACTAAGAATTCTACTTTCCTCTCTAATACTCTAGCTCACCAGTTTTAGATGCAGTTCCAAGGTTAAGCCCTGGGATTTCACATCTAACTTGGTGTGCCACCTACGCGCGCTTTACGCCCAGTAATTCCGATTAACGCTTGCACCATCCGTATTACCGCGGCTGCTGGCACGGATTTAGCCGGTGCTTATTCTGTAATTAACGTCATGATTAGGTGGTATTAACATCTAATTTTTCCTCATTACCTAAAGTGCTTTACAACCCGAAGGCCGTCATCACACACGCGGCATGGCTGGATCAAGCTTTCGCTCATTGTCCAATATTCCCTACTGCTGCCTTCCGTAGAAGTCCGGGCCGTGTCTCAGTCCCGATGTGGCTGGTCATCCTCTCAAACCAGCTAAGGATCGTTGCCTTGGTGAGCCTTTACCTCACCAACAAGCTAATCCTGCATAGGCTCATCCGATGGCGAGAGCCGAAGCCCCCTTTACTCCGTAGAGATTATGCGGTATTAATTCGAGTTTCCCCGAGCTATCCCCCACCATTGGGTAGATTCCTATGTATTACTCACCCGTCCGCCACTGTACTCACATCCGAAGATGCTTTCTCGTTCGACTTGCATGTATTAGGCCTGCCGCCAGCGTTCAATCTGAGCCATGATCAAACTCTTCAAATAAACTGTTTTGTCGCTAAAAATAGCGACGATTTTTTTTGGGCACCCATTTAAGTGTCTAAATATTTCTCAATCAGATCGGCCCCATCTAGTGGGGGAACAACAAAGTATAGTGCTTTAAGTCTAAAAGGGAAGTATTTTTTTGATTATTTTCATGATTTTAAAACCAAGCGAAACAAATGTTTCTAAGCGTCTTTTCTTTATCTCTACGCCACGAAAAAAATAGGTCTTTATATTGATAAGAGCAATGATCTTTTAGCTCGATTATTTGTAAGCCGTAGCTTGAAATATATTCACGACAAAAAGCGCGTAGATCAAAGTATTTTTTTGTATTGATTGTTTCAACAAAAGGCATAATATCGAGGGAATTTTCAAGAAATACTTCAATAAGATCCTCTTGGACTTCAAAAAAATCTTTACTTATGGAGGGACCAAAAAAAGCATACTGCATTTTCATACCATGTTTCGACATCAATAACTTATCAATAATGCCATAGGCAACCCCCCGCCACCCACAATGCAATCCTGATAATTCATTGCTATCATTCCAGAAAATAATAGGCAGACAATCTGCAGTCTTGATTCCATAAGCTGTATTTTTCTCAGAGGTGATAAAGCCATCGGCCTCTAATTCTTGATAATTGTAATTATAAATATCTACTCCGTGGGTTTGATCAAAATCGCGATAGGAGTTTATTTGAAGTTTGTTCTTTAAAAAGTCTGCTTTCTCCAAACTATTTAAGCTACAAAAATTATTCTTGCCTTTAATCGAAACAAAAATTTTTGGGCTTTTATTAATTTGCAGGAATTTATATCCATCAAAATTTACCTCTTTAATCATTTTTGTAGTGAATTAATGCATTGCTTAATATCTGCGGGGATATCTGAATGAAAATTGAACTCTTCACCATCCAAGCTAAATGCTAGATTGTATGCATGCAGAGCCTGCCTATTTAGACTCTCAATGGCATGCACCTCATCTTCATTACTGTCTTTCCATTTTTTTATAGAACAGTAAGCTTTATCGCCAGCAATTGGAAAACTAGCATGTTTAAGGTGCACCCTAATTTGATGCGTTCTCCCTGTCTCTAAAGATACTTCTAGTAGACTAAAATTTTTGTAACGTTCCTTCACAAGGTAATGGGTAATTGAATCTCTTCCATTTTCTTTCACAGTAAAAATTAGTCTATTCGTGGGATGACGACCAATAGGTTTATTAATTGTATCGCCCGATATGGGCTTACCGTGAACAAGCGCAAGGTACTTACGGGATATCAATCTTTTTTGAATCATATCAGTTAGGACAGTGTGGGCCTTTAATGTTTTTGCAATCAGCATTAATCCAGAAGTATCCTTATCCAACCTATGAATCAGCCCTGTTCTTGGAATACTTTTCAGATCAGGGAAATGAAAAAGTAGTCCATTCGTCAGTGTGTTATCTTTTTGTCCTGCTCCTGGGTGTACGGTCAAGCCTGCCTGCTTATTAATAATTAAGAAGTCTTTGTTATCAAAAAGAACTTCCAATGGAATGTTTTGAGGCTCATCCTCTGTTTGGCTTGAAAGATTGATTTCTACATCAATGGTATCCCCCAATTTAAGTTTGTAATCTTTTTCTACAAAATTTCCGGATACTGAAACAGAGTGAGATTGAATTAATTTTTGAACTATTCCTCGTGAAAGGTTATCAAATTGATTGGCTAAGAAGATATCTAAACGATTATTAATATTCTCTTCGTTTATTTCAAAAGTTTTTGATATCATTGTTTTTTAGTTTAATGCAAATATAAATAATTGATGAAAAATAAACTCATATCCATCCTGCTAATGCTATCAGTCGTAACGGGCTGCGCTTCAAATGATGATGAAGAAAGAGAGCCAGCAGAGGTAACTCTTTACAATCTTTCACAGGATCGAATGAATGCAAGAAATTTTATTGGAGCGGTTGAGTCACTCACCAGAATAGAAAGATTTTATCCATTTGGTGTCTATGCAGAACAAGCAAGGGCGGACTTAATTTATGCACATTATATGACCGGTGATTACGATGCTGCCTATGCACAGTCGGAGAAATTTATAAGACTTTATCCGAGAAATACCAATGTAGATTACGCTTATTTTATGAGAGGCATGACTGGTTATTACCAAGATGAAGGCATTTTGGGTGATGTATTCAGCCTTAACCTTGCAAAAAGAGATGTCTCAGGTGCTGTACAATCCTACGCAGATTTAACTGAGTTCATGATTAGGTTTCCTGAGAGTGAATACATTAACTCAGCAAGAGAGAGGCTAATATTTCTTAGAAATTTAATAGCAAGTAGCGAATTGGATGGTGCCGAGTATTACATGAAACGTGGAGCATATGTAGCTGCACTTAAACGTGCTAACTACGTACTGACAAACATTCCCAATTCAACTGA
>Ga0222718_10001326_pt1 | contig 23951 bp, 37 predicted proteins | sample C33_27DmetaG_FD_165045 | JGI IMG/M metagenome (GOLD analysis project Ga0222718, IMG submission 165045) | Estuarine water microbial communities from San Francisco Bay, California, United States - C33_27D | ecosystem: Environmental > Aquatic > Marine > Unclassified | place: USA: California...
CATCATACTTTTCAAGTTCTTCTTTACAGAATTTAGAGTATTCATCTTTTTGTTTTTTACGGATTGCCCAATGCTTACCAGCATAGTACTGATTTAAGCTTGGTGGTTTAGGGAGTTCAAGGTCTATCTCAAGCATAGTTCTTAGCATTTTTGATATCCAAATATCCTACCACTTTATCAATGAACTGACGTTGATTAAAGTGTGATGTCTTAGGCATACCCCTTGTCTCCCAAATAGGTTCAGATATACTTGCAAGGTTAAATGCATATATACCATTTGGTGTTTGAGAAATGTAAACGGGTATTGTAAGGTGCTTCTTTGCTCTTGCAATAAGCTTGTCATACTTAGCCTTTTCTATAAGCAAGTCATCATAATGCTTGTTGCGGCACTTGAGTTCTATATCACACTCCAGAGAAATGGAATAGCAATCGTAGTGATTGTACTCACCTTCGGACCACTCAAGGTCTGGAATATAATTATTCTTTAGGTGTTCAAATAAGCTATCCTCATTTTTCTTCCAACTCATTTCCTTTGTCTTAGGGCAACCTTCAGTAGTATCAAGTAACCAATTAAATCTTGGACTGTATCTTCAGTCTCGTCTGTGATACCACGCATCTTGATTCGCATAAGCTTATCATCAATGCGACAACATAAGTTATCAACTGCATCACCACCTGCAAAGATACCAGCAGGGTTAAGTGCTGAATCCCCATAGGCTTCGTTCTTTAGCAGTAACAAATTTGTAACTGCCTCAGACTCTTGTAGTATTAAATCTCTTGTATCCATAGTACTAATATACTGATTCATCTAATAAGTCAACCTCTACCTTATATACTTTTTTAACATTGTCCTTTTCAATCAATAACCTACCGCTTGATGGGTTAAAGAATATATATCCAAAGCCACCCTCAATACCTGTGTAATCAGAGATGTCAACCTTGAAGATAGTATCGTTTATAGATAGACTTCCGTTAGGCATAACCTCCACCTTTTTGGCGGAGGGTACATTGAACCGAAGGAATGCCCTAATCAGTTCAGCGAATGCTTTTCTTCTATCAAGAATTAGGCTGTGGATAGGCGTATTGCTTTTCTCCTCTGCTGTCAAGTTCATAGTATCTGTTTTTCATTTTATCATAATATAAAGTAACGGTCCCAAGCTTACCTACAATCTTTGGTTTAGCCTTGACAACTGTAATCTCCACTTGGTTAGGCTCGTAAGGTACACCATTGCCATCTTCTAATCCGTAGGGGCAACGCCATACATTAACGACCATCATACCTTTACGGCTCCATTGCATACCACCTGCTATGTCATTCATCGTAGGCTTGTCAACATAGGGTACACCATTCTTGTACTTAGCTTGTTGGTGTTTAGTGTGTACAGTTACGATAGTGTGGTAGTTCTTTTCTGCTGAGTGCTTACGCACCTTTGTTAGTACCTGCCCAATAGCGATGTCATCACGAACACCGCTGGATACATCTGTTCTAATCTCAGTAAATGGGTCAACCATACAGCCATCAATGGTGATGAAGTTATCTTCTTCAATAGTCTCCACTGCTGTGTAGAATCCCTCAATGCTGAGGTCTTGTAGACCGCTGTCAATTAGGTAGAAGTGTGAGTTGATAAACTCAATAGCCTTCTCTGTTTCCTCATCTGTAGCAGTTAGATGGTCATTGATTAGGAACGGCTTACGCAGGTATACCCATAGCAGTTCTGCAAACACCTCGGTAGGTGAGCCTGTCTCGGGTGTGTACACTGCCCACTTCCAACCGCTGAACTCTGATAGGTTCATCATCAGTTCAAATCCAAACTGTGACTTACCTTGGTGCGCCCCAGCATAGATGTATGTGGTGCTACCTTTCTTAACTGAGTACTTGTCAAACAAGGAATCAAATCCTGTCCAAGCACCTTTCTTAACTCCCTCTTTGCGAAGTGTAGATAGTGAATCTACTACATCTTCTGCTTTGTAAATAATGTTTCTCATTGCTCTTGTTTTTTATTCTCCAAATTCTTTGCTGTAATCTTCCTCTTTATGTGAAAAGCTATTGCTGATTTCTTTACGATAGAACTCTTCTATGATATGGAAATCGTAAACTGCTTTACCTGTTGCTCCTACAAACGACATCATCTTGGCTATCATCTCGGGATTGCGATTGATGTGGTCAAGAGACTTGGCTCTTGTTACAAACTGAAAGGGTCTGTCCTTTGTACCTTGGTACATATTGGTATATCCGTTACCTCGCTTCTTCTTCCAAGCAAGGCGTACACCAACGTCATAAATCATTTGTCCTTCGTCACTCATATTTGTGTAATTAATTTATCTTGAGTCAAAGCATATAAATCTCCTCGCCCCAAGTTTATTATGTTTTCTTTTTTCTTTAGGTCAGAAGCATATGCAAAACCCTTAAACTCATACACTGGAAAAGTTCCAACCATAAGTGCGTACAAGTCTACTTCGTTGTTCTTCCATAGCGCACATATAAGTTTGCCTGTTTTATAAGATGTTGTCTTTACATCGGTCTTACATCCTTTATATACACAATCTCCTTTATCTGTGTTTTGATTAGTTACCTTGACTTCTAAGTCGGGATATAAATTATATATTTTACAAAAAGCTATCTCCCCTGCTATACCTTCAAGGTCTACAAATTCATTTGACTGTTCTCCTTTTTTAGCATCAACAGTTCCTTTCTCTCTGTTTATTTCGTACCTGCGCTTTGCAATATATCTTGCAAGTCTCTGTTCTGAGTCGTTTAAAGATACCTCCATCACATTTTTATTAATCGTAACCTTCTCTGATACTTACGGATAAGTAGTGCTGAGTTGGTTAGTTGGTTTTGTATGTCTTCACTCCACCCAAATCTACTGGCGTGTAGTGTTATGTTTACTTGGTCTATCATTAACATCTCCAAGTATTTCTGTATCTCTCTTATGTGCTTTCTCTTTCTTGTCATCGCTCTTCCATTTATAAATTAGATATCCGTTCCAAGCTAATACGATGAAACATCCTATGACATCTTCAAGTGTCATTCCGCATCACCAATATTATTGAGTGTACCACACTCACATATATGCAACTGATTAACTCCTATCACGATTGGGATTTGCTTGTCGCATCCCCCACAAAAATAGTTTTGTTTCATTTCTCTTTGGTGTTAAAGATTAATCGTCAGGTTTTACCCTTACTTTGTGTACCATATCGTCAGGTTTTACCCTTACTTTGTATCATTAAACATATAAAAAGGGGGGCGAACCCCCCTTTTATATCTGCTTACATATACTTAGAACGGCATATCATCCGTGTCGTTCACAGCTACTGCCTTCGGCTTTCCTGTGTACTCACCTTGGAGTTGGATGTACTTACCGCCATCACGCTTGTCCTTAATCTCAAGGTTAACCCAACCCTTCTCGTTCTTAGCGTTTAGTAATACCTCAAAGTCTTGAGGACCTAATGCTACCTTTACAATCTCACCGAACTTGGTGCTGATTACACTTGTTTTTCCAACGAATACTTTGTCGTTTGCCATCTTAATTTAATTTAGTTACTTGTTAATAGTTCTTTTAAATGCTCGTACTTCTCCTCAATTGCGAATACCTTGCTGGTCATCTCATTGATTTTGTTTAAGCTTACTTCATTTGAAGACTCATAGCCCTCAACAAATGCTTTGACCTTAGTGTACTTAATCAAGTACTTCTTATCAGCCATTCGGTTATCGTGTGAGCCGATATATACCGATACCCCTTTATGGTCAATGTTCAATAGCCTTGCTATCTCACGAACACCGTACCCATAGTCATTGAATATAGCACAGGCAATACTCTTTGCTAATGCTACTTCTTTCTTCTTGCTGTTAGACATAATGTCCACAATAGCTACACCACTAATGGTGCTTGTACCAGAGATGATTACATTCTCAAGGCTACTATATGACATCAATGTCTGCGCTGTATGGTTTGAATTCTCCATTGATAAATAATCTTTCGTAAAGGTTAATTGAATCTTCTAACTCCTGCTCACCTCTCGCAAGGAAAGCATCTCCTGCTTCGTATATACCCACCTCATATGGGAACTCTTTCTGTACAACTAAGAAGTAAAACTTATCTACATTAAAGATAGTCTTGTACAAGTATGCTTGTTGTGCATAGTTGAAGAAAGCGTTACGCTTAAACTTGTGCATTGGGTCACGAGTGGTTTTTAAATCCACAAGGTAGTTGTCTACACCATTCCAAGCTAAGGCATCAGCCTTGCCTTTGACCTTCACAATATTGCCTTGGGCAGTATGGTAGTCCATTACTCCTGGAACTTCGGGAGTAAACTCAAGACCCATAATATCTTGTACGGCATCAACCTTCATAAGCTTGTCGTACATACCCTCAACAAGGTGGAAGTCATTCTGAGTTAGTGCAATGGTCTGAGGATTCTCAGCACGGAACTCTTTGTATTCGTTCCCTCTGCGCTGACCTTCCCAACCAATGTAGTTTACCTTGTCCTCCAAGAACCTTGCGTGTAAGGCACGACCTACATCAAACGCTGAGGTATTAGGCTGTGACCATTTACCTTTGTGCCATAGGTTAAACTTGGTAGGCGATTCTTTCATTAGCTTGAGGGAACTATTGGACAGGTATTCCCTGTCCGCATAGTACACCTCATCATCATTAAACCTTTCTAAGATATCCATTACCCTAAGATTTCTTTGCGAACCTTAGCTGTAATCTTGTACTTACCCAGCGCATTCTCCACAGCATCACGCTTACCTTCAGCTACAGCAGATACCATCTTAGCCTTAATCTCATCTGTTAAAGGAAGTAGGGCAGGTGCTGATTGTGTAGGAGCAGGAGCAGAACTTCTGCCGTGGTCATTAGTTGCATCGGGGTCTTTGGTATCGTCAATAAGGAACATACCATTGAGTGCATACTTACGGGCATAGGATGAACTTGCACCGAAGCACTGTGCGATATCCATACCCTTACGATTAGGGTCAATACCTGCTTGTGCCGTTACTACTAATTGGTCAGTACCATCAGACACTATAACCATAGACTCAATGTAAGGTATACCACTTGCCAACTCAGCTACGCTATCTGAGATTTGCATAGTCAGTCCATTGGCTGCGAGTAAAGGCTTTACAGCCTCTAAGATATCCTCAGCACTGCGGTAATTGTAGTTACCGAACTTGTTACGTTGTCCCTTCGGAGCCTTTAACTCTGACTGGACTTTGATTAGGGATTTGTTTAAATTGCTCATATATAATTGAATTGATTACTACTAAATTACACCAAAATATTAATCGTTGACGTAAACATTATTAATTTTTTCCAAGACCATATCAAGTACGGACTTCTTACTCTTCTTGTTTAGCATTGAGTTTTGTAGTATGTGGTGTATGGTATCTACTAACTCTTCCTTTGTCTCGTGGCTGTTAGGCATCACATCATCAAAGATAGTTGACCACTTGTTTATCTCATCTACATACTGGACATCACTCCATTCAAGTGCATTGGTTACAACCTTTGTGCAGTGAAGTATAGTAGCGTGGTTCTTGTTTACCATTCTACCTAAGTGACTTGGACTCTGCTTATACTTTTGGTGGAGTATGAATAAAAGACATTGCCTTGCTATAATCACGCTCTCTCGCCTCGTCTCTTCTAATGGGTTCAAGTTGTATTGCGATTTGTAATTTGCTACGAGATGGGCTAATGTACTTTCCATTATCCGTTTGCTCTCCATACTTTTTTTCATTCTCATCTAAGACTCCTATTAGTTTCTTAACTCTTCTAATTGCTTTCTGCTTTGCAAGGTGTACTTGTCTCACTGTGGTATCTGTATCAGTTGCAAGTTCCTTCATAGTGGACTCACCAATCACACATTCTAATAACGCTCTGCGTTCTAAGTAAGGTAGTTTAGTCTCTGCATAATCTCTAACTACATCAAGTAGATTATCTATCTCTTTATCGTTTGATACAGCACTCTCTTGGTACTTGCTATACTCTTCGCTACCATCACCATAGGTAACCTCACTCTCGTTGCGTACCTCTAAGTTCTTCTCGTTAGCTGTAAGGGAATTGGTGTAGGAGTTAAGTATTGCGTATCGGAATGAAGACATAACGATGCCTGTCATATGCGCCTCGTCCTCAAACTCCTCATCTCTATTTACTAACCGCATCACATTAAGCACAGCTAAGTGGCTGGCTCTCTCTACTACCTCATCATTGTGGAAGGAGTATCCGTAATACTTTGCACAGAAGTGCAGGAACCTTCGGTCCGCAGGGAACCAATTGCGTAAGTCTCTCTCTGTTATTTTCATCTCTGTATACTATTATTATAATTACTAATACTATTACTTAGTAATAACCTTAAAGGTTATTACTTATAATACTATTATTAGTTATACTATTAGTATAAATGGTACTAACATACAACATAAATTGGTATTCTGCATCTATGAATTGGTCTAAATTAGAATTGGTTATTAACATCTTCATCCATTTTTTCGTTCATAACTTGACTAAGTATCTTAGTCTTTAGGTTGAGTGCTTCTACTGTTCCATCGTATCTTAGTTTAAGACTACGATATTCATTTCTCGCTCTCTCTATTGTGTCTCGGTACGTTACCATATCTCGGGTACGTGTCTTGTGGGTTTCCACAAATTGCTCAAGCTGTAGGAGGACTTTGATAAAATCATTGTCCTCCTTTACTTTGTTAGCTACCTCACCCAGCACCCAATACAAGGTGCTTAGGTCGGCTTGTATTAATAAGTCATCTTCTACTTTCATTAACTCCAACTGTATTTAGCCATAGGGTAGAAGCTATCTGAATCTTCTACCTCTTCATCATTATCTAAGTACCTCCAAAGGTGTTTATAGTTATCCCAATAAACCTCTTTATCGTTACTCTCATCTACCATATCGGGTTCTTCTTCTTCCCATATCTCTTCCGAGCTAACAATGTATACACCATAAGCATTTGATTCTTCCTCTCCTACAATGGTGAAGTCAAGGTTAGGATACATATCAATCATCTTCTGAATCACAGGTGTTGGAAAAGCCCAAGCCGTGCTAAGATTATACTCGTGTTCAAACGGAAATCCATCTACACTTATAGCTATCTCATCATCGCAATGTGCATTCCATTTAGTCCCCCAATTTGCATTGTTCCAAGTGTACCAATCGGGTAGACCATTCTTCTTGCAATACTCCTCTTCTTTATTACCCAAGTTACCTCTAAAGATATTCTCTGGCTGAGGTATGAAGTGATTGAAATCAAACTCACGACCTTCTGTATCAAACTTCTCAGAGCCTTTTACATTCTCCACGAACTGCTCTACATCTTTCTTTTCTCCGCTCACGTTTAGTGAGAAATAAAACCAATTAGGCATATCAATCTTCTTTTAAAATTCCTACTTTCATTACTGCGTTTCTATTGTGGTGCATTATCATAGCCATACGAGCCTCTTCAATACTCTCAAAGTCTTGCTTGTAGTTGGCTACATCACCCTCCCATTCTACTGTGTATCTTAGCTTACTCATAGTTCTCAATTAAAAATTCATCTGCCTTTAGGTATCTACGCTTGTTGGTTGTTAGGCGTACAATGTTATCTGGGATAAGCGAAGTGTAACGCTTACGATTATTGTCCCACACTGTAAGCACATTAGGGTTGCTTGTACCCGTTCCTTTTACAAACTTAGATACTCCGAACCGACCATTGATTTTGGTTAGTTCTCCGTTCTTCTTACGATACTCAGCACCGAAGATTGTTCCTTTGCTTTGTAGTTCTGCAACTACTTCATTGAAATACTTAATCATTCTTCAGATAATTTAATGTTATACATATTAGCTACTTTCTTCAACAGGATTTCTGTGTAATACTTCTTATCGGAAGTCATCTCTACAGTCATACCCATTCCCCATAAATAATCTATGGCATCCATACACTCTTTCTTAGTTACTTGATTTATCATTGCTCTAATTTTTCTGCAAGTTAATACTTAATTTCTAAACCACCAAAGGTATATAGAAATCTTTTTGTCTATGTACTTTTTTATTTTCCGTATCACGATACGTGGAATGTTGAGTTCAAGTAGTCAAAGACCTCATCTCTAATCTCATCGGGTACACCTACGGAATCTAACTCCACATTGATAGCGTTAAACAGTGCGTTAATCGTGCTGTCTACTATACAGTTCCTGCATACGTGTTCCGCATATTCTTCAATTTGCTGTTGCAATTTCTCTCTTGAATCTTCTGTTGTCATATGTAATCCAATCCCGTCCATTATCCTCTAAGTTTATTGATTAACTCCTCTACTACATCCTCTACAATCTCAGTAATATCTGGGTATGCACCCGTGTTATTTCTGCCTTCGTCAGTTAATGCTTCTAACTTAGCCTCTACTAATTCCTGTATTGTATCTCTGTTCTCAATCTCCTGCATCACAAGGTCAAACACTGTATCTGCAATCTCTGAGTAATCCATATCTTCCTCAAGGTCGTTCTTGATGTCATCAATATCGTAGTACGCTACATCTCTGATTCTGTCATCTATATCATACTCTGATATCTTATCCTCTAACTCGTACTTCATATTACTCACTTCGCTATCAAGGTTTTCCGCCTTGCCATCTACCTCTGTGTACTTATCTTCTAAGTAGTCCAGCTTCTGTTGTAGTTTGTTTAGTTGCACCTCTAAGGCAAACTTCTCTTCATTGATTCCTAACCAATCTCTTAATACATTTTTCATCTCTATTGTTTTTATATATTACTTTCTATATCATATCCGTATACAGCAATCAATCCCCTGTTGAACATACGTTCCAAGTTCTTATAAGGGTTTGTAGCCTTCGGTCTTTTACAATGCTTTACTGCATATGTAATCCTCACGTCATCGTCTACCTTTGTTTGGTAGTAAAATCTATATCTCCACATATCTTAATCTTCATATTCATAATCCTCAAATCTCTCATAATGGGCTGTTAAGCCCTCCCAATACTGCTCTTCATTCATAACATTTGTATTTAATAATTATCATCTAACCTCTCACCATATGCCTCGTAATCATACCTGTCCTTGCGGTACGGGTACTTAGGGCTGTCGTAGCAGGAGTAGCACCAATGCCCCGTTGAAATTCCGTAAGCATCTTGCATAAGTTCACCTTCGTTTTTATCACACCCTCTACAAGGTATAACTCTACGGGCATAGCATTCATCTCCGTATTCCATTGTGAGCATCATATCTGCCTCTACGGAGGAGTGGGCTATGTCAACTAACTTATCGTTTCCATCGTATATTTCCCATCTCATAACTTAAAATAATTATCGGTTCTCATTGCGCCATCACTTATAGCTTGGCGGTATGCTATCTCTTGAACATTATAATTGTCCATAGCTGTCTGTCTCTGTGCGAACTCGTTTATAACGATGTCCATTAGGAATTGCTGTTCGCTGTCTGTTGGGTAAAATGTCTGTTTCATTATTCTGCGTTTTCTATTTCTGTTATTTCAAATCTATGCGTATCTGCTACCTCTATAATCTCTATGTCACCATCGTACATAGCCTCTAACAAATACTCCTCACTATCCTCATTCCAAAGAGTTACCCTGCGGTTCACTCTTACTTTTACTGTGGCTTCTATCCACACGTTTCCAATCTGTTGCATATCTTTTGTTTTTACAGTTACTACTTTGCCCTCCACCATTTTGGTGGTAGTGCCATCTTTCCAATTTATCTCGTATCCTATCTGTTCCATACTTTCTTAATCTTAACCCATATTATAGCTTGGGCTTCATAGCCCTTTAATCCGAACTCTTTAGCAACCTTTGATGTCAAGGCTTCTATCCTGCGGTATTGTGCCGAAGTACAGCTCTCAACAGCGTCTACAACTCCTTCAGAGGGTCTGCTTACACACGCTCTAAGATGCCACTTATCTACAGTAATATGCTCTGGGCTGTTAAGCCCTACATTCATCGCAAAGCTATGAGTCTTAGGACTCTTTGTACTTAGTTCTATCTCACCACACAGCACCCTTACTGCCTTTACTTTGTTGGGATTATAGGTACACACTTTGACTAAAAGCGCAGCTTCTGCACCACTCTCTACAAAGGTTTTGATAAGTGCCTCAGCATCTATCTTGTTACGCTCCCACTTGTTATTAGGGCTGAGGATTGCCACCACACACGCTACAACATACGCATCTACTGCGTACTTATCGCTTATGTATTTAACGAACTCCTGTGCCTCTTTGTACCACTCCTTACCTTGAAGAAATACAAGATAATCCTCTATGCCTTGCTCTAACCATTTCCGTAGGCGATTGACTATATACAAGTCACCTACACTCACTACACTCCTTTTCATATTATTTGCTTTTAGGTGCTACAACCTCTATGTAGAACCACGTTATTAATCCAAAAATCACGAAAGGCACAAGCCAATCTCTGTTGCCTGTGAAGTACATTGTCCACACGCTAACCATACTACCTACTGCACCCACTAAACCTATGAGGTTCACGAGGGCAAAACGATACACTCTTTTCACAATATATGAATTTAAAATTAGATGCTCGGTGCGGTCTCGCTCCGCATTGCCTGTCTCTTCAGTCTCCGAGCCTATACGATACAACACACCACAGGTTCTGCGATATGTTGCGAATTATGTCCTATCTTATTGGTTACTTACCTCCTACACACAGCATAGTTAGGCGTTGCGCTCACGTTGTGGCGCACCTTACCCGTACGATAGTTTTTCATAAAAAGTGCATAGGAAGACCTCTATAGAGTTCACCCACTTCGCCTATAAACGCGCACACATATCCCGTTCCTACACCCAAAGGTAAGTACTAACCATACGCATACACTGAGACTTCAGTTACCCCTCGCCTATATGCACTAATAATTCAATAAGTCAAATAACGCTACCACCTAAAGACGTTCTCACAGCGAGCGCGGAAACTCAGACCTGCAAAGGATAGCGAGCGCGGAAACTCAGACCTACCCCTATTCCATAGGAAGCCCCAATTTAAGCCAATTGGGAAGGCTTGAACCTGTGAACCGAACGAACGGAATAAACGCGCCCTACGCGCGCACAGGTAAGGCGCGCGGCTACTTTTTAGCCTCGGCCTTGTTTTGGCGTGCAATGCGCGCCTTCACCTTGTTAACAGGGTTTAAACGCTTCAAGGTCTGAAGGCCGCCCCACACGTGGAAAGACTGCGCCTTGTATCCCTTCTTAAACGCTGCGCGCGTAGGGAATGAATTGCCCACCACCTCACGCACTGCAATAGCTAAAGGCGTGCGCTCTTCGCTGAAGTACTCACGCTTTAAAGTCCCGTACACGAACCCTAACGTTTTGGCCTCGGTCTTATACTGCGCATTGGCCAATAATACCGACTCGTGCGCCGTGCGCTCTTCCTTCGCTGTTAGCACCTTAATAGTGCGCGCTGTGCGCTGTGTTGCTGTTAGCTTCTGTGCTGTTGCTGTTGTTGTGTTGTTTGTTGCTTTCATCTTAAAAGTATTTGTGCGCATTCCGTGCGCGTTTATAATTGTATACCGGCAATGTGCATCTTTATTCCTTTGGTTTGACAAAATCGCAGGTGCAAAAAGTACATTTAGAATCATTCTAAATATAGTTTGTTGGTTATCAGTGAGTTAGGTAAATATAATTTTTGAAAATATATTTTTAAAGTGCTTCAATACAAAACGTAAAATTGGTGTGCAATAAGCGAAAAGTACTTAATGTGCTACGCCACACCCCTTAAAATTGAGTACTAAATACCAAAAAATAATTGCAAAAAAATTTGTTTTTCTCGTACTGACCGACTATGGCGAAAAAAGAGGGTAAGCTGACTCTACTGAGCGGGGGGGGAAGGGGCGGGGGGAAGGTGATTTGAAGAATGTCAGAAGTACCTTTGGGAATATTGTATAATAATAAATACTATTATTATAATAGTCTTACTTTACTCTAATACTATTATCATAATAAACTTTACTATGGGAGTAAAGTTTATTATAATTAGTTTATTATAATAAGGGGAGAATAATGAAAGACACTGAACATTCAATATTGTATATTCCCTTAGAGGCATTCTAAGAGCCTTTAATTAATCAATCTATACATACATACCAAAACGATAAGATATGTCAACTAAGGACCTTCTAATAGCCTTATTAAGCGGCACGATGCCTAAAGGTGATACCAAGTCAGAGATGTTTAAGTTTTATAACTCTATGGTGGGCAAGAGTAAATACTTTCCAAGGAGTGAGAATCCTAAGACTGCGTGTGGCAGTTGTATCCAAAGGGTGAAGACTTCTATTTGGAAATGGTATCATAGTGATGAGACAGCACCTAACTTCAGTGAGTTAGTATTTACAGGAAGATTGGGCGCACATAATATTCCATTATACAGTATAGAAGATGCCAGCAAAAAGAAATAAGAAAGGGGATGTAGTCTCGGGTCGCGGTAGCGAACTAACCACCCTTCAGTCAGAGTTCCTTGAGGGAATTAGGAACAATGGTATGGATGCATCCAATAGGATTGCAAAGGAATTGAACTACACGAACTACTACCGTGATAGGAGAACTTCGGGTACAGCTTTCCATAAGGAGTTAATGGCGATAGCTAACTCGGAGATGAGAAGCATTGAGGCAGCCAAGGGAACGAATCTAAGCGCATTAATTAAGATTAGGGACATAGCCCTTGCCAACGATGATATGAAGGCTGCTATGGAGGCTATAAAGATTATTAACGATATGCAGGGGTATAAGGCTCCTACCAAGGTGGAGCAGACAAAGATTGATATTACGGCTACGATAGATTTAACCGCTCCAGAGGAAGAGCAAGACTATTTGGATATAGATGCAGATTAAGTTATACAAACCCACTGAGCCGCAGAAGGATTTTAATCGGCTCACAAACGATGATAAGCCCTTTATCAGTTGTTTAGTTGCAGGTAGACAGACGGGTAAGACTTTCTTTATGCAGAATGATGCTGTGATGAGAGCGTTAAACAACCCTAAACACCGAATGTTCTGGGTCTCACCTATCCAAGACCAAGCCAACAAAGTGATGAAGGACATTGAGGGGATGTTCAGTGGCCATCAAGATTTGTGGAACAAGATAATCAAGAGGTATGACCGTAAGGCAAATGAGATGTATTTTTACAATGGTTCATTTATTAAGTTTCGTTCTGCTGATTCGGGGGATAACCTTCGTGGTGCTACATTGGATTATATTTACTTGGATGAGGCGGCATATATGAAGCTTGACTTTATCAACGAGGTGCTGTTGCCTATGGTTACAAGAACGGGCGGTAAGGTTTGTGCGGCATCTACTTTCAATGGTCCTAATTGGTTTTACGAGTGGTACAAGGAAGGGCAGGTAGAAGAGAATTGGGAACAGATTAAGTCCATTAAAAAGACTTACCTTGACTTGAACGATGAAAATGTTTCTAAGACTGTACTCGGTATTAAGAAGAGTATGACTAAGGCACAGTTTGACCAAGAGTTCCTTTGCCGTCCCGTGAGTGCTAACGCCTTGTTCAGTAATGTTGAGGACGCTGTTGTAGATAATTTAGATACAAGATGTGAGAGAACCTACATAGGAATGGATATTGGTGTAGCACAGGATTATACAGTGCTTACAGCGATGTCTGAGGACTACAGGGTAGTGGATATAGACAGGTTCAACTACAAGGAAGAGGGGATGGACTACGAGGAGTTTAAGGAAAGGATAAAATCCTTCTACCTAAAACACTACAATAACTTGGCTGCCGCATACTTTGAGGTAAACAATAACGACTTATTGTTTGATGACTTGACTGATGATGATAGGCTGTACAAGCTTATACCCTTTACAACCTCAGCACAGAGTAAGCCCGAGATTATCCGTAACCTCATCAAGCTGTTTGAGGATAAGGTGATTAAGATACCTAAGAACACGGACTTGATAAAGGAGCTTTACGACTTTAAGTCTAAGCGGAACGCTATTACAGGTAACCTACAATTCTCCAACACCGATGGCAAGCACGATGATATGGTTATGAGCTTGGCAATCTGTGCGTACTGCGCGACAGAAGAACAAGATGGCGGAGTAACTTTGTTTTTATGATTACATTCAGACAGCACATTAAGCTAATGAACTTTCTTGGTTCGGGAAAAACAACTGAGGATTTTATAGCAAGTTTAAACGATATAGAAAAAATAAACTTTATTGCTTTCTTTGAAGAAGTGTATCCCGTTCAAGATAATATGCTTGGTGATGAAAAGTTAAATGAAGAAAAAAAAGTTTACTCGGATGTAAATTCGTTAGTTCTCGGTCAGTTTATAATGCTTGAACAAATAATAACAGGCAAGACTAAATTGCCAGACCACCTAATTGACCTTGAAATAGCTAAATTGATAATACGTCCAAAGCAAGATGAGGTGTTTGATAATGAAGATATTAATAAAGAGTCTGATAATCAAGAATATATACTAAACTCAGATGTAAGAAGGGTGTATTATGTATTAAATACCTATATAGACAATAGGAATAAAATACTATTTGAGGATTTTGCAGGTGTTTTTTACGAGGCTAATGACGAGGATGGGGAAGAAGAGTCTGAAGATGTAGGTTCTGATATGGTGTTCAACCAGCAATGGTATTGGTACTCTATAGTTCGTATGCTTTCGGGTGAAGATATACACAAGTATGAACAGACCTATATGCTTCCTATGAGAACTGTTCTTCCCGAGATGTCTTACTTAGCACAGAAAAGCAAGATTGAATCAGCTAATCAACGCCAGCAAGAGGCAATGCGTAAATTGTAAATTAAATAAAGGTTTATATGAACAATCTCACAGAGCTTTACGGTAAGATAAAGTCTTTTGCTGATGACCACAATATGGTTAATGAGTTCTTCGTAGCTAATACAGAAGAAGATTTGAACAACCGAGAGTTTAATTTTAAAACCTTGGCACTTCTTCTTCTTGAAGCTAATATATCAAGAGATTTAAACTCCCCTATATATACACTTGACTTTGGGGCAATTGTCATAGATAAGATTGGGGAAGATGATGATTTAGAATCAATAATGTCTTCAGAGGAAAACCTTTTTGTTATTGGCCAGCTACAAGACTACCTCATACAAGAGGGCTATGATGTTGATTTTGGTGAAGTAGAACTTGTTTCAGCTATGGGAGAGGAATACAACATAACCTCAGCAATGAGTGACTTTAGCGTGGTTCTTGCTCGCAAGCCTTATATAAGAGGTATTGACTCTTAAAGCATATGACCCGCAAGCAATATGAAAATCAAATACGATTAATAGCGGTTTCAGAAACCTCAAGGGCGTTCAGAAAGTCAGCTATAATAAAAGCTATTGTAAAAATAGCAAAGCAAAAGAATCATATTGCCTCGGGACAGCTTGTTAATCCATCTGAATCAAACTCAATAACACCTAATGCTGATGATAGATGGCTTGTTCCTAATGGTAAAAAAGCTGTTATTGTAAGGGTTTATGGAATCAAAGAAGGTGTTCCATCCTCTGTTAGAATTAAAACACAATTAAAGTACGGGGTTGATGAAAAGTACTATCAGCTAACTACACACTCTAAGAAATTAAAACCCTTTCCAAGCGGGAGTGGACTTGTGAGTATTGATAGATTAGAGGATTGGATAAAACAAAAATCTTCAAGGGGACTTTCATTTACGCTTCCAAGCAGAGGACAGGGAAGAAAAAAAGAAACGAGGCCAATGGACCCGAGTAATCCAATTGATGTGGGTAGGGTTGCATTTGCTATTGCAAACGGAATTAAAAAGAATGGGATTAAGAATAGGTCAAACTTTTTTAATCCTTTTGAGTATAAGAACACAGGAGTAAGGGCTACTTTAAGCAAGGCTGAAACAAGAATAAATGATAGACTGACTGAGCTTTTTACAAGCGAAGCAACTATTTCTATTGACAGATTAATTGAGACACTATAATGGCTACAACGCAACAAAGCATAGATAAGCTTAATAAGTATACTGAAAGGTTAGAACTTTTAAATAAGCAACTTGAGAATGTAAATAAAAATACTAAGGAGTATAAAAGACTTACAGCAGAAAAAGCGCAGGTAGAGCAGAAGGCTGAGAAAGCTTCAAAGGAGCTTTCTAATGCCCAAGGAAAGCTTTCTTCTACGCTCAAGAATCATAAGCCTTTAATTGATAAGGCAAATGATGCTCAAAAAAGATTTAATAATACAACATCCGCAGGAACTACAGTAACTAAAGGATTCTTTAGCAGGCTTAAAACAGCAACAGGAACTCTATTTAGATATGGATTAGCATATAGAGCAATAAATATAGCTGGTCAAATATTTAACGAGATAACTGTAAAATCTGTACAAAGAGCTATACGACTTGAAAAAGCACTATCTGATGTTGCAGCAGTAGCGAACCTAAGCAGTGGGGAGGTATCAAGATTAAAAGATACTGTATTTGAAGTAGCTGGAGTTACTTCATTAACAGCACTTGAGGTAGTGGAACTTCAAAAGCAGTTGGCTAAATTAGGTACTTCTGTTACAGATATAGAAAACTTAACAGGTCCTGTAGCTATTCTATCACAGGCACTCGGAGAAGAGCCTGGAGGTGTTGCCGCTATTTTGAAGAAAACATTAAATCAATTTCAAGCTACTACAGATGAGTCAAATAGATTTGCTAATGTATTAGTAGGAGCTGTAAATGAAACCGCACTATCGCTTAACGACCTCGGTACTGCGCTTCAATACGTTGGTCCTCTTGCTGCTCAATCTGGAGTTTCTTTTGAACAAACAGCATCGTTCCTTGGAATTCTTGCCGACAATGGGTTTACCGCTTCTCGTGCAGGTACTGGATTGCGAAATGTATTGCTTGAATCAGCAAAGTCTGGGAAAACGTTTTCAGAGTTTTTAGAAGAATTATCTAAAAGAAATCTTGATGTATCTCGGGCAACAGATTTATTTGGTAAGCGTGGTGCGGCTGCGGCTATTGTATTAGCCAATAACACCGAAAAAGTTAAAAGCCTATCTGAAGAACTTGAAAAGTCGGACAGGTTGTTTTTAGCCAATGCCAAGCAAATGGCAAACACTCGTGGTCAATTAGACATACTTTCTTCTGCTTATGACAAGGCATCTACTCGTCTTGGAAACTACATAACTAAAACGGATATATTCCTAAGCTTAATTGCAGTATTTGACAGAGAGTCTGCGGGTGTAGCAAGTGCCTATAGAATAATTGCTGATAGCACAGAAGAAACCGTAGAGGCGGTTGATAAGTTAACTGAGTCTCAACGCAAGTTTGGTGACGGTGCAAATCCAGTAATAGATAAAGCAGAGCTTGTTAGACAAGCTTTTGATGCGATTAAAGATACGGTAGATATATCCAAAGATGATTTTTTAAAGAGGTTTAACGATGAGCTTGAAAAGACTGGCAATGTTCAGACTGCGTTAACAAACATATCGGGGACTTGGAATGGCGAATTAAACGAGGCTGCACTTACTATAAAAGCTTTAATAGATTTAACTGCGGAACAAAGTCAAGTACAAGATGACTTATACATTTCTACAGAGGCTAATAACGATGTCGTAAAAAGATTTAATAAAGAGTACGCTGGATTATTAGATTTAACTAAAGATGGTATTCAAGTAGAAAAAGAAAAGGCCATTATTCAAGGGCAGATAGAAACTGAGATAAAGAGATTAAAGAAAGAAACTTTTGAGGCGGCAAAGAAGGGGGATATAGAGCAATTAAAAATAATAAATAAAAGAATTGCTTTATTAGAAAATTTAAAGACGGAAACAGGCAAGCTTGAAGCAGACGAAGAAACTTTTGCTGATAGAAAGAAGAAGCGTCTTAAAGAAGAGGAAGATGCATTAAAAAGAGCTTTCCAAGAAAGACTTGATAATATTCAAAAAACACTTGATTCAGAGATAGATGCTATTAACGCAATAACTGAAGTAGAGCTTGCAGGAGCTAAGAACTCTGAGGAGGCAGCACAAATAAGAATAAAGCAGGAAAAATTAACTCAAGCTGCATACGCTAACTCATTGAAATCCGTGCAAGAGCTTTCTGGAGAGTTCCCTAAATTTGCGGATAGAATTGCTGATGTTGCAAGTAACTACGAAAAATTCACAAAGTTTACTCAATCAGATATTGGCGCAGAAGGTATTGGGATACTAAGCGATTATAAAAAAGAATTTGAAGAACTTGGCAAAAAGCTAAAAGATAATGAAATAAGCCTTGGTGAATACGCTGCTCAAGAAGATGCGTTAGAGGCTTCACTCATATCAAGTATAACTACCCTTAAAAATTCAACAGCGGCAAATCAAGAACTGAAGGATATGCTTGATAAGGTTGTTGTATCTTATCTTGAAACTAAAAAAGGTGTTGATGATTACGTTGAGTCTACAGATGATGCCGTAAAAACAACAAAGTTGTTAGGTAAGACTTTGGTTCAAGACCTCACTATAGAAGAAGCTATAGGTATGAGTCTTGCTGCCACAAGTGATGCGATTTCAAATTTTAACGACACTGCATTAGAAAACACTAAAGCAAGATTAGAAGCTGAAAAAGACGAGATTGCTGCAAGATATGAAACTGAAGAAGATATATTAAAGTCTCAATTAAACAATCAGTTAATTACTGAGTCTCAATACAGACAAAAGCAAAAAGAATTGCGTAAAGCGCAGATTGCTGAAGAAAACGAAATTGATAAAAAGATATTTGAATCAGAAAAGAAGAGAGATAGACAGAACGCTACTACAGGTTACTTGCAAGCATTAGCATCTATCATACCAAACCTTATTGTTTATGACAAAGAAGCTAATCCAATAGGTCTTTCAATAAAAGCTGCGCTATCTGGTGCTTTAGCAACAGCGGCTTACGGAGCAGAACTTGCCGCTATTAGTCAGCGTAAGTTCGTTGGTAAAAAGTTCGCTGAAGGGGGTATGGTAAACGGACCATCACACGCTGAAGGCGGTGTACCTTTCTCTGTGCAAGGTAGAGGTGGATATGAGATGGAAGGTGGAGAGTACATCGTCAATAAAAGAGCCACCTCTATGCACCGAGACTTACTTGAGCGCATAAACAAGAGCGGTAGAACTAAAGCAACTGCTGGAAGTTATAAATTTGCAGAAGGAGGTTTAGTATCTTCACCACTAAATGAAAGTGTAGATTACCTAAAGGCAATCGCAGAGGCTACTACCTCAACAGCTATAGGCGTAAGCAAACCAGTTCGTGCTTATGTTGCAGATAAAGACTTGCGTGGTAACGCTACAGAACGTAGAATTAGAGACAGAAACGATAGAATATAATGGCTGATTTAGTATTTAGACAAGGCATAGCCCAGCAATTTAACGGAATATCTTTGAACCTACTTGGTTCCGATACACTTCGTGAATCAACTCCTTCTGGTAACTTTCAACCAAGAGATGTTGTTAAGATATCTTATTCAGATACCTATCAAAAAGCTGTTTATGCTATATGCATAGATGCTTCGGGAGCAGCTTCTTTTAAATTTGATAGCAATATATATCCCGTGGGTATATCAAGTATGACAGCCACTATATATAAATACAACGATACAGATATAGACAGTGTTGATGTATATAGAATAGGTGTAGACATTGAAAATGGTCTTTACTCAAAATCATATACGCAGTACACTTCAAACAATTCATATTCATTAATTGTGCCTGCAAGGAGAAACGATTACTTCGGTATATCTTCTGAGTTAGTAACTAATCCAGATGTAGTATTTGCAAATTACTGTGATTCTGTAGCTTATGGGGTTGGATTTAGTGATGGCTCATTTGACACACTAAACAACAAGTTCAAGTCTTCTTTAGAATTTAATATCGCAACTCGTTAGTATGGAGTTTAAGTTAGAGATTAGTACGGATAATGTCACATATAACGATGTTGACTTATTCCCAGAGCAGCAGTTAGAATATGATTTAGATTTCTACGACAGTGTAGAGATTGACAAGGTAAAGCTACCATTCTATACAAAGCTTCGTATACCACTAACTACAAATAACAAGGCTTCAAATAGGTTTGACTTTGACCCTGTAAACTCTCCTGCTTTAGATTTTCCCAAGGAAGATTTCTATTTTAAGATAACTGTATTCGGCAGTACTTCTACAGAGATAGCGGGTATACTTAATGTTGTTTCATTTGAGTACAACTCAGCACAATCATACATTGAAGTAGAACTTAAAGACTACTTATCAAAGTATTTAGCTAAAATTAAGGACACAAAACTTGGACAGTTGTATAGAGACAACTACTACACACAAAGAAGAACTTTAAACCAATTCCGAGCAAACACCGCAAGTGGTGGCGAGGCAGGAATCAAGGGAACTAATCCCGACTACACAAGACCTATGTCATTTCCTTACATAGACTTTTGTAATGATGTAGATGGAAAGTTTGGATATGGTGCAAGGCAATTTCTTGAGTATGCAACAGGTATAGATAGAACAGGTATTATGCCTGTGTTTTCAGTAAGAGGATTCCTACAGTACCTAACATCGTACATAAGTACAGCTTCGTTCCCACTTCGTGTGGATTCAAAGTTGTTTGCTTTAGGAGACTACGCTGCTACACCTGCATTCACAGACTTCCAAGCCGAGAAACTGCATATGGTTATACCATCGCAACTGCTCGCTAAAGAAGATATAAACAGAAGAAACTTTTTTGTTAGGCAATCACCTGCTTGGTCGGGTACAAATCAGTCTTTAAACTCTTGTCAAGACCTTAATGGCAACACAAAGCTGTTTCATACTCAGTGGTTTGGCAATATGGAAACCGCAGGTAACTATGGAACTGATGGTGAGGGTAATCCATTGTACGCTACAGCAGATTGGGGTGCAGAAAAAAGAATGGGTTTCTACCCTGCTGACTTAGATGACCAAGGAGAATACCACTTTGATGGTATCCGAGGATTCTTCTGCCCAAAGGTTTCTTTTAATGCAGACATTAGATTAAACTCTGGCTCTACAAGTGTATCTATTTCTCAGCCAAAACTTGAGATACCTGTTGTTGGTGAAGACAAAATGGTAGAAGCCATATTCATTGCTACATCTACAATGAGGTTTAAGGTGTATGTTGGTGTCTACGAAGACGGATTTATGGTTAAAAAGATACCATTACAAGACGCTCCTCAAGGCAATGATATTATTCTTGATATGTCTAATGTTTACGCTACCCAAAGTGGAAACTCAAACAAGGATACGAACTCTCAACCTTACGATTATTTTATTTGTGAGGAAGGCCACGAAGGAGAAGGTGCTATATTAGATGTTGGTGCTATATGGGAGGATGTTATTTGGTTTGAAGACTTCACGGCATATTTCCCGCAGGACCAAGAGATTTTCTTAAATGGCGGAAGTAGATATGGCGTAAACTATTTTATTGAGCCTTTAGACGGGCAACTTGATGTTAGGTATGCCAGAGAGTTTCAGCACGGAGGCAGCCATCATACTGCCACAGCCTATGCACAAGATATGTTTGGTGTAGGAGAATTGAGAAAACTTGTAACAAGAATAGACAATTATGGTTCTCTAAATATTAAGTTTAATTCTAATGCAGATACTCTTCTCTACAAGCTTACAGATGAGTTTATAATTAGCGAGTCTATTAATCAAACTTGTCCACTAAATGTATCACAGATACTTACAGCACTTCTGAAAAGATTTGACTGTGGTTTGTTTTATGAGTACGATGTCACTACGTCTGAACACGTTCTTCGTATAGACCCTTTATCTATTGTAAGAACAGGTAGTCAAGATATCAATAACTTAATAGACGATTTAAAGTCTGTACGCATAAGTAATGGTGGAGATAAGGTTAAGTCACTTGAAATAAACAATAAGGATTACGATTTATACTTTGATGATTTAAACAACGATGGTATAACCATTGGTTCTACTACTCAAGAGATTAATACAGAAGGTATAGTAGAGATTAAGATAGACCTTGACTCTTCTATATATAATCGTTCGGTATGTGGTCCAGATGCCTCTGATATGGATAGTAACCAAAACTTTCAGAACGGAGCGTTTAGTGAAAAAGAACTTGGGTTTACACCTAACATATTTACGAAGAATAAAGATGTGGGATTAAGGTTTGCTTATTTGGACAAACCATTGGTAGACACCAACCTAAAAATACCTTTTATAAAGCTTAAGGGTGATGACCAAAGCGGTCAGATGATTACAGAAACAGAACGCATCTACATAGACCTTGGTCAGCATACTTTTAATGGTAGGGTATTTCCTGTAAACACAGCAGGTTGGAATCTAATGTTTGAAGATGAAAGTGGTGCTGTTACAGATACCTATACAAATATATTTGCAGCCTCTGAAAAGATACTTCAAAGCGAGAATCCCCGTATAGAATTTGATATGGTTGTGCCTACATCTAATTTAGCTTCTTTAGACTTCTTTTTACAAACACTTAGTTGTACAAGGATAACTCCAGGTGGAATACTTGTTAAGAGCGCAAGTGGTGACGTGTATGATGATTACGCTTACATTACTATAGAAGGGATATTACAATAATTGTAAATTAATTTGATGGCTACATACAACGACTACCCACAATCTGCTACTAACAACGCCAAGAAAGTTCTTGAGTGGAAGAAGAAGTATGGGAAGGAAGTTAAGGGAATGACTTCTGTGGGCTGGACTCGTGCAAACCAATTAGCATCACGAAGAAAACTATCGTATGAGACTATTGCGAGAATGGCTGCTTTTAATCGCCATAGAAAGAATGCTGCGATTGACCCTAAGTATAAGGACACGCCTTGGAAAGATAGAGGCTATGTGGCTTGGCTTGGTTGGGGAGGAACGAGCGGTGTTAACTGGGCAATTAAAAAAGCTGAGTCTATACGAAAAGGAACAGTTAAGGCAAGTGTTGATGTGGCTGACGTCCCGTGGGGTGACCGTAAAGTCAAGGATGATTATGCTACACAAGGCAAGGATGGAAGCATTAAGAAATCTCCCAAAGCACCTAAAAGCGATACTCCTAACGAGAATCCTAAAGGTGTTGGAAAAGGTGGAAAGCTATCTCCACAAATTATTAAGTCTATAAAGACTAAGGTAGACGCTTACAATGAGAAGTACCCAGATAAGAAAGTTGGTATGGGTGCTGCAAAGCGTGTTGTACTACGTGGTATGGGTGCTTTTAATACAGGACACTCACCAAAGGTTACTTCAGCAGCGCAATGGGGACTTGCCCGACTAAACGCATTTATGTACTTGGTTAAGAACGGAAAGCCTTCTAATCCAAAGTATGTACAAGATAACGACCTGCTACCAAGCTGGCATACAAAAAGTAAAAAGAATGGATAAACTACCATTATTTGATATATCATTAGAAGACATCGCTCAAGGGATGTACAAGATTTCTCTTGTAGACAAGCCTGCTATTGAGGAAGACTTTATTCATTTCAATGAAGTTGAGAAAGTACAGATGTTTGCTGATGAAAAGAAGAAAGAGGTTGTAGGACCTATTATGATTCCTAACAAGGAAATCCTACGATTCTCACCCGATATGGGATACTACTATGTACGATTCACTGAGGAGACTATTCAGCAGATTATGTACAAGTATTCTAAGGAAGGACTATTTAACGCATTTGGTATTAACCACTCCTACGATACTGATGAGGTGGTTATGCTTGAAGTTTGGACTAAGGAGAGTGATAACGATAAGTCAGTAGACTATGGTTACAAACTACCAAACGGAACCGTATTCGTAAAGGCAAAGATTGAGTCTGACGAATTATTTACTGCAATTGAAAATGGAGAGATTAATGGTTTCTCTATTGAGATTAAAGCGGACATTAAACCAACAATTAATAACGAAGAACAAATGAATGAATTTGCTTTCGCCAAAGAACTTGGTAAGTTAGAGGCTCAATTTGAGGCTATGATGAACAAGTATGAGGCAAGAATTG
>Ga0222718_10001327_pt1 | contig 23945 bp, 42 predicted proteins | sample C33_27DmetaG_FD_165045 | JGI IMG/M metagenome (GOLD analysis project Ga0222718, IMG submission 165045) | Estuarine water microbial communities from San Francisco Bay, California, United States - C33_27D | ecosystem: Environmental > Aquatic > Marine > Unclassified | place: USA: California...
AGGGTGAAAAACTATTGCCGACAAACCCAACTCCTTTACGAAGCGCTTAAAGTGTCTCCCAAACGCTTCAGTCTCTTTATACCCTATTTTGGAGAAAGGGTCAAGTATTAAAAGCGACTTTTTTTCACTTTTTTCTAAAAAAGTTATTAAGACTTGTAAAAGTTTCTCATCTGGCTCGTCAATAATGATGCGTTGAGCGTGCCACATAATACTGTCGTTAAGTCTTTCTTTTCTCGCAAAGGGGCAAGGCGCAAACCCCGCAAAAGCGGGGTCTGGCTTCTCAACAACTTGTTCAAGATAAACTTTTGTTGCCTCGATGGCTTCGTTTATCTTTCTAGAGTAAAGGTGATTCACTTCTTTGTTTCTTCTACAAGTCGCTTCATGTCCTTTGCTACTGCTGACTTAAACTGTCTAACGTCAGCTTGTGTGGAGCGTAGTTCGTCTACAAGGTCGGTAATTCTTGCTTGTAGTTTGTCAATTTGCTTTTGTTGTTCTTTCAGTGTCATTTTTTTCTCCTAGCATTCAATCTCAAGACGACCCAAGTCAGTGTAGACCTCTGCGGTCCAACCAAAAAGCTGATTATCTCCAGCCTCAAGGACAGTCTTTACGTTTGTGTTTACAGTACAGGTCACAGTAGCCATAGCACGCTTGTGGTCCATTTGGTCCATCTCTACCTCAATCCAGCCCTCATTGTAAGCTAGACCGTCTTGCTGAAATACTCCCGCAAGGTGGTCGGCAAACTCACCAGAGCCACGGTAGTAACCGCCCATTAGTGACTCATCGCGAAGTGAGTCAATAACGTTGCAAGCTCCTCGTGAAGTAAATGGTTGAACTGCCACAGTCTCAGCTAGAGTATGATAAGAACCTAGCTCTTTGAGAGCCATGTCTGTACCCTCGCCTGTGTGCGTGAAAACAGAAGTTTTATCCTTATGAGTTAGTGTGACTCGCTTATTAAAGTCATTACCAACAGCCTCAGTCAACTTATCCTTCCAAGAAACAATTTCCATTTTACTCTCCTGTGCTTCCGAGGGCACCACTGCCCCTATTTGAAATGGTTAGTGGGTCGTTGTAAAGCTCACCCTCGTGAACCTCGCAAGCTCGCCACTGAACAACAGGAACAAGAACCAATTGAGCAATCTTATCTCCTTCCTGTACCAACTTCTTTGTTTTACCCACGTTGTGTAGGTTTACAAAGATTTCTCCGCTGTATCCAGAGTCTACGACACAAGCTCCAACTAGAAGATTCTTTTTAGCAGCCATGCCAGAACGGTTTTTTACTTCTAGCATGTATCCGTGTGGAACCTCTACTTTGAGACCCGTTGGCAGAACAACTGAATCACCTGGGTCTAAACGAACAAAGCTAAAATGACCTTCTTCGCTTGGACAATAAAAAACATCTGCGCCTGCGTCAGATGGGTTAGCCCGTGAGGGCAGTTTTGCGTTAGGGTGTGTTTTAGAAACTTTTAGTAGCATCTCCCCTCCTATATTAGTTGGTGCCGAAAGAGGGACTTGAACCCCCAACCTACCGCTTACAAGGCGGTTGCTCTACCAGTTGAGCTATTCCGGCGTTTATTTACTTATGTAGTATAACAGGTTTTACGAGTTTGTCAACTCTTTTCTTTGGACTCGTTGCTCGCATACTTCACACCCATGATAGTTCCTATAATACTGAAGGAGTTAGTGAGAAGGATGCCGAATAAGTTTGACCAAGCATTGCCAATTAGAGTTGTGTCAAACTTCGTAATCATCGCAAAGATGTAGAGGGCAGTGGTTGTCACTCCTACGCCCATAATGACCCACAGAGCGACGGAAACTATCTTGCCTATGAGTTCAAACTGAGTGCGCTTTTGCAGCACGTCTAAGTCATTCTGTGCTGTTTTCTTTGCTTCCTCTGCAAGACCGAGGGCTTCTTTAAGTTCGTCCATGAGAGTGTCATTTTTTTCTTTTTCCTCAAGGAGTTCTTTATATTGTCGCTGGACTTGCTTGGTTATCTCCAACCTTTTCTTGCGGTTGTCTGTGTCTTGCTCTTTTGCCTTTTTAAGATAGTCGGCAAAAGCTTTATCGTCTTCAGCATCTATTATCTTGATAATGTTACCTTCAAGATAAATGTTTCTTTTCTCGGCAACTTCTATAAGTGCCGACTTCATTTCTTGTGAGAACTTCATTTGTAGACCTTGAATGGTGCTTTTCTGTCCTTATAACCTGCGTAATCTCTACGGAACTCTTCAAGGCGTGGTTCGATTTCATCTGACTTTACAATCCAAAACTGAGCACCTGCGGAAACTGCTTTTGTTATTTCTGCTTCGTCGGTTGAAGATGAGATGATGCCAATAACAACTCCGTTGCCGTACTCGTAGTTAATTTTACGAATAAGTTCAATGCCATCGAAAGATGAACCAATAATGTTTAGGTCAACAAAAACACACTCTGGTTTATCTTCTGGGTGACCTTTCCAATCCTCAAACATCTTTGCTGCTTCGTCTGAGGAAGAGATACTTTGCAAGTCTAGCGTGATGTCCAATAGAGAGCAAGCATCCTCAAAGACGAGATGGAAAAGGTTTTCGTCATCAACTAATAGAATAGAGTTAATCATTTTATTTTTATCCTCATCATGGTTCCTGTTTCTTGTTTCTTTGCAGAAACTTCATAACCGTGTTCTTTCAAAATGGCGGTTGTAATAGATAGTCCTAATCCTGTGCCTTTCTCTTTCTGGTCTTGCTTTCTGAGATAAGGTTTAGAAAGTTCTTCAAAATCTTCTTGAGACATTCCTCTGCCGTTGTCTATTACAGCAAGGGTCTCATCATCGACCATTTTGATCATAATCATTTTTGTTTTTGAGTCGTTGTACTTCAAGCCATTGCGAATCATGTTATCGATGGCTGTACAAAAAAGTGCTTCATTTACTTCCAGAACTGGTAAGTTTCCGTCAATAACAACTTGGTCAGAGTAAGAAGTCAAACTCAAGTAGTTTCTCAAAATTTCTTTTGTGTCGTGAGGCTTTCTATTGAGCGAGGCATCTTTGCGAACCAAGTTGGTAAACTCAAAGACACCGCTATAAACCTTCTGTGTGTGTGCCAGACCGTCTTTTATTAGTTTTAGAGGCATGGATAGGTTTAGCTGCTTTGCGACGTCTGGCTTCTTTTCTAGCCGTCTTTCTAAGGACTTGATGCCTCTTGGTAGATAAGTGTTGATGCCTGAGTGCATGTCGTGTCGCAAAATCTTTGCGGCATGTTCCAGATAGTCATTCTTTTTATCTACTTGTTGTAATGTTTCTACAAGGTTGGTTACATCTTGTCTAACTGAAAGGAAGCCTGAAAGCTTACCTTGGTCATCAAAGTTCGCCATAATCCATGTCTTTACATGGTAAAGGCTACCGTCTTTCGCTCTGTTAGTCACAATGTCATGCCAAATGGACTTGTACTTGACTGTGACGGTATACATGTTTCCCCAATAAGAACGGGGTTGTAAGCCTGAGTTTAGGAGTTTGTGGTCTTGTCCTAAAAGTTCCTGTGCTAAATAACCTGAAACCTCGCAGAACTTATCGTTTACTTCTGTGATTCTGCCTTGGCGGTCTGTTCGTGAAACAAGGCAAGATTCATCTAAAATTCTTTCTAATGCTTTTTTCTTTACTTTATCTCGCTGATACCTTCCTATTATCTCCATTAAGATAACACCGAAAGGCATGATAAATAAAGAAATGCAGGCGGTTCCAAAGTGAATCACATGGTGAGTCAAAGGAAGCGCGCCTGCCTCTAACATGACTTGCATAACAAAGTAGCAAGACATAATGAAAGTACAAACGAATAATGATATTTTACTTTTTAGTGAAAACTCTGCGAACATGAAGAACTATTCTCTTGGAATGCCTTACTAAATAGTTCCTCATTTTAAGAAAAAAGGACTCTGCCCAAAGAACAGAGTCCCGCATCGCTTCGTAGTCTGAGCGACCTTTATACATCTTAGTTATCGCTGTTGCGAACTTCAAGAACCTGCTTACGAAGGGTCTTTAGCTCATTGACAGCAAACTGCGCGGTCTTACGCACACGAGTTCCAGCAGCCTTGTTGCCAGAGTCAGTCTTCTCTGCGTCAGCAAGAGCCTGTGTGAGTTGGTCTACAACTGTTTGTAGTGTGGTTGTCACTGTACTCATTTTTTCTCCTTTTCTAATTTATTAATCAAATAATCCAGATACCATCTGGCTTTCTTCAAGTCGCCAAGGCGAGAACTTTTGTGCCTTGAACGAATAACATACTTGACAACATTACCTTCAATGAAGTCAAGCCCCCAATCAAGAATAGCATCGATAGCTTCGATTTTACCTTGGTTGTAATGGGCTGGGTGGTCAACTAGTTCTGAGTATGCTTTTAGTTGACTGCGTTCTGTGTTTGGTGAATATCCACCATTTGGAAGTTGTGTTTCTGTTGGCATTTCAAATGGGTCTACTTTATCAAGTGAATAAACTTTTCTAATCATCTGGTACTCCCGAGGGGAATCGAACCCCTGCCACCGGAGTGAAAATCCGGTATTCTGACCGTTAAACTACGGGAGCGCATTTTCAAGAAAGTCTAGGACTTCTTGAGCGTGGGCACCTGCTTCGGCAGCTTTTATAATCTCTTCCGTGATGTTTGGGTGCTCACCGACGCCAACCGGAACAGTTGTGTATAAATTTATTTTTGCTTCGGCGTCAGAGATATCTGCTAATAGCTTCTTCTTTGCTGCTTCTACAAAAAGGTGTCCTACGTTGTCTTTCATAATGTTATTATACCGCTTTTAGGCGTTCAGTTAAGGATTAAGTTATAAATTCCGGGTATCATACGATACAAACATAAGGCAACGAATGTAGTGCCAAGAATACCGTAAAACAATTCCTTTGTGGTCATTTTATAGTCCATTACCCAAGTAAAGAAAAAGACCAGCGGTAGCGGCGAAGGCTACAACAAAAGCCCAAAAAACACGGGCGGCTTCTTTCTCAAAGTGTTTATCATCTACAAACATTGTTACCTCTCTTTGTTGTGTTGGTACGGGTGGTGAGGCTTGAACTCACTATCTCTGCTTTATAAGAACAGTGCATTTACCAGTTATGCTACACCCGCATGGCGACCCCAGCAGGACTTGAACCTGCAACCCTCGGTTTAGAAGACCGATGCTCTATCCAGTTGAGCTATGGAGCCGTATCTTAAATTTCGTCGGCGTCGTATTCTTCTCTTTTCTTCAGTGAAATAATAAGTACCCGAAGACCGTTCCAGCGTCTTGGAAGTTTCCCCCTCAAATACTGTGCGTGGGCTTCGGGTACAAGAATGTCTAAGGACTTGCCATGGTCATCTTGAGCAAATGTGTATTCATAATCATCGCTCAAAAGAAACTCTTCTTTGAAGTCTTTGATGGCTTGTTTCTTTTTCATGCCCTCATTATACTGCGTTTTAGAGCTTGTGTCAAGTGTTTTTGTGCATGTGATGTGTATGTTCTTTACAGCGTGGTTCGTAGTCGCCTTTACCACCCACAGATACTTCATCTTTTACATCAGTTAGTCGAATGGAATAATAAGCGTCTTCGCCACAAAAACAAACTGCTGGACATACTTCTATTTTTGTAGCATAGGGAAATATCTTTGTCATTTCTTCAAAGGGTTCTCCCACCGAAGAAAGCTGAAGAGAAGAGACATAAACTGTTTTGCCATCTTTGTACAGGTTGATAAGAATGTCGGCTACGTTTGGAATCATAAACGCTTCATCAACTGCTATTACATCTGCTCTACCGAGGTGGTCTAGAATGTCTTCTCCAAGCTCAATGTTTGTAGAAGTCCAACGGTTACCATTGTGAGAAATAACAGACTCAGTTGAATAGCGTGTATCCATTTTTGGTTTGAACAGCTTGATAACTTTTTTTTGATACTTGGCTCGCTCTAAGCGCGAGAGCATTCGCGAAGTTTTGCCGCCAAACATAGGACCAGTAAAAATAACAAATTCTTGTTTCACTTTCCAACCTTTGAAATAAAGCCTTCCTTCGATAGAATGTCGGTGCGAACAACCATAATAACACCGTGTTTAGTGTTGCGAATGTGGAGAAAACAATTTTCTTTTTTCTCGACAACTCCATAGAGTACCCATTCACCATTTTTGTGCTCGTAAAGATGCTCGCCCACTTCGTAATCACAGAGTCTAAAAATACCTTTCACTTTTCACCTCAAAAAATGTAGTCTAACCAAGTTTTTGGAATGTTTCTGCCAAACTTTTTACTATTCTCAACAACCAACTCAACTGGCGTGTCTGGCTTACGCCGAAGTTTCATGCCTGCTTGTTTCAAGGACTTGTTGCCTTTTTTCTGATTGCAGCGCCTACAACAAGCCACTATGTTGCTCCAAACCTTCTTACCGCCCTGTGAGGACGGAATAATGTGGTCTAGGGTGAAGTTAGCCTTTGTCATTTCAATGCCGCAGTATTGACACTGCCCTTCATCACGAATAAAAACATTTTCTCGGCTGAACTTTACAACTCGGTTGAAGCGAAACTTCTTTATGACATTGCCCACAAAACGAACAATGGATGGGACCGGAATAGCCTCATCCACTGTTTTTATTTTTTTGTCCTCGTAGACTTCTACGATTTCAACACGTCCTGCGAACCACATAGAGATGGCTTTTTGCCAAGAGACTTGAGCCATCGGCTGGTATGCTGATGATAGAACAAGGGTGTCCATACTATAACTATACTATTTCATCGACTAAGCCCCACTTTACGCACTTCGCAGAGTCGAGCCATAGGTCGTGTTTCAAAATCTCGTCCAGTTCCTTTTTTGGAATGGAACAATGTTCCTTGTAAATGTCCTTGATGCGGGACATTAGCATGTCCAAGTTTTCCATTTCATCCTTGAACTCTTCGTACTTGCCCCACATAACTGATGACAGTTGGTGGATAAGCATGAAAGAGTTTTGGTGAATGAAGCGCTTGTCTGCAACTACTGAAATAAGTGTAGCAGCGGAAGCGGCAGAACCGTCAATATAGGTGTGAACGGGCGTGCCGAGAGACTTAATCGTATCAACCGTTGAGAAGCCAGCAAAAATGCTTCCTCCATAAGAGTTGATGTAGAGTTTGATAGGTACTTGGACTCCATACTTCACCTTTACTACTTGTAGGTCTTTATCCATTGTGCGGAGGGCTTTGTTGAGCAACTTTGCGTTGTCACCATTTACCTCTCCGTAAAACATAATGCAGTTGTCGTGAGAATCAACTGCGATGCCGGGGGGAGGACCAGAGGGTCCGTCATTTACAATAAAAATTTGAGGCTGTTTCTCCTCTGCTTCCTCTTGCTCTTTCTTTTTTTGGGTCTTACTATCTGCCCAATAATAATGTGTCATTCAGTTGTTTCCTTGCTTTGAGTTAGCTTGTTGAGACACCTTTTACCCCGTGCCTCCCTGTGGGTTAGCCCAGACCTAATGGAAATCACCCCCTTGGCGGTCTTGATGGACTAAGAAATTGCTTTTGAGGGGTCGATGTCGCAGTCATCAGAGATACTGCATATATACCAGTTTACACCAGTGCTGCCCATTAGTTCATGGCATTTTTGATAAGACCAAGAAGCACATTCGGCAAATGTCTTATCTTGTAATACAAAAATTTTTTTCTCTTCTCGTTTGAGTGTCGAAACAACAATGGTGTACTTTTTTTTCATTAGAACCAATTCTTTCCAAATACACAGTCTTTTGACTGCTTCCAGTAAATGAATCTCTTGCACTTATCTAGAGAATAAACTTTTAGAAGCTCGTCTCCAAAAGTTGATTCACCTTTGGTTAGACCTCTTTCATACTGAAAGTGCCACCACTCTGCTCCACCGTATGAGCCACCTCTGAAAAAAGAGCTACGAGCGCGGATAGAATGGAAACCGTGTTTTAGTGCAAGTGCTGTAAAGTCTACAAAAGTCCCTGTGACTTCTTTTTTGTTTAGTTTGGTCTTGCCACCAGAGCGGGTCACGTATGTGCCCTCGATGGTCATTTCCTCGCCTTCATCACAGCGCATCCAAACTCGCCAACGACGACCACCAATGTCTTCAATGACATAAGGGTCTTTGTCTGGCTTGTACATGCCTGTTGGAAGAGCCATGTCAAACGCTAGACCAACATAGTGCATAGACTTTTTAGAACGTGCTGCGCCTGACTTTGACGCCAAGCCTCTTCGACCACCAGCGGAGGTTAGATAACCACCAAGGTCTTGAACCTCTTGATAAAGCGCGTTATAAGCCTGTGCTGCGTCCGTGCGAAGTGTTACACGAGTGTAGCCAGCCCTACCGGGGAACTTATCTGCTGGACACTTAACCCAGCCGAGCTTTTCTGTAGGTGGAAGGTCTTCTTCGTTTTGTTCATCTTCGCCAATGAGGTCGTGTCCTTTTTCTTTTAAAAGCTCGTTGATTTTTCCAATCGTACCGTTGCCGACAAGACCATCAACTTTTAGACCCTGATAGGCTTGGAAAGTTTTTACTGCTTTTTCTGTTGCTGGACCGAATGCTCCGTCGCAGGCTCCTAACTCATAGCCTAGTGCTTCTAAGCCCTCTTGGAGTTCTACTACTTGATGTCCAGATGAACCTTTCTTCAATAACATAAAAAATACCTCTACAAGTATCTAGTTTACAAGTGTTGCGTACTTCTGCTCGTCATAAAGAATTTCGTAAACACCAACGATACGCCAACCCTTCTCCTTTGACTCCATGAACTGGTAACGTAGCTCTGTTGCTTCGTAATAAGCTTCTTCAAAAGTGTTGGCAGAAAAATTTTTATCGTAGGCTTTTCCAGTAGAGTCGTTCTTGAAATGTACCTTGTACTTGTTCATTTTATCTCCTAAATCATTTCTGGGCTAGATGAAAAGTGGGTATTGATGCCCTCAGTGGGGAACTCGTCTTTGAGAAAGTTCAAAAAATAATTTTGAAAGCCCTCTTGATTATTGAGAACATTGACTTGACCATCTTGATCAAAAACGTTCCAAGTTCCAACTTCGTCAAGAACGTCCATTTTGTTGACAACAACGTGAGTCACGCCATTGACCAAAATAGCATTACTGACCAAGTTCATGTCAGTCCAGCTTACTTGGCGAGGACGACCAGTTGTTGCACCGTACTCCTTGCCAATGGTGCGAATCTTTGAGAAGACAGGGTTGTTCAACTCAAACTTCTTTGCACCGACATAAGTCTCGTAGCACTTCATTACTCCCCAGACCTCGTTGAGTGCTTTTGGTGGAATACCGTTCAGAAGAGCACCAGCGGTGGTACAGTGAGAGGAAGTAACAAAAGGATAGTCTCCCCAATCAATATCCAAACCAAAGCCTTGTGCGCCCTCACAGAGAACATAATTTTCTGGCTGGTTTAGTTCTGGGAGGAGGTCAATCAAAAATGGCTCCAACTCAGCGCAGTCTTTTGCACGGATACCTGTGCGAGCGTACTTGTCTCGGTAAGCAGGACCGTTGCCACGCTTTGTAGTGCCAATCTTTTTTTCTGCGTTTTCCTCGTCCAAATGGTCTTGGGTAATGACGTGAGCATTTTTGGCTACAAAGATAAGACCCTTTGTATCAACGCCACCCTCTTCCAACTCTGCAATCTCTTTTAGAAGTTGCTGAGGGTTTACAACGCAACCCGAACCAATAATGGACTTAATACCAAAAAAAACACCACAAGGGACGTGGTGCGTTATGAACTTTTTGCCGTTGTGGTAAATCGTGTGCCCTGCATTACAACCACCGTTGTACCGGAGGACATGAGTGTAGTTCCTTGTTCTGGCTAGGTGGTGAGCTACTTTGCCTTTTCCACAGTCGCCATACTGAAGGTCTACAATAACATCTGCCTTCATTTTATCTCCCTGTGTTACACAGTGTATAACACATTATAATAGACATATATATTAAATTTAAGTAAAACAGTTCTGTCAATAACAGTTGTTAACCACATATTGTTAATCACAGTGTGTATCACATTTGTGAATTAGAGTATACCTGAAATAATTTGAAAGTCAAGCCTTTTTCTGAAAAAATTAACCAATAGAGGCTGAATAGGCTGAGGGTCTGAATCTTAGACTCATTGCACCGGGAGTAGCAATTCTAAATGGTGCTTGGTCTGTGTTTCTTTTATAATCTGAAGAGAAATTTTCATACCTATAGATTACAAAATCTGCTGTGCCGTTGGGAAAAGGTTCTGCACCCTCTTCGATAGTCCATTCAATAACTGGAGGGGCAGTTTTGTATGTGTGGCGTGCGTCTAAAAATTCTACAGCACCCCATTTCCAAGCAAGATACCCTTCTACTTGTTCTCTTTGAGCATCAGTAAGCGCTTGTTTAAATACTAAAATTTCTCCAACATCACCAGAACCATAGTTGCCTCCTGGCGAACCTCCATCGGCAGCTTGTGTATCCATGTTAACCGAAAGTCCGTATTGTTTAGTGCTAGCAAATTGTGTGTCGAGCACACCCTGACCTTCAGAAAGTACATTAAAACTTAAAACAAGGTCTCCATTTTTTCTCATGGTTATAATGTTGCTATCAGGAGAGAAAGCGGATTCAACTATAACAGTGTCTGTAATAGATTTATTAGTGGTATCTGTTCCTGCACCACCATTATAGATGTATCCATTTGAAAAAAATGAAGATGTGGTCATTACGGAACCATTAGCAGGTGTCGCTTGTGTCGAGCCCGTGAACATTCCTAAAAAGTTGGTCACTGTACTATCATCAGGCTTGTTCGTCTGTACTTTAAACGCTCCTTGGTCGACTCCATTGGCTCCGTATCCAACAATAGTTTCATCATTTGAGATACTGCTCAAGTTTGTGTAGTGGCTGTAAACTACGAAAACATGCCTGTCAGCATCTGCAAGTGGCACTGATGTTGGGGATACTGGATGGTCAGCGCCGTTATAAACTCTTTTGTTAAACATGTATCCCGCAGCAGTAGCACCGCCATTATCGGTTGCACCAAAGTTGTATGCCCTTCTACGGTTTATCAGGTAAGCGCCAACTGTTGATTCTGAGCCTGAAAAATTTCCGTTGTCGTAGTCGCCATCACCAGCGTCTGAAGTAAATCTTGGCGTCACAACATAAGCATGTTGATTTGCATCCGTAAAAGCAATACCATCTTTTTCTGCATCGAGCCACAGAGAATAAAAAGTTGTACCAAGCTCGGATGGTGTCCAAAGCCTACCATCGCCCAACCCCTCGTGAATGGTTCCCACCGTAACTGTGCCTGCGGCATCACCATACTCAGGAACACCTTGAAAGCCTGCTGTCGCACCAATAGCTGTCCTTAGCTCGAAACTGGCAGTAAAATCTAGTTGTTGCCCAGCCGCTTCAATTTCTCTGAAAATAAATTTGTTATTAAAAGTTGGATTTCCAAGAAAGTAGCTTGCTGTATAGCTGCCAGTGCCACCAATTGTTGGCACGCCTGAAAGCGAAGCTGACGTGAATTGTGCTAATAAAAATGAGTTTTTGCCATTTCTCCACTCTACTTTAGGACTTCCATTTGAGGATGAATAAAAAATGTTAATGTCTAGAACTGCATCAACAGAAGCACTAATAGTGAATGATTGAGTGACATTTTGACTTCTACTACTACCAGTAATCAACCCCGAACTGGCAGTTAAAGTTTGACCGTTAAATTGAGTTGGTGATCCGGTAACTGGTGGTCCAAATGACATTTATTTTCCTAACCTCAGACTCTGCACTATGGCTTTGTAGTGTCGCAGGTTTACGCCCAAAAACTGAGCACCTGCTTTTCGTGTTTTTGTAGCCGCTATTGAATAGCGTACAATAGCGTGGTCAACCATGTACTTGGTTGCCTTCAGTAAATAGTTGCCATAGAACTTCCCACCTGTAAGTTTTGCGGCGAGTTCTAATTTTAAAACTATTATTTCTTCTAGGGTGAGATGGGAAAGTATTGCTTCAAACTCATCGTTTATTTTATTTTGGTCTCGCAAATACTTTCCGTATGAACGGTCTTCACTCATGGGAGTTCATCGGCGGGTAGGTTAGCCAAGTCATCGTTTGGCTCTGGGAGTTCCTTTTCGGCTTGCATTCTGTGGAGGTCAAGGTTTTTGAGCAGGTATTTCTTAAAGAGTTGTGCGTTCTTGTCACGGAGTTTTGAATAAGCTTTTGTAATCTGAGAGTTCATATTGTTAAAAGCATCAATAGCAAACTCGCGACCTGTTTGGTCTTCGTCTTCAAGAGAAACATAAATAAAGTCGTCGGCTTCGTCGTCTTTTTTCTCGCTTTCTGGTTTGTCAATATCTGGGAAAAGAGCCTCGTCATCCATATTGAGTTCTTCTTCATCACCATCGCCAACCTTTACATTTATTTCTTCTTCAAGTTCTTCTGGCTCTGCTTCTGCTTCCTCGGCAGCCTCGTCGTTAATCTGGTCTGGCTTTAAAGTATCATCAATAAAAGCAAGCATGTGTTTAATGTAAGAAACGCGCTCGGCTGGGTCAGAGGTGAGTTGTTTGTATTTATCTTTAAATGTTGTGAGAACGTTGCCACTCAAAAGGTCTTCAAGTGTATTGATACCTGTGTTTTCTGTTGTACCTTCTGTGTCAACGCCTTCTTCAAGCATCTTGCGGATAACCTTGCGGAGAGCATTTTCTTTTTGCTCAACCAGTTGGTCTTGGTTGCGAAGTTGCTTGCGAATGTAATCGCGCAACATCTCTTCTTTGATTAGTTGCATACGGTCAATCATTTTTTATTCTCTTCTAAGGTTTTCACCTGTTCTTCAAGCATTTGAACTTTGCGTTCCATTTTGAGGTATTCTTTGCGAAGTCTATTGACTTGTTCCAAAGCAACATCACGTTTTCTGCGGTCACTTTGGGTCTTTGGAGCCATGGACTCCAAAACTTGCATAAGGTTCTCAATAACACTACGAGGCGAGGCTGTGTAAGCCTCACCCATTAAAAACCTTCTGGTCATTGCGCGAAGGTCCATTGTTTATTCCTCGGTCTTCTTCTTGACGACCTTTTTCTTTGGAGCAGGCTTTGGAGCAGGCTTTGCTGCGGGCTTTGGAGCAGGCTTTGGGGCTGGCTTTGCCTTTGGCTTTGCTGCTGCCTTAGCTTCTGCTTCTGCCTTTGCCTTGGCTGCGGCAGCTTCTGCGGCGCGTTGGGCGGCTCTTCTTCTTTTTACTGCTGGTGATACCATTTTATTTCCTCACAAATTTTTTGATTAAACTTTCATAAAGTTTTTGGTTTTTCATTTTCGCCTTGTCTTCGTAATCACGAACAAGACGATTACCTACTAAATAGGCTTCATCTTCCATTTTCGACAAATGTGCGTCGGTTTGTGCATAGCCTTCACCTGTTTCCATCTCTCCATCAAACTCTCCACGGCAATTTTGTGCGTGGTGAACGAGTTCGTGAGCCACAGAACGAAGAACATCTTTTGGATGACGGTTATCTACGAAGACTGTGACGGTGTGAGTAGAAGGGTTGTAATGAGCAGTCCCAGCAAAAAATTTCTTTGCGTTTTCAGGGTCCGACTCAAAGACCAAAGTAAAGCCAAGGTCAAAACCAAGGCGGTCCCTAACATAAGGGAAAAACTTGTCAAAAACTTTCTCATAGCGAGCGGTATTGATGTTAGCGTTATTTATTAGTTTATACATCAACTATAAGTAGTTTATAAAAAGCGGTCACGCGCTGCTTCGCCACAAGCCCTTTGAAAAAAGTTTTGCTCAAAAGCAATGACACCTGTTAGGTACACTTTGTGTGGTTTGGTGAATTTCTCTTCTTTGCGAACGTGCGCTTTCAGCCTTTCAAAGCGGTTCATAACATTTTTGCAGTTCTCAAGACTGAACTCTACTGGCTTATCATTCAGCATTAGTTGAAAAACAATCTGACGAGGATGGATAGCAGCAGCAATAACGCGAAGTCCAGCATACTCTGTGCCTTCCATTACTTTTTCGTATTGGTCTACTTTTTGTTTTAGTCTTCTCGACGTTTGTTCTGTCTTGGTGATGTGCGCCATCATCTGCTGACGTTGGTTGTGGCAGATGGCGTTCTCTTGTGCCAAGTCCATGTCGCCTTTGACGTGAGAGTCGGCGTAAAGCGCGGCTGCAACAAGACCGGCTAACAATACCGTGGTTCGCGCTGTGCGGCTCTGTAAGAGCCTCCTTATTGTTTCCATAATAAAACACCCCCTGTATTATAATAAATAGAATAGAGGGCGAAATAGAAGCGATTATTTTATTGGACCACCGGAGACCCAAGCATCGCAGGTTCTTTTTGCTGCACACTTGAACTTCAAGAACTGGCAGTATCCAATGTCACCGGCTTCAATAGTTGCCCAAGGGTCATCACCGGGCTCTTCACCAATACCTTGTGCAATGCAGTCTTGCATTTCTTTTTTGAGATTGAATGCAGCGCAAGTGCCGCAAATCATTCCTTTGAGGTCTTCTTCGGAATCGACGTTCCACATCTCCATCTTTGCTTTCCAAAACTTTTCGTTTGGCTTTGATGGGTCTGGTGGACCGTAGTTTTGTTCTTCAATAGCGTGTTGGCGATTTTCTAGGTTTAGGTTTATGTCTTGTGTGGCAGGAGGGCATTTGAAATCTTTATTCTTCTCGCCAACTACAATAGACAGTTGTTCCCAAATGAGATGTTTTAGTTGTGGTTTTGAAATAGTCATAATAAAAAAGGGAGCATTACGCTCCCCATAAATAGTTTAGTTGTTTGTAAAGTTCTAATGAGCCATTGCTATAAACAGCGTGGTCCAAATAGATGCTGCTGGCATCATCATTGTTATTTTTGTAAAGCCTGGAATGTCATCGACTTCTTTGAAGTTTGTGTTTGCCTCGTGAATCATCCACCTATCCAGCGCATAAAACACCGCTGGAATAAGTGAAAGAAAAGGTGCAAAGGTTAGAAACTTACCGATTGAAATAACAGTAGCGAGCATTCTTAGCATTATTTTTTGACCCCAATGTCGCGAACACCAACCCAGTGTGTCGTGCCGTTAGGCTCAATGACCTGCCAACGGTCAGCGTTTTTTTCGTCGGTGAGAACAACACAAGTACCACTTCGACGCCAGCGAGCGTTCTTTTTAGTGGGCTTGAAGAAGACCACATCACCCTTTTTGAACTTGGACGGTGGAGGCTTCAACCAAGACAGCGCCTGAGTCAAGTTGCTGTGGTAAGTACCGGCAAAGTAGTCGGTCATCAAGTCAGAATGGTCGTTTTGGCGACGAGTGTGCCAGCCGTGACAATGGTCTTCATCACCATTCTTAACCCAGAATGAAAGAATAGTTCCCTCATGCGAGACCCAAGCCTTGCGGTCAGAAATGTCAACACACCCTTTTCCAAGGCGTTTCTCAATCTTTTTGATGGCGCTTTCAAGTTTCATAACTCACTCCTTTGTTAGTGTCTCTCCCCATCTCTCACTAACAATATAGGACAAAAAACGCCCCTGTCAAGGGTTTATTTTACTTTTTTTTGATATTTTTGAAGATTTTCTTTTTCTTCTTTGTTCCAAATGTAAGAGAACTCTTTCTTGGAATTTGCAAAAGTAAGAACTCGATTTACGGCTGGACAGAAAATAACCGTGGAGTTGCCCTCTTCATAGAGAACAATACCCACAGTTCCTATAATCTTCTTGGGGTCGATTCTAGCGCCCCCTTTATACTCGTACAACTCGACTCGTCTGCCGCGCTGTTCGTAGCATTCTCTTTTAGTTTGGTTCATTGTAAATGATTTCTACAAAATCATCGCCTGTAGAAAAAAGGTTAACATTGACATCAACCTCACCATTCGCATACATCTCCGCTAAGAGTTGTGCTTGCTGAAAGGTGAGCTTGCCTTGTTCGTAACGTTCGTGGAAAATAGAAATTTTATAGTCTGGAATAGTACCTTTCAGACTTTCTAAAAGCAGTTCAAGTTCTTCAATCTCTTGTGGCATACCTTTTGATAAGTCCCATGGTCACTCGCATATCCCGGTGAAAAATGGCAATACCACCGTGCTCTCGATAAGCTTTAATGTTGTACCACATGTCGTCAATCAGGACTCCTTGTCGTCCATCGAAGTCGGTGTATTTCCACTTGTCATCATCTAGGATAATACGTCCTGGCTGTGGTGTTAAGTTCTTTTTAATCCACTCAATCTTGCCAGCCTTACTTTCTGCGCTGTTGCCCATTGGAGCCGACAGAATGTAGGGGTCATAAGGAGCAATGGCGTTCCAAATAGCGCGACCTCCCTTTGCCCACTCTAAGTTCGCCCAAAAATCTTTATTATTGCGAATAATGTCCTTCATCAACTTTCGCAAGTTTTTGTGCGGCGTGCCAATACGAAGGTCATACTCCTCAACCGAGGTTTTTCCCAACTCTTCAATGGCTTTTTCGATTGTTTCTTTCAACTCTGGGTCAGTAATGTTATCTCGGTCTTCCAGAGTCTCGTTGACTATTTTGACAGCGCCTCCGATGAAATCGCAGAGCACCCCGTCCATGTCGCAACAAAACTGTTTATTCATTTATTTCCCTCTCAATACATACACAAGATAGCACAAATAACCCATTTGTCAAGGGGTATTCTGCAATTTTACTGTCGAAAGATGAACTTTCAACATTTCTTTTTTTTCTGGTAGGTAAACGCGAAGCAGGTTATGACCTTTATAGTCTTCCATAACAATGGCGTGAATCCAGTATTGGGTCTTGACAAGCCTTCCGTATTTGTCAAACTCAACATGGACTTCGGGTATCTTCACTAGGTCGCCCTTCTTCATCACTATAAATAGTGACGACCTATGAACTTATAAAGCGTTTGTATTGGGCTTCGACGTTGTTCACCTGACTGTCAATGTTCTCAGATGTTCCGTCGAAGTAAATGAAGTTGTTTGCAAACAAACTTTTGTAAGCATCCTTATTTTTATTTACTGCTTGCCAACTTTTCTCGACTCTTTCTGGCTTGACCTTTCTGCCACCGGCTTTGCCACGCTCTTCATTTCTGGAAAGCGAGAGTTCTAGTGGCACATCAACGTAAATCATCGCAGTGTCGTAGCCTGCATCTTCAAGACGCTCTCTTGCCTTGCGGACATTTTGGAGAGAACCGGCTGTACCATCAATAATAAAATCGCTCCTGTCGCCCACGAGAGCCCTTGTTTTTTGTTTTGCTAGGTTCTGTGCTTGAACAAAGAGTTTGCCCTGCTGAGAGCGAATCTCGCGCTCTGGGTGGTCTAAATCAAGTGGTAGTCCTGCGGCTTTGAGCATAGGCTCAAACTCATCATCAGCGTTGATGACTTGCATACCTGCGTCAAGTGCGCCAATCTGTTTTAAAAGCGTAGTTTTACCAGAGCCAGGACCACCAGCCATAAAAATAGCTTTTGGTTTGTTTGGGTTGGCTTGCTCGGCAATAGGCTCTTTATCTGATAAAAATCCTTGTAGTTGAGTGAGCAGAGGTGCTTGTCTGTTGTTTATAACGCCTTCTGCTTCATCAAATGTGAACCAACCACCGGCATCAACCTCTGGAAACTCCATCATACGACCTTTGACAACTTTTTGCACCATGTTTGACTTTGGCTGAAAGCCGTGAGGCAAGTTTCCTTCGCAGGCAAAAGCAAAAACTTTTTTACCACCCGCTGTCATTATTGGTCCAAGGTGGTATGTGAGCTTACCGGGAAGTTCAGTACCCATCTCTTCTTCAAACTCACGCTTTGCAGCTTGTTGAAGACCTTCTCCCTCTTCTACACCGCCCTTTGGGATGCCCCAAGCATTTGGATTGTTTTTGTTGTAAGGACCACCAGCATGAACGAGATAGACTTTGTACTTTTGCTCGTCCGAATCAAATGTGTAGAGAAGAACACCAGCAGAGACCTTGGTTGTGCCGTAAGCCTCTTTTAGAAACTGTTTCCACTTTTTCATTCTTGGTCCTCGACAAACTTCTTGATGTAAGTATACACCTTACTGCGGAATTTGTCCATCTTTTTCTTATCGACTTTGTAGTTGTCGTACTTCTTTACTTCGTCTGGAAGTGAGGGGTCATCGAGGTCTATGTCTTTGCTGATAGTATCAAGGGCTTTTTCTTCGCCATACTTGCGGAGTAGGTTTTCACCTGCTTGGTGAGCGTGTGCATCAATCTCGATGTGTCTTTCAAGGTAGTCCTTCATAAAGAGTTCAGACTTGAAGCCATCTTTTTTTATTATTTCTTTTCCGTCTTTGTCTTTCTTGCCAGTTGGCTCCCAGACTTTCCAATACTTTGGTTGGTCTTTATCCACAACCTGTCTTGGGTCGTCCATCATCTTGGTGAAGGCTTTTTCCAGACCAACACCTTTTGACTTAGCCTGTGCTTTTAGTTGTTGTAGGTGAACGAGTTCGTGACGGAAAGCAGCAGAAATGTCGGCTACAGCCTCTTCAGCAGACTCGCCAAAGTCGTCAAAGTCTTCCCACAGGTTCATTAAAACCATAAAAACGGGTGTGCCATCCTCAGCAACGTCAATGGTGGCTGATTGCCACATGTTGCTGGAGAAGTCGCCGGAAGACTCTGCAACGCCAACCACGTCGTCCAAACCTGCTCGCTTGAGTGCTTTGTTCATAGCGAGGGTAAGAGCCATAGTAGCGGGAGTCTGTGGCGGTCTGCTTTCACCTTCCTCAAACTCAAGGTCTTCGTAGTCGTTATCTTCGTCCCAAAAGTTGGACTTCATTATTTCTTCTTCAAAGGCAGTAAAAATTTCTTTTGGAAGCTTTGTGACCTCGGTTAGTTCGCTGGCATCAACGTCGGTTGCTGCGTGGTCGGTGGTACTACCATCGTAGTATTTGTAGTAAGCGGTTGTGCTAACCTCGTCGCCAATAAATAAAACTTCTTTCTCACCAGCAACAGCCAGCATTTTTACATTTTTGTGGTTCAAGATAAAGCCAGGGTCAGAAGCTTCTGCGGATAAAACAATAGAAACGTATTTTTCGCCTGCTTCTGTTTCATCAGAATAAAGAGAGGTAAAGCCAGAAGCCACGTCTGGGCTGTATGACCAAGAAGTAAGTCCAGAAGGATACCAACTACTTTTGAAAACAAAGTTGTTCTTTTTTTGTAGTTTGCCTTCTTTTGGGGGGTTGTTTGGGTCAATAAGACCCCAAGATGCAGCAGCCTTTGCTGGAACAAGCATACCACGATAAACTTTTCCTGCTGGTGGTCTTAGCTCGTCATAATAACTGCTAAGAGTTCCTTCATCAGCCATGGCTTGTATTTGTTTTAGTATGTCGTGAAGTTCTGTTTTGTTTCTTGTACTCGCGTTCCTGACAAAACTTCTCAACTTTGCTGAGGTCTTTTGCGACCATTGAAAACGTTCAAGGTCTGTCTCGCCGTCGCCAGCCACAAAAAGGTTATCACCGTATGGCTCATCTGGGTCAATGTCGTGGTCGCCAGGGTATTCTGTTAGACCACGGACTGCTTTGGAAACTATGTCTCCCAAGGCTGCGCCCATTTCTGCGATGTTCATTTTTAGTTTTGTCATCGCTCTGCCGATTCTCGCAATGTATGGTCTGTCGTCTTCACCGTCGCGGACGTCCCTTATTGCTTCGATTATTTTTTTAGCAATGTCATCGCCGGTAAAAGAGTAAAGAAAGCGTCTGGTTAAAAATTCTCTTTCCCTCTCTGACAAAGAGTCTTTGAACTCTTTGTAGGAAACACCTTTGACAAGCAACTCTTCTATTGTTTTTGTAACGACTTCTAGTCTCATTAGGTCTCGTGGTGGAGGTTTGTAGCCACCAGTAAACGAAGGCTCAATAACACCTGCTTTTACAGCGCCGTTTTCCCATTCAACAAAATCTACGGCTTTTTTATCGTTTGCCATGCGGTATGAGCCAAGGTCTGTGTGAAAATAAACTGGAATGTTTTTGGCTCTGGCAACTTCGTCCAACCCTCTAAGTCTATCAACTAAACCTTCACTGTATCTTTCTGTGTACATTTTTGAGCCAATTTCTGTGGCGTATGGCGCAGAAATGTGAACGGCGTCGATAAACTCGGTAGCACCTTTGACATAAGGCTTGTTTGTAAGAAGTCTGTCTTCGGCTTCTGTTTTCTTTGGTCCTTGTAAAGTTCCCCACTGCCAATAATCAACAGCACCACCTTTGTATTTCTGGCTTAGTTTTCTGCCATCAACAACAAGATAGCCCGCCCCTTTGCCCTCTTTGTGGTATTCACCACGAAGGTTGCGAGCAAAAGAAATAAAATACTTATAGCCTTTATTTATTTCTTCTTCGGCACCACTGGTAAAAGCCACTGAGGGTAGGAAGTAGTCTTTTTGTATGATGTTTTTGAGTTGGTCTACATTAGCGTAGTGGTATACTCTATCGGTCAGAACTTCTGTGAGTATTTCGCTGACCAGGGAACGTAGGTCTTTCATAACCATAAATAGTAAGAAAGCCCCAGAAGGGGCTTTACATTTTACGTTTTATTTTAGCTTCTAAGGCTCGTTTATTACTCCATCAGGGTCAACAGACGAGTAGTTGTAAAGAAGGTCTTCACGGACCTTGAAATGCTTGGAGAAGCCATATTCTAGGTGGAGAATCGGAACCTTTACAAGACCACCCTTAAAGTCTGTGACTTTTTGATAGGTAATCTCCATAATTGGTCCTTTAAGTTTTCCATCTGGACTCATAAGGTGTTGACCGATTTTGAAACGACTAATCATTTTGTGCTCCTAGAAATTAGTGATTAGAACTTCTTTTACGTTTTTAAGTGTCTTGCCACGACCAGCGGTATACTTGGCACTCATGTCGTGAATTTTGTATTCGCCAAGATGTATTTCCCAAAAGCCATCCCCAATTTCTTTATTGGACTCTGAGAACCAGCAACCAACACTGTCAGCTTCTTTTAAGAATTCAGCCAAGCGAACCTGATCTTCTTCAGAGAAAGCATCTTTATATTCTACAATAGAATCTCTATATGGAGGGTCAGCGTAGTAATATGTCCCAGGCTTCATCCATTCTGTTAGTTCACCGAAGTCTGCACTTCTAAGCTCACACTTATCTAAAAAGCTTTTAAACTTTCTAATCTCATCAACCTTGAAAAACTTATCTTTTTGGGTAAGTGTGCCTGGAGGGGTAGAATACCTTCCGTTACATTTATGATATGCCTTCCACATTCCGTTAAAGTTAATACGCATCATAAAAAACAAATCAGCGGCATTTTCCCAAGTTGGGTTTTCTTCCCAATGATGACAATATTTTTCTCGCACTTCATAATAGAACTTTTTACGGTCTGCGTGTTCCATCGGAAGAAGCTTGTTGACATTAGCAAGATATTGTTTTTCAAAGGGCTCATACTCTTCCTGAAAGACTCGATACAACTCCATCAACTCAGAGTTAAAGTCATTTAGAACAATCTTTGTATCGGGATAGTTTTCTGCAACCCAAAGGGAAACAGAACAAGCCCCACAGAACATATCAACAAATGTGTCAATATTTCCATCTGGTGGTGCAAAGATATCACGGTATTGGTCTCGCATTCTGTTTTTGCCACCTGTCCACTTGAACGGTGGTTTAATAGTTGCATTTTTCATAGTTCTCCGTTTAACTCTTTAATACGTTGTGTGATGTGTGGTTCAAGCTCCGCTAGACTTTCAAGTCGCAGAACCTTGACCGGCAGACCCTCTTCATTAGCCTCTTTTTCAAAGTCTGCATAGATTGGTTGCCGTCTGGCTTGCGGACCCCAAATAATGTACCACAGATCAAAACCATTAGGATTATTATACACGCCTTTTTTGATCTTTCTGTAGTCGCACCAGATTTTTTCTTCTGTTGTGCCCTTTTGTTTTGTGTATTTGCTCTCGATCATTAATTTTAGACTTGGCACAATACCATCGTGCAAAAAGTAGTGATATTGCTCCTCAGAGTCAAGGTTCCTCATACTATCTGGAACCTGAAGTTTGTGTAAACTCAACAAACCGGCGTCGGATAGTTCTTTTTTGTTTTTTAGAAGTTTACGACCGTGCTTATTTAAAAACTCTTTTAGGGTTTTTTCGCTAGTAACACCGGAAACGGCAGCACCATGATTGTGCTCCAACACACACCTCCGCTTAATAAGAAATTTTTTCTCTACAAGCCTTACGACTCATTTCTTTTTTACGGTCTTTGTGAGCACCGGAACGCTTATGACGCATCTCTGCGACGTAGGGGTTTCGGGCTCGTCGTAGTTTGACCTTTTTCATACCCTGTTTATACCCCATTTTCGTTCTCTTGTCAAGCTTCTTCTGCTTTATTTGTTGTCATTAATGTCATTTGTCTTATTCTTCCAAAGACTTCCTCAAACTGTTCTTTATAGCGAGGGTCTGCGACATTTGACTTTTCTAGTTCATCCAGTAAAAACCACAGTGAAGCGTTCTCGTCTTCCAACTGGGCTATCCTGTTTTCTAGTTCGATTATTTCTTTTTTAAGTTCTGAGATGGTTTTCATTAGTCCTCTTTTCGGTAAGGTGAATAAACATCAACTTGACCTTTCACAAGTGCATCAACCGCTGGCTCTACTTCGGATGATTTAATAACTGGCATTTCCTCTCTTGGAGGAAGACTATCAACGCCACCACCTTTTTGTTCTTTTAATTGAGCAGCGTGCTTTTCAAACTTCTCGATAAGAGCGTCAATACCACCAACCATTTCTGTAATGCGGTTAGCTTCGGCTTTTGTCATGTATTTTGTAATGTTGTCTTCTTCGTTTAGTCTGCGAATGTATTTACCAACTTCCTCGACGGGTGAGTCAAAGATGTTTGCCACACCGCCAGTAGCACCGGGGTTGCGTTTTCCTGGGTGGAAGTGGTCTCCCACAGCAGCTAGCACAGGAATGAGTTCGTCTTTTAGAAGACCAACTTGTACGGCTGTCATTTTAGTTTGTGGACCACCGGCTAACCAAGAGCCTGCCCAACGATGGTGACCATCCATAATAAAGTCGTCTGAGGAAACAATAGCACCCAAGTTGCCGCCAATCTCGTATTTACCTTCAAGCATCCACATACCGTATTCAACAGCGTCAGTGACACGGACTTCTTTTTGTGAAGGGTTTAGTTGTTGACAAGTAAAGGGGGCATTTTTATTTATGACAATTTTGTCATCATCTGGGTCGCCATCTTTGAAACCACCTGTAAAAATAGCGTCAGCCTCTTCTTGTGAGGCTGTGTCGGGAAAGGGAAACTTATTTTTGTCGAATTCTTCAACAAGAAACTCTTTCCATTCTTTTAATAGTTTCTTCATTTTAGTGCGGCTTCCTTGGCTGTCAACATGAGCGCCTTGTAAAACGACTTTTTGAGCTTTAAAAGTTTTTCAAACTTGGCTCTTGTTCTTGTGTCTATATAAATAGTTGAAGGCTTTTTGATTTCTCCGTTAATCATTTGGTCTGAGAAATCATAGAACCTTGATTTGTCTTTGCCTTTTGCAGAGGCATCGCTCATAAAAGCAAATAAAACTATTGTTAGGATAATAACTTTCTTCATGGTATGTAAATAACGTGTCCTGATGAGATGTGGTCTCTTGTAATGGAGTCCCAGACTCTTCTTGCGGCTTGTGATGTGCCACCAGCGCCCAAACACCAAGTGGGCATTATAATAAACGGTTGTCCTATTTGCTTACGCATTTCTTCAAACGCACCGTTGTAAAGTTTCTTGCCAAAGCCTTGGTTGCGGAAGCCTTCACCGACACGGGCTTTATCGACATAAAAGAATCTTTCTGCTTCGTAGCCCATTTCTTTTAGTTTTTCTAAGTCCTCTCGGCAGGCTGGCATCTTTCTAAACTTGTCTTTGGAAGTGTAGGTCGCTATTTCTTGGACTACCATGCTGCCGGGAGCAACTGAGCCACCGTCTTCTGTTGAGCCAAGAAGTGTGATCATAAAACCATCACCACCAAAGGCTCCAAACTTTTTGACGCGCATTGTGGTGCTGACCACTTCTGGTGCTTCGTTTAGAAAATGCTTCCAGTTTTCTAGTAGTATTTTCATTTACTCACCCGTCCTAAATGGTCTGCCACCAACTCTGGACATAAAC